>Ga0307286_10000018_pt1 | contig 43639 bp, 44 predicted proteins | sample ER_DNA_140_FD_194478 | JGI IMG/M metagenome (GOLD analysis project Ga0307286, IMG submission 194478) | Bulk soil microbial communities from the East River watershed near Crested Butte, Colorado, United States - ER_DNA_140 | ecosystem: Environmental > Terrestrial > Soil > Floodplain | place... | reverse complement strand
GCTGCGTGGTGATGGTTCTTCCGCTGAGCGAAGGGTCGTGTTGCAGCCGGCCGGCCTCTCCTTGTCCCCACAGTGGTTGGAGCCTCCTGAGGTGACCGCAGTAGTTGATCTCATCGAGACCACCGGTAGCAACGACACAACTGCCGCACCGTGGTGGAGCGACATCGGAGTACAGCCGGATCCGCCGCCCGACAACGTCACCTACCTGGACAGCCGATCGACGACGTGGGGAAAACCAAGCACAGCAGAAAGGGCCTTGATCATGGAGGCAGTGATGGACCCGGACCGGGCGGTCCACCATCCCACCCTCCAACTGCTCGGTCCCATCGAACTGCTCGGCGCGAGCGGAACCGAGCCCTCACGCGCCGCCAAGCAGTGCCTGGAGTATTGCGCCTGGCTCCTGGAGAATCCTGGAAGCACAGCACAGGCCATGGTTTCGGCGCTGGCCGTGGCGGAGGGGACCCGGCGTTCCAACATGAGCAGGCTGCGCAGCTGGCTCGGCGGTAGCGCTCACGGAGAGGCATACCTGCCGGACGCGTACACCGGGCGCATCACGCTGCATCCAGCAGTCAGTTCCGACTGGCAGCGGCTGCAGATCCTTACCTCGACCGGGGTCAATCGCGCCTCTGGCGACAGCCTGCAGGCCGCGCTGGAGCTGGTACGTGGGGCTCCGCTCGCCGATGCCGCACCCGGCCAATGGCACTGGGCCGAGGAGCTGCGCACCGACATGATCTCTTGTGTACGTGACATAGGCATCGAGCTGGCTGATCGGGCCCTGCTTTCTGGAGATCTGGAACAGGCTCGCTGGGCGGCGGCGCGGGCCCTGATTGCCGCGCCTGGCGACGAACTCTTGTTAGCTGCCCGGATCCGTACCGAGCACACAGCTGGGAACGTGGCCGAAACCGAGCGGCTCGCCCTCCAGCTAGCGGCCCAGGCTCGTACGCTCGGGGTCGACCTTGATCCAGATACAGTCTCGTTGCTGCAACGGGTCGTGGAAGGACAGGTGCGGGCCCGGCTGGCGTGAGGCTTCAGCGCCGCCTGCACTGAGTGATAGCCTCGCGCCGCGATGCAGATCCAGCCACCATCGGGATTTTCCGCCAGCCTTGAGCTGGACGGTCTACCGGTGCTGGTCTGCGGCGGTGGGCCGGCGGCCCTATCCGCCATCCGGCAACTGCTGGACGCAGGCGCCGTGGTCACAGTGGTTGCCTCGGAGATCGGGGCAACCGTCGCCGACCTCGCGGCGCGGGGATTGCTGATCATGCGCCGCCGCCCCCCGGCGCCCGACGACTTCCGTGGCGCGGCACTGGTGGTACCGGCCACCGGTCTGCCGGAGCGTGACCAGATGATCGCGGCGGCTGCTCGTGATCATGGTGTGCCGGCGGTGTCCCCCGCTCCGGCAACGATCGAGCAGTCCGCAGGCGCCGGATCTGTGATCTTGGTCGGCGGCGGCCCCGGAGACCCTGGTCTGCTAACGGTCGCTGGATTGGAAGCGATCAAAGAGGCGGACGTGATCGTCTGTGATCGGCTGGCGCCGCTGTCGGCCTTGCAGTACGCGAGGCCGGAGGCGGTGATCATCGAGGTCGCGAAGATTCCACGCGGCACCTCGACCTCCCAGGAGCGGATCAACGAGATCCTTGTCGACCACGCCTCCGCCGGGAAGATAGTCGTCCGGCTCAAGGGCGGCGATCCCTTCGTCTTCGGCCGAGGCGGTGAGGAGTGGCAGGCCTGCGCGGCCGCCGGCATCTTGGTCACAGTGATCCCGGGCGTCTCCTCCGCGCTCGCGGGCCCGGCCCTGGCGGGCGTCCCGCTGACCCACCGCGAGCTCACTCAGGGTTTCACCGTGATCTCCGGTCACGCTCCACCCGGCGATCCGGGCTCAACCCTCAACTGGCAGGCACTCGCATCCGCGAATACGACCTTGGTGATCATGATGGGCGTTGCAACACTCCCGGCCATCACCGCCGAGTTGATTAAGCACGGGCTCGCTGCCGACACTCCCGCCATGACGGTCGCCGACGCCGCAATGCCTAGCCAGCGGGCCGTACGCGGCACCGTCGCCGACATCGCCGCACTCACCCAGGAGGCGGACATCAAACCGCCCGCGATCACCGTGATCGGCGCGGTGGCTGGCTTTAGTCCGACCCCACCAGCACGTGAATCAACAGAGCCGCCGACCAGCTGAAGCTGCGGGTGCCATGCCCTCTGCCGGTCAGCGGATGGAAATACTCCCGGAAACCGGACTTCGCGACGAGCCCGACAAGATCATCGTCCAGGCGGCGTGCCAGCTCGTGATGTCGGTGCACCTGAAGTCCCCGCGCCACCAGCCAGGTGGTGTTGAGCCACGTCGGGCCGCGCCAGTAACGCCGTGGCTCGTGACGCGCATCGGTCAGATCGAAGCTCGGGACACCGTGCACTTCAGGTGCGCCGAGCCGGAACGCCTCGCCGGTCGCCGTCCCGACGAGAGCTGCCGCTACCTCCCGTGGCAGACCCGGCAGCACCAGCGGGATAAGCCCGGCCACCGTACGCTCGCGCAGGAGCTGACCCGTCCGCGCGTCCCGTGCCAGAAACAGCCCACGATCCGCACTCCACAGCTGCTCCACCATCGCCGCAGTAATCCGCGCGGCTTCGTCCGTATGTCCGGCATCATCGAGGTCGAGACGGCGCGCGATATCGGCAAGTGCCAGCTCCGACCAGGCCCACAATGCGTTGAAGGCCGGGTCGACGACGCAAAACTCGGCCTCGGCCCGGACCCAGTCATCGTCATAGCCATGGTCCCGATACCTCAACATCAGCCGGATATACCGCGCGTAGTCCTCATCAGTTGGCCGCTCGCCGGCGCCGGCGTGGATCACATCTCGCCGGGTGTAGGTCTCCAAGAGTTTGAGGTCGGTCGGCACCGCCGCTAGCGGGTGATCCCACGCCGGCGAGTTATCCAGGCCGGTCTCCCACGGATGCACCAGGGCTGCTAGGCCGCCCTCGATGGTTCGCCGGCGTCGGATATAAGCGTTCTGGTCCACCAGCCGGGGATAAGCCCGCTCGGCAAAGACGAGCCCCTGCTCGCCGAGCCGCCGCACCATCGAGGCGACGGCCACCGCGTGCAGCGGCGGCTGAATGATCCCCGAGGTGTCGATGGGCGGGTGACCGTGGACCGCCGACGACCGCCACACCGATGGGCCGGGAAAGTAGGCGTCGTCGGACACTGCAGGATTGAAGGCGATCTGCGGGATGCGACCATCGGCCCACTGCGCACCGAAGAGGCTGAGCAGCTCGCTGGCCGCGCGCGCCGGTGAAATGTGCTGCAGGCCCAGCGCGATGAAGGCCGAATCCCAGCTCCACTGATGGGGATACAGACTCCGCGACGGCACCGTCGCATGGCCATGCCAGTTCTGGAGCAGCACGCGCACGGCCTCGCGCAGCAGCCGGTCCTGCACGCTCGGCGCCACCGTCTCGGGCTCGGCGGTCAGGACCATGCGGCCTGCCTAATCCGCCGGACCGCTACCGGCAGCACCTCGTCCACCTCGCCCGACAGCCGGCACTCGAAGGCCAGCTCCTTCTCGTAACCGATTGCCCACAACGCATCCAGGTCCGCGGACCAATCGATGTGACCGGCCCCTGGCTCAAGCCGGTTGCTGTCGCTCAGCTGAACATGCTGGATCCACGGCCCGGCCTCGATCAGCGCCTTCGCTGGATCGGCTTCTTCGATGTTCATGTGGTAGGTGTCGGCCGCGATGCCGAGATGCCGCGACCCGATCTGTTCACAGAGCGTCTGGGCATCGGCGAGTGTGTTGATCATGTGGTTCTCGTAGCGGTTCAGCGGCTCGAGCGCGATGATCACGCCTTCCGCTTCCGCATGCGCCGCCAGCTGCCCAAAGGCGTCGAGCAAGATCTCGGCATCCTCCGCTTCCGAGCGTGGCGGGACGAACGGTGGCAGCCGCTTGCTGAACGTCCCGTACGAGGCCGGGGTCATCGCCAGCCGACCACCGATCTCAGCCATCACCGAGAGCTGTGATTTCATCTGCTGCACCGCATCCGCACGCTTGTCGGCGTCGAAGTCGCCCACGAAGTGCCGCATCTCCACGCAGACGGTGGGCATCGCCACCCCCGCGGCCGCAGCGGCTTTCAATTCCGGTAGCCGTGCCGCGAAGCGACCCTCGCCCGCTCCGCGCAGCTCGATGGCGTCGAACCCCATGCGTCGTGCGTGATCCCATTTGTCGATCATGGTCGGGCCTCGGAGGTACTGCTCCTGCACAGCCAGCTGGACCGTATGTCTCACGTCGGCTCTCCACCAGGAGTGTCGGTCGGGTCCGCCCTGAAGTCCAAGATCACCTGTAGTACGTCGGCAGGTGCTTTGTCGAGCAATGCGTACGCCTCGGCGGCCGAGCTGGCCGGAATCACGTGGCTGACGAGTGGCATGGGATCGAGTCGGCCGACAGTGCAGAGCCGGATCACGGTGTCGTGGAGCCGTTCTCGACTCCACCGGTCGCGAAGGGCCAGCGGCAGGCTCCCAATCTGGGACGAGATCAGCGTTACCCGGTTGTGGTGGAACTCCTCCCCCAGGGCCAATGCGGTCGCAGGACCCTGGTAAAAGCCAGCCGCGATCACCGTGCCGCCGACTCCGGCGACCCGAATCGCTTGGTGCAAGGCGGGATAGGCGCCGGTCAGTTCGATCACCCGATCAGCGCCGCGTCCCTGTGTGAGGTCCCGAACCGCAAGGGCAAGATCACCGTTTTCGGCAGACAGTGGCGTGGCGCCGAACTTCCGTGCCAATTCCAGCCGATGGAGCATGGTGTCGATGGCAATGACGTCGATGCCCTGAGCAATCAGCAGCTGGGTGGTCAGCAGCCCAATCACTCCCAAGCCGAACACGACTACGGTCTCCCCGATACAGGCACCTGAGGCAAGCACGGCGTTCAACGCAACGGCGCCAACCCGATCGAAGGTACCCACCATGGGATCGAGGCCAGGCGGCAGTATGTGGCCGAGAAGTCTTTCCGCCGGCAACACTGCATGGGAGCGGTGGCACCATGCTCCCCAAACCACCTCGCCGAGCTGGAGTCCGGTGACCCCATCGCCCAACGCATCGATCTCCCCCACCTCGGAGTAGCCCCAGACATCGACGGGATAGCTCAGCGTGGCCTGCCCTGGCAGGAAGAGCGCCGCTTCGGCATCCCACCGCCTCGCCAAGTACGGGTTCGTGCCTCGGTACATCGCCAGCTCGGTCCCAGCCGAGATGCCAGAGTAGAGCGTACGGACGCGTACCTCACCGGCAGCCGGCTCAGGTGTCGGGTACTCCCGCAACCCGACATCCCGTGGCTTGACCAGCTCGACCACGTAAGCCATCAGCCGGCCTCGGCAAGGGCTATCGTTCGGCGCGCCAGCTCCGAGATCCGGGAGTTGTCATAGCCGAAGACCGCCGACCTGGTTCGATCCTGAAGCGGCTCGATGAAGTGGCGTGGCAGCTTTGCTGCGCCCAGCACGGTGCCGACGACAGAGCCGGCTGTTGCGGCGTTCGAGTCGGTGTCCCATCCTCCTTGCACCACATAGCCGACTGTGGTGGTGAAGTCGCCGTCCCCCCACAGCAAGCCGGCAGTGATCAAGCACGCGTTGTTGATGGAGTGCACCCAGCTGTACTGACCGAAGCGGGCCCGGAGTTCCTCGACTGCCGCCTCCCAGGTGTGCCCCGTCCGGTGCAGCTCCTGAACGGCGCTCAGCGCTTCGGCCAGTCGCGAGCGAGTGGGAACATAATCCAGCGACTCCTCGACTGCCTCTCCGACGGTAGCCGCCACGCAGGCGCATGAGACGAGCGCGGCCGCCCACATGGCGGCATAAATGCCGTTACACCGATGCGAAAGTGAGGCATCGGAGTAGACCAGCTGCGCGGCGCTGCCGGGCTGGCCAGCAAGGGCCCAGCCGACTACGTCGGCGCGGATCAGCGCGCCGATCCACTCCCGATACGGATTGCGCGTCTCGCCGACCGACGCAATGGGCACGTTATGCAGCAGATTGACCAGGACGGCACGTTCAGCCGTGAACACACGCAAATAGGGGAGGAAGGACAGCCAGGCGTTCCCGACCAGGCTCGGGGTGAGCTGAAAGCCATAGCGTTCCATCAGCCACACGCCCAAGATCGAATAGTCGATGTCGTCGTCACGAGCCGAACCCTGGACCCGGCCACGAGTTGTTTCCGGCCAGCTTTCGCGCAGCCGGAAACCGCTGGGCATGGGATCGAGGGCAGGGATGTAATCCCGCAACGGATAGGCGTCCGCAAGCTCGAGGTACGTGCGGATTCGAGCGGGAGTCCAGAAGTCACCGTCCTCGATCGGCTTGCCCAGATTGCAGCCGGCGATCCGACCCAGCCAGCCACCAAGGATCCGGTCCGCCAGCTCCCGAGGGCGCGGTTGACGGACAGCAGTCAGCCCCGAGCGCACAGCCGGCATGGCCTCGAGGATGTCGTCGAGAGACTCCGGCTCCTCATAGGCCCAATCGGATCGGCGCTGCGTTGTGATCAGCTGCAGATACAGTGCCTCCAGCCGGTCAAGATCATCGGTAGGTGTCGCGGCAAGATCAGCTTCGATCCCGGAGATGTCGTAGCCGCTCTCCATGCGTTGCCGCAATTCGTCGTGAACAAGATCGGAAACGCTGAGCGGGTCGAACACGCCTATCCCTTTTCGGCCCCGGCAGTAAGGCCGCCGGTGAGCAGCCGCTCGGTGGCAAAGAAGATGATGATGATGGGCAGGGTGAGCACAACCGAGCCCGCCATCAGGATGGTGGTCGGGATCTCGACGCTGCCGGAGAGCTGCGACAGACCGAGTGAGACGGTCCAGCGCTCCCGCCGATCAACGAGGAATAGCAGCGCAAACAAGAACTCGTTCCAGGCGATCATGAACACGAACAGGCCGGTGGACATGATCGACGGCAGGGCCAGCTTCAAGCTGATCTGACGTAGCACCCCCATCCGACTTAGACCATCCACCAGACCGGCCTCCTCGATGGCCTCTGGCACTGTCTCGAAGTAGTTACGCAGCATGTAGATCGCCACCGGCACTGTTTGTGCGGTGTACACGATGATCAGTCCGACAAGGGAGCCGCGTAGTCCCAGTCGGGTGAACCCGACGAACAGCGGGATGGCCATCAGGATCGCCGGGAAGAGATAGGCGGCCAGGAAGACGCCACTGATGTAGCGCCGGCCGATGAACGGCAACCGGGCGATGGCGTACGCACCGGGGATCCCGATGAGCAGTGCCAACAACACTGACGAGAAGGCGACGAGTGCGCTGTTGGCCATGAAGCGGCCGAAGCCCTGTCCTCCGGAAGCCGTTGAGGACAACACGTCGACGTAGGTCTGCAGCGTGAACTCTGACGGCTTGACGATCATGGAGGCCGGGTTTTCCAGCAATGATTCGATCGGCTTCACTGACAGCAGCAGCATGTAATAGAACGGCACCAGCACGGCGATCAAGAACCCAATGATCACGACCCAGCGACCGATCCTGAAAAACCTGCTCTGTACCCGGTGTCGGGTGCCATGAGCCATCCGGCGTGGCTCGGGTGCCGCGGCGACCTGACTCGGCGGAGTGACGATGTCGGTGGTCATACCCGCTCTCCTCTCTTGCGCAGGATCAGCAGATAGAAGCCGAGCATGACGATCAGCACCAAAGCCATGATCACCGACTGTGCGGCTGCAGCGCCCACATTGCGCTGCACCGTCAGGTAGTTGTAAATCTGCACGCTTGCCACACCGGTGCCTGCGGCACCGCCGGTCAACAGGAAGATGTCGTCGAACTCGTTGAAGGTCCAGATGGTACGCAGCACGGCGAGTAGGCCGATGATCGGCATGAGTTGCGGTAGCACGATGAACCGGAATGATTGCCAGGGCGTGGCTCCGTCGACCAGCGCGGCCTCTTCAGGCTCGTCAGACATGGCCGCCAGCCGCGCCATCAGAAACAGGAACGCGAACGGAAAGTAGCGCCATCCTTCGAACACGATGGTTGTCAGCAGCGCCGTGGGTACCGGGATCTCCAGCCCGAAGAGATTCCATGTTCCGACTGCCTGGGAGAGGAAGGGGATCGGCTCATCCCAGCCAAGGACCTTCTGACCTATCACATTGACGATCCCGAACTGCGGATTGAGCATCGTGCGCCAGATGAAGGTCACCGCGACCACTGGCGCGACGTAGGGCAGCAGATAGGCGGCACGGACGAAGGTCCGACCGCGGAATGGCTGCCGTAGGGCCATTGCGGCGAGCACGCCGAGCGAGATCGCGAGTATCACCGAGCCGAAGGTGTAGGCGAAGGTGGTCAACAGGCTCGTCCAGAAGGTGCTGGAGCCCAGCACCCTCTCGTAGTTGACCAGCGTGAGTGGCTCGAAGAAGTCGGCCCGGCCAATCTGAATCAGACGCATCCGCTGAAAGGAAAGCAAGATCGACCACAGCAGTGGGAAGATCACGATCGCCAACACGACGATGAGCGTCGGCGACATCAGCCACAGACCGAGGCGTGCGTCGCGCTGGGTAAGCGTAACGCGCTTCCTCTTCGCGTCCGTTTTGGTTGGGGGTTGTTGTTTTTCGGTTACCGCTGTGGACACGGTGCTCCTCGATGTTCGTACGTCCCGGTGCGCCGGGCAGCTCTGGTGAAATTGCGTGGACCCGGGTCGGGGGTCCCGGGTCCATGCATCGGCTGCGGCGACTAGCCGCCGAGATCCTTCTGGATCTGTTCCGCGCCTTTCTGCGCTTCATTCGCGGCGTCGGCGGCGCTCGCGCCGGAGTTCAGCATCTTGGCTAAAGCCTGGGGAACCACGTACTGTCCGGCGACGGCGGATGCAAGCTCGCCCTGCCCTTGCGGGATGCCCCACCGATCGAAGTTTCCGGAACTTCCGACGATCGTGGTGAGAACTTCGGCTGGGTAGATATCTGTCAGCGGTTCCTTCTTGTCTACGCCGGCGCTGAGCTTGATCCAGCCATCGGCATATTCCTTCGGATTAGTCGAGGTGCCGGAACGAGCAGGCATCTTCCCTTCAGGAGCGATCGCCAGCCAGTCCAGGTAGCCGTCGCTCATCATGTACGTGACGAGATCCTTCGTCTTCGGGTTGGCGTCCTTGAGGATGTTCCAGGAAACGACCTCGCCCCAGGCGGCCGGGTTGGGGCCGCTCGGGCCTTGCAGATCAGTGAGAATGCCGGTGTTCTTGGCGAGCCACTGCGGATCCTGCTTGCACTGCGGACAGGTGGGCAGCGCGTCCTTGCGGAGGCCTGCGAGCTCATCGAGCAGGAAGGAGGACCAGATCACCATGGCAGCATCTCCGGCAAAGTAGGTGGCCCTGGTGGTGTCCGCGTCCTGGTTGCCAGGCACGGATGTCTTCTTGATCAGGTTGGCGTAGAAGTTGAACGTCTCCTGGCACTGCGGGCTGTTCAGCGTGATCTTGGCGCTACCGTCAACAAGCTGACATCCGTTGGCGACCGCAACATACTCAAAGGTCTGCTGGGTAAAGGCGTCCGCGGGTGCGGTTGCGGCAACGATGCCGGCTACCTTGCCCTTCTTCAGCTTTTCGGCCGCATTCTGGATGTCGGTGTAGGTCTTCGGCTCTGGTAAGCCAGCGGCCTGGAAGAGGTCCTTCCGGTAGAAGAGCAGATTGGCGAAGCCATCACTTGGCACGGCGATCGGCTCGCCATCGGCGCTGGTCAACTCCAGGGTGCGTTTGAAGAACGTGTCGGCACCCAGTCCGTCAACGACCTCCTTCGCGGCCTCGGGATCGACCAAGTCATCGGTACGCAGCTGGTTCATGCCGTTGAGGGAGAGGGCGGCAATGGCATCGGGCAGGTCGTTTGCAGCTGCCGCAGATGTGAGGACGGTGGTCAGCTGATCCTCGGCTATCGCAACCAGCTTGACCGTTGCGCCGTTCTTCTGTGCCCAGCCGTCCAAGATCTTTTGCTGAGCCGCCACCCGATCGGCTATGTCTTCGGTCGTCCAGACGGTGATGGTGTTGTCGCCTTGTGAGCCACCGCCGCCGGAGCCGCCGCCCGAGTCACCTCCACCTCCCCCGCAGCCGGCCGCGGCCAGCATGGCGGTGATCGCAACTCCTGTCAGGAAACGTGATCTGCGCAATTCAGGGTCTCCTTCACTGAACGGACCGGCTCTTGTCTGAGCGCTCGGCAATCTGCGGCAACAAAGACCGCAGTTTTGCTCATCAAATCGCCAATAAGGATCGATGACAAGACTTAAATCGAAATTTGGAGGACAAATTTCTGTAACGGCCGTACGCTGTCCACAGGCTGGCCGAGGAAAGAAGGCTTGGGTTGTTGTCAGCGCCCAACAGTGCCGGTGAGCTCTTGCAGCTGTTCCGGACTGGCGAGGTTGCCACCCGCGGCGAGCTGCAGCGCGTGACCGGCCTGGCCCGCTCGACGCTGACCTACAAGATCGACGCGCTGCTCGCGGCGGGGTACCTGGTCGAGGACGGCAGTATCGTCGATGGGCGCGGCCGGCCGTCGACGCGGCTCCGGGTCAATGATCAAGGGACGACCATCCTGGTGGCTGACCTCGGCGCGACGCACGGCCGCCTGGCGGTTGGCACTCCGGCGGGCGACGTCCTGGTGGAGTCAGTCATCGAGAGCAATATCGGCAAGGGACCGGAAGCGGCGCTCACTATGGTGACGCGGAGGCTCGACCAGCTGCTGAAGCGGTCCGGCCGTACGCGTTCCAGCCTGCGCGGTACCGCAATCGGCGTTCCGGGTCCGGTCAACTTCCACACCGGTCGGATTGCTCGCTCCATTAGCATGCCTGGTTGGGATAACTACCCGGTTCATGATCATCTAGTTGACTATTTCGGGGTGCCGGCGGTCGTCGACAACGACGCCAACCTGATGGGCCTCGGCGAGCAGCGACGGGTCTACCCGGACGCCCACCAGGTGCTGTTCGTCAAGGTCGGTACCGGCATCGGGGCGTCAGTGATCATCGACGGCGAGCTGCTGCGGGGCACGGACTCGGCTGAGGGCGACATTGGGCACGCCAAGATCACCGGAGTTGAGGAGACCTGCAGCAGTTGCGGTGCTCGTGGCTGTCTCGCCGCGATCGCTAGTGGGCGTGCCATGGTTCGGGACCTTCGTCGTCTCGGCCACGAGCCCTCCACTATGCGCGATGTCGTCCAGCTCGTACGCGCTGGGAACCCCGATGCCGTGCGGGTCATGACCGCGGCCGGTCGGGCGCTGGGCGATGTCTTGTCGACGGCCGTCAGTCTGCTCAATCCCAACGTTGTGGTGATCGGTGGGGACGTCGTGCACGCTCACGAGCAGTTCCTACTTGGCGTACGCGACACACTGCTGGCTCGCAGCCAGCCACTCGCAACCGCCCGGCTTACCATCGCACCCAGTCAGCTCGGCGACCGAGCCGGCATCATGGGAGCCGCGGCCATGGTGGCCGATGTGATCTTTGGCAGTGCTGCGGTCGACGCCGAGATCACGTGAGCCGCTCCTTAGACGTTCCCGACGCTCGCAGCTCTATCTTTGGAGCTGCTCGCGCAATCGCGCTGTGTTTGATTGCTCGCTGCCGCTCGCTGCGATGTTCGCTGGATTGCCGCCGTCTTCGTCGGAGCTGACGGAACGGAAAAGCGTTGTTCCGCCATCTCCTCCTGCAGATCGGCGGCAATCGCGCGTGAAGTCCGCCTACTTCGTCGTCGCTCGCAGAGGAAAGAACGCCTCCGCTCGCTCCTCCTCAGCACGGCGGCGCGCGATTTCCCGACGCTCGCAGCTTTATCTTTGGAGCTGCTCGCGCAATCGCGCGTGAAGTCCGCCTACTTCGTCGTCGCTCGCAGAGGAAAGAACGCCTCCGCTCGCTCCTCCTCAGCACGGCGGCGCGCGATTTCCCGACGCTCGCAGCTCTTGCAGGCGCCAGATGTGATCACTTCGCGAGATCAACACCCGGCCCAGCGGGGCTATGTCGATGCGGAAGATCACCTCAGGTTGGGCACCAAGCGCGTGGACGGCCGCGGCTCGTGCAACCAGCGGACTTACCACGACGACGCTTCGACCTGCTGGCCATGGATGATCATCAAGCACCCGTCCCACTCGATCGATCAACTGCGCCAGGCTTTCCCCACCGTGCGGTGCGACATGAGGGTCGTGCAGCCAGGTGTCCAGTGCGCTGCTGTCCTCGAACGCAACGTCGACCAGCGTTCGCGCGGTCCATGCCCCGAAGTCGCATTCGCGCAGCTCCGCTACCGGTTCGGCCTGTCCGCCAAGACGTAGCGCCGTGGCCTGGCAGGCCTTCTCGGGCCCCCTGAGCCAGGAAGCGACCCGCCCGTTCAGTCGCCGGACCTCTCCGGTATCAGGCTCTCTGGTGTCCCCGAACACCAACGCGACCGCTGGTGCCGTCGCGGCATGGGCAACGATAAGTAGCCGCTGAGCCATCAGGAGTTGTTAGGTCGGTTGTCGCTGCTCGGCATCATTTGCCACGCAATGGTCAGACCGACCAACCGCGAGACGAACAGTGCGACATAGCCGAGGCCAGCGAGCTGCTCAATCATCACCACAGCGCGTGCTTGCCCCGTGATGGGGATGACGTCCGACAGGCCGGTGCTCGACAGATTCGTAAAGCTCAGGAACAACAACTCCATCCAGCTGCGTGGTTGATCGGGATTGACCGCCGCGATGAAGCACCCCGGCTGAGCAAGCTGCATGACCTCGAACACATAGGCGAATCCCCAGGCGACAAGGGTAAACGTAGCGCCGACGGCGTACAGCTCATCGGTGGTTACGGTGCGATCCGACAGCATGTAGACCATCAGGCTGCCCGCCGCCCAGAAGTAGAAGAGGGCGTGTAACACCGAAGACGCCGCATCCATGGCGGGGACGGGGTAAATCTCGTCAGCGATCGACAGCCCGGATGCAGCGATGGCCAGGATCACTGCGATCCAGGTGGGCCCCGGCGACTCACGGGTCGCCCAGATCGCCAGCGCGAGTACCAGTGCCCCGAACAACTCGAAGAGGAGGGCTCCGGTACCACCCTGCTCCATGAAGGGGTAGACCAGCACGCCGAGCAACTGGACCACGAGCAAGATCGCGGACGGGTGGCGAGCGATCCTTCCCGCCACGCCCCCAGTGGGCACGACTCTCACAAGCACACCTCGCCGATGGGGCCGGAGCTCCCGTCGCTCTTCATGCGCGCACCATACCCACCCGGACAGGCTTGGATTGGCACTCTGACAAGCTGTTCGCACGTTCCGACTCCTTCGTCGCTTGCGTTATGCGACAGAACCGAACACGCGGCCGCATCCGCAAGGTCCTACGGGCGTCGGAGCGAACAGCTCGTCATAGCGCACGGTTGCGTGTTGCGCGCTCGCGCTGACAACCCGGCCGCGTGACGATACAGTGCAGAGGTTCGCGGAGGACCTGGAAGTTCGGTGAGAATCCGGCACGGTCGCGCCACTGTGTGAGCTGGACCAACTGCACTGCCACGCTCGAGTCAGACCCTGCCTCCGACGAGCTCCGTCAACGCGGGTCGCAAGAACCCGGAGGAGGAATTGATGTCAGAGGTCACCCAGGCCGAGCCCGTCGCGATTGCGACTCCGCCCTTTTCTCTCGTTCAGGTGCTGCCCTGGCTGATCTTCGCGGGGATGCTGGCGCTGGTCGCCCTGTACTTCATCTCCGCTGAACAGGGCGCCGCCTCCCTGTTCTCCGGCACCGCAGTCCACGAGTGGGTCCACGACGGGCGTCACCTGCTCGGCTTCCCGTGCCACTGAGCCGGGCCGTGAGCTCCGCACGCGACTTTCTTGTCAGAGGTCTGTTCGCCGGCCTGTTCGCCGGACTTGTCGCCTTCGGCGTGGCGTCCGTGGTCGGGGAGCCTTCGGTCAATGCCGCCATCGCGATCGAGGAATCTGCCGCATCGGGCCATGATCACGCCGACGAACCCCCAGCGAGCGACGGCCCAGCTGCCACCGAGGTGCCGCGCTCACTCCAGTCGACCGCAGGCTTGTTGACTGGGACGATGGTCGCCGGTATCACGCTCGGCGGGCTGATCGGGGTGCTCACTGCGCTCGCACTCGGCCGTTTTGGTCGCCTGAGCGTCCGTGGCGTCAGCCTGTCCGTTGCGGCGATCGGCTTCGTGAGCGTCAGCCTGCTGCCCTTCGTGGCCTATCCGCCCAACCCGCCTGCGGTGGGCAATCCGGACACCATCGGCACTCGTACCGCGCTCTACTTCGTCATGCTCGCGATCTCGATCATTGCGGCGGTGACGGCCATCCTGGTAGGGCGCAGGCTCGCGGGCCGATGGGATCCCTGGTACGCCACGCTGAGCGTCATCGCGGGCTACCTGCTGGTTACCCTCACCGCAGTGGCTCTGTTGCCCAGCTACTCGGAGGTGCCGGCTGACTTCCCCGCCACGGTCCTCTACGAGTTCCGCGCTGCGAGTCTGATCACCCAGCTGACGCTCTGGGCCACGCTCGGGATCGCCCTCGGCGAGCTGCTGCACCGGCTGCAACGTCACACTGGTCTTGAAGTCACTGATCCGATCTACGCCGAGCCGCTCTGACGTGATCAGCCCACCGTCACCCGGCGCCTACGCCGAAGCCCGCCGTCGGCTGGACGCATTGGCCAAGCCGCTTGGTTCGCTGGGCCGGCTTGAGGAGTTGGCCGCATGGGTGGCGGCTTGCCAGGCGACATGCCCGCCACGTCCCTTGGACCGGGTGCGCGCGGTGATCTTGGCTGGTGATCATGGCGTCTCCGCCGACGGCGTCTCCGCCTATCCGCGCGAGGTCACGGCAGTGATGGTGCGGGCCTTCGTCGCCGGCGTCGCCGGCGCGAACTGCCTTGCTCGTCAGCACGGCGTCGCACTGCGGGTACTTGAGCTGGGTGTCGATGATGATCTTGAGGATCTTCCGGCGGAGGTTTCGGCGTACCACATCGGTTCCTCCCGCCCAATCGACCAGGCCGACGCCCTGACAGCTGATGACTGCCGGGAGGCGCTGCGCGCCGGCGAGGCGATCGCCGAGGTGGAGATCGCGGCCGGTGCCGATCTGCTGATCATCGGCGATATGGGGATCGGTAACACCACACCAGCAGCCGCCCTGGTGGGCGCCAGTTTCGGACTGCGGGCCGAGGAGGTCGTGGGCCGAGGCACCGGCGTGGACGACGATCGGCTGCGACACAAGACTCAGGTGATCGCCACAGCGCTGGGTCGGGTCGGTGGGCGTGCCGAGGATCCATTCGAGCGGCTTGCGGCGCTGGGATCGGCCGACATTGCCGCGGGCGTCGGCTTCCTCTGTGCGGCAGCGCGCAGCGGCGTACCGGTGCTCCTGGATGGAATCGTCTCGGTCGCCGAAGCAGCCGTGGCCGAGGATCTCGATCCTGGCGTGGTGGCATGGTGTGCTGCCGGCCACCGCTCCACGGAGCCGGCCCAGCAGCTGGCCCTTGACAAGCTGGGCCTGGAGCCAATTCTTGATCTTGGTCTGCGACTCGGCGAAGGCACCGGCGCGCTCACTGCGCTTCCGGTGTTACGGTCGGCCGTCCTCGCGCTACGCGAGCTGGCTCTCCTGGCCGATCTCAGCCCTGCCAGCTGAGCCGATGATGCTCGACGCGCTGCGGCTCTCAGTCGGGACGCTAACGATCGTGCCGTCCGGCGCTATCGCTGAAATCGATCGCCGCACCGCTGCCCGAGCCATGATGATCGCGCCGCTCGCCGTACTCCCGCTGGCAGTGGCCGTCGCGCTGCTGGGCTGGCTCGGCCGCACCGTAGGGCTGCCTCCTTTGGCGGTGGGCCTGCTGGTGGTCGGCGGCCTGGCCCTCGGCAGCCGCGCACTGCATCTGGACGGCCTGGCCGACACCGTCGACGGCTTCGGCTCCGGATGGAGCGCGGAACGTTCCCTGATGGTCATGCGACGCAGCGACGTCGGGCCGATGGGCGTGGTGGCACTGATCGTTGTACTGGGCCTGCAGGCCACCGCCGTCGGGCAGCTGATCCAGGGCGTGACCGGCGCGCTGCTGGTCGGCGTCGTGGTCTGCTGCTCCCGGGCGGCGCTGTGTTTGACCTGCATACGCGGCGTGCCGGCTGCCCGAGAGGATGGGCTTGGAGTCGCGGTCGCCGGCTCGGTGCCGCGATCGGCCGCCGCGGGCTGCTGGCTCGCAGTGCTGTTGATCATGAGTGTTACTGCCTGGCAGTCAGGGCTTGGCCCGGCCAGCGGTGCGCTGGCTACGGTGGCCGCCGCTCTCGGCGTTGCGGTTCTGGTCTATCGCTGCGTACGCCGGCTAGGTGGTGTCAGCGGCGACGTGATGGGCGCGGCGATCGAAATCGCGTTCACCGTCATGATCACCTCGATGATCATATGAACTCACAAGCGCAGTGGTCGACCCGCAGCCATCATGATCACCTCATCGCTGGCTGCGGCAATCTCCTGGTTGACCTGCCCCAGCAGCTCGGTGAACACCCGGCCCGAGCGATACGGCGACACCAGGCCCCAGCCGACCTCATTGGTCACAACGACCGCCAAGCCGGTACGGGCCTGCCACGCCTTGACCAGGTCATCCAGCTGATCATGAAAATCGCCTTGCCAGGTAGGCAGCGGCTCTTCCCAGGTGTCGAGCCGATCGATGACGGCGGTCAGCCAGGTGCCCAGGCAATCGATCAGAATCCCTCCAGCTACGCTGCGCAGCGCCCCGGCTACGTCGGTGGTTTCGACCGTGCTCCAGTGCGGCTGCCGCCGCACTCGATGATCGGCGATCCGGGCGGCCCATTCGGCATCGGCCGCCGGGTCGGGTACCGGCCCGGCGGCGACGTAGGTGACCTCGGCACTGTCGGACAACAGCGTCTCGGCGTAACGGGTCTTGCCGGAGCGTACGCCTCCTGTGATCAGGATGCGTCGATCAGGGCTGGTGACGTCAGGATCGATCAGTGGGGCCATCGCCCATGACTCTACCGAGGCATTGGCCGTCGGCGGTGGGGCTCGCGGTGGGATACCTCGCCGACCGAGTCTTCGGTGATCCAGAGCGTGCGCATCCTGTCGCGGCCTTCGGAGCGGCCGCCTCCTGGCTGGAGAGTCGGTGCTACTCCGATCGGCAGACTGCCGGTTTGCTGCACACGGGCGCACTGGTCGGAACCGCGATCGGGTTGGGTGCAGCGCTCGAGCGGCTGATCTCACATCGCTCGTGGGCCACCGTCATCACGACCGCGGCGGCCACCTGGGCGGTCCTTGGCGGCCGTTCACTGAGTCGTGAGGCCGCCACAGTTGCCGGGCAGCTGGCCGACGGGAGGTTGGTTGCTGCCAGAGGCCAGGTGCGTCACCTGGTGGGCCGAGATACTGCCGAATTGTCACCGGAGGAGGTGGCCAGAGCGACCGTGGAGTCGGTTGCGGAGAACGCTTCCGACGCGATCGTCGCCCCGCTGCTGTGGGGAGCAGTCGCGGGTCTGCCCGGGATGCTCGGATATCGGGCCATCAACACCTTGGACGCCATGATCGGGCACCGCTCGTCGCGCTACCGGCGGTTCGGATGGGCGGCCGCCCGGCTTGACGATCTGGCCAACTGGGTGCCGGCGCGACTGGCCGCGCTGGCGGCAGCAGCCTGGGCGCCGCTGGTCGGCGGCACCGCTGGAAACGCGATGGCCGTCGTACGCAGTGACGCCGGCCAGCACCCCAGCCCGAACGCCGGAGTCGTCGAGGCGGCGTTTGCGGGCGCGCTCGACGTCCGGCTCGGTGGACAAAACGCGTACCACGGAGCTGTCGAAGATCGCGGCCTGCTGGGCAACGGCCGGCCGGTCGCCGTCGCTGACATCGCCCGGGCTAGCCGCCTGGCAGCGGCAGTGTCGATGAGCGCGTTGGCCGTGGCGGTGCTGGTTCGCGGGCTGCGACCATGACAATCCTGATCTTGGGCGGTACCACCGAGGCCAGGGAGCTCGCAGCGGCTCTTGTCGTGGGCGGTCTTGATGTGATCTCCTCGCTCGCTGGACGGGTCAACAGTCCGAGCCTGCCAGCGGGACGCGTCCGGATTGGCGGCTTCGGTGGTGCAGATGGCCTCGCCGAGTGCCTGCGACGCCAGCAGGTCTCCGCGGTGGTTGACGCCACCCACCCGTTTGCGGCGACGATCAGCGCCAATGCGCAGCAGGCGGCGAACCGCACCAGCACACCGCTGGTTCGACTGGAGCGTCCTGGCTGGCGTGATCACCCACGCTCTGGCTCCTGGACTTGGGTGGCCGATGCCGCCGCCGCACGAGCCGCCGCGGAGGCTGCCGCAAGGCCGTTCCTCACCACAGGACGCCAGTCGCTGCCAGATTTTCGTCCCTGGGCAAATCGGGAGGTGCTCGTGCGGCTGGTCGATCAGCCCAGCACGCCTCTGCCGCAGCGCTGGATCCTGATCATGTCCCGTGGGCCGTACAGATATTCGGATGAGCATCAGATCCTCACAGAGCATGGCACCGATGTGCTCATCACCAAGGATTCTGGCGGGGCTCACACCGTGCCCAAACTCGATGCCGCTGGCGATCTCGGCATCCCGGTGGTGATCATCGCGCGGCCGCAACGGCCCCAAGTCCCTCATGTGGAGACGGTCGCCGAGGCCGTCGCCTGGTGTCGCGGCAGGAGATGATTTGCGATTCGTGGGACGATCGGTCACATGAGGTTCATTGTGAGGCTGGTGGTGAACGCCGCAGCGCTGGCAATCGCGACGTGGATCTTGAGCGGCATCACCCTCACCGGCTCGAGCACTACTCGCAAGATCATCACCTTGTTGATCGTGGCGCTGATCTTCGGCGTGCTCAATGCGATCATCAAACCGCTCTTCGCGCTCTTCACCGCACCACTCATACTGCTGACGCTGGGTCTGTTCCTGATCGTGATCAATGCCTGCATGTTGCTGCTCACCTCATGGTTGGCCGGCTTGTTCGATCTCGGCTGGGAGGTGGACGGATTCTGGACGGCCGTGCTCGGCGCCATCATCATCTCGATCGTGAGCTTCCTCCTGAACGTCTTCCTGCCGGATCCGGACAACCAGAGACGTGGCTGAGCGAACAGACTCCCGTCCCGTACGCGTCGTCTTCGTCTGCCTGGGAAACATCTGCCGTTCGCCTATAGCGGAACGGGTGGCGGAGCGTGCCGCAGCTGACGCAGGTTTGACCGGGGTCGAGTTTTCTAGCGCCGGCACGATCTCTGAGGAGTTCGACGATCCGATGGATCGTCGCGCGGCGGCCGTACTCATGGAGTACGGATACCGGCACGATGACCATCGGGCCCGCAGGATCACTGCGGCCGAGATCGAATCAGCCGACCTCGTTGTTGCCATGGAGAACGTTCACCTGCGGAGCGTTTTGGAACTTGCTCCTGATCCGAGCAAGGTACGCCTGCTCACCGACTTCGATCCTGCGGCCGTCCCGGGGTCTGGTGTGCCCGATCCCTGGTTTGGATCGGACTCCGGCTTCTACGACACTCTCACCGCAATCGAAGCGGCCATGCCCGAGCTGCTCGCTCACATCCGCGCCCTGCAAACCGCTGAGCTGCCGGAATCCAGCTAGCTAATTCGATCGCGCGTCGAAAAATTGGGGCTTTCGGCGTCAAAACCTACGGCAACTGGGTATTGATAAGTCGACAAGTCGAAGAATTCCTATGTCGAGCTTCTCACCGGTTTTTCATCGGCGCGCTGAAAAGCTCGCCAGAGGGGAAACTCGGGGAGGAACTCATGAAACCACTACGCGTGTGGCCGCTCGTCCTTGCGGCCACACTGGCCTTTGCAGGCTGCACAAGCAGTGCGAATGCGCCGTCACCCGCCAATTCGACAAGCCCAGTGGGGCTTGAATCACGGCCAGAATCCGGCCGGCCGACACAGCCGTCACTGCCAACGGGCCCGGATCCGGTCAATCTTGACCCGGCCAATTTCAGCGCCGACATCAGCAACCCTTACTGGCCGATGAAGCCGGGCACGCGATGGATCTACCGCAGCGTGGAAGCGGACGGGGTCGCTCAGGACATCGTCATCGTCGCCACCACAAGCACCAAGAAGCTGGCCAATGGCATAACAGCACGGGTGGTGCGTGATACCGCCCGGGAGAAGGGCCAGATCGTCGAGGACACGGTCGACTGGTACGCCCAAGACTCCGACGGCAACGTCTGGTACATGGGCGAGCAGACCGCCGAGTTCGAGAACGGCAAGGTCGTCAGCCGAGCCGGTTCCTGGGAAGCGGGCAAGGATGGCGCGATGCCGGGCATCATGCTGCCTGCTCAGCCGCAGGATGGCCAGAAGTACCGCCAGGAGTACAAGAAGGGTGAGGCCGAAGACAACGGCGAGGTACTTGCCACAGACCATCTGGTTGAGGTGAAGGCCGGCCGCTACAAGCAGGCGCTCGTCACCATGGACACCAGCACCATCGAGCCGGACGTGGTGGAGTACAAGTTCTACGCTCCCGGCGTTGGGCCGGTGCTGGCTCTGGACGTTTCCGGTGGCACGGCGCGCGAAGGGCTGGTCAAGGTCGCTAAGGCCGCTCCAGAGGATGGCACCGGGCCGATTGGCAAGCCGAATCCGTAATGGGGTCGGAACCCTGCGGCTATGGTTCGCGGTCGATGATCGTGAAATCCTTATGCTGTGCGGGTCCTGATCGTTGAGGACGAGCCCAAGCTCGCGAGCCTGCTGCGGAAGGGTCTGACCGCACAGGGGCTGGCTGCCGACATCGCGAGCGATGGCGACGAGGCCATGTACATGGCGACGGCCACCTCATACGACGCGATCACCCTGGACGTGATGCTTCCAGACACCGACGGATTCACGTTGTGCCGAGAGTTTCGGCGCAATGGAGTCACCACGCCAGTGCTCATGATCACCGCGCTGGACACGATCCATGATCGGGTCACCGGCCTCGACAGCGGTGCCGACGACTATCTTGCCAAGCCCTTTTCCTTTGCAGAGCTGCTGGCTCGGCTGCGGGCGCTGGTGCGCCGACCACGTGAGGTCCGGATGCCGGTGCTGACCGTCGGCGAACTCCAGCTGGATCCGGCGACCCGCACCGTGCATCGTGGGGATGTCCAGATCGAATTGACGCGTAAGGAATTCGCAATGTTGGAGGCGCTGATGCGGCGGCCGGGGGAGGCGGTATCCCGCTTCGACCTGCTCGAGTGCGCCTGGGACGACAGCTACGACAATCGGTCGAATATCGTGGACGTCTACATCGGATACCTGCGGCAGAAGGTCGACCGGCCCTTCGGCATCGACACCATCGAAACGGTGCGCGGCTTCGGCTACCGGCTTCGAACCGAGGAAACCGGATGAGCCGTTTGGCCATCCGCTGGAAGCTCACGCTAGCGTTCGCGGTCGCATTGACAGCGGTGCTGAGCGCGGCCGGCGTTTTTCTGTATGCCCAGCTCAGCTCCGACGTGGACGTCGGCATTGAACGCGACCTGCGCCTCCGTGCCGATCAGCTCAGCGGGCTACTGATCCGGTCGGGGGCTTCTGCCCTGGCTACCACTCACTCTGAGGATCTGGAGCCGGACGAGACGATCGCCCACATCCTCACCACAGATGGCGAGGTGGTGGCGTCCAGCTCGTACGCCGATGTCAGGTTGCTGACACCCGGGCAGCTGCAGGTAGCAGCCATTCGGGAGTTGTTCGTCGACCGGCCGGGCGATGCGACGGTTGACGAGTCCCTCAGGGTTTTCGCCAAGCCGGTCCATGCTCGGGGCGAAACCTACATCGTGGCGGTCACCGACTCCCTGGACGAACGTGCCCAGACGCTGGCCTCGACCTTGGGTGTGGAAATAGTCGGACTCAGCGCCGCTCTTCTTGCCGCCTGCGGTGTTGGCTATTGGGTTGCCGGGCTCGCGCTGCGTCCGGTCGAGGCCTTGCGGCAGCGGGCGGCGGCGATCAGCGGAGATGATCTTGCCGATGGCGAGCGGGCACCGCTGCCGGTGTCACCGGTGGCCGACGAGATCGGCCGCCTCGGCCGCACGCTGAACGACATGCTCAGCCGAATCGGACGAGCCCAGGCCGCGCAGCGGGACGCGTTGGAGCAGCAGCGGCGGTTTCTGGCCGATGCCAGTCACCAGCTGCGCACGCCATTGGCGATCATCAAAGCCGAGGTCGAGCTCGCCCAGTCTGATGCCACCAAGGGTGATGATCTTCGCGCCACCATGGCGTCAATCGGCGAGGAGACCGACCGGCTCCGCCGACTAACCGAAGAGCTGCTGCTGCTCGCAGCTGCGGACGAACAGCGGTTGAGTCTCAACCGGGAGTCGGTGAAGGTTCGTGATCTGCTCACTGACGTGGCTGAGCGCGGCCGCGGTCGAGCCCAGCTGGAAGGGCGAACGATCTTGGTTCAGTCAGACGACAGCATGATCACCGCGGATCGGCAGCGCCTGGAGTATGCCTTGGGCAACCTGATGGACAATGCGCTGACGCATGGTGCGGGGAATGTGGAGCTGGTCGGTCAGCGCAGCGGAGACGCTATTGAGATACGGATCCGTGATCATGGCGCCGGCTTCGTCGACAGCTATCTGGCCCACCCGTTCGTCCGCTTTGCTCCGACGGCCAGCACCGGGCGGGGCACCGGTCTGGGGCTGGCCATTGTGCAGGCGATCGCTGAGGCGCACGGCGGTGTGGTCAGTCTCGGCAACGATGATGGTGCCGCGGTCACCTTGTCCCTCCCGACCGACCCCGCACGACCGGTTGCCGCACCTGATACCCGCCCGAGCGCGCCAGCATCGGCCACTGATCAAGAACGGCAGTGGTCTTCGCGTTGAAGCCATGACCGCCCCGGTACCTGATCAAGATGGTCACTGAACCGCTGCGCAGGTAGTCCAGCGCGAACTGCTGGAAGGCTTGATTTCGGTTGCGTGAAACTTTTAGCCCCGCGGCGGCAGCCATGTCATGGGAGTTGCCGCCAAGATCGGCAACGAACCGGCAGCCGCGACTCAGGTTGCGGCTCAACGAATCCGTTGCCACAAGGGCTGCCGCGTCGTCAGACGTGACGCATCCTGGGGCGTTTGCCGTGAAGGCTCGGAAATGGTCGGGGAACGGGCGGTTGTACTTGATGTCCCTCCAGCCGCTCGCGTACACCAGGATCGCGCCAGCGAGGAGGAGGCTGACCGCGATCTGTGCAGGTCTAGCTCGGACCAGGACGATCAAGCGGCCTATCGCAGCGCCCACGGTGAGGGCGACGGGACCTGCGATGAATCCCGCAAAATGGGGGAACCAGGTCGGCGTGGCGAGCAGAAACGTACTCTGCCCGAGCATCAGCAACACCGGCAACCGGGCCTCGCGGTAGGTCCAGGCCAGCGCTGCGCAGCAGAGTAGCGCAGTGACCGCAGCAACAGTCAGGGCGGTGGACGAACGGCCCACAATGCCAAGCCCCGTCATCACATCGAGCCGGTCGAGGATCGTTCTTCCGCGGCCCGCGCGCCGAAATAGCTGGTCGCGTACGATCTGGTTCCACATTGCTGTCGGTGCCGCGGCGAAAAACGGCAAACAGATCACGGTGGCAGCAACTGCGGCCCCGATCACGACTCGCAGTGCGGCACTGTATCGGCGTAGCAGCAGCAACCAGGCAAGAACGATCAGGACGGTGACCACTCCCCAGACCTTGATCGTGATCGTGAGCCCGAGCAGCGCACCCGCCGCCAAGGTCCTGCCGCGAGGCAACGAGCTGTCGTGGACGAGTGGCTGGAGGAGGAGTATGGCAATCAGGAGTGCCGTTGTTGCCGGGCACTCCAGAAGTGTCGACTTATCGGCGTAGACGGCTGGGTGGAACACGGCGTATACGAGGCCACCGAACACGGCCGCGACCATGCCCACAGGCCTAAGGATTCTCCAGATCAGCACAGCGTTCACGGCTCCCAGGACCATCCATGCCAGGCGTGCGACAGCGAAACCGTAGGAGTCGCCGATCACCTGCGCGAGGAGGGCGAACGGTGCCAGCAGCAGCGGCATTCCCGGTGGATGGAGCAGCAGGAAGTCCTGGTAAGGGAGCAGGCCGTGGATCAACCCAGTAGCTGCTGCGTAGTACACACCGTCGTCGTAGTTGCCGATGCCGAAGAGCCCGCCGCCGCGCAGCACAGGAACCAGCCGGACGATGAAGGCGATCGCAGCCACGGCGATCGCCCAGAGCCAGTACCGGCTGGCGGGTCGGTCTAGAGCAACAGTTCGGGCCCGGGGGACGGCCACGGAACCAGCATTGCCCATCAGATGCTGTGATGAAACTGAGCAACACGCTGTGGCCCGACGGATTACTCTTCGCGAATGGTGATTGAGGCGGTCCGCCCGCCATCGGTCGGGACCGCTGGCTCTGAGCCGTCTCATCGCAGGGAGAGTAGCTGGGGCATCCGGAAACGCTCAGTGCTGAGTGCGGTCGTCGTAGTCACCGTCTCCTTGTTGGTCGGTGGAGCATTCCTGCTGCTCGTGTTGCAGTCGTCGCTGATCTCCGCAGCGAGGAGCAATCTCGCCGTCCGCGCCAGCGACGTCGCCGAACTCTTGGAGGAAGAGGGGATCCAGGAAACTCAATCGACTCTCATCGAGGACCACCGCAGCGGTGAGCAGGTGCAGATCCTCGACGCTGGGGATCGGGTGGTGGCCTGGAGCAGTCGCCGGCTACGGACCGATCCACTCTCGCAGCTGAGGCCGGCGCCCGGCCGGACGGCGAGGGAGGAGCGGCCCCCGGTGCCCGTGCTCGGCGACGACGAGGTGCTGGTCAGTGCCCGTGGCATCGAGGTGCATGACCAGGCATACATCGTGCTCGTCGCGGCACCTCTCGAGGTGCAGACCGACACGCTGCGGACGGTGGGGTTGCTGCTGCTGGGAGCGGCGCCGCTGCTCGTCGCGCTCGTTGCCGCAGCGGTGTGGGTATTGGTCGGCCGGTCTCTGCAAACGGTCGAGCGGATCCGCCGACAGGTGGCGGAGATCGATGGGCGCCGGCTGCACGAACGGGTGGAGGTGCCGCCCACGGGCGACGAAATCGCGGCACTGACTGCCACCATGAACCAGATGCTCGACAGGCTCGAGCATTCCGACAACTCGCACCGGGCGTTCTTTTCCGACGCCAGCCATGAGCTTCGCAGCCCATTGTCGACGCTGGTGACGACCGCTGAAGTCGCAAGTCTGGATGCCAGCGGGAAGACCTGGCTCGACATGCAGCAGACCGTGCTCGGCGAGTCGAGCCGGATGCAGGCCTTGGTGGAAGACCTGCTTACGCTAGCGAAGGTCGACGCCGACCAGCTGCAACTCGACGTCCAGGACGTGGATCTCGAAGACGTTCTGGACGCTGAGATTCGACGGCTGCGCACGGTGTCCGATCACCAGGTGAGCGCAGAACTGCGGCCCGCGCGGGTCCGCGGTGACGAGCGGCGGCTCACGCAGGTATTCCGGAACCTGCTCGACAACGCCGCACGGCACGCGGAGTCGACGATCATGATCCGGATGGAGCAGCGGCCCGGCGAAGTGGTGGTTTCTGTTGACAATGACGGAGAGACCATCAGTTCACAAGATCGCGAGCGGGTGTTTGAGCGGTTCGCCCGACTCGATGCCAGCCGATCATCCGACGGCGGCGGGAGCGGGCTCGGCCTGGCGATCAGTCGAGAGATCATGATCGCGCACGGCGGAACAGTGGTTGCTACCGAGTCGGACGGCGTCTGCCGCTTCCTGGTGGCGCTGCCCACAACGGACTGATCGTCAAGCGGTCGTGTCGGCATCCAGCCGGTAGCCCATGCCGCGGACCGTCCGCAACGTCTGCAGGCCGTACGGAGCGTCGATTTTCTTACGCAGATAGCCGATATAGACCTCGACGACGTTCTCGCTGCCCTCGTACGCCGCATCCCAGACGTTGCTCAAGATGTCGAACTTGCCGACCACGCTGCCTGCATTCCGCATCAAGTAAGTGAGCAGGCTGAACTCCCGTGCAGTGAGCTTGATCAGCTCGCCGTCGCGGGTGACCGTTCGCCGCGCCGGGTCCAAGACGAGGGAGCCGACGGTGATCTTGTTAGGTCGCTCCGGTGCGCCGCGGCGGATAAGCGCTCGGAGCCGCGCTACCAACACCATAAAGCTGAACGGCTTGGTCAGGTAGTCATCGGCGCCAAGATCGAAAGCGTCGGTTTGGTCGTACTCGCCATCCTTCGCGGTGAGCATGATCACCGGCGTCCAGATCTCCCGCTCCCGGATCTGCTTGAGGACCTGGTAGCCGTTCAGGCCCGGCAGCATGATGTCGAGAATTGCCACGTCGTAGCTGAACTCAGTCGCTGCCCAGAGACCACTGACTCCATCGTGGACAACGTCGACCACAAAGCCCTCGCGGACCAGCCCGCGTCGCATGGACTCCGCCAAGCCCTTCTCGTCCTCAACGATCAGTACCCGCACGCCTTCATTTTGCAGCTGCTCGCGCATCGCGCTGTGTTTGATGGCTCGCTCCGCTCACTGCGATGTTCGCTGGGTTGCCGCCTCCTTCGCCGGATCTGGCGGAACGGAAAAGCATTGTTCCGCCATCTCCTCCTGCACACAGCTCGCCGCTGGGGCTGGTGCTCGCTACGCTCGCGCCCTCTTGTTTTGAGATCGGCGGCGCGAACATCGAGAATCCCGCCGCCGTCGTCGTCGTTCGCAGAGGAAAGAACGCCTCTGCTCCCTTCTTGCATATTGCTCGCTCCGCTCGCTGAGGCTGGCGCTTGGTAGCCGCTGCCTTCCTCGCTCGCTCGCAGACGAAAGGCGTGTCTGCTCGCTCGTTCGTCCAGGACAGCGGCGCGCCAGCCTGGCTCCGGCGGCGGCGCGCGATTTCGGACGCTCGCAGCTGGAATTTCTGAGTCGCTCACGCGTCGCAGTTGGCTTCTCAGTTTCAGCACAGCGTGCGTCGACCAATTAGAACGTGGACGGCCGATCTGCGAGCAACTGAGGGGAGCAGCGCGATGCTGGAGCCGACCGCCCCAAACCTGCAACGGCTTGAAATCCGGTCAGGTCACTGGGGGCAGTGGCTGGCGACCGGTGCCGCCGCGGTGGTCGGTTTCGTCGTCCTCGCGCTGCTGCTGGTGCTCGGTGCCGATCTCGCGCAGTTCGACCAGCCCGTTCAGGCCGCGGTGATCAGCGTACGAGGTCCCGACCTCACCTTGTTCGCAAGCGCTGTGACCCGACTGGGATCGGCGCAGCTCGTGATCGGGGTCGGCATTGCCGGAGCGCTTCTGCTGTGGCTGCGAACGCGCCGGGTTCTGATGCCCACGGCGTATCTTGGGGCATTGGCGGCGACCGCCAGCCTGGTGACGATCATCAAGTTCACCCTGAACCGGCCTCGGCCACCGGTCGATCTGGTTATCGGCACTCCGCTCATGGACGCCGCGTTTCCGTCTGGCCACACCACCGATGGCTCGGTGCTCGTCGTCCTGACAGCTTCGATGCTCGCGCTGACCTACCGGAGGCTGCTGGCGCGCCGCCTGCTCGTGATCATCGGATGGGTGCTCGCGCTGCTGATCGGCTGGAGTCGGGTCTATCTCGGCGATCACTGGCCGACAGATGTGCTGGCCGGCTGGCTGCTGGCCGCGACTGTCGTGTCGGTCACGATGGCCCTGGTGAATCTTGCATTGGTACCGTACCCGGGGGGTGAGATGCCTGATGTCCTCGGCACGGACGCCACGCGGTTGACTCTGGAACCAACTGGCAGTCAAAGGATCAGCCTGCCCACTCCATGATCACCTCCGAGCAACGGCCCGTGGTGATCATCGGCGCGAGTCTCGCGGGGCTGTTCGCTGCTGCCGCTGTGGCTGCTGCTGGCGCCCGGGCGATGATCGTCGAGCGCGATGTGCTGCCCGATCGCCCTGTTCCGCGGAAGGGCGTGCCGCAGGGCCGGCAGCCGCATGTCCTGCTGCATCGAGGCCTGCTGGCTGCTGAAGAGCTGGTCCCGGGCATCCGCGAGAACCTGCTGAGTCACGGCGCCGTACCGTTTGACACTGGCACCTGGGCCTGGCTGGGTGAGTACGGATGGTCGCCCACCTGGATTCCCGCATACGAGACTGTCTCAGCGACCCGGCCGCTGCTTGAGCACCTGGTACGCCAGCGGGTATGCCGCCTCGCCGGCGTGGCGCTGCATGACGGCGTACGAGTCACCGAGCTGCACCGGAGCGCGCGACACTGGCAGGTGGTCTGCGAGGACGCCACCACCGTCGAGACTGACTTGGTGATTGACGCATCTGGACGGGGATCGCGGCTGCCGCAGTGGTTGAGTGAGCTGGGGATTCCGGTGAGCGAGCCGCTGACTGTGGATGCTCGCCTGGGGTATGCCTGCCGGACCTATCGAGTGGTTGGGGAGCCACCGATCGAGATCGCTGTGATCATTGCCGCCACTCCGCAAACCGGCCGAGGTGCGCTGGCGATCCCAGTGGAAGATGGCAACTGGCTAGTGCTTGCCGCCGGCTACGGTGATCGGCGACCATCACGGAAGGCCGCGGAGTTCGACGAATTCCTAGCGGCGCTGCCCGATCCCGCCATCGCCGACCTGACCCAGCATCTCGAGCCGGTCGGTGATATTGCCATTTATCGCCAGACTGGCAACCGGCGCAACCGCTACGGGCGATCCCGGAGCTGGCCACCCGGCCTCGTGGCGGTCGGCGACGCGTACTGTGCCTTCGATCCTGTGTACGGGCAGGGCATCACCGTGGCCGCCTGCCAGGCACTGCTGATCCGGGATGCCCTGCAGCGTGACCGCCCGCCAGCGGGTAACGGACTGCTGTCGACCAGGCGGCTGCAACGGCGGATCGGTGCCACGACGGATTTGCCGTGGTCGGTCGCGACGACCGAGGATCTGCGTCACTCGGGCAGCCCCGACACCCAGTCACCGATCCAGCGACTGGTCGGTCTCTGGACCGGCCGGCTGGCGCAGCTCGCCGCGCATGGTGATCGCAGTGCGTACCTTGCCTTTGCCCGCGTCTACCACCTCATGGCGACGCCCGCACTGCTGTACCACCCGGATCTCATCGTTTCCGTAGTCCGCGCGGCTTGGCGTGGACTGCCGGAGGAAAATCCGCGGCCGAGGGCACTGAACGCCCTGGCCGCAAACCGGGCGGCCTAGGGCAGGCGTGGAACCCGATGCGTCTGGCACGCTGGGTGCATGCACATCCTGGTGGTCGACGATGACCAAGCCGTGCGCGACTCCCTGAAGCGGTCTCTGGAGTACAACGGCTACGAGGTGAGTGGGGCCGAGGATGGAGTTCAGGCGCTGGCGCGGCTGGCTGCTATCAGGCCAGATGCGGTGATCATGGACGTGATGATGCCGCGGCTTGATGGCCTGGAGGCGACCCGGATGCTGCGAGCTGCAGGTAATGATGTGCCGATTCTGGTGCTCACTGCACGCGACGCGGTCGGCGACCGGGTGGACGGTCTTGACGCGGGCGGCGACGACTACATGGCCAAGCCGTTTGCGCTTGACGAGCTGCTCGCGCGACTCCGTGCCCTGGTCCGGCGCGCCGGTACAGTGGCAGACTCAACCGATCCGTCGGCGCAAAACCTCTCGTTCAGCAACCTTGTCTTGAACACCCAGACCCGCGAGGTGTTGCGCGGGGCTCGACCGATCAACCTGACCCGCACCGAGTTCGCGCTACTCGAGGCCTTCATGCGCCATCCGCGGCGGGTGCTGGAGCGGAGCTGGCTGCTGAACGAGGTCTGGGGCTTCGACTTCCCGACTACAGCCAATTCGTTGGAGGTCTACATCGGCTACCTGCGCCGCAAGACCGAAGCTGGCGAGGAGTCCCGGCTGATCCACACCGTCCGCGGTGTGGGCTACGTGCTGCGCGAGACACCACCATGATCAGCCCGCGACGGGCGGCGGAGAGTGCACGGTGGCTCGGCTGAGACGCTGGCTGCGCGCGCTCCCACTGCAGCGCCGGGTCGCGTACCTGACCACGGTCGCAGTGGCCTTGGCCGTCGCGGTGACGAGCGTGGCAGGCTACGTCACGCTGCGGATCTCGCTGTACAGCGCACTGGACGCGGAGATGGTCGAGACGGCCACCTCGCTGGCGGTCGTACCGGTCGCCCAAGACATTCGAACCCTCGGCGGTCTCACCGAGCGCGCGTTACGCGCCGGGAATGTCAGCGTCGCCGCGATCCGAACCGACGGCGCGATCTTCAACGTGCCCGATGAGCGCGATCACCTCGTCCTAGGTGCCGAGGAACTGGCGGTCGCTCGGTTGCAGAGCAGCTACTCGGCGCGATCCGGCGTAACGACGGGAGGTGAGCCGTACCGCATCGTGGCGGTGCCGATCACGGATCTCGGAAACTACGCCCTCGTTCTGGGTCGGCCGCTGCAACCGACCAATGACATCCTGAGCTCCCTCTGGTTGGTCTTGATCATCTTCGGAGTGGGAGGTGTGATCATTGCCGCAGTGGTTGGCGCGTACGTGGCCCGCTCCAGCCTGCGACCGGTGCGCGAACTCTCCGCTGCCGTCGAACACATCAGCGTCACCAAGGAACTGACGCCGATCACGATCAAGGCCCCGAGCGACATCGCGGTGCTGGCCGAGTCGTTCAATCAGATGCTTCGATCGCTCGCCTCATCCCGGCAACAGCAGGCGCGGTTGATCGCCGACGCTGGTCACGAGCTGCGGACGCCGCTCACCAGCCTGCGCACCAACATCGAACTGCTTGCGGCCGATGCCTCGAGTGGCATGTTGAAGCAGCAAGATCGGATCGACATTCTGGCCGATGTCAAGGCTCAGCTTGTGGAGTTCACCGACCTGATTGGCGACTTGGTGGAGCTCGCGCGCGACGAGACCGCCGCCTCACCGGAGCCGCTGGACTTCAGGAATGTGGTGAACTCGGCGTTGGATCGGATTCGACTGCGGGCACATGGGCTGCCCTTCGACGTCGAGCTCAATCCGTTCTACGTCGTCGGCGACTCCGACACGTTGGAGCGTGCCATCACCAATCTGCTGGACAACGCGGTGAAGTGGAGTCCGCCGGGTGGCACGATCCGGGTGCAGCTCGAAGGTGACCGGCTGCGCGTGGCCGACCAGGGTCCCGGCATTGCCGAGGCCGACATGCCGTTCATCTTCGATCGCTTCTACCGCGGCGACACCGCACGGCAAACCTCCGGGACTGGGCTAGGTCTTTCGATCGTTGCCCAAACGATCACCCAGCATGGAGGTTGGGTACGCGCGGGCCGCTCAGCCCAGGGTGGGGCCGAGTTCACCGTTCGGCTGCCGGGCGCAACCAGCCTCGAGGAGCTCACGCAGCCCGCGCAAGCCAGCGGGTCGGCTCATACGTCTCCCACTCCGCCACCCGCGGCCTCACCTACAGCCCCACACGCCGGCTCGCCCCTTGCCGAAAGTGGTCGCAAGCGACCGGGCTGATTCGCACTCTGACAAGCTGTTCGCGGGTTCCGACTCCTTCGTCGCCTGCGGTGCTGCGGGCGCCATCCATCTCATCGTTCTTGCACCGCAGGCTCCTGCAGTCGTCGGAGCGAACAGCTCGTCATAGTGCCGAAGCTAAATCGTTCTAGGTTTGTTGTCTCTGACCGGTTTCGGCAGTTGTGACACTCGGCAGTCGGCGCAGAGGCCCAGCAGCGCGGCGTGATGCGGCTCGACCTGGAAGCCGAGCTCGCGGTCGACCCGGCTGATCAACGAATCAAGAACGTCGACGGGGATGTCGATCACGGACTGGCAGTTGGTGCACTGCAGATGCGCATGCGGGGCCGACGCGGCCTCGTCGGTCCGCGCAGGCAGGGCGAGATGGTAGACCGCGGCTGAATTACCGACGTGAGTATGGGTGACGAGCCCAAGCTCGCCGAGTGTCGACAAGGCGCGATAGACGGTCGCCCGGTGAACCCCAGGAGCCGATGCTTCGACCCGCGCGACGATCTCGTCAGCGGCCAGGTGCTCATTTGTGCCGTCGAGAACCTCAATGACGGCCTGGCGAGCTCTGGTCACGCGCTCGTGCTGGTCACGCAGCAAGCCCAGCGCGGCCTCGACTCGTGGCGGAGACGCCGATCCTGCCGAACTCATTCCGGGCTGCACCTCTTGATTCTCCTGCTAATCCGTGGCCCGCGAAGTACTTGCGACACTATCGCATCTAGGAGCACATGCGATAATGTCGCATCTGGAACGAGCGCGCCGAAATTTTGGTATTGGGGGAGGCCGGCTTTGTCAGCACCAGGTATCGCAGCTGTCCGAAGCATGCCCGCGCGACTTCGCGGCAGGCTCACCCGGCAGGAGTGGCGTTCGATCGCCGGCATGGCGAGCTTCATCTTGATGCTCCACGTAATCGGCTGGGGCGTACTCGTCGGAATCGTGGCACCCCAGCACTATCAGGTCAGCTCGACCCAGGTGTTGGGCGTGGGGCTGGGGCTCACGGCGTACACCCTGGGCATGCGGCATGCATTCGACGCCGATCACATTGCTGCGATCGACAACACCACCCGCAAGCTCATGGCTGAGGGCAAGCGCCCGGTTTCGGTTGGATTCTGGTTCTCCCTAGGCCACTCGACCATCGTCTTCGCATTGGTCGCGCTGTTGGCAATGGGCGTACGCGCTCTGGCTGGGCAGGTTGAGGATGATTCCTCGCTGCTACAACAGATCACCGGAGTAGTCGGAACCGCGGTCTCCGGCACGTTTCTGTACATCATCGGGATCATCAACCTCGTGATCTTGATCGGCATCGTCAAGGTATTTCGCAGGATGCGCCGGGGCGAGTACGACGAACAGGCACTCGAGCAGCAGCTGAACAACCGCGGCTTCATGAACAAGATCCTGGCCGGCGCGACAAAGACAGTGACCAAGCCCTGGCAGATGTACCCAATCGGAGTGCTCTTTGGACTCGGCTTCGACACGGCTACCGAGGTTGGGCTGCTGGTGCTGGCCGGTGGCGCAGCGGCATTCGCCCTGCCCTGGTACGCCATCCTCACGTTGCCGATCTTGTTTGCAGCCGGCATGAGTTTGCTGGACACCATCGATGGCTGCTTCATGAACTTCGCGTACGGCTGGGCCTTTTCCAAGCCGGTTCGCAAGATCTACTACAACATCACGGTCACTGGGCTCTCCGTCGCGGTGGCCTTGATCATCGGAACCATCGAATTGATCTCTATCCTGACCGAGAAGACCGGCATCACGTCAGGACCATTGGCGGCGATCGCGAACCTCAACCTGGACCTCGTGGGCTACTCGATCGTCGCGCTGTTTATCGTCACTTGGCTGGCGGCCATCATGGTGTGGAAGTACGGCCGCATCGAGGAAAGGTGGTCCGCCAGCCTTCATGCGTGATCTAGGGTCGCGGCTATGAAGAAGCTCATCAACGACCCGCAGGATGTGGTCGCGGAGGCCCTGATCGGCATCGAGGCTGCTCATCCCGAGGTGCGCGTCGACCACACCAACCGCATCATCTATCGCGGCGACGCACCGAAGGCGGGCAAGGTCGGTTTGGTGTCAGGCGGCGGTTCTGGCCACGAACCGTTGCATGGCGGTTACGTGGGGTTGGGCATGCTTGATGCTGCCTGTGCCGGAGAGATCTTCACGTCGCCGACGCCTGATCAGATGCTCGAGGCGACCAAAGGTGTCGACGCGGGCAATGGCGTACTGCATATTGTGAAGAACTACACCGGTGACGTCATGAACTTCGAGATGGCGGCCGAGCTCGCAGCGGCCGAAACCGGCATCACCGTCGAGACTGTCGTCGTCAATGACGATGTCGCCGTCCAGGACTCGCTCTATACGGCCGGTCGGCGCGGTGTGGGTGTGACGGTGCTGCTGGAAAAGCTGGTTGGTGCGGCCGCCGAGGAAGGTCGCCCGCTGGAGGATCTCGTAGCGCTAGCGGGAGCGATCAACAATGCCGGCCGCTCGATGGGTATGGCCCTCACCAGCTGCACGGTGCCGGCCGCAGGTAAGCCGACCTTTGAGCTTGCCGAGGACGAGATGGAGCTCGGCATTGGCATTCATGGCGAGCCCGGTCGGCGCCGGGTCCGGTTGGCGAGCGCGCGCGAGATTGCCGAGCAGTTGCTGGAGCCGATCCTTGCTGATCTTGACTTCACATCAGGCCCCGTGATCGTGATGCTGAATGGCATGGGCGGCACGCCGCTGCTCGAGCTGTATCTGATGTACGGCGAAGTCGCCAAGATCATCGACAAGGCGGGGATCACGGTCGCTCGCAATCTGGTCGGAAACTACATCACCTCGCTGGAGATGGCCGGCTGCTCGGTCACCCTGCTCCGTGCGGACCAGGAGTTGATCAGGTTGTGGGATGCCCCGGTGAGCACCGCGGGCCTTCGGTGGGGAATATAGGACCGTGTCGCACGCCGTGGTCACCCTCGACCAGCTGACCGGCTGGTTGCGACGCTTTCACGAGCTAGTGATCAAGAACCAAGTTGAACTGACCGAGCTGGACTCAGCGATCGGCGATGCCGATCATGGCATCAACATGGCTCGGGGCATGAACGCGGTGATCGACAAGCTTGACGGAGGGCAGCCGGCAGGCGTCAACGACCTGTTCAAGACGGTTGCCATGACGCTGGTGATGTCCGTCGGTGGCGCCAGCGGGCCCTTGTACGGGACGTTCTTCCTGCGCTTCGCCGGCGCGACCGGACCGGCGATCGAACTTGACGCCGAAGCTCTACATACGGCACTGCGCGCTGGGCTGACCGGCGTTGTGGAGCGCGGCAAAGCTAAGCCTGGTGACAAGACCATGGTCGACGCGCTCTCGCCGGCGCTCGACGCCATGGAAGCGGTGATCAAGAAGGGTGGTGATCTTGTCGCCGCGGTGACGGCCGGGCGTGATGCCGCGGCGGCTGGCCGGGACGCAACCGTGCCGATGGTGGCCCGCAAGGGACGAGCGAGCTACTTGGGTGAACGCAGCGCTGGGCATATGGATCCCGGTGCTGCCTCCATGTCGATGCTCTTCGACGCACTTGCGGCTGAGTGCGCGGATTGACCTCGATGGTGGGGATCGTTGTTGTCTCCCACAGCCCGGACCTAGCCCGTGCGGCCGTGAACCTGGCGCTGCAGATGGTGCACGGTCCAGCTCCGCGCATCGAAATCGCGGCAGGCACATCAGATGATCGCCTCGGCACCGACGCGGCACGCGTGGCGGAGGCGATCGTCGCGGCTGAGGATGGCGGAGGCGTCGTCGTGATCATGGATCTCGGCTCGGCCGTGTTAAGTGCTGAGCTCGCTCTCGAGCTCGTGCCAGAGCCTGGCATCCAGACCCGGCTGGTTCCCGCTGCCTTTGTCGAAGGCATCTTTGCTTCCGTTATCTCAGCAGCTGGAGGTGCTGAACTCGACGCTGTGGCTCGGGATGCGGAGCAGGCACTCCAGGCCAAGGCTGCTCAGTTGGGCCAAACGCAACCTCCGATAGAGGCGGCCGACTCGATCATCGCTCCAGCGGCAATCGTCGCGAAGGCCACTATCGTCAACCCCGACGGCATTCACGCGCGACCCGCGGCGCTCATCGTCGAGGCACTCGCTTTCGTAGATGCGCGGGTGATGGTCGCCACCGATCGCTCGGCGCGCAGCCCGACGGCCTTGATGTCACTCGGTGCCCAGGCGGGTGATGTGCTCCGGGTCGAAGCCGACGGCGCCGACGCCGCGGTCGCGGTTGATCGCATCCTTGCGTTGGTACGCAATGGTTTCTCCGAGCTCGCGGGCCGCGACAGACTCGGCCGGGAGACTGTCGGTCATGACCGGCTCAGCCCGCATCCGATCGGAGTCAGCCCGGGGCGGGTGGTCGGTCCGGCGCTGCGGATGCCCGATCCGATCACCGAGCCTGATCCGACGATCCGCGTCCCAGAAGCTGAACGGCCGGCGGCCATCAAACGGCTCGCCAATGTGGCCACCGACACAGCTGAGCAGCTGCGGAGTCGGAGTACCGCGGCTGGGACCGTGGGCCAGCTGCTGGAGGCCACCGCCGCGATGGCCACCGACCCTGATCTGATTGCGGACGCGTCCCTGCGCATCCGGGACCGCGGTCTCACACCAGAGCGTGCCGCATGGGAGGCCATCGGGTCGGTCGCCGACACAATCGGTGCAGCAGGACCCCGCCAGGCAGAACGGGTTTCCGACCTCTACGACATCCGCAACCGCATGGTCTCCTCGCTCACCGGGCGCGCTGCTCCCGGCGTGCCTGATCCCGGACATCCCTTCGTCTTGCTCGCAGTTGATCTTGCACCTGCAGACACCGCCGGACTCGATACAGCCCGCTGCCTGGCCATCGTCACGGAGGAGGGCGGAGCTACCTCGCATACCGCGATCATCGCCCGGTCGCTCGGCATTCCGGCGGTCGTCGGTGTACCCAGCGCAACCGCCATTCCCGATGGAACGTTGCTGCTGGTCGACGGCATCACCGGCGAAGTGATCAAAGAACCCACGGTTGATCAACAAGCGGCAACTGCTCCGGTCCTCCGGCCACATCGAGAGAAGCTGATGAGCCCCGGCAGCACCGCGGACGGCCACCGCGTCGCCCTGCTTGCGAATATCGGATCCGCTCGCGACATAGCATCGGCCCTCGAGTGCGGCGCCGAGGGAGTGGGTTTGTACCGCGAGCTCTACTTCCTGGGCAGAACCGAGGCGCCATCGGTTGGCGAGCAGGTCAATGCGTGCCGCGCGGTGTTCTCACGGTTCGCCGGGCGTCGAGTGGTGGTGCGCACGCTGGACGCCGGTTCTGACAAGCCGATGCCGTTCTTGGGCTACGTCGAGGAGCCCAACCCGGCCCTGGGTGTACGCGGATTCCGCACGGCCGCATCCCACCCCGAATTGCTTCATGATCAACTGATGGCGATCAAGGTGGCGGCCGAGGCCGAGACTGCCGAGGTCTGGGTCATGGCGCCCATGATCACCACCGTCGACGAAGTCCGGAGCTTTGCCCAAGGCGCAGACGATGCCGGCTTGCCGATCATCGGCGTCATGATCGAAACCCCGGCTGCTGCCTTACAGGCCGAGCTGATCTTGGCCGAGGTCGACTTCGTCAGCATTGGTACCAACGACCTAGCCCAGTACACCTTCGCCGCGGATCGCCACTCCGCGAGTCTTGCCTCACTGAACGATCCGTGGCAGCCAGCGCTGCTGCGGATGGTCGAGATGGTGACCGGAGCAGCGGCCGACAGCGGCAAGCCAGTCGGAGTGTGCGGTGAGGCCGCGGCCGATCCGCAGCTGGCATTGGTCCTCGCCGGTCTGGGTGTTTCGAGCCTCTCAATGGCACCCGGAGCCCTCGCCGAGATCAGTCGCAGCCTCGCCGCGGTGACTCTCGATGTCTGCCGACGAGCGGCGCGGGCGGCCTGTGATTCAGACTCGCCAAGTTCTGCCCGAGAGGCGGTTCGCGCGCTGCTCACCACCTAGGCCGACTTGTGCGCAGTGAAGCGCAGGTGCGCCCAATCCAGACGGTCAAATCCGTGCCCTCATTTCAGCGCCGGACGATGTGCACCAGGCCGCGACGGGTGTCTTTCCGTGACTCAGCCAGCTAGCCAGTCACCTTGGCAACGGTGATCAAATTGCCTTCGGTGTCGGCAATCTCCCCGACCCGGATCCGCTCCTGAGGCCTCTCGCGAGGTGGGCTCGTGATCCGGCCGCCGACCTCAGTCACCCGTTGCAGCGCCGCGTCGAGGTCTTTTACCTCGAAGCCGAGTCCGGTGTGGGTCTCGTTGCCGCTGCCGCCTGGATGGAGCGCGACGTTGGTGCCGGCCACGATGAACTCACTCCAGTGCGGTGAGCTGATCACAACCGTCACGGCGAACGCTTCGCTGTAGAAGCGCAGGGCGCGCGTCATGTCGGCAACCATCAGCATGACGTAGGTCTTCTCGACCGGAGTCGCTGTCATGTCTGGACACTACCTAGATCGCAGCATCTGGGATGGGTGGCCCTGGAACACGGACGTGCTGGGTGACGCGCCCTTCCGGCCGGCCACGCTGGAAACCTCACCCTAGCTGCAGCCTGCTCGACTAGCGCACGCCTGAGGTGCGGATCGCAGGCTCATCTGGAGTGAAGTTTCCAGGGAGTTTCTGAGAATTCATCTGCAGGTGGCCCTCGATCACGTTTCTTGCAGCGGCCGCAATTGAAGAGGCAGAGCAGCACTGGGAAGCACCGTTATCGCAGCATGCAGTGGCACTGAGCTCAGCGAGGTCTCCAGCACAAATGCCTGAAGAATGGCGGCGATCACGATCGGAATCTCAAGCATTGCGATCTGCGTGCCGATGCATGCGCGTGGCCCTGCACCGAAGGGCATCCACGCATACCTGTGGCCGCCAGGGAACTGCCCAGCCGGAACGTCGAAGCGCCGAGGATCGAAGATTTCAGGCTCGTGCCACACCGCAGGTGAATGGTGGATCCCCCAGACCGATACTTCGACCCACGATCCGGCCGGAATGTTGTAGCCGCCAAGGATTTCATCCTCACGAGTGCTTCGGTTCATGCCATGGGCAGCCGGATAGAGCCTCATTGATTCACGCAGAAAGCGGTCGGTCCACTCCAGTTGGTGGACCTCCTCAGCTGACGGCATCCGTCCATGCAGCTGTTCGATGATCTCCTCGCGCAGTGTCGTTTGCCACTGCGGGGCCAGCGCGAGCTGGAGAAGAGTGCAGGCAAGCGTCACCGCTGTTGTCTCGCGGCCTGCAATGAGGAAGAGAAGCACCTGGTTGGCGACTTCGGTATCAGTAAGCCGATCAGAGGCGTTCTCAGCGTCGCGTGCAGCCACCAGTAAGTCGAGCATGTCCGCAGTGGGTCGCTTCACCCGTTCCGATTGCCGCTCGGTAATGATCTCGTCAACAATGTGGCGGACCTGCGCTAGCTCGTAGGTCAAACGCCTGTTGTGGGGTGTCGGCAGCCATCGTGGCGTCGGGTGCGCGCTGACGAAGCGACGAAGCAGTTCCTCGTTGACGATCCTGAAGCGAGTGAGTTGAGGGATGGCGCGCGCCACGTCGGCGCCAAACAGGATGCGCCCAATCACTCGCGAGGTAATCTCCACCATCTCGGGGTAGAGGTCGACGCTGCGGCCCTCTGTGGCGGCGGCTTGCCAGCGCTCGACGAGACGTTCCGCCTCCTCGATCATGATGTGGATGTAATCGCCGGCGATGCGGCGCCGCGTGAAGATCGGCGCGAGGAACCGACGCTGTCGGTGCCAACTCTCGTCCTCGCTGGTGAGCAGGTTCTCGCCCAGCTCCCGGCGTAACTCCCGATAGCCGGGCCCATTCTTGCGGAAGCGGTCCGGCTGACCGAGGATCTCGGCCGCCAGCTCCGGCGACGACACGCTGTAGAACGTGACACGCCACCCGGGCGGCCCAGCACTAATGCGTGCGAGCCCGCCGATCTCGTCGGCCGCGCGCGAAATTGTGCCGAGGTAATCGCGACGCAGCTCACGCACTGATCCGAGTAGGCGCGAACCACCCAGCCGCGGGACGCGTTGCCCGGCGACAGCGGTTCTCACATCTATGAGGCTAGACGGCGACATGATCGAAGTCGACCGGCCACGGTGCCATGGAAGGGTGGCGACATGGAGATTCTGCGCTGGCATGTAGGTGATGCCACGATCCTTCGTATCGGGGAAGTGGACGCCATGGCCGCGCTTCAGGGGCTCATTCCGAGGTTCGATCCGGCTGCTGTCGCCCATGCGCCATGGTTGACACCCAATTTTGTTGACGACACCCGGCCGGTCGATGGGGCCTGGCGGCCCACGTTCCCCGCCGCCCGTTAGGTGATGTCGGCCGAGGAGTTTCGCTATTGGCAATCAATACCTGAGAACGCGATTGCCGACCAGCACGCGGGTTTCTCCGATTCTGTGCTGCCGGTGTATGAGGCCGGGTTGGTCGACCTGGTTGCCGATGATCATGTGGTCACTGACGGCGTCCGGCTGGTGCCATCACCCGGCCACACACCGCATCACGTCAGCGTGATGATCGAGTCAGGCGGACGGTCCGCGGTGATTTACCGGTGATGTGATGCACCATCCCTGCCAGATTGCCTATCCCGATTGGGGCGCATCGGACTTCCATGCCAGTCAAGCTCAGGCTTCCCGGTCCCACCTCATCGAGCGGTTCGCTGATTCGGACACGGTGATCATCGGCAGCCACTTTGCTGATCCTGTCGCTGGCCGCATTCGACGGGAGGGTGCGACGTTCCGTCTGATGTCTGCTGAGGAGTAGTGGAGTTGGTGTGCCGGCTCCCGTGAGGGATCTCCGGACGCCTCCGTCAGCCGATCGGGACCGAAATGCCGATCCCACCGCGGGTGTCGGCGCCGTAGCGGGCAATCTCCTGGTCGAGGTCGAGCCGACGGATCTGCTTGCGGGCCTGTCGGGCAGCCTCGTCCAGCCGATCGGCCGGAATGATCCAGGCAATCTCGAACTCCAGACCGTCGGGATCCTTGCCGTAGAGGCTCTTCGTCGTGCCGTGGTCCGACGAACCGGCAAGGGCACTGTTCTCCGCAAGCGAGGACGCCAGCTCCTTCATCTCCGCAAGCGTGTCGATCTCCCAGGCCAGGTGATAAAGCCCGACCGTCGTACGTCCCGCACCCGACGGCTCTGCATTGGCACCGATCTCGAACAGCCCCAAATCGTGGTCGTTGGTCGAACCGGGCGCCTGCAGGAACGCCGCACCGGCGAATCCATCCGGTGTCATATCGATCCGGCTGAAACCCAGTACGTCGGTATAGAAGGCCACGCTGGTTTCAAGATCGCGCACAAACAGCACTGCGTGGTTCAAACGTGTGATGCCCATAAATCCGTCCTCGTTTCGGTCTGCTCGAGACAACCGGAAGGACGACGCATTTATTTCTCCACCACAGCTGGGCACTCCACTGCGGACCGCAGGACAGTGCGGCAATCTAGGATCGCTGGCACTGGCAAACGGCTGGCATGTTCGGACAGTTTGGAGCGTCAAGATGGCGGAGACAGTAACGCTGGGTGGCACTGAGGTCCGGGTACCGCGACTCGGGTTAGGTGTCATGATCTGGGGCGAGGCGAGCGGTGCACAGCGGCTCATGCCAGCCAAGAGCTCGTACGGCGGGACGAACGCCGCTGACGAACAGGCAGCCTTCGACGCCAGCCTGGCGGCGGAGATCAACTTCTTTGATACGGCGGCTATGTATAGTGCGGGTGGCTCGGAGCGCCGGCTGGGCAAGCTCGCGGAGGGCAAGGACGTTGTGATCGCCACCAAGTTCCCACCGACTCCATTCGGACACACTCAGGACTTGCCCAACGCACTGCAGGCCAGCCTGAGCAATCTACGGCGCAGCTCGATCGACCTTTACCAACATCATTTTCCGAGCCGGCGCGTTGACACTCCGGCGCTTATGGAGCTGATGGCAGACGCGGTCGAGGCAGGCAAGATCAAAGCAGTCGGTGTCAGCAACTACTCCGCCGCCCAGATGCGTACGGCGTACGAGGCGCTGGCCCGGCGCGGTATTCCACTCGCGTCCAATCAGGTGCAGTACTCCCTGCTGCATCGGCAGCCCGAGACAGACGGTGTGCTGGATACCTGCCGTGAACTCGGCATCACCTTGATCGCTTACCAGCCGCTGGCCAGCGGCGCGCTCACTGGGAAGTATCTCGATGGCAGCCGGCCGACCGGCATCCGCCGCTTCCGGGAACCGTTCCGCGGGTCGAAGTTCCACGCGCTGCGGCCGGTTGTGACACTGCTGCGGTTGATCGGTGATCGCTACGGCAAGACTCCGGGTCAGGTGGCCCTGCGTTGGCTTCTCGAGCAGGAGAACGTCGTACCGATTCCAGGAGCAAAGAATGCTGACCAAGCTCGGCATAATGCCGGGGCCTTATCGTTCACGTTGACACCGGACGAGGTCACCTACCTCAACGAGGCGACCGAGACGTGGCGCGAGTAGGGGCAGGTAGCAAGCTGTCATGCCGCGAGGCGCAGCAGGGCGCACACGATGGCTGCGATGAGCATCGCCAGAACGGCGGGCACGCGGAACCACAGCGCGACGGCGGCGACGCCGACCCCGGCGGCGCGGGCATCGATGATCAACTGCTGGCCTTGGGTGAAAGTGCCCGTCACGATGAGGGCGCTGATCACCGCCGGGGCAACCAGGGCAATGATCCTGGTGAGTGGTGCGGGCGGTTGCCGTCCCCCGGCCAGCACCGGGCCGATGGTCTTCATCAGCACGGTACCGACGGCCAGCACGGCAATGAGCAGCCACGTTTTCATGCATCATCTCCCACGCCGGCCTGCGTCATTGACTGGCGTGGTGGGCGAAGTCCGATCAGCGCGGCCGCTGCCGCGACCAGCACGGGCACCCCTGGCGGGGCAATGGGTGTCAGGGCGAGGGTGATGGCTGCGGCCAAGACTGCGACGATGATCGGGCGGAGGTTCCGCGACGACGCGGGACCGCGACCGCTACTTGCCCGATCGGCTTGTCGACGTGCCCTGCGCCCGCCGGCTTGGATGTGCTCAGGGAACAGATCGGGCAGCAACAGACTGAGATAGAACACCGGAAATAAGACGTCGAGTCCCCAGCGGCTGGGGTCACCGATCGCGGTAGCGCCCGCGACCCCAACAACCGTGCCGCCGACCCACGTCACGTACTGCACCGGAGCGGCCCACGCGACAGCGCTGATATCGAACCGGCCACCCCCGCGATGGCCGATAACGAACGACGCGTCGGCCAGCAACGCCCCTGTGAGCAGGCGCCGCAGCGGTCTGCCCTTCATCGAGGGAGCGAGCGCAAACCCCATCGGCAAGAAACGGGTGTTGGCCAGCAGCCCAGCGCCAGCTGCGAGCGCTGTCCCGCCTCCAGAAGTCAAGATGCTGAGGGCAGCGAACTGAGCAGTGCCCGACCAGACGACAGCCGACATCAGGATCGAGGGAATCGCACCGAGCAGCGGACCGGCCAGCAGGCCGAAGCTCATCCCAACCGCCGCGATGGGCAGCGCGAGCGGCATCGAGGCACGCAGGCCCTCCGGCCACGCTCTTGGCGTCCACCACATGGCTAACGGCCGTTACGACCGGCCGCGTGTCGCGTACGGGGTGTGGGTCGGTAGCGTCATGCGTGGTGCGCGACGCGGTCGGCGCTTGCCGATCATGGACAGCAACATCTGTACCCGGAAGCGGTGTCCGCGATAGGGCTCGAGGATTTCTAGGCAGGCGTCATCGTCAAGCTGCTCTCCGGTGAGGGTGTAGGTGATGTCCTTCCCCACGTGATAGTCGCCGATGCTCCATGCATCGGGATCACCGTGCGCGCGCTGCCGTACCTCGGCTGAGGTCCACGGCCCCACGCCGGGGAAGCTGCGCAAGGCCCGATCAGCGTGCTCGTACGAGCCAGCCAACGTCCGCTCCAAAGCGGCGGCCCGGCCAGCCGTGCGCACCAGTGTGCGGCTCCGCCGCTGCTCGACCCCAGCAGCGAGAAACCGCCAGCTGGGCACCCGGGACCACACCTCGGGCCTCGGCGGCAGATACATGCCGTACGCCGCCGAGCCCGGCTCCCGCGCCGGTCCTGGCGCGGGCTCACCGAACTCACGAACCAGCAGCCGCCACGCCCGAAAGGCCTCCTTTCCAGTGACGACCTGCTCAATGCATGCCGGCGCCAGCGCCTCGAAGACCGCCTCGGTGCGACCCACCCGGTAATGGCCATAGCGCTGACATGCCTCGACCAGCGGAGGGTGCTCGGGACGGGGCGGAAGGTCCCTGGATCATCCGCCGCTCCCAGCAGCTGCGGCAATTGATCAAGGCTCCACTCGGCGCCCTCACCCCATGCTCGGGCGGACACCTGAGCGCCATTCGCGATGATCTTGATCAGGGCCGGCCCCGCGGGCGTTCGCGT
>Ga0307286_10000015_pt1 | contig 46020 bp, 59 predicted proteins | sample ER_DNA_140_FD_194478 | JGI IMG/M metagenome (GOLD analysis project Ga0307286, IMG submission 194478) | Bulk soil microbial communities from the East River watershed near Crested Butte, Colorado, United States - ER_DNA_140 | ecosystem: Environmental > Terrestrial > Soil > Floodplain | place... | reverse complement strand
GTCAAGCGCGTGGTTAACACCACCGCGCTGTACAACGACGTGGCGAAATCCGCCACGCTGCCGACCAACCGGGTTCGCGACCTCGACTTGGTTTATTCCTTCATCAAGACCATGGACGACCTGACCGGCGTCAGGGACGCCGAAGTCAAGATGGTGGGGCAGACCGGCTCCTGGGACGAAATAAAGAACGAGCTGATGGGGCGGGCCAGGGGCGAAGGCATGGACAACCGTACCCGGCTGAACATCCTGGAAACGCTGAAGAACCGCATCGATCAGTACCAGGAAGCCAAGAATATTCGGGATGAGCAGTTCCGCTCGATCGCCACCGAAGGCGGCCTGGCGCACAAGACCATCGTCCCCGACATGCCGAGGCTGGTCACGATCGATCCAGCCGCGGTGCTTAACGCACCGCGCGGCATGACCACTGCCCCCGAGGGTGGTGGCTTCCTGAGCGGCATCTTCGGAACGACAGACCGTCGCGCCGCGCCGGCCGCGCCGGCGACGAGGGCTTCTGATTCGCTGCTTATTAATCCGACAGGGCGGTGAGCCATGGCAGAGATCGATGACCTCGACCAATACCTGCAGGGCAATCTAGCCAACAAGGACACGCCCGAATTCAAGGCCAACCTTGAACGTTACCGCGTGCTGCGCGGCACGGAGCTTGGCACCACCAGCGCACCGCCGGCGGCAGGCGCCCCGGGAGCGCCGTCGCCGCCGATCAGCGGTGCTGGCGAGTACCCGCCGGCGGTCCCGCGCGCGCCGAGCCAATACGACATCGCGAACAAGCAGCTCGATGAGCAGGGCGGCGCACTCGGATTTCTGCGCAAGGCCAACGAGCTGCCGCGCACCATCGGCCGTGGGATCATCGGCGACTGGGGTGATCGGATCAACGCCGGCGCCTTTTCGCTGATGCCGGAGGCGCTGGGCGGTCGGCCCTACGCCGAAGGGCTGGAGATGGAGCGATCGCGCAACGCGCAGTCCGACGCCGCCCATCCGATCGGCAACACGATCGCCAAGGGCGCCGGCACGGTGATGGCCGCCGCCGCACAGCCGAACAAGGGTGCGCTCGCCAACACCTTGGTGGACATGCTCGTCAGCGGCGTGCGGGGCGCCGGCGGCGGCAACACTGACCTGTCTACGGGCGCGGGCTGGAAGGAAGCCGGCGTGCGCGGCGGCGAGGATGCGTTCGCAACCGGGGTCGTATCCGGTCCATTGAACAGGCTCATGAGCACGCTGCGGCCGTATTCGCAGGTGGTGCCGGATGTGGTCGCCGCCGCCGAGCGGATGGGCATCAACCTGCCGTTCTTCGCCCGCGCGTCGAACCCGGATGTGCAGGCCGCCGGCAGGCGTTACGCGCAGACCAATCCGTCTTCCTCGGTCAACCAGGCCTGGAACGAGGGCGTCACCGACACCGGCGCGGCCGCGGCAAACACCGCGGTGCGCGGCACCGGCGCCCCCGAAGTCGCCATCGCGCCATACTCGGCTGGCTATCAGGTCCACCCCGGTTTGCAGGCGTCGATCGACGCCGCGCAGGTTGAGAAGACCCGGCTCGGCGAGGAGATCGCCAGCCTGTTGCAGCCGGGTGCGCGCTACGACGTGCCGGGGACGCGGGCCACCACCAGGGACATGGTGCGCGAGCGCCGCGGTTTCGAAGAACCCAACCCCACGGCCGGGCTGGAAAGTCCGCTAAGGGTAGGCGCACGGCCGCCACCGACTGGGGCAACACAGGGGCCATGGGGCCAGCGCGGCGGCTCGTCCTGGGAGGAGATCTCTAACCTGGCAACCGACATCGGGCACAAGCTGGATCTGCCGCCCAACATCCCGCGTCCAGTGGACGACGCCAGGCTCGGCAACGTCTACCGTGCGCTGCGTGATGACCAGCGCGCCATCATGCGCGCCGCCGACGCCGCCGATGCTGCGCCGCCTGTGGTGCCGGGAGCGCCGCAGGGAATGCCGCCGGGCGCCGCAAGCGCCGCACCGGACGCGCCCATCCCTGGCGGGCCGCCTCGTATCCCGGCCATGCCGGCCCAGGTCGAGGCCGCCGTGACGCCGCAGATCGCGCCCTCAAGCTCGAGCACGGCCGTCGGCGCGCCGCGTCTTGCCGAGCAGAACACAGGCGGCCAGCTGGCCCCGGCCACCGAGACCTCGGTCGGGTCGGTGCGGCCACCCGGTGCGGCACCCGGCGCGGCGCCAGAACAGCCATGGTCTCCTGGCGGCTACGACCGGCCGCGCGAGGAGATATTCAACCGCAACGTCGAGCGGCAGCGCGTGCTCTCCGAAAACCAACGCCAGATCGATGAGGCGATGCTGGAGCGGCCAGAGGCGATCGTCAACCTGGCCTACAACTCCGCGACTACTAGCGGTACTGGCACCAACATCAACACGCTGCATACGATGGTCACGGCGATGAACCCGGAGCAGCGGCAGATCCTCGGCAGTGGCGTGCTGGCCAAGATCGTCAACGATTCCGGCGGGTCGCCGCAGAGGATCGCGACGGCGCTCAACGTCATGCCAGAGGAAGCCCGCGCGCTGCTGTTCACGCCGGGCACCCAGCTGGCTGCCGACGTTGCCGACCTGCGCACCGTGGCCGGCCAGGTCGGCAGGGTTAATGATTGGCAGGGGACAGGGTCGATCGCCTCCGGCGGCAAGGAGATGCTGACGAAGGGCCTGCGCTATGGCGGCCTCGGCGTGACCGGCGGAATAGCGGGAACGCTCGCCCACCTGGCCGGCGCATCGCCATGGACGAGCGGCGCGATAGGCGCGACGGCGGCGGCCGTTCCGGCAGGAATCCGGGGTGCCGCGCTACCCTATCTGTACCGCAACGGCATCAACCCGGCGCTTCAGTCCGCTGCTGAGATCCTGACGCGAGGCACTTCGCAGACCTCCGGCGCACCGATCGCGAACACTGCCTTCGGGACCGAGAGGAGGTTCTGATGGCCTACATGGACGATCAAGCGATCGAGCGCGAGCGCACCCGGCAGAAGATATTGGAGGGCAAGGCGCCGCTGCTCGGCGATGACACCGCGACCGCCCTGCACGCCCTCGGGGTCAACCTTGGCGTTGTGCCAAGGGGCACGCCGCCGAGCCAGACGCTTGAGCTGCTGCACAATCTGGTCAAAGGCCCCAAGGGCGTCGACGTCAAGGACACCCCCGCGCTGCAGGCGCCGATGCTGGCCCCGGGCCGGACGCCGTCGACCACACACGGCGTATGGAAGAACGACGGCGAGCTGGGAAGCGTCCTGAGCGGCCTGTTCGGCAACGCCAAGGGCAGCGCGCTGAAGCAGTACCTGGAGCAGAATAAGGCCGCACAGCAGGCCAACGGCGCCAAGATAGCCGACCACGTCCGTAAAGGCAGGGCGGCACCGATCGCGCCGCCGATGGGTGCGGAAGGCGGGCCGGCGGCTTCGGACGCCATCCCTGGCCTCAAACCAGGATTCGACGCCTCCAAGCTGCCGCCGGGGTCTCCGGCCGCGGTGGCCTACATGCACGAAAACGCCCCCGGCGGGGCCGTGCGTGGCTACGAAAAGGGTTCGACGGCACCTGGCGACGTGGAGATCCACCAGGCCTATGGCCCCGGCGATAAGTATGGCAACGCACCGCCGAAGCCGTTCACCTCGATCGTCACCCACTGGACCGGCGGCGACAGCCTGGAGAGCGCGCTCAACACCGCCAAGAGCGGCGACCCGTCGCGCGGCGGCGGCCGCTTCGGCTACCACTATTACATCGACAAGGACGGCAAGGTGTACCAGGGCGCGCCGCTGGACGCGCGCACCAACCACGTCAAGGGACCGGGCGCCGGCCAACGCAGTGACCGCCCCGACATCTCCAACTCCAACGCGATCGGCATCTCGACGGTCGGCAGCGGCGAGCCTAACGAGGCACAGCGCGCGTCGGCGGCCAAGCTGATCCCGCAATTGCAGCGGCAGTTCAACATTAAGCAGGAGAACATCGTCGGCCACGGCCAGATCCAGGCCGGAGATCGGCACAAAGACGAGGGCCAGTCCATCATCAAGGCGGCGCGCGATGCGCCGCCGCCCGGCCCGTCAACGCCGGCCTGGGACAAAGGCCTGCCCGCGCAGGCCGACCCCAGGACCAACTGGCCGTCACCGACCGAGACCACACCGGCCGACAAGCTGACCGCGGAGCCGCCGAAGGGCGTCGGCCCGCAGAGCAGCCTGGAGACCAAGGGGACGTCAGGGTCGACCGAGTTCTCATCGCAGTCGCGGACGCGGCCGGCCGACACCAAGGTCGCCAACGCCCCGGCCGCCAGCCTGGTGCCGTCGGAGCTGCTGCCGGGCGGCCAGGCGAGCGCCGGTGGCGGCGGCGCATTGGCCGATCAGCGCGCGCCCTACAAGGCGATCGCCGACGCCAACCCGTCGGTGCGGGAGACCATGGCCGCGATCATGATCGCGGAAGACGGCTCGGCGGCAGGCCGCCAAGGCGTGGCCGAGGCCATGATGAACCGGGTCAACTCGCGCGGCGAGCCGTTCGCCAAGGCAATGGACCCGGCTTACCACGCCGATTACATGGTCAAGGACCCTGCCAAGTTCCAATCCCGGCTGGCCGAGATCCGCAACAACCCGCAGCTCAAAGCGGAGATGTACGCGCTTCAGGACAAGGCGTTCGCCGGCAGCAACATCACCAACCTGGCGACCGATTACGCCTCCGGCGGCACGGCGGCCAAGTCGCGCACCAACTCCACCCCCACCTTCACCTCGGAAGGCGGGTCGCAGTTCTTCCGCAAGGACATCCGCCCCGACGAACACGGCCCCGACAACGTCCGCAACATCCAGGAGTGGCACAAGAAGACCGAGGCCGCGCTGAAGAATCCGCAGACCCAGGTGGCGCAGGCGCCCACGGCCAACCCGAAGGACGTCGGCAGCGCGACCTCCACCATGCGGGATGCCGTCAGCGGCTACCTGGCCGAGAAGGGCGTCCCCGGCAGCGGCGGCGCCGGCACGGTTTCGCAACCTGCGGAGAGGGGGCCAACCGCAGCACAACCCGCATCCGTGTTCGACAAGGGCGCATCGGCTGTGCCGGTGGCCGGTGTCGGCGGCCTGCAGGACCCCGCCAACGAGGTGGCGACCACAGCTACCACGCTCTACGATGAGGGCGCGGCCAAGCTCAACGAAATCAAACCACCGCAGGCGGTAGCACCCCCGCCTGCGGCGCAGGCGGCGCAAGCACCTCCTTCAGCAACTGCGCCGCCGCCGGCGGCGGCGGCGGTGATGACGCCGCCGCCGGCACCCCCGCCCAGGGCTGCCGCGCCACCCCCGCCACCTGCGCCGCCTCCGGCCCCGGTCAACCCGGCACACGCCGTCCTCGACGGCAGGGTCAGCGCGCTGGCGCAGAAGATCATGCCCGGCATGGCGGCGTTCCTGCCGGACAAATACGGAAGCCAGACCGCCCGCGCCCTGCTCACCAATCCCGAGCTAAAGGACACGATCGGGCCTTATTTGACCAAGGAGAACCTGAGCAAAGCCGGCATCACCCCGCAGCAGCTCCAGGACGCCATCAAGGAAGGCCCGCCGAAGAACCTCGGCAAGCGCAGCGACCTCGGCACGTCAGGGGCCACCGACATCAGCGCGCAGTCGCGTCAGGGCGGCGTGCAAAACGTGGGGCTGTTCGACGCCATCAAGGAACGGCTCTCGCCGACGCCGTCGATAACCTCGGAGCAGTTCAAGAACATGAACACGCCCGCGGAATCTGCCAGCACACGGGCGATACAGTCCAACATGCCGGAGCTGGACAGGTTCGAATATGGCGGGCGTGATGTCCCGGCGCCGATGCCGGTAATCAATCCAGCTGATCCGAGAAGCGGAACCGAGGTTGCGCGCGTCCCCTTCGGAACGCCTGACTATCCCCTGCGCGAGCTGAACAGCGGCCAAAGCTCGGTCCGGTACGGCCCGCCAGGCGTCCGCGGCGAGGGGCAACGACAGCTCGGCGAGCGGCTGGGCATGGACAGGAAGCCTAACTTCGACGTCGGCAGTCAGCCGGCGGTGCAGAACGCCGACGGCTCGATTTCAACCGTACGGACGCTCGGCTTCAACGACGGCGGCAAGGAAGTGAACGTCCCCTCGGTCCCGGCCGAGGGTGGCCGAATCATGTCCAACGAGGAGGCGTTCCAGCGCTACAAGGATACCGGACGGCACCTCGGCAAGTACGACACCGTCGACCAGGCCAACGCCGCTGCCGAGGCCCTGCACCAGCAGGAAGCCCTACAGCAGAGCCAGCACCCGCAGGGCCAGCAACCCACGGTGCCGCCGGAGCTGGCGAAGGCGTTCGAATTCGCTTTCAAGGATGAAAGCCGGGCGCCCTCGATGACGCCGGTGCCGCCCGAGGCGATGCCGGTACTGCCATCCCAGGTAGCGCCGCCCGCCCAGAATCCGGGAGGCGGCGGCGCCAGCGGACTGTCACTGGCCCCCTCCGGCCTCGCCAGCCTGCCGACCGGCGGCTTCACGCCGGGTGCGCCAGCCTCGCAGGGCGGCAGCATCGCCATGGCCGGCATGCTGCCGGCGATCGAGACCTCGACCTTCTCGACGCCGCTGCTCGACACCACCGCGACGGGGTCGCCCTTCGGCGCCTCCAGCCTGTCGCCGATCCCGTTCAACACCCTCAACAATTGGGGCTGGGGCGGCATGGGCAGCGGGTTCAGTGGCGGTGGCGGCTTTGACTTCGGCGGTGGCGGTGGCGGCGGCTTCGACTTCGGCGGCGGCCTGGGCGGCGGCATGATGATGCCGATGTCCTTTGGAGCCGGTGGCTAGCCCAAAAATTTTTTCAGGTTTTCAACTTCAACTCAACCTTAGATGGTCTCTGATCGCCACCACGATCAGCAGCATCAGGCCGACCGTCACCACGGCTGCGAGATAGTCCATCCTAATTACTCCAGTAGATGTAGACCGCGGCGGCGGTCACGCCGGTGAGCACGATAAGCACCTCACAGATCACGGGTATTAGGATGTGCATCATGGCGTGCCCCTCGAATCAGCAGAGCATATCTCAGATAATCTGTATAACAATCTTGTTCACTCAATAAATCTGAGTTAGGGATAACGAATGATAAACCTGAACACGACAGAAGACGTCATCGATGTACTCGGCGGTCTCGCCGAGCTTTCCACCCTCACCGGCACATCGGTGAACGGCGTCTACAACTGGCGCACGGAAAACAAATTCCCCGCCGACACCTATCTGCTGATCCAAGGCGAACTGAAGCTGCGCAACCTGATCGCACCGGACCATCTGTGGCCGATGCGGAAGGCGGTCCCGGTCGGCAAACGTAAAACGCGCGCGGGCACTTAACCTGCCTTTGCACGCCCGTGCGCGTCCGGCCGCCGTGTCGCCCCCGACACGGCGGTCACTGCCCATCCCAACGAAGAGGAACTTATGGAACACGCACTCATCGAAGCCCTCAAGCCCGAGATCGCACCGTTCACCGACCAGGTGCACACCTTGATGCTGGAGAGCGTTAGCAAGATCGCCGACCAATGGATTGAACAGCTCAAGATCGTGCGCGAGAATACGATCGCGCTGGAGGCTCAGATCGTTGCCTGCGTCGGCAAGACCAAGTCCGACATCACCATGCTGCACGAACTCGGCACCAAGGTGGCTGAAGAAGCCAAGCGCGGTCAGGAAGTGTGCCGGCAGTTGAGCAACAGCATAGAGGCGATTGCGTAATGTCCTGGAAACCGGAAGTCATAACCCGCGCCGGTGGCGTGTGGGCCGGCAACGCGCTGCGGTTCGCAACCCAGCGCGAGGCGAAAGACTACGTCGCCGACCTGATGATGCGCTGGTCCTCGGTCATCGACACGCGCGTTATCGAAACTAACGATCCGGTCAGCTACATCTGGAGCAGCGTGGAAGGCGCGCTGCCGAAGGCCCTGGTCGACGCCGGAAAGCCGGCGAAGCCATGAGCCAGCCCTGGACCCACACCCCGTATAGCCCCGCACATCCCCGTGTCGATGAGCACTATGTCGAGCCGTTCTGGGTCAGTGAACGGCTGTTTGACGAAGAGAAATTCACGGGCAAGGTCTACGATCCCTGTTGCGGCTTCGGCCGCATCGTGATCAGCGGTTTACAGGCCGGCATCGACACCTACGGTTCCGACATCGCCTACCGCGGTTGGGATTCCACGTTGCAGGACTTCCTCAAGCACCGCGCCAGGCACGACAATCTCGTATTCAACCCGCCATTCAACATGTTCCGGGAATTCACAGAACACGCAGTACGGTGCGCCCGTCACAAGGTGGCAGCCATCATGCCGACCGCCCGGCTCAACGCCGCAGGCTGGATGCGCCGTCTGCCGCTGCGCCGGATCTGGCTGTTGACGCCGAGGCCGTCGATGCCGCCAGGATCCGTCATAACCAACGGTGGCAAGGTCGGCGGCGGCAAGAGCGATTACTGCTGGATCGTGTTCGAAGACGGATACGGCGGCCTGCCTGAAACAAACTGGTTGCACCGGGACAAGCTATGATCATCACCCCGATCAAGATGATGCTCGGATTCGCCGGCATCGCAACGCTGTCGGCGATCGTGGCGATCCAGCACATCCCCGCGCCGGCGGCGCCAATCGCGGTGGCGGCCACACCGGATGCGGCCTGGTCGGAATCATTCCAGACCGCGGTCGAGAAGCGCCAGGACCGGATCCGGCAGATCGAGATCGCCCGGCCGGAGCCGGTTCCGGTGGTGACCGAGCGCATCGTTCCCGACAGCCCGGCGTTGCCGCCGATCATCACGACCGGCGAAGAAGCGCCGAAGCGCAAGCAACGCCATGCCGCTGTCGACGTTTGTACCCGACATCACATGCGGAAAGTTGTAACCCGGGGCGGCAGGAGCTGGAAATGCCGGAAATGACGGGCGTGTTCAAAGACATGGTGAACCTGCTGGAAGAACGGCTGCACCGGACTCTGGAAGACCACGCCGACCTCTGCGATCGCGCCGACATAAACCACGAAGCGATAGCTCAAATGCTGATAGCCGCACTGCTGCGCGAGCTTACGATCGGCATGATAACAGCATACCGCATCAGTGAGGATGATTTCACGCGCATGTGCCGCGAGGCCTATCGGACGATGACGCGGCATCATCGGAATCACAAAAAGACGAAGCGCGCCGCCCTTGCACCGGAGCAGGACAAATGAAGCCAAACACTCTCATTGAGAGACTACGCGGCATCATCCGCCTGCCGATGAATGACGGTGCCGGTCTGTTCGACGGCAAGGACTTCTTTGAGCGGTCATTCCCGACCAGCGTTATCGCTCGCGAAGCCGCCGACCGCATCGAACAACTGGAAGCGGCGCTGCGGGGCCTGTACGAGTTCAATGTCAAACACCAACCCGATCTGATCGATACGCGCATCATGCTTATCGCCCGCGCCGCTCTCGCACCGGAGCAGGATAAATGAGTGATCAGTCATTCACTGACATCTTGAATGCCGCGCTTGTTGCGTTCGGCGTTGCAACCACTCAAACCGAGATTGAGTGGAAAAGGCGCTATGAAGCCATCGAAACCGTCCGAAACTTCTTGGAGGGATTACGAGAACGCCGGATGCAAATCGATGCTGCCGCCGAAATACGGACAACCGCAGAGAGGGTTGTAGGCAAATATTTTGAACCCAACGCAGTGACGCTGCTGGTCGATGATATTGCCCAAGCTCTTGAGGATGCCCGCATGAACGAACTAGGACTTGAACGCCCCGGCTGCGGGATTGATTGTGCTGCCCTAGACGTACAACACAAGCCAGATTGTCCGAGAGCATCCCCCGGTCCCGCCCGCATCGAACAGCCGGAAGCGGCGCTGCGGGGATTAAAGGCTTCCATTGATACCCGCATCAACGATCTGCTGCTTTGTGAAACAAAACCTGACTACGACGACAGTATCACCGGCATCAACTACGCATGGGATGTCGTTCGTAAGGCATGCGACGAATACATCGCCCGCGCCGCCCTCGCACCGGAGCAGGACAAATGACCCTCATTGAACGACTGCGCGTCCACATGAAGGATTACGGTGCTGCTGTTGAAGCCGCTGACCGCATCGAACAACTGGAAGCGGCGCTGCGGAAGATCGCAGAACCAACGTATGATTACTACAAAATAAGAAGGATCGCCCGCGCCGCCCTCGCACCGGAGCAGGACAAATGAGCCATCTGATAGAACGCCTGCGCAACTACGACAGAACAACCGCAGCTAAAGATATGGTCGAAGCCGCCTACCGTATCGAGCGACTGGAAGCGGCCCTGCTCCCGGCGAAGAATACGCTCAACGCCGTTCGCGTCCTGATGAAGAACCAGGACCGGCGAACGCACGAACAGCGAATCTACGAAGCTGTTCAAATATGTTGCGAGATAACGGAAGATGCCCTTGACCCGAGTTCACCGCCAAGCACCACTGAGTGACGCTTCGCGGTGCATTCCGCACCATCCCTGATCAGGAGCATTCTATGAGAAACCTTTTGTTTGCGACCACGGCCCTAATTGCCTTATCGGCGCTGCCCGCCAGCGCCGATATTGTCCTCGACACCCACGGTCTGGGTGGCACCGGCAACAACGTGATCTTCAACAGCGTTCTCAACAGCAACACTGTTCTCGGCACGTTGAACGGACAGAACCAAGAAGTGGTTCGTTTCGTTGATCGTTCCGGCAACGGCGGATTCACCGGCACCGCTGGACAGAACGGCAACGACATCAAGCTGTTCAACAGTTTTGATCTCGATGTCACTGTGTGGAACGCCACTAACACCACGCAGCTTGCGGTCACCAGACAGGTGTTCTCTCTGGAGGGAAGCGGCAGCATTATCCTCCACGTCACGGCGCTGGAAGCTGACGGCACGTTCAAGAATTTCGACTTCTTTGACACCCTCGGCAACGGTCAGAATGGCTACGATCTCCAAGCCATCAACGGCGAGAAGATCTGGGATGTGGACATCGTCACAGGTCCGAACACCAACATCACCGCATTTGAACATTTCCGTATCGACGTTCAGCCGCAGGTAGCGGCCGTTCCCGAGCCGGCGACCTGGGCCATGATGATCATGGGGTTCCTTGGAATCGGCGGCCTGGCGATGCGTAAGCGCCGCCAGGGCGCACAGCTCCGTCTGGCGTAAACCGCGTTCGCCTGACGGCGTCAGAAGGCGGGGCGGTGCCGAGGCCCCTTGGCACCGCTCCGTTGGAGGAAGAGATGTCTGAAGATATCGAACCGCGTTTTGTGTACCTGACCACCCCGACGTTGAGCGAACCCACGCTCAACATCGTCGTTGGCGACGTTCACACCCGTTACCGCCTTAACCGGCACCAACTGCACCACCTCAACGCGCAGCTCGCCAACGCCCTGGATCGCAGCTATGGCATCGACAGCTACGAAAGCTTAAGACAATCGTGACGCTCATAATCCGGGATACGCTCGCAGCCGAACATGGTCATGACCGGATGGCCGTCGGCGGCGGCCTGCCGCGCCACCGGACAGGTGGCGGTGTGGATGACGATCTTCCCGGTCCGCTCATTGCCGACACAGGCGATATCGTAGCTCATGTCGTAGCCCCCTCGCGGTATCCATGCGCGCGCAGGTAAGCCTCAAAAGCCTCCTGGGCGCTCATCTTGGCGTACACCCGGTTCAGCTTCATTTGGTCAACTGTGTCGGCAGCCGTACAGACGCGGACCACCACCGGGTGTATTTGACCGGAACGATGCAGGCGAGCGATTGTTTGTTCCCACAATTCCGGCGACCATGTGGGTGATATCCAAGCCATATCAGAACCCCCGTGCTGGAGATTCAGCCCGTGGCCGCCGGAAGCAGGATGCATGGCCATGAATGGCAGCAGTCCCTTATTCCAGCTGGTGATATTATGATCCGATTCCTTGTCGGAGACCCCGTCGCCGAGATACGGCAGATCCTCTCCGAGCAGACCGCGCAGCATTTCGAGATCCTCGCGGTATTCGTAGATAAGAAGCGTCGGCCCGGCGGCGTCATCGATGACGTCCTGGACCCATTGCTGCTTTTCCGGGTGGAGCCGAATGGTTACACCGTGGTCGTAGATGAAACCGTTGGCCATCTGCGCCAGCTTTCCGGTCGCCACAGCAGCGGACGCCGCGATCACCGTGTCGCCGCCGTTGCTCATAACCAGCTTCTCCTCCATGTCGTTGTACTGCTTGCGGGCATCGGGCGGCAGGTCGACACGGTCGAAGATCACCGACAGTTCAGGCAGCTGCGGCAGCTCGTCGTCGCGAAGGGTGACGCACAGAGGTGCCAGCTCCTTGTTGATAACTTCCTCCGCACCCGGCAGCGGCGCCCAGCTGTAGCCCTGGTAATCAAGCGGATAAAACCGCTGCTGACGCCATTTGTAGAACGAGCGACCCCACAATTTGGCGCGGGTTACGACCGTGGCCGGCATAAACAGATCCTCGGCCCCCGATGGCCGCAGCGTGCCGGTCAACCCCCAGATCATGCGCCAGCGCTTGGCGTACCGCAGCAGGTGCTGCGCCCGTTTGCCGGACGGATTCCGCAAGCGGGAGACCTCATCGATGACGAGCAGATCGAATAGCGGATGCTCGTCGGGATATTGCTGCAGCTCCTTCACCAGCCACTCGGCGACGTCGAGGCCGACGATCGTCAGATCGTATTTGGCTGCATCGGCCAGCATATCGGCGCGCTGCCGAGGCGTGCCAGCCAGTACCTGGTAGCGCAGGCCGGCGGTGTGGCTCCACAGCTTGACCTCGTCCGGCCACACCACGCGAGCCACCCGCTTCGGCGCGATGATGAGGGCGTGGCGGATGTGCTTGTCGCGGATCAGCTCCTGGATCGCAGTCAAGCCGACAGCGGTCTTGCCGCCGCCAGGACGGGCGACACAGATCTTCTCGTCGGATTCATACAGCGACGTGGTGAGACGCAGCTGATAGTCGCGCAATTCTGATTTATCTCTCAATCGTCGTCCCCCAGAATGCGCCGGCTGAGGGCGTGGAAAATGGCCTCCGACGTTGCCGGGTTGAACGCCAACCAGGAAGATGGCAGATACGGGAGAAACGCCGTCATCGCGCCGTCGGGGACACGCCGAAACGTCAGCGGCTTCTCGACGTCGCTTTCCTCCTGACAATCCATGCAGGCCCCTTCCAGGATCTCGGGGTCAAGACCCCCGATTACCTGCCAGGTCCCACCGCAACGCTCGCATTCAGCTAATACCGCCATCGTTATTCACCTTCCGTTTTCTGGATCAACCAATCTTTCGGCAGTTCGGACAGGTCTGCGAACACCCCGGGGAATTTCCGAAACACCAGCAACCTGTCGACGTTGCGGCCTTCCTGGCACGCCATGCAGACACCCTCCAGTACGGCGGGATCGTCTGCGTACGGCACGCGCCACAGGGTGAAGCAGTTTCCACATTGTGCTAAAATCATCTGTCGACCCTTTAAATCAGCGGTGGTTTTACGCGGTGCCTGAACTGGTACAGCGAAGCGCGGCGATCGAGCACCACGTAATTGAGCTTACCCTCCAGCCGCAGCTCCCGCAGGATGCGACCGGGGCTGTCGGGCGCGATGTCAGGCGTGGTCGATTCGACATAGCGCCGCAGCTGCTCGACATGAAACCGCTGCCCTGAATGATCGCGATAAAATTGCATGATCAGCGGCGCGATCTTGCCGTAGACTCGTCCGCGTTCCGGTCCGTCATCATTATATCTGGTCATATGACACCTGCCCTCGCTGCGAGATCCTGTAACCACTTCCACTGCTTGTCGGAAAAATGGATCGTGTCGTAGATGTCGGCACGATCGAGCATGCCGGCCAGGAATTGATGCGACTTCACGTTGAGATTGACGCCGTGCCGGATGGCGGCGATCAGCTCGCGGACCTCGTCAGCCGACAGCGTCTGCGAACTGGACTTCTTCGGCGCATCGCGCGGAGGGAAGGGCGCAGAACCAGACGGGTTTTGCGCCACCTGGCCGATCGCGCCGACCATGTCATGCCAGTCGAGGCCGTGCGCGGTCAGCAGGCGGGTGATCAGAGCCGCAGCATTGGCCGCTTCGCCCTCATTGCTGGAGCCGAGCAGCAGCATCAGCTTGTCGAGCCGGCCGCGGATGCTTGCCGGTATCGGCCGGACCTGGGTTTGTGCCGGCATCACTTGGCCTCCCACTTGGAGTAGTATGACTGCACGGTCTCCTCGGACATCAGCGGCAGACCTTCCGTCCAATCGAAACCGCGGCGCATGATCTCGCGCAGTCTGACTGTGGTGGCGTCCACATCACTGTCGGGAACCTCTACGAGACACTCGTCATGTGAATGCAAACGTGCGCCGAGGCCTTCTTCCTCCAGCCGCACCAGCGTGCCGCGCAGCAGGTCCGCGGCGGTGGCCTGCACCACGTTCTCGCACAGCGTGCCGTGCCAGATCACCGAGCGGTTGTGGCCCTTCCAGAACCGCAGCTTGGTAGCGTAACCAATGACCTCGTCATCGTCATCCAGCTCGGCCACGCGCTCGTATTTGCAACCGCGGTAGCAGAGGTAGCGGCCGGACGGCAGCTGGCAGTACAGGGTGTTGGCGGCATCCGGGAGGAATACATACGAAATCCTCCCGACACGGTGCACCGTCCCGGGGGCCTCCAGCGCCCGGTTGGCGGCCCCCCAGAGGCCGTAGGATTCGTCCTCTGTGTGCTTACCCCAGAAACGCACACACCACTGGTTGGCCCCGCGCCAGCGGCTGACGGCCTCTTTGGCCTCCCCCTCCGGCAGATACAGGCCGTAATTTGCACCCATCGCAGCCAGGGCGCCGACGCCGCCGCCGAAGCCGAGGGCCAGTTCCGCCACCTTGCCACGCTGCCGCAGCGGCTTGTCGATCTCCTCGATCGGCAGGTTGGAGATGGCGCTGGCGGCGCGGACGTAGAGATCCGGCACGCTGGGATCATCGTCAACGGCGCGGAAGATCTGCAGGCGCGCCAGGGCGCCCGCGACGTCGCCGACCAGCCACGGCAGCACGCGGGCCTCGATCTGGCTGAAGTCGGATACCACGAACTGATTCGTTCCCTTTGGAACGAATGTGGGCCGAATCAGCAACGCGAGCTTGCGGGCCACCGGGGTGTCGTCGCCGAGGGCGGCAAAATCATCGTAGTTTATGCCGCCCAGGATGGCTTCGATCGCATCGTGCTCGTATTTCAGGAAGCTGCGGGACAGGTTCTGGATCTGTACGCCGCGGGAACTCGCCCTCCCGGTTTGCGGTGCACCATTGAAGACGTATTGCCCGAACACGGTGTCATCGACCTGCTGCTTTAAAATTTTTTCGTATTTTGCAGGCGTGGTCGAGCCGCCATAGAGCCGGATATTCAGCGCGCGGGCGGCATCCTCGTCGCCGATCGCCTCGCAATAGGGGATCAGCTTCTCGATCCGTTGGCGGGTCAGCGAGTACTTGGCCGGGCGTTTCTCCTCGCCGAGCTCGTCCACTTCAGCCTCGCGCTTGGTCAGGTAGCCCATGCCGTCGCCATCGTCGGGCAGGCGGGCGACCAGCCATTCGGTCAGCGGCTGGACCTGGCCGACGGTGCCGACCTTGCCGCCGGTCAGGCGGTGCAGCTCATCGCCGCCGCGGATCTTGGCGATCTTGGCCAGCGCGTCGGCCTTGGTGGCGAACTCGGTATCGACGCCGATGCCGCGGTCGTTGATGGATTCCATGGCCCAGTACTCTTCCCACTCCCGCAGCGGCAGCTGGCGGGTGCGCAGGAACAGCGAGCGCATCGCCTCGATGTCGCCGATGGCGTAGGCGCAGAACTGCGCCCATTCGAGGGGGTGTGAAACCGGCGTGGCTTTCGCACCGGGGGTGCAGAACAGGCTGATCAGCTTGCCGCCGTCCGCAACCTTATGGGTGGCGCCGGCCGCCTTGGCGGCGCCGGCCAGGTCCGGCGGCAGGCCGGCCGCGGTGGCCTGAACGGAGGGGTCGATGATCAGCCGGGGCGGGGTCCACACCGAACCCGGCACGGCGTAGTTGAGAATCGTGCGGTCGAAGCCGGCGTTGTAGGCGGCGAACTTGTAGCTGTCATCCGCCAGCGCGCGATCGTGGAAGCGGACGAAGTCCTCCGGCAGGCTGAACCAGGACAGCGGCTCGCCGGGCACGAACGAGACGTGGAGCTTGGTCGGCTCATTGCCGATCGCGTAGGTCAGGATGATGGCGGCCGCCTTGGGGTCGCTGGCGTAGCGGTAGGCGCCGGCCTTCTGCAGGTCCTCGTCGGACTTGGTCTCGAAGTCGAACCAGCAAATGCGGGTGGTGTCGAAGGTGCGCGCGGACATGGGTGGTCATTCTCCGGGATGAGGGAGATGCAGGGGAGATACAGGGGAGATAGATCCCAGGCCCCCGAAGGGGCCTGGGTGACGTAGCGGAAGGCGCCTAGCCGACCGGGCGGCGGCGCTGGCCGCGAACAGCGGCAGCGGGCGCCGGCTCCTCAGCAGGCCCCTCAGCAACTTCAGGCTCTTCCTGGGCGGCCGGGGTGACCAGCGCGGGCTTGGTGCGCTTGGGCGGGGGCGCGGCCGCAGCCTGCTTCGGCTCCGGCTTCGACTTCACCGGCGCGGGGGCGTCGTCATCCTCGCGGATGTTGCCCTGCAGGTCGGCCCAGGCCACGATCTCGAAGATCGGGTTCTGGATCCAGCCGTAGTCGCCATGCTTGTACTTCTCCGACTTGAACACGATCACCGGGCAGGGGTGGGCGCGGTCGTTACGGAGCTGGATCTTGATGGCGTCCTCCAGCTTCTTGAAGGCCTTCAGGGTGCCGACGCTGCCGTTCTTGAACTGGACCTCGCGGTCCTGGTCCTCGCCGTTGAGGCAGATGGCCTCGAAGCTGCGCTGTTCCTTGAAGGGGAAGCCGTCGATCGGACCCGGCTTCGGCGGCTTGGGCGAACTCATGGGGACCATGATCTCGCCGAGGCGTTCGTTCTTCTTGGTCCCCTTGTAGTCGGACCAGTTAACGTAGCCGTGGCAGATCGAGAGAATGTTGATCCACCATTGCGAGCCGACCTGCATGGGTTCGTCGGCCTGGCCGATGCCCCACAGGCCAGAGGCCTTGTCGAGCTTGATGAGATCCTTACCGCCGCCAGGCACCAACGTGGTGGCTTGGCTGTCCTCGATCCCAGCGAGCAGCTGGGCGGCCATATCCTCATCGAGGGTGGTGATCGAAGTCGAAGAGAGATTACGTTTCACAATATCGTTCATATCCAAGTCCTTCAGGTCATGATGACCGGCGGGTGCCGGCCTGTTGTTGCTACACGGCGATCAGCCGTGTTGCAATTGCTTTAGCGCCTCGCGGAATTCCTCCGCGGCGGCGGCGAAGTCGAGCTGGGGCGCGGGATCGTCAGTGGTGGCCAGCGTGGTCTCGGTGGATTCCGGCGCCACGCGGAATTCGTCGGGGATCTTGACGCCGTGCTTCTTGGCGGCGCGATCGGCAACCGCGAAGGTCTGCAGCTTGGTTTGCCAGATCTCCTCTTCATCGAAGCCGTGATCGCGCATCCAGGGAACGACAGTATCCTCGTCAACCCACTGGCGCAGCTTGGTCTTCAGCTTCAAGCGCCAGCCCGGCACGGTGCCGCCGCTGGTCAGGTAGGTGTGCAGCGCTTCATCGACCTGCTTCTTGTAGTCCGCGGCCATGTCGGCCAGGTACTTGGCCTTGGCCAGGAACTCACCGTAGGTGCCGTCATCGCTAACGGATGCTTTCAGCGCCGGCGCGGCGATGCCGAGCTCGGTCAGCTCGAACAGCGGCTCGGTGTGCTGGGGGCAGACCGGGCGAGCCGGGCACCAGCGGCAGTGATCGCCGACCACCAGCGGAGGGCTTTTCTTCAGCGCGGTGACGATGGCGTTGTCGACGTCATCGATGAAGTACTCGATCTCCTTGCGCGAGATCGTGGTGTGGGTGAGCCGGTCCTCGGTGCGCGGCTGGATGATGGCAACCACGAAGCGCTTCTTGGTGAACAGCTTCGGCAGCGTGTTCATGGCGCCGGCGAAGTAGAACAGCAGCTGCGGATTGACGCGCGCGCCTTCCGGCTCGTTGTAGACCGCGCGAACCGGCACGCCCTGGCCGAACTTCCAATCGACCAGGATGATATGCTTGGTGTTGGCGACCAGAAGGTCAGTGGTGCCGAAGGCGCCGGGCACGCCAGGGAAGCGGACGCGCAGCTCGTTGGCGACGGCGCGGTAGGTGTCGGAACCGCCGTAGAGGTCCATCAGCTCGTACAGGGTGACGATCGCGGGATGGATGGAATCTTCTATGTGCGTCTCGGTCAGCACGCGATCGTAAAACACATCGCCGATCAGATCCTCTGCAGTGTCCAGCACGGTGTCGATGGCGGGGAAGCCGTCGCCGAACATCGCCATCAGGTGGTCCATCACCGCGTGCATGGCCGAGCCGTAGTCGGCATAGGCCGACGGGACGTCGGTCTGTTCGGGCAGGGTGTTGATGAGCTGGAAGCTGCCAGGGCAGTGCAGCAGGCGGTCCGCGGTCGAGCCGCCGATGATGTTGGAATGGCGTGTCATGTTATCCTCTGTTCAAATCAATGAAGACAGAAGGACACGGATTCAGGTGACTGTCAAATTATCTGTGAAAGAAAACGCAATCGAGAACGAGCTGGTGCGCAGGGTGCGGGCGCTGGGCGGGCGGGCCGAGAAGGTGCAGGTGCTGGGCAACCGGGGGTTCTTCGACCGGCTGGTGCTATTGCCTGGCGGCCGCGTCCTGTTCGTGGAGTGCAAGCGGCCGCAAGGCGGCCGGCTGTCGCCACACCAGATAGAGCGTATCAGGATCTATACAGCACTAGGGGCAGTGGCTTGCGTGGTTTCGAATTCGGCGGATATTGACGCGCTGCTAAATGACTAAAGGCCGCGGCTTTCGCCGCGGCCTTTAATTTCCAACCCATCCCGGAGTGGAAACAACCCATCAACCGATAGGAGCAACAGATGACTGATAAGCAATCCGGCACCACGATGCAAGACTATACAATCGAGCGCCACACCATAGCGATTACGATGTTCCACAACTTCGCGGCCAAAACCTGCGAGGTGTGGGACATGACGCTGCACGAAATCGCGGAGATGGTAGTCAGGGAAAACCGCATCCGCAAGAACCTGTTGCCGTGGATCAAGCTGGCGGAATTCGGCGGCACCATGACGGCGAAGGGTTCGCTGCGGCACGATGCCAACGTGCTGACGATCTCAGGTGTCGAGAACGAACACGATTCGGGGCGGATGAGCTTCGATGAGGCGGCCGCCTTGATGCGGGCGGCCGGCATCCGCTGCATGATCTACACCTCGCCCTCGCACCTGGTCGATGACAACACTGGCGAGCCGCCGAAGGAGAAGTGGCGGATCCTGACGCCGACGTCGGAACCGCGGCCGGCTACTGAACGCTACAAGCTGGCGGCGCGCGTCAACGGCATATTGAAGGGCGCATCCACCGCGGAATCGTTTGTGCTGTCGCAGAGCTACTACTTCGGCAGCGTTGACCATAACCCGGCGCATCACGTTGAAGTAATCGACGGCGACTTTGTAGACCTGGCTGACGATCTGGACGCGGGCGCGATCGGTGCGCCGGCGAAGGTCAAGAAGAGGCGCAAGGCTTCGGCTGCGCAGGATGACACGGCCACGCCAGGTTATACTGACGATGACATCAGCAAGCTGATCTCGACCGCGTGCGAACTGACTGCCAACGGCGACAAGCAGTGGCATCACAACATCCGCAGCGCGACGTCTTCGCTGGTTGGCAAGATGAAGACGGATGCGGAAATCCATGAGCTGTGCTCGGCGGCCTATATCGACGGCTGGGGCCGCGACGATGCGCAGAAGCTGATCGATGGTGCGCGCGAGAAGTGGAGCATTCCAGATCCCGAATCCGGCGCAGCTGAATTCGAGGAGTTGCTGGCGGGGTTTGCGGAGGAAGTGAAGGCGTCCGGCGCCGAGATCAAGAAGGGCAAGCCGAAGGGCCGGCCGGTGATCCGCTACGGGAAGCTGGATGAGATGGTCGACCAGGCGATGCAGGCGCTGATCGACGCCGAAGAGCCGTTCTACCAGCGCGGCGGCATGCTGGTGCGGCCGACGGTGCTGGAGGTGCAATCGTTCAACAACGAGCCGACGTTCGCTACGCGGTTGGTTGAGGTCAATTCGCACTACATGGCGGATACGCTGTCGCGGATCGCCGAGTGGGTGAAGTGGAATAAGACGGAGAACAGGTGGGTGCCGGCCAACCCGCCGATGAGCGTCTGCCTTGTGGTGCTGGCCAAGTTCGGCGACTGGCCGTTCCGGGTGCTGGCCGGATTGATCACCACGCAGACGTTGCGGCCGGACGGCAGCATCCTGGCTACGCCAGGCTACGACCCGGCCACGCAGCTGCTCTTGATCGATCCGCCGGCCATGAAGGAGATCCCAGAGAAGCCAACCTACGAAGACGCCCGCGAAGCGCTCGCGGTGTTGAAGGACATGCTGTCGGAATTCCCGTTCGTGGATGCCGGCGGCGACAGCTGCACCGCGCGGGCGGTGGCGCTGTCGGCGATCGTATCGACGGTGTGCCGGGGCGCCTATCCGGTGGTGCCCATGCACGCGATCGACGCTCCGGCAGCGGGCACGGGCAAAAGCTACCTTCTTTCGACTGTCAGCTTGATCTCGACCGGGCAGCCGATGCCGGTGATGTCGGCCGGCAAGACCGTGGAGGAGACCGAGAAGCGGCTCGGGGCTGCAGTGATCGCTGGCCAGACCTTGATCTGCATCGACAACGTCGAGGGGGAGCTGGGCGGTGACGCGCTGTGCCAGCTGATCGAGCAGGTACGCCCCAACGTGCGGATTCTCGGGCAGTCCAAGCTGATCGAGGTGGACGGGCGGTCGATGTCCATCTTCGCCAATGGCAACAACTTCACCCTGGTGGGCGATGTCTACCGCCGGGTGGTGACCGGCCGCCTCGATGCCGGCGTGGATCGGCCGGAGAAGCGGCAGTTCACCAAGGACCCGGCAGCGCTGATCCTTGCCGACAGGGGCAAGTATGTGGCGGCTTGCCTGGTCATCTGCCGCGCCTACCAGGTCGCCGGCCGGCCGGGGAAGAAGCCGCAGATCGGCAGCTTCAACGGCTGGTCCGATACCGTCAGGTCGGCGCTGGCCTGGCTTGGGGAGGCCGACTGCGTCGAGACCATGGATGACGCCAGGGCCGAGGACCCGCACCGGCAGGCCCAGGAGGCGCTGCTGACGGCCTGGCGCAACACCTTCGGCAAGCGGCCGATGCTGCTTCGGGATGTTGTCGTTAAGTGTGACGAGCGGACTGCCGGGATGCGGATCGAGGGGGCTATGCCGTACACCTACCCAGAGCTGCGGGCGGCGGTGCAGGGGACCAACCCCGAGGCGCACCGGATGAGCATTAACGTCAACGCGCTCGGTCAGAAGATGCGGCACTACAAGGACCAGTGGATTAATGGGATGCGCTTTACGAAGCAGGAACGCAGCGGAGAGGTATTGTGGTGCGCAGAAGCGACCGAAAGGCCGACACTTCGCACGAAGGCGACAACCAAAAAACCTGAATGAAATCAACGCTCGGGGGGGGGCCATACCCCCACGTACCCCCAACTACGGTCCGTATACCCTTAAACCTTCATTTATACTCGTTCTCGTTCCGTTCTTCAAAATCGCTCCCGCGTGGTCCAATATGGGGTGCTATGGGGGTATGGCCCCTGACCACCGTTGATTTTGCTACGTTTTTTCCATATGGCCATCGAAAAAACCCGGCCGAAAGGCCGGGTTTTGCTACCAGTTGGCTTCGTTGAATAGTTCGCAGACCAATAGCACGGCTATGGCTACGGCGGTGTATGTCAGGAAGGTGGTCAGCATTAGCGGTGCTCCTCCGGGATCCCGTGGCGCTCGTACATGTCCATCAGCTTGGCGACTACCATGGGGACTTCGGCACCGCCTTTGCTGATGCGGTAGACCGAGGTCCGGCCGATGCCGAGGAGCTGGTTTGCGGTGTTGACGTTGTAGCCGAGGGCCGCCAGGCCCTCGATGAAGCGCTCTGCGGTCATGACTACGGGCCTGGGCTTTACCATACGCCGAGCGCCTCCAGCGCTTCGCGGTCGCGCTGCGCCAGGATCCGGTACTCCCTGGGCAGGGCGTCGAAGTGGGCGAGGACTTCGTCACGGACTGCGCGCTGCTCTGCGGTCATGAACAGCATGGCTCCGATCGAGGCCTTGTACGGGTTCACCGAAAGCATGGCTCCCTGCCAGGCGGCTGCGGCCAGCGTCTCCGAGCGCGGGCACTTCGCCAGGAGCTGTCCGCGGTTGGGACCGCGGGTTGCATAGGCTGCGGCCAGGGCTGTCTTGGCTGTGGTCGATAGGGTCATGGTTTAAGCTCCTTTCCTGGCGCTGCCGAGGTCTCGGACTGCGCGGTATTCTTTGTTGGCGGCTACGCCTCCGGTCGAGGTGCGGCGCTTTAGCTCCGTGTGGCACGGTATCCAGCCGGTCGAGCGGCCGACGATGAAGCGTCGGATACCGCCGTCATGGTCGACCACTTCGACGCGGTGGCCTTCCAGGCCGATCAGCTGCCGGCTCAGGCCAGCATTGCTACGCAACTGGTCGCGCTTCGCTGCCGACAGGGAATTCCATATGGTTTGCGTCATGGTCGCGAGGGCTTCGGTCATGGTCCTGTTTCCTGTTTCCTGTTTCCTGTTTGCTACTGCCTGGCGTAAAGCTTATGGTGAACTACGCTCGCGAAACGGAATCGCCGAGAGGCTGGCCGCGAACTGAAGGCGTCTTCTTAGCGAGGAGTAGGCGATTCCGGCTTAGTTTAATCGTTAGGGTATTTTCTTTCGTGTTCAATGTTAGCGCGAGCGCGCGTTACTAGTTTCTCCCAATCAAGCTTATGCAAATCGCAGTAGTGGCCTAGATTACAGAGCAGGTCGCCGATCATGTCCTCGCGTTCTGCGTGCAAATCACCGCCTGCTATTTCAGTAAATCGTTCCAGTGCTTCGCCTGCGGCGTCCGCTCGCCAAAGGTTCATATCTTCCGCTATCTGTTTCATAGTCCGGTTTCCTTTCGTGGTTTTTACTAATGCCTCAAGGCCAGTAACCTTTCGGTGCTGGCCGTGAAGTCTATGGTTGGTGGTTTAGTGTTGGTGATAGCTCACGTTCGCCACATCGCGATTCCAGCACATCCGGCAATCTGCGCATTTGCCTTTATCGTCGCCTTTACGATGGATTGCCGGGCAATCCCAACCTTGCGCTTCGTTGCGCTTGTGCACGGTTGACGTGATCGGCCAAACCTTAGTGGCGTTGCCGTCGACCATGGTCGCGCTAACGCGAATTGTCAGGTTAGCGGGAACCACACCACCGGCTTTGACGTATGCCGTCAGGATTCCGATTTCGCGTGTAGGTAACCAATGGCTCAATTCAGGCGTTAGCGCTGCTACTGCGCAAATCTTGGTTAGGTGATCGACCGATTGCAAATCTCCCGAATCGTGCCAACGATGAAACGGAGGCAATTGAACGCCTTTTTTGTTGGGTTTATGTGCCGCCCGTAAGAGCGCGACCATTGCGCCGGTCCAAGCCGGATTAGTGATGCCCGCTTCGCGTTTGGCATGCGCCATACGGACGGACGGAAAGATGTAATTGCCCTTGAGCGCATAGCATCCTGAACAGGTCGAACCTTTAACCTGCGCAAGCTTTGCGCCGACAATGCAGGATTTGGCTGAAATGCCGTAGGATGTGCCAGGCATTTTGGCCGGATAACCAAGGGGACCTGCAATCGCGATAGCGTCTTTTACAAGCATGATATATTCCGTTTCATGTTAAAGGTTTGCGGCGCGCCGTTGCGTCGTTGCAATGAACATATACCAATTGGCACATGATGCAAGAGCAAAATTCAAATAATTTGAAAAAAAGATTAGCGCGGCCGCAATCGGGCAATGCTGCTTGGAAAGCAGCAATGGCAAAGCATGTCTTTACCAAAGGCCATAGCAACAGACGCAAATGTATTGCGATAGCACGGCACAATGGCCAACCCTGTACAAAGATTGCAATGAGAGGCGTCAGCGTTTGCCATTGTCATGGGGGCAAAGCATTACAGGCAACGGCGCGAATCAATGAGGCAAAGCGTAATGCGAAAGCAAAAGCAAAAAGCAGAGCAAGTGCGTCTCGTTTCAAACGAGCAAGCAAAACAGGAAACAATACAGCCTCTGAGAGATGTAGTTAAGGAAGCGCTCTTGACCGTCTTAAAAGACGAATCGGCCAGCGCGGCCGCTAAAGCTTCGGCAGGTCGCACATTGCTTGAATATTTTGATGACAGCGCGAACGCTCGCGATAGCAAGCGCGGTGCAGAGCTTACGATTGACGAGATCGACGCAGCCATTGAGCGCTTAGGATAACAACTGTCCATAAAATGATGGTTGGCATGCTCTAAACCCTATCAAATAAGCCCAATGATATCAGTGAAGCGCGCGCGCAACTGTCCGGTAACCAGCCATTTTACGGACAGTTGACCGAGCGGGAATGTAATACATATCATACGTATCATACGTATTGTATGTATTATAGTATCATCTGTCTTGTCTGTATCATCTGCTGCCCCCTGGCGGGGGCCAGATGTGGTGGCGCCCGCGATCGCTATGCTGCGCGGCAAAATTTTTACGTTTTGAAGTTAGAAGCTGGGTGGCGGTGTGTTCGTGTGGGTATAACGCTTACTGCTTCACAAACTCCCTCACGAACGCCTTCACCCACTTCTCATCCACCCACGTTCCCGTCTCTCCACTCGCAACTCCGGCGGCTCGCAGCGCCCTCGTCTCCACGTCGGCTGCGTCGGGTAGATATTCTTCCAGTGCGCTGATGAATTCTTCGCTCGCAGCGACCACAGCCGGCGGATCTTCCGGCTTGCCCATCGGATACCTGGCCGGGTCGAAGGCGGCATGGCTGAACAGATCGGCAACATGGCCGTCATCGGCGACGAACCGGCGCCGCAGCGCCACCCTGCCGGCTTCGGTAATCCGTAAATAGCCGAAATCCTCCATCGCCAGCCCGGCGGCGATCAGTTCGCGGGAGAGAATGCTCAAGGTGTTCAGCGGCCTGCCGTGTTCCAGCATCTCCAGCGCGCGGATCTGATCATCAGGCAACATGTCGGCTTCCTTTCCGCCGTATGGGGTGCCATAAATCGACTACGGCGCGAGAATGGGACCATTCAGCATGCCAGCCATCGTGCGACCGCGTCAAAGCGTCCTTTTTTCCGACCAGCCGCGCGCCCAGGTCCGCGGCGACCTGCTGGACGTCCAGATCCACAACCTGGTCGAGGCCATCTACTCCACGCAATTGGCGCTGGAAGACATCCGCCGCGATGACGGCCAGCTCAAGGTGCCCCCAAATCAGCGCCGCGAGCGCAGCGAACTGGAAAACCTGGAAGACAGCCTGGTCGACACTTCGCTTGCGGTGGCATCCGCTGCCAAGCAAGTGTCGCACACCGCCCGCGACGTCCATCTGCGCGTCAAAGACGCCGAGACCGCGGCATTTGCCGCCATCAAGTCGCTGGCGACCGTCGAGCACAAGTCCGCGCAGGCCAATTCTGCCTTCGATGACGCCGAGAACGCCGCCGACAGGTCGGAATATTACGCCACCCAGAGCCAAAACTCGGCAAATTACTCCCACGCCCAGGCCGACAACGCGATTCATGCCAATACCGAGGCCACCCAGTGGGCGGAATACCTCGCCGGCCCGGTGGTGAACCCTGCGGATGCGCCGGCCTACATCGCCGGCCACCCGTTCGGCCACGGCCTCTATTATCAGCCCGTCGAAGGCGGCCTGGCCGGCCTCTGGAGCGCGAAATGGTGGGCGCTTTATGCCCAGCAGCTGGTCGGCCACTGGAATTTCTACTATCTCGGCGCCTGGCCGGAGCCGCCGATGCCCGGCGAAACCAACCCCGGCACCGGCCTGATCACGCCGGATCCTTTGCTGCCCGGCAGCTTCTACTACAACACCGAAACCAACCAGCTCTACATCTGGGACGGCACGCAATGGACCTCGCCGGTCAAGCTGACGCCGGCCTATCAGGATAATTACGTTTATACTGCTACCGCGGGCCAGACCGTCTTCACCGGCCCCGATATGAACGCCAACATTCCGCTGGTGACTGATAACCCTGTCGATGTGCACCTCAACGGCGTACGCCTGGTCGGCGGCATCGACTACACGGTCGATAAAGCAACGTCTTCGCTGCATCTCACAGCGCCGGTGACGGTTGGCTCGATCGTGCAGTGGGATCTCCTGGTCGAGACCAGCCAGCTCGCGCCGGGCGCGATCAGTGTTTTCAAGATCAAGATCTCACCCACACCGGACGGCACCAACAAGATCTTCACCATGACCTATCCGAACCCGACCTTAGGCGATCAGCCGGTCAACGCCACCGCGGTTGGTGAGGTGATGGTCTCGATCGACGGCATCGCCCAGGAACCGGCGGTTGATTTCACAGTCGCCGGCGCCACGCTGACGATGTCGGCTGCGCCGCTGGCGGGATGCCGCTTCTGGGGCACCTGGCACGCATCGGATTTGATCCTGCCATGACACAAAACGCCCGCCTCGCCTTATGGATTCCAACCGCCGATGACGCCGACCCGTCGGAGGCTGTTATTGCCACCGGCGTCAGCGATGCCAACAAGGTAATCCCGACCGCCTTCAGTGCCGCGGCCGGACCGCCAGGTCCGGTTGGCCCTGCAGGGCCTGCCGGCTCGACCGGACCCAAAGGCGATGTCGGCGCCACCGGCGGCACCGGCCCGCAAGGCGTGACGGGTGCGCAAGGCGACCCCGGTCCGCAAGGCGAGGTTGGCCCCGTCGGCCCGCAAGGCCCGATCGGCTTGACCGGACCCTCCGGCGGCACTTTTCCCGACGCGCCCGCCGACAGTCAGCTATATGGCCGTAACAACAACGCCTGGGCGGTGGTGACAGCGCCGATACCGCCCTTTATCGATGGAGGAACGTTCTGATGGCCCAGCACTACGAAGTGCCCGAAGGCAAGACGCTGATTATCAAGGGTCCGGCCAATATCATCGTCAAGACCGGCGAGGTGCCGCTGGTCGGTGATGCCGGTGACCTGCCGCCGCCTCCGGTGGAGACGCCGACGCCGGCGATTACCGCGATCGATCCTGCGACTGCCGAGGTCGGCGGCGTCGATGTCATCGTCAGCGTCAGCGGCACCGGCTTCATCGACACCAGCGTGGTCAATTTGGCCGGCGCGCCGCTCGCAACGGTCTACACCGACGCCACCATCCTCACTGCGACGATTTCGCCGGTCGCTGCGATCGCCGGCGTGCAGCCTGTGACGGTCACCAACGACGCGCTGGCATCCAACGCGGTGGATTTCACGTTCACGGATCCTGTTAGCGGTCGGAAGAGGCGATAATGAAGCCCCCCGGCAAGGCAAAAGCCAAACAGAAGAAATCCGCGGTGAAGACCAAACGGCCTGCACCGAAAAAGGCTTCTAAAACGTTATCCTCGAAGCCGGCAGCGGCCAAAAAGGCCAAAGGGGCGACGAAAGAGAGGAAAACCGCCATGTCGAAGCATTCTGACGACGAAAAGCGCCGCGAAGAGGCCAACAGGCAAGCCGCCAAGGAAAAAGCCGGCCGGCACGCCCAGCCGCAAAGCCAGCAAGGTCAGCCGAAAGACGCGAAGAACCAGGAACAGCTCCGCGCCGAAGGTGAGCGGCAGGCCAAACAGAACGAGAAGAATTCGCCCTACGGCGAGACGCCGAAAGTCGGCTCGCTCGACCCCGGCCGCACCACGATGGCTAATCCGGGACCGCAGAACATCCCGCTCGATATCCCCGAGCCGACCGACGATCCGATGGCAACGCCCGCTGCTGCGCCGCTGCCGAACCCTCCGAGCCGTCCCGGCGGCGATTTAGCCGGCGAGCCAAACGTTTCTGCGACTGGCGAAAAGCTCGATCCCGATCATCCTGACTATCGCAAGGATATGGAAGGTCAGCATGGACCCGATCATCGAACCGCCGAAGAAAAGAAGGCGCACCCGCTCGATGACAAGGGGCAGGCTGATAACACCCGAAGAGGCGGCTGAAATAGCTGCCACGGAAGTCCCGATCAACCTGAATGGTGAGCCGCCGGATCCGGCGACTTACCTCGGGCCGCTCAACGTCTTCATTGAGCTGCACGGCACCGCTGTGGCCAACAACACCGCGACCCAGACCAAAGCTGATTACGACGCGCTGCATCCTGAAGACCCCGTGATCGATCCGCCGCCCGAGCCGCCGCTGCCGGGCACGCCGATCGACCCCGGCAGGCCATATGTGCCGCCAGACCCCGCAAAGTACGTGCTCGATACCTCGGTTGGAGATAGGGTGGCCAGGCGCCGCAGAGTGGTTCGGCCGATTTGATTGCGAGGGATGAGATGACTTCCCAATATCGACACCGACGTTCTTCCAACCCAGCTACAGTCTTCGCTAACCCGATTGAACCTGGCGAGATCGCGGTCAACACCGCCAATCGCCAGATCGCCGTCGGCGATGCCGCGGCCGGTACCACCGGCGCGCCGATCACATTATTGGCCGTACGCTTCTTCGATGCGCGGGCGATTTACGCCGTCAGCGACCTGGTAGTGCAGGGTGGCAACCTTTACCGCGCCAAGGTGGCGAACGGCCCCGGCTCCTTCACCGCGGCGAACTGGGACACTATTGCCGGCGTTTCGCTGGCGTCGGACGCAGTGCCGCTGGTGGATGGCACGGCGGCGGCCGGTGTCAGCGCGCTGTATGCGCGCGGCGATCACCGTCATCCGTCCGACACGTCGAAGGCCGACAAGAGCTATGCTGATACCAAGGTGGCGAAGGCCGGCGACAACATGACGGGTTCGCTCGCCATCGCGTTCACCTCTCCCGTGCTTACGCTGGATCAGCAGACCAATGGCGGCGGTAACGGGTCGTTTGTCTTTGGCAGAATGACCGGCAACGCACGCTGGAGCATGGCCTTCTCTGGCGTCAACAACGAGACCGGCAGCAATGCTGGTTCAGATTTTACGATCTACAGATATACCGATGCCGGCGCCCCAAACGGCATCCCGTTCCAGATCAACCGCGCCAATGGTTTGGTCAGCGCCAACTACGGCGTTAGCGTAACTGGTGCGTTAAATGTCTCGTCAGCCGGCGTAGGCGCGACAGCCGCCGACATCAGAGGGCATAGCGCAAGACTGCTCGTCGGCTACGGTGCCACCAGCCTCACCTACTACGACGCCGACACGCACAACTTCAGGAATTTTGCTGGCACCGGCCTGCTTACGCTTCAGGCTAATGCCAGTGGCGGTGCCAAGTTCGTGACTGATGTGGCGATTGCTGATGGCGCGGCGCAAGCCGTTCTCTATTTCACTGCGCCCGCTAACAACAAGTTTCTGTATTGGCAAGGCGGTAAGTTTCAGTTCTACGGCGGTAACTTGTGGGTCAACGGCTCAAACTTCGTCGTAGGCAAGAACGGCGATGACGGCACAGCCACCGGCCTCACCAACGTCGCGGGCTTTGCCGCAGGTGCTGTACACTGGATGGCTGAAAATCCTTATGGCGGAAACATCCATCGTATGGATGCTGTGGGGGGACAGGTCCTTGGCCTCAACCACGCCATGCAGTACAGCGGCAGCATCCGCGTCAACGGGACCACATGCAGCTTTAACACGTCCTCCGATGGTCGGCTGAAGGAAGACCTCAAGTCGTTCGACGCAGGCAACATCGTCGATGACACCGAGATTTATGATTTCAAGTGGAAAGAAAGTGACGAGCGCGCCTATGGGGTGATCGCGCAACAAGCTGTGCAGGTCTACCCGACGCCGTTCGCCTACGAAGAGAAGCCTGATCGCTGGGTGGTGGACTACTCCAAATATGTCCCGGTCCTCTTGCAGGAGCTGAAAGCGCTGCGCTCGCGCGTGCTGCAGCTGGAAGGCGGCAAGCCCATCATCGATGAGAAGCCAACAAGGTGACACAGCTCGGGGATCGCGCATTCAGCTGGGTGCGACGTCGCCCCTTGCTGACGATCGCCATCATCGCCGTGCTGGCTATCGCCGTCATACTTCTCAGCGGCTGCGCCCAGCAGCGCATCGGCGTCGAGTTGTATGACCCCAATGTCTACACCCGCGCCGAGGTCGATGCCATCAACGCCGAGCAGCAGTGCAAGCAGGTCGCGCGGACCCAGTTGGACATGGCGCGTTGCATTGGCAACAGGCGAGGGCCATGATTAATGGGCTGGGGCGGGATCGTCCCGCCCATCACCCAGGAGAATGATTATGGCTAATAAGCCAGTCGGAAAAGGCCCGCCAGCAACGGGTAAGCCAACCAAGAAAGTCGCCGCCACCCAGAACACCAAGATGGCGAAATCGCTCAAGGGCGGCGGCGGTAAAAAGAAGTAACGCCATGGCCGGCATCGGCGACATGTTTACCAGGTTGATGGGTGGCGCCCCGGCGGGGCCGCCACCGCCGCCGATGCCGGCTGCGGCGTTGCCGCCGATGGAGGGCTATCCGACGCCGGAAGATGCCGCCTACGCCCGCAAGTATGATTTCGGCTACGGCACCGGCAACGAGCCGTATACGCAAGGTAACGTCGCGCGTGTCCTCGGCCAGCAATATGGCAAGCATTTCGAGCCGATGTCGGCCGACGGCATGAAATTGAGCCAGGTTACGTCGTTGGCGCTTGATGACCAGGGATCGCGCAACATCGACCTGCGAACGCCAGACACGGCGCCAGTGAGTGACAAGCTGGGAACGACGCTGGCCCAGGCGGCGCTTGCAGCCAACCGGATGCCGGTCGCCGGCTACGGTTACGATCCAGGCCGCGCTGCGATCGACGTTGTCACAGATGATGCCAACATCGGCGGCGCCTATTCGCCATCAAAAGACAGCATGTATGTCGGAACCGGCGGGCCTGACCCGTCCGCAATCGTGCACGAATCCCTCCACCGTGGTCTGAAGAAGCTGCGCGATGACCCGTCGCTGAAGGATTTGTGGCGTAATCTTCCGAGCAAGGAAGAGACCATTGTGCGATATCTCATGGCCATGCAGGGTGGCGACCCCGAAAAGGGTGGCGGGCCGGTCGACCAGCGGCAGCGCGAAGAGGCGCTGCGCGTGACGGACAGTGGCATATTCAAGGATGGATTTCGGAATCTTAACCGCGCCGCAGAAGATGCAATCGCAAGACAACGTCCAGGAGGACCACGCTAATGGCCAAGCTAACCAAGGCGCCGCCGCTCAACCCCGTCAAGGCGCCGCCCGGCATCAAGCCGCCGCCGTCCAAGACCCAGGACACCTACACCCACCACACCTCGCCGAACAAAGGCCCGCAGCCGGTAGCCCCCGAGGTCAACGCGATCTCATCCAAGCCTAGGGCTACCATCAAGCAGCTGCCGGATATTCCCGGGCCTAAGTACAAGCATGACGAAAACTCCTGAAAGGAGACGCTGATGGCCACCGGCAAGGACGCGGACAGGATAACAAAAGACATGGTCAATAAGGCGCGGAGCGGCAAAGGCACCTTGACGTACACGCCAAACACCACCGGCCGCGCCGCTGAAAAAGAAATGGCGCAGATGGAGCGTGAAGCGGCCCGGCCGCCGGGTAAGGTGACGATCAAGAAGATGCCGTCGGCACCGAAAGCCAAGTACAAGCATGACGACTGAGAAAGACCAGCTGCGTAAGCTGTTGAAGCGGAAGCGCGCGATCCTGACCGCGCGCAACGATTTGATCGCTTTCACGCAGCTGATGATGCCGGATCCAAACTTTGACGACGACGTCAGTCAGTCGCTTTATAAGCCGCAGAAATTCCATCGCGTCATCGGCAGCGCGTTGGAAGACGTCGAGCGTGGCGATTACCGGAGGCTGATGATCAATGTCGGACCCAGATTCGGAAAGACCACGCTTGCCAGCGCCATGTTCCCCGCCTGGTATGTCGGCCGTCATCCTGAGCGATCGATCATCGTTGCGACTTACAATGAACACTACAGCTGGGATCTCGGTCGCCGCGTCCGCGATATTATGGAGACCCCGGAGTATAAGCAGGTCTTCCCTGACGTAGGCATCAAGGTCGGCGCCAATGCGGTCAACAGAGTTCAGACCACCCGGGACGGTGTGGTCTTTAGCGTGGGGCGAGGTTCCTCCATCACTGGTCGCGGTGGTCACTGCATCCTGCTGGATGACCCGATCAAAGATCGTACCGAGGCGGATTCTGTGCTGGTGCGGGAGAAGCTGTGGTCCTGGTACAACCAAGTGCTCCGCACACGGCTCATGGACTCCACCGGGACAATCGTCATCGTTCAAACCCGATGGACCGAGGATGATCTGGTCGGCCGACTGATCGACCCGATGAACCCGTATTACAATGCGGAAGAGGCCAAGGCCTGGCGCAAGATCGACCTGCCAGCGTTGGCCGAAGACGATGATGTGCTCGGCCGCGCGCCAGGTGAGCCGCTGTGGCCGGAACGGTTCACCCAGGCATATCTGGAGGAGATCCGTGCGACCGATCCCCGTGGATTTGCTGCGCTCTATCAGGGGCGCCCAAGCCCAAAAGAAGGCGCCTTCTTCCAGTCTGAAGATCTCGTTCCTTACACAAAGATGGATGACATGCCGGCCTGGCATAAGATGCGCTTCTATGGCGCGTCGGATCACGCGGTATCGACCAACCGAGTGGCTGACAAGACGTGTCTTATGATCGTCGGCGTCGATGAAAAAGACAATATCTGGATCATGCCGGACGTGGTCTGGGCGCGGCTGGATTCACATGCTGCGGTGGAAGGCATGATCGCGCTGATGAAGAAGTACAAGCCGCAGTTCTGGTGGGCGGAAGGCGGCGCCATCACCAAGAGCCTCGGCCCCTTCCTGCGCCGGCGCATGGTCGAAAAGCAGGTGTTCTGCGCCATCGACCCCATCAACCCGGCAGCGGACAAGCAGCAGCGCGCGCAGGCGATCCAGGCGCGGTCCAACATGAAGATGGTTCACTTCCCCACTTTCACCCGCTGGTGGGCCGACGCCCAGGACCAGATCCTGAAATTTCCGCACGGCGCCAAGGATGACTTCGTGGACACCATGGCCCTGATCGGGCTAGGACTGTCCAAGATGCACGGTCGGACCCGCAACAAGCCGGTCGAAACCGAAATCAAGAGCGGTACGTTCCGCGAGCTGTTTGCCAACACGCGGCGCCGCGAGGGCCACGATCGCCGGGCCAGGAGCTTGCAGGGATGGTAGACGCCTTCGACAGCCCCTTTATGAACATGTTCGCCGGCGGCGGTGACGCCAGTGCAGCCGCGGACATCAACCCGTCGACCGGCCAGCCCAACGCCATTCCGCGCAACCAGCCCGAGCCGCCGGACAGCCGGCGGCGGCTGGTGAATGCCTGGGCCAACAAGGTCAAGAAGGCCAAGCGGAAGTGGAAGCCGGCCTTCGACCGGATGCGCGAAGATCAGGAGTTCGCCTTTGGCAAACAATGGTCCAAGAACATCACCGACAAGCGCTATGTCGCCAACCTCACGCTTCGGCTGGTGGCTCAGAAAACCGCATTTCTCTACGCCAAGAACCCGAAGGCCGTGGCCAAGAAGCGGCCTCGGCTTAACGCGACATCCTGGGACGAATCACAGACCACGCTGAACCAGCTGATGCAGTCCGGCGCCATGATGATGCAGCAGATGCAGGGTGGCGCGGGCGGCCCGATGGGCGGCGGCATGCCGCCGGAAATGATGGGCCAGATGGCCAATATGGCCCAGGGCGCGGTCAGCGGCATGATGCCGACCGCGACCGGGCAGCCGCCGGACATCGGCATGCTGATGTCGGGCGGCATGCCGTCGAACCCGGCAATGGCGCCCTCGCCGGAGATGAACTCCATATCTGGAGCCATGGGGGCTGCCATGGGCGGCACCGCCATGCCAGGCATGGGCGCGGGGCCGATTCCAGGATCGATGCAGGGCGGCCAGGGCCTCGGCGACCAGCTCGGGATGGCGGCCGCGGGGGCGGCAGCCAGCGGCATGGCCCCTCCGGGGTCGCCGATGATGGCCCAGGCCGTCGGCTCCGGCATGGACATCATGATGGACGCGGCCCGCGTCAAAAACGAAAACATCATGATGGACAAGCTCGCGCGCACGCTTGAGCTGCTTTACGCCTACGAGGTCGACAACCAGCCGCATCCGTTCAAGTCGATGTTGAAGATGTCGGTGCGGCGCGCCGTCACCAACGGCGTGGCCTACATCAAGCTCGGCTATGAGCGCGTGATGCAGGTGCGGCCGGATCTGGAGAAAGGTGTCGCCGACGCCAACGAGCGGCTGGCCACGCTCCAGCGCCTGGCTGCGGACGCGATCGATGACATCACCGACGAGAACGACAAGGAAGCCGAGCAGATCAAGCTGTTGGTGCAGGATCTGACCCAGATGCAGGGCGCGGTGGTCCGCGAGGGTCTGACCTTCGACTACCCCCTGTCGACGCGGATCATACCGGACTGGAAGTGCATCGAGCTGAAGAACTGGGTCGCCGCCGACTGGGTGGCCGAGGAGTACCTCTTATCCACGTCCGAGATCGAAGAAATCTACGGCGTCGATGTCCGCGGTCACTGCAACGAATACGGCTCGGATGATGCGAGCGAAGAGAACACCGCGATCGCTGACTGGTCTGCCGGCAAGCACAACAAGAACGACGACCGCTCCGACCCGAACGCGCTGGTCTGGGAGATCTACAACCGCAAGGACGGCCTGGTCTATGTGATCTGCGACGGCTACCGCGAATTCCTGCGCGAGCCGGCATCCCCCGACGTCTACAATGAACGGTTTTATCCGTGGTATGCGCTGCTGTTCAACGGCGTCGAGAACGAGAACGAGCTGTATCCGCCGTCGGATGTGCGCCTGATCCGCGACATGCAGCTGGAGTACAACCGCTGCCGCGAGGGTTTGAAGGAGCAGCGCATTGCCGGGCGACCCTTCATCGCTGTGGTGGCCGGCGCGATGGATGAGCAAGACCTCGACAAGATCACCAACCGCGAGGCCAACGCGCTGATCGAGCTGAACGCGCTGCAACCTAACCAGGACATCAAGCAGCTGATGCAGGCCTATGCCGGTGCCGGCATCGACCCCAACCTGTACGAGGTCAATCCGGTCTACGAGGACATCCTGCGCACCACTGGCATCCAGGAGGCCAACCTCGGCGGCACCAGCGACACCACCGCGACCCAGTCCCAGATCGCCGAAGGCTCGCGCATGACCAGCATGGGCAGCAACATCGATGATCTGAACGACCTGCTGACGCAGATGGCCCGCAACGGCGGCCAGATCCTGCTCCGCGAGATGTCGCAGGAGCGCGTCAAGAAGGTGGTCGGCCAGGGTGCGGTGTGGCCGGCGCAGCCGGACGCGCAGAACATCGCCAACGAGATCCTGCTCGAAATCGAAGCCGGCAGCATGGGGCGGCCGAACCAATCCCAGGAGATCGCCAATGCACAGCGACTCTACCCCCTACTTATCCAGCTGCCGGGCATTGATCCTGAATTCCTTGCTAAGGATGTGCTTCGCCGTCTGGACGATCGTCTGGATCTCACGGAAGCGTTCAAAAGCGCCCTCCCCTCCATCGTCGCCATGAACGGCGCAATGAGTGGCGGCGCACCGGGCCCGACCATGCCGGGAGCCGGCGCCGGCGCCGGTGCCGCGATGGGCGCTCAAGGTCCAATAAATGGTCCCAGCCCCGGCGGGCCGGCCCCTGGCGGGCCGCCGGACGCCGGGACCACGCTGGAGGGTACCAAGCCGGGCCGGCCACATCCGATGCCTCAGCAGGTCAAGATGCCCACCATGCCAGGATGACAGCGCGACCGATTTAGAATATGGATCAACTAATGGTGCCTATCGGCACCTGGAGAACCCAAGATATGGCTGGAACCGAGGTAACACCGTCGGACATCGCATCCTCGCCAGGTGCAGACGTAACACCGCATTCGTCAAGCGAAGGCGAAAGTCTCCTAGACGCCGTCAATCGTGCAGTCCCAGAGCTGCAAACAGACGACGATGGGAGCCAAGGGGTTTCGCCAACCCGAGCTGCACGGGATCGGGACGAACCCGATTTGCCGGAAGAAGCCACTCCTGAAGAATTAGCCAGACTCTCTCAAGGCGCCAAGCGCCGGGTGTCGAAGCTGAACAAACAGCGCCAGAAACTGGCGGCTGAAGTCCAGCGATTGAAGACACTGGAGCCGAGCGCCAAAGCCGCCGAACAGGTCACGGATTATCTGCGCCGACACGATATCGGCCAGGATGATTTCCTGATGGGTTTGGAGCTGATGGCCGCGATGCGGCAAGGTAACTTCCGCAAGTTTTACGAGGGGGTGATGCCCTACGTGAAGCTCTGCGAAGAGTACCTCGGCGTATCGCTGCCGCCTGACTTGCAACAGCAGGTGGCTCAAGGGCATATGACGTCGCAAGCTGCGGCTATGTACTCGAAAGAGCGCATGGACCGCGCGATGGCTCAAACCAACGCGGTGCGCCATCAGGCGGCGTACCAGCATTCGACGCAAGAGGTTTTGGCAAACCAGGTGGCGAACACCGTCAACGCATGGGAAGCGCACGTTGCGCGATCCGATCCCGACTACGCAGCGAAAAAAGCCGCTGTTCAGGCTACGATGCATGCCGTGTTACATGAGCAGGGACCGCCACGGTCTCCTGAGCATGGAGTGTTGATCGCCAAGGAAGCGTACCGCCGTGTCAACGAGCAGTACAAAGCCTGGGCGCCGCAACGTCGCGCCACGCAACGAACGCCGAGCAGCACGGGAAGAGCCGCTGGCGTGTCGCCTGAGCCGAAGACCCTGCTGGAAGCAGTCCGATTCGCTCGCGAAGGAGCACGCCTCTGACACTGTGAGGGGCGACCATGCCTACCTATACCGCGCCACTGCTTAATCATATTGCCACCGCCGCCATGGATTGGTGGATGAACAAGGGGACTGCCTTCCAGGAGGCGATCCAGGAGAAGCCGCTACTCGCCGCGCTGGAATCCAAGAAGAAGACGTTCCCCGGCGGCAAGGGCAACATCATCGTTTCGGTCAAGGGTGACTTCGGTAATACCGCAGCTCCCGGCACCAACGACCAGCTGGTCGGCTACCAGCTCGATGACGCGGTGACATACTACACGCCCGCGAACCTGACCCAGGCGGTATTCCCCTGGAAGGAAATGCACATCGGCATCATGCTCACCCACTCCGAGCTGAAGTCCGATGGCATCACTGTCAAAGACTCCGGCGACATGGACGACACCACGGAGCACTCCGGCCGTGACGACACCGTGCTGGTCGGCCTGCTGCAGGACGCGCTGCAAGACGTTTCCGAGCAGTACGCCCGCGGCATGAACAATTTGCTGTGGACCAACGGCACCGCCGATCCGAAGGCGCTCGCCGGCATGGCTGCCCTCATCACCGACACCCCCGGCACCGGCATCGTCGCCGGCATCGATCGGGCGACCCGTCCGTGGTGGCGCAACCGTGCCTACACCGCAGCCATGGGTACCGCCGTCGGCACCACGCCGGCGCTGGGAGCCTGGGGCGGCGGTCCGATCACCTCGGCCACCACCAACGGCGGCGCGCTGATCACCAAGCTGCAATCCGAATACCGTCAGCTCACCCGCTACGGCGCCAAGCCCAATACTGCTTTCTGTGGCAGTGATTGGCTCGCGGCCCTGGAGACCGAGCTGCGTGCGAACGGCAACTACTCGATGCAGGGCTTCTCCGGCGGCAAGGATATCTCCGTCGGCAAGATCTCCTACATGGGCACCGACTTCGAGTACGATCCGACGCTCGACGCGCTTGGCAAATCCAAGCGTTGCTACTGGTGGGATAACCGCGACATCTTCCTGGTCGCTATGCAGGACGAGTGGCGGCACCAGCACTCACCCGAGCGCGCACCGGACAAATATGTCCTGTACCGCGCCATCACTTCGACCGGGCAGCTTTGTGCACGGCGCCTCAATGGTGCTGTGGTCATGGACGTAGCCTGATCGGGGAGACCGGGGTGAGGGTGGTTGGGTCGCGCCGAACACTTTCCACCCCGGTTCTTTTTCAACCACCGAAGGAACAGCCATGACCAAAAAGGTCCAGTACTGCGTCTGCAAGATCAACCTGGCGGGGCAGAACTGCCACACCGTCATCTACACCGAACACAATCCGCTCACATGGCCGGAAATCCAGGTGTTGCAGATGCTGCACGGCGATGAGAACGTCATGGACATCATGCCGGTCGGCATCGGTGAAGTCTGGCCGACCAACGAGAAGAACCGTCTGGTTTTGCTGTATGGCCACCGGGTGGTCGAGGCGTGCTTCCCCGGGCGTGCGTTCCGCATGGAATACATGATGACCGACGACGAGAACCTGCCGTTCTACGAAGACGGCGTGCTGGCGGCGCCGGAAATCACCCGCCGCGATTGGCCGTCGCGCACGGTCGACATCGCCCAGGCCGCAGCCGGCAGCCCGGCACCGGAGCCGAAGCCGAAGCCGGCCCCCGCGCCGCCGCCGGCGAAGCCGCCGGAGCCAACGATCCCCGGCGAGGACCATGATGACGGCGAGGATGACGATGCGCCGTCAGCGGCGGCGATGTCGCTGGAGCCGATCTTCAAGCCCGGCCGCGCGCGCCGACCTGAGCCGCGCAAGGGGGCCTGATGCCGCTCGGGGTCACATTGCTGGAACTGCGCAGGGAGGTGCGTGCCGAGACCGGCACGTCGCTTAATCCTGCGCAAGGCACTCAAGCGCAGGAGACGATCGATATCATCCTGGCGCGCCAGCAGCGTGAACTCTGGGACGCCTACACCTGGCAGCATCTCAAGATCTGGGTCGACATGCCGCTCGTCTCCGGTCAGTCGATCTACTCTTATCCGCCGGAGATGGCGTTCGATCAGATCACCCGGATCTACACTACCTCGGTGGTTCGTGACGCCTCCAACGTGATCACCTCATCATCGGAATGGCGGCCGCTCGCTTATGGCATCGATGCGCACATGATGGGCCTCGGACCGGGGCAGGCCGGCACCCCGACGCGATGGCGCAATGTCGCCACGGTGACCACTACAAGCGGTACGCCGGTCACCAATCCGGTCGGACAGCTACAGGTGATACCGTGGCCCAACACCAGCAAAATGATGCTGCGGTTCGAAGGCCAGGCGCCGCTGTCGCCCCTGACCGCCTCGACCGATAAATGCATCCTGGATTCCAAGGTCATCGTGCTGTTCGCGGCCGCCGAGATGCTGGCCAACCAGAAGAGCGAAGCCGCGCCGATGAAGCTGACCAAGGCGCAGAACTACCTGCGACGTCTGCTCGCCGATCAAGGTGCGGACAAGCGCCAGAACTACAACATGGGCGGCAACCAGCGCGGCGGTATCGACCCCGACAAGACCCGCCGCCCAGTGCCGTACATTGACTATATTCCGGGGTAGCATGTGCCGTATTTTACGATTACCGATTTCGCAGCCGGCCTGGATCTCCGCAGGAGCGAACTGACAGCTCCTGCAGGAACGCTGCGGTCGATGCTCAACTGCCACATTACGCCCGGCGGCGAGATCGAGAAGCGGATGGCATTCGTGCCGTTCTGGGAGTGCTCGGCGCAAAGCAAGGGTTTGGTCGAGGTCAACCGCAAGCTCTACACCTTCGGCCCCAACGGCCCCTACGTCACCGAGCCGCCTGGCGAGAGCCAGACGCCGAAAGACCCGTGGACCGTCGGTGTGCTCGGACAGCAGACCACGTCGATCTATGAGATCATCGACCACGATCTGTTCGACAACAAGGTGTTCGTGGTCCTGTGGAAGGACAACGTCGGCACCGTCGGCCGCTACTATGCCGGCGTCGATCTGCCGGCCGCCAAGGGCTACTACTGCCGCACCTACAAGACCAAGATGTACACTGTGTCGAACACGGTGCTGTACTTCTCCGCGGTCGGCAACCCCGCCGACTGGACCGGCACCGGCTCCGGCAACATCGATCTGTCGCTCGGCGATTCCGACATGACGGATTGTATCGCGCTCGAAGTCTACTACGACAAGCTCGCGATCTTCTCACGCACCGCCACCCAGCTGTGGGCTATCGACCCGGATCCGCTGAAGAACCAGTACACCCAGACCATGCGGGAGGCCGGCGCGATCGCCTGGCGCAGCGTGCTGCAATACGGCTCCGGCGACGTGATGTACCTGTCGCAGTCCGGCATCCGCTCGCTCCGCGCCCGCAACTCATCGCTGGCAGCTGCCGTGTCCGACATCGGCTCGCCGCTAGATCCGGTGTTGCAGGACCTGTTCCGCTACATGGGCGAGGACTGGATGTCGGGCGCGATCGCCATCCTGCAGCCCGTGACAGGCCGGTTCTGGATCATCATGTCCGGCGCGGCCTCTTATGAAGGCGGCCCGCTGACGTCGCGGATCTACATCCTCTCTGCCTTCCCGGGGCCGAAGATCACCGCCTGGTCGGAGTACGATGCCGGTTTCGTGATCACGGCCGCGGCAGTGCACAACAACCGTATTGTGGTGCGGGACGACAACAACGTCGTTTACGCCTATGGCGGCATCGATCCGGCCGGCCCGGTCTATGACGATTGCTATGTCGAGCTGGTGTTCCCGTTCCACGCCGGCGAGCACGTCGCTACCACCAAGACCTTCACCGCGCTTGACGCCACCTGCTACGGGGTGCCGTGGGATGTCTATTGCGCCTTCAATGTCGAAGACCCTGACGTCGAGGATTGGGTCGGCGCCTTCGACGGCGCCTCCTTCCCGCAAGGCAAATTCGAGATCAACGGCCGCTCCACCCACATGAGCCTGCGACTGCGCTCGCAGCAAGCCGGCCCGCAGACGCTGTCCAACATGGTGGTCCACTACCAGACCGGGGAGAGCGGATGATCCATATCATCAACGCCGACCACGGCATGATCGCATCCGTGCTCGACAATCTGCGGGTGGACGATGCGCTGGAGTTGGGTGCCTGCGAGGTGAACCTGGGGTACCTGCCAGAGACCATCATGCGCCACAAGGTGTTCGCCTTCTGCGCGGTCGACCCCGACATCGGGCCGTTGGCGGTCTGGGGCATGACCCAGCGGCGCTCCGGCGTCGGCGCCGGCTTTGCCTTCGGCACCCAGGATTGGGGTGCCAGCCTGCTGCCGATGCTGCGGCAGATCCGGGAGTTTGTGATACCGTTCCTACGCGAGGCGGGGTACCACCGGGTCGAGGCGGCGGCGCTGGCCCGCCGGGATGACGTCGCCAGGTTTATGCGGTTGATCGGCGCGGAACCGGAAGCGCTACTGCGTGGCTACGGCAGCGCAGGAGAAGACTTCATTTCTTACAGGTGGCTGCGCGATGAATATGCATACGACCATATCCAGAAAGCGGAGGTCCGTTCGCACGCCACACATTGATGTGCGGCTGGCGACCAAGGACGATGCTGCGATGATCGCCGACTTCCTCGGCGATTTCTTCGATCAATCGGAGTGGTCGCTGCATATGGCCTACCACAAGCCGAAAGCCCTCAGTTACCTGGAGCACGCGCTCGGATCGCAGTACGCGATCTACGTGCTCGGCATGGAGGGCAGCCGGATGGTCGGCGTGTGCAGCTACCACATCTTCGGCGTCTTCACCGATCCGATGGCGGTGATGGACGAGACCTACACCACGCCGGAATATCGCCGCACCGATCTTGGCCGCCGCCTGGTCGCCACCGTGATCGATCTTGCCCGCGGCGACGGCTGCAAGGTGATCAACTTCCCGATTTGCAGCGGCATGCCTTCGCAGAACTCGTTGATGAACATGGTCGGGCGGCACTTCGGGGCCGAGCCGGTCGGTATGATTTTTAGAAAGGTGCTGTGATGGGTGGCAAAGGCGGAAGCGGCGGCGTCGGCGTCGAAGGCTTGGAACAGATGGGCTACGTGCTCGACCCCGACTACATGGGCACCGGCCAGGGCAGCTACATCCTGAAAGCCGACTACGACAAGAAGTACCCCAAGGTCGAAGACCCGATCGTGGTGCCGGAGGTCAAGAAGGTAGAGGAGCCGGTGGTCGAAGAGAAGAAGGTTGTCGAAGAGCCTGTGGTGGAGGACGTCAAACCGATCGGAGATCCGATTCCCACCGGCGGCGCCGTCGACCAGCCATCCGGCACTGGCCAGAAGATCGACAATGACGGCCTGAGCGGACCCGACACCACCGGAGACGTGCTCGGCGGCGCGGTGCTGAAGCCGCCGAAGTACTGGGTCGGCAACAACTACAAGCGGCCCAGCGCCGGCGGCGGCAGCCTCAAGATATCTCAGACGTGAGGATTTGACATGGGCGGCAAAGGTGGCGGCGGCGGTGGAGGCGGTGATGGGACGCCCAGGGCGCTCGACGGCACGGCGTTTGTGATCGATCCCGACTGGCATGGCACGGGTGGCACCGGCTACGTCACCCAGGCCGAATACGACGAGAAGTACAACAAGCCGGAGCCGATCGTGACGCCGGAGATCAAGAAGGTGGAAGAAGCTCCTGTCGTAGAAGAAAAGAAAGTGGAAGAGCCGGTAGTGGAAGAGGCCAAGCCGATCGGAGATCCGATCGCCACTGGCGGCGCCGTCGATCAGCCCAAGACAAACACTGGCGATCTGCTCGGCGGCTCGGTGCTGAATCCGCCGAAATACTGGACCGACAACAAGTACAAGCGGCCGGGCGGGGCTTCCGGTAGCCTGACGACAACGCAGACGTGAGGATCGGCCATGGGCGGCAAAGGCGGTGGCGGTGGCGGCGGTACGATGTGGACCCGGGAGACGGCGCTCCAGGACGAGGGCATGCGCGGCCAGATGAAGAAGCAGGTCCAGCAAATGGAGAAGGACGACCCGGATAGCTTCAAGTCGCTGTACGGCGAGGGCGGTGTCGATCGTGCGTTTTATCTGAACCTGTTCCCGCCGGAGCCGGCGCCGGTGGCCGAGCCGGTGGTTGAAGCAGCTCCCGTGGTCGAAGAGCCAAAGGTCGAGACGCCGGTTGTTGAAGAGAAGAAGGACGACACGGCGAAGCCGATCGGCGATCCGATCACTGCCGGCGGCGCCGTCGACCAGCCCAAGGCAGCGGACAACACCGGCGACCTGCTCGGCGGCGCGGTTCTGTCGCCGCCGAAGTACTGGGTCGGCAACACCTATAAGCGGCCAGGCAGCAAGGGCAGCCTGACAACGACGCAAACGTGAGGATCGGCCATGGGCGGTAAGGGTGGCGGCGGCGGCAACTATTACGAACAACCGCCGGATACATCAGGCTACGCAACGCCCGAGGAAGCGAAGAAGACGCTTGCCAAGGAGACGCCGCTGGATCTGTCACAGTATCAGCAGACCGTGAACGTCAAGAAGAAGGCAGCCGAAGCTACGGCAAAACCACCGCCGCCGGCGGTGCTGGCCGAAGGCGTGTCCAACACGGCGACGACCGAAGACGAAGACACCGGAACCGTGCTCGCCAAGTCGATCGTCAAGCCGCCGGAGTACTGGGCAGCGCTCGGCAAGACACCGTCACCGATCAAGCATCGCGATCCGACGCTAACCAGTATCCAGATATGAGGCCTCGCCATGGGCGGTAAAAGCGGACCTTCAAATAATCAAATGGTCCAGTTCGAAATGCAGCAGGCTGCCGAAGCCAAGCAGAAAGAGAACAAGCGCCTGGCTCGTCTCGACCAGGGCAAGGCTGCGATCGATTCGCTGTTTGGCGACGATAATTTCGGCGACCCGTTCTACGAGAAGTACCGGAAAGCCGAACTCGACTACACGCTGCCGCAGCTGGAGACGCAGTACGACACCGCCAAGAACAGCATGACCTACGACCTGGCGCGCGCCGGTACGCTGCGATCGAGCGCGGCCGGCTACGCGCAGAATCTGCTGGAGAACCAGAACGCCGTCAACGAAGCGGGCGTGCGCGCGAAGGCGGATACCGACACGGCTGAATTGCGCAAGTCGATCGCAAGCCAGCAACAGCAAGCCTACAACCAGCTCTACGCCACCGAAGACCCCACCGTCGCCGCCAACACCGCGGCCTCGTCGGTGGCGAACGCGCAGCTGACGCAGCCCAACACCGGCGCGCTCGGCGACATGTTCAAACCCATCGCGATCGGCCTCGGCAGCGCGGCGGCGCCGGTGTACGGTCAATACGAACTCGGCCGGCAGCTCAATTCCAACTCCGGCCGCGGCTCTGGTCCGATAACAACGAGCAGTAGTTAAGCCATGTGCGATCCTATCTCACTCATCGGCATGGGTCTCTCCATCGGCATGGCTGTGTACAACATGCAGCAGCAGCAGGAGATGGCCAGCCAGCAGGAGAACGCCAACGCGCAGTGGGTGGCCTACCAGCGCCGCCAGGCGCAGGAGTTCACCAAGCGCGACGAAGATCTGCGGCGCAACGCGGAGGCGGCCCGCACCGGCGCGTTGAGTGAGCTGGACGTCAAGAAGCAGACCGCCGCGCAAGAGAACGAACAGGCGCGGCTTACGGAGGCGCTGACGCCCGAGGACGTCGCCAAGATGGCGAACGGCGATCCGAACGCGATCGCTTCCCGGATGCTGTCCGGCCAGCAGGGCGCCGCGGATGACGTCAAGGCGGGCATCCAGGGCCAGATCCAGCAGGCCGCGATCGACGCCCGCAAGCGCATCTCCGCGCTGGCCGCGGTGCAGTCCTATGGCGGCTCGCAATATGGTCTGACCAACCGCGCCAACACCATTCTCAACGCTTCCGGCCAGGACATCCGCCTGGCCGGCAATGAACGTGCAGGCCAGCTGGCGGCATACCAGGTCGCCAAGCAGGTCGAGCCGATCAAGATTACGCAGTATGGTGGTGGCTCGTCGCTGGGTGGTTTGTCCAGCGGCCTGGCCGGCGCCTCCGGTACGGGCCTTGGCAACGCCATGGCGTCGAGCATGCAAGTATAGGAAAGGGTTGACCGATGGGTTCGCAGTGGGTTGACGGCTCTCCCGACTGGGGCACGATCGGCACCAACATGATGAGCGCGATCGCGGGCGCGCCGGCCAAGGCTGCACAGATGCAGCACATGGTCGAGACCATCAAGGACCAGCGCCTCGCGCGGGAGCGCGCACAAGAGCAGGACGCACTCACCAGAGCGGCGGTTGCCAACGTAGACGCTGCAACCGCACCCGCGACCGTAGCGCCGCGCGAATACACCGCTATGGATATTTCCAATCCGGCGATGTTGGACGCGCCGCTGTCGAAAACGGACGTAGTCGCCGGTGGACCCAACGCCGGAATGGATGTTCCGTTCGGGCAGTTTACGGACCCCCGTGCGCTGGCGAAAGCAGAGGCGGATCGCAGGCTTGCCGTCGCCGGGCAGAAGGCTGCGATCATGAAAGATCCCAGCCACTGGTCGCAGCAAACCGCCTACGGCAACGTGGCGGCCGCCGGCGTGCCGGCAGATCCCTACGAACGCGCCAAGCTGGACTTCCTGGTCGGCAAGGGGATGCCGACCCACATCGGCGCTGACGAGAGTAAGAACCCGGTTAAGATGTGGGTACCGATCAACGATCAGAATGAGCCGGTCGGGCAGGCGGTAGCGTCGAGGTCAGATCCGTCACGGCCAGGGCAGCGTTACGGCCTCTCCACCCCAATATCGTCCGCGACACCGAATCCGTTTGAGAACGAGGGTGCGACCCGGCAGCGGCTCGATAACATCATGCAGGAGGTCGTCAAGACCGGCGGCATGACCCCGGAGCAGGCGCGGCTGGTGCCGCAGCTTGTTGACCGGATTTACCCCGGGAAGCGGGTGCGGGAAGGCACAGGGGACACTGCGCAGATCAAGATCGTTCGCGAAACCCCGATCTCGCCGCAGCACCAGAGCCTGCTGGAGCTGGCGACCGCACCGACAACGCCGCCTGCACCAGGAGCTACGCCGGCTGCGCCGGTCAACCCCAACGCCGACGTGACTGTAAGCAAGGAGCCAATATCGGCAGCCGAACTCCGCAAGGAGTACGACGCGCTGCCCGAGGTCAAGCGCGTGGTTAACACCACCGCGCTGTACAACGACGTGGCGAAATCCGCCACGCTGCCGACCAACCGGGTTCGCGACCTCGACTTGGTTTATTCCTTCATCAAGACCATGGACGACCTGACCTGCGTCAGGGACGCCG
>Ga0307286_10000011_pt1 | contig 50046 bp, 49 predicted proteins | sample ER_DNA_140_FD_194478 | JGI IMG/M metagenome (GOLD analysis project Ga0307286, IMG submission 194478) | Bulk soil microbial communities from the East River watershed near Crested Butte, Colorado, United States - ER_DNA_140 | ecosystem: Environmental > Terrestrial > Soil > Floodplain | place... | reverse complement strand
GCACCGACGGCGTCCAGGCCGCCGAGCACATTCCCCTGCGCTACGTCCTCGCCCTGCTCGTCCCAATTACGACCACCCTGAAACCATTTCTGGCTGACGGTGGGGCCACCCCGGACGAGGTCCAGGCCATGTACCAGGCCTGGGTCAAGGCCGTCCTACTCCAGCTAATCCTCTGGAGCCATCCGTATGTTCGCGACGGGGACTTCTAACGCTCGAGCTTCACTTAGGTGCCGCTGCTGTCTTCGGGCCGACCATCGTTTTGGAGTGTGAGTGGTGGCATGATCACGACTCGCACACTCGGTCCAAAATTGAGTTGTCAACAACCCTCTTACACGTAACGACTCCATGTCGCCGATCGTCAGCATCTCGTTGACTTCCTGCGTGCGGACCGGTGATTCTGAAGGAACCGCCGGAGAGGAATCCCATGGCAACCGTTAGTGTCCGTTACATCGTGCACGACGTCGACGAGTCGATTGCCTTTTATCGTGACCACCTCGGCTTCGAGGAGGTCATGCATCCTGCCCCGACGTTCGCCATGCTGACGCGAGGCGCCCTCCGGCTTCTGCTGAGCGCACCGGGCGGTGGCCCGGGCGGCGGAGCAGCGACCGCGGGCGGGCAGGATCCGACCCCTGGCGGCTGGAACCGGTTCAGTGTCGAGACGGACGACCTCGAGAAGGTGGTTGAAGTCCTGCGCGCCAACGGGGCACACTTCCGCAACGACATCGTGGACGGCGTGGGCGGTCGGCAGATCCTGCTCGAGGACCCGTCGGGCAACCCGGTCGAGCTGTTTGAGCCCAGCCGCGAGGAAGCCAAACTGGACCGTTCCTGAGTCGCCCGGAACACAGCTGGCAGCAAACTAGATGCTCGCAAGAATCGCGAGTATGTTCGAGTCAAGTGCTGACGAACGATCAGGGCTGACTCGATCGGTTAGCAAGGGCCACAATGGTAGGGAGCCGGTGTGACGGCGGTATTGACAGGTAACTCACCTAGTCGGAGGGATGCTGCGATGCGGGTCGTCTGGAGAGGGACTATTTCCTTTGGCTTGGTGACGATCCCGGTTCGGTTGTACGTAGCCACCGAGAGCAAGAACATTCCTTCCCACCAGATCCACGTCAGCGACGGCGGCCGGGTGCAGTACAAGCGGGTCTGCTCCATCGACGGCGCCGAAGTGCCGTACGAGGAGATCGGGCGGGGCTACGAGTCGGCAACCGGTGAAATCGTCATGCTCAGCGACGTCGATCTCGCCATGCTGCCGGCCAAGACGTCGCGTTCGATCGAGGTGATCTCGTTCCTGCCGATACAAGCCGTGGATCCCATTTACCTCGACCGCAGCTACTACGTGGAGCCCGAACCGCAGGGAGCGAAGGCGTACCGGCTCCTCCGCGACGCGCTGCACAAGCAAGGCCGGGTCGCCGTCGCGAAGGTCACGCTCCGCGATCGCGAGATCGTCGCAGCGTTGCGAGTGCACGGTGATGTGCTCATCCTTGCAACCATGCTCTGGCCGGACGAGGTCCGCGAGCCTCGATTCCCGTTCCTGGCGGACGACGACGAATGGTCGACGCCGAGCCAGGAGCTCGCTATGGCTGAGGCGCTGATCGCCTCGTTGTCGGATGAGGAGTTGGACCCGGGCAGGTATCGCGACGTACACCGAGAGACACTGAACGCCCTGATCGATGCCAAGGCGACCGGGCGCACGGTGACCCAGGATGCCCGGCCTGCATCCGCATCACCCGACCTGTTGAGCGCCTTGCGAGCCAGCATTGAGGCGGCTAAGCAACGCCGATCAACAGGGAACGGTGGTTTTCGGCGCGCCGCCGCGAGTACCGGTGCGGCCAAGAAGAAGCAAAGGAAGCCGGCGCAGACCGCACGCGGAGCCGACGCGCCGAAGAAGCGCGGTTGACTATTGGAATGTGCGGCTGGTCTTAATGGCGACGGTAACGAGGCACCGGCACAGCATCTCCCGCTATCACTGCCAACATCGCTGCTCGCCTAGCCATCTCTGGGGAGTTTCAGGGAGAGGCACTCGGTATCCGGCCATCCAGGGCGGGCGGTGTCCAAAGTGCGGTCTTGGCTGGAGGCCCACAGCCTCGCGTGGTGGCCTGTAGGCATGCTGAGGCCGAATCCCAAGAGGGTCTGCGACACGCCGAGGTAATGCCCCTTTTCTGGGGTGCCAGCTGGTACCAACAACAGTATGAGCAGTTGTTCTGACTGCGGCCTGGAAGTTGATCACTGCCACGGCACGCTGGTCGTACACGATGACCGCACAGCCGACTGCACAGATGCCGCTTGTGAACTTTTGGATCTGCTGCGGCACGCGATCATCGTCGACTGCGTCGCAGTGCTGGGTGGTTGCTGCGTGGCCGAGGAGGCAGCGGACTTCGCGGTCGCATCCTAACGCCCGGGCCTGCCTGAACGCCGATTTGCCCTAGCGCCAGGTTGCATTGTCGGCCAACGGCCACGTTAGATTGGCCCGGGGATGAGTGTGCAAATGATCGGACGCGAGCTGGACGAGATCGTCCGCGAGCTTTATGTGCTCCCACCAACCGATTTCGTCGCCGCGCGGAACGAGTTGGTGCGGCAGGCCAAGTCTGCCGGTAGCCGGGACGTCGCCGACCGGCTACAGCAGCTTCGCCGGCCTACGCGCAGCGCCTGGTTGGTCAACCTCCTAGCCCGCGATCCGACGGCGATGCAGCGTCTGTCGGCATTGGGCCGGGAGCTGCGTGACGCCCAGACCGGGCTGGCTCGTACGGAGTTGCGCAACCTCGCCGAGCAGCGCCGGCAGTTGATCGCCGACTTGTTGGATCGGACCAGGGCCCATGCCGCTGAGGTGGGCATGCAGTTGACTCCCACCGTGCTGTCGGAGGTCGAGGCGACGCTGCAGGCCGCTCTTGTCGATCTCGCGGGTGCGCTGACCATTCGCAACGGCCGCCTGGTGCGACCGCTCTCGCACAGCGGCTTCGGGCCGCGGCCACGTGTCAACGCCTCACAGATCAGGTCGACTGTCGAACTGAGGCCAATTGAGGTACCGGCCGAAGCAGCGGCTGACAACAAGAGTCCTCAGGTCGAAGATGAGCTGCAAGCCCGGCGGCAGCGACGTGCCGAGGGCGGCCACTGGACCGTCGAGCTCGTCGAGGTTGCTGACGATTGGTTGGTGGAGGACGACGATGCTAATCCAGCGCCCGAGAGTGGAGGGGAAGGACCTCGTGAGCTGCGCCTGGCAGAGGCCGCACTTGCTTACGCCGAGGCTGCGCACTGGCAGTCCGAGTTCGACCTCGCGGACGCCGAGGCAGCCGTGGAGGCCGCTGACGATGCGGTGAGCTCGCTCGACACCAAGCGGATCGAAGCGCGCCGGGACAGAGTCACCGCTCAGAGGCACCTCACGGAGGCGCAGTCGCGGCAACGGGATACGGTGAACGCGCTGGCCGAGGCCCGCCGGCGGCTCGACGCGGCACAGCAACTGGTGAGCAAGGACGAGTAGCGCGGCCTGACCGTGTCGCTCGTGTGGTGCATGTCGATAGCGTCCCCCCAGCGAGCGTGGGGTCATCCACTACTCAGCCGTCAACGCTCAGCGACTCGTCCTAGCGACGCCATCCTCGACGCGATCCTCAGCGCAGCGGTGTCAGGAGAAATGGTCGAGGAGTCCAGCACAAGGGGCTCCCGGACCCAAGGCTCGTACTCGCGATTGACGATCCCGGCCCACGCCGGCTTCACCATCCCTCCACATCGGACTTTCGGCTCTCGGCCCGGCGCCTGTGTTCATCGTCGTCCGAGCAGATCACCTCGACTTCGAGAAGCGTTGCGCCCGCCGCCTCTCCCACCGCACCAGCGGCGTAAAGCGCGGATGGTGGGACCTCTCGCTGGCGATGATCTTCAGGATCGTGACTAGTCATTCAGGGCGCTCAGGTAGGTGGCAACCCAAACCAGCGGCGCATTCCAGCGAATACAGACGTCGTTGGTGACCTCGGAGGTGGGCTCGTCGAGATAGCAGCACTGAGGTGGAAGGCCCAGAAGGCGAGAATCACAGGGAAAATCCGGAGCCGGCCGGGAGTTTGCTCCGCCGGCCAGCGCTCCCCGTGGCGGCGGAGGGAACGCATGATCGAGATCGTGGCCAAACTGACGAGTCCGCTGGTGACTACTGAAGTCGGTGCCGTACCCGGTGATGTAGCTCTGACCGAGAGCGTTCCGCCCAAGCAGATAATCCATCCCAGCGGCGACGGCGTCTGCAAACCGGGAAGTGCCTGACGCCAGGTGGGCTATCGCCAGCACCACGAGGTTGTTGAGAATCCGGCCGTTCGACCCCCAGTCCCACCCCTCAGTCGGCGCGTACGGCTGGCCCCACGGCTGCTGGCTCTGCAGTTCCAAGAGCCGATCGGCGCCGACTACCACACTGTCGACCACCCGCGCGTGGTCGGGGAAATCGTTGCCGAGCAGCGCGAGATCGAGCCGGCCGGGCGCCGCCACCCAGTCGAAATCGAAGCCGCTCAGGTCGAAGGCATCTGCGGCGTGCTGAGCGGAGGACACCACCTGCTGGCGGTAGAGGTCCTCACCGGTCGTGAGCCAGAGTTCCGCGGCCGCCCAGTAGAAGTCGTCCTCGATCCGGTCGTCGGAGTACGGACCGCCGCCGAACTTGGCGTGGTCGTCTGGTGCGATCAAGCGAGGATGACGCAGCGCCGCCTGGTACGCCGTGCGGGACGCCTGCAACAGGGTTCGGGCGTACGCGGGATCACTAGCGCGGAACAGCCGAGCGGCCTGAGCCGCAACCGCGGCCAGGTGCAAGCTCGCCGCGGTCGATGGACGATGCAACACCCTTTCGGTCGGGTCTTCGTGCGCCCAGCCCGGCATTGGTGACCACTGCGTGCCGTGCACACGGTGGAATGCCAACCCGGCCAGCGGATCACCAGCAGTGACCTGCATTCGCAACAGCCAGTCGAGCTGCCAGCGACACTCAGCTCGGATCATCTCGGCTAGCTCACCGATCGGGCTGCGACCGGCCGTTCTCAGCAGGTCGAGCGTGCTGAGCAGCTGCCATACTGCGATGGCGCCGCTCGTCACGTACTTCCCGTAGTCGCCCGCGTCATACCAGCCGCCCGAGACATCAAACGTTCCATCACACTGCCACCCCGGGTACAGCTGCTGAGCTTCCGGCCCGGTCCATGCGGGCACCTCCAGATCGCCGCGATTCGGTGGCCGCCCGAGATGCCCTGCGGGTCGTCCATAGCCTGGCACGACGCTGTCCAAGATCGGTGTGCCGGACCGCATCACGTAGAAGAAGCGCAACGCGTCCGCTGCCAACATGTCGTAGAGGCGGCTCGTCACCTCGAAGGGGTGACTGGACTGATCGCCAGCCTCAAGCCGGAAGCCGGCTCCCCGCGTGGTGAGGCCGGTGAAGTCCAGGACATGGACGCTCAAGCCGGACGTGGGTTCGGGCCGAACCGACCAGGGTTGGGAAAGTCCGGTGTGGACGGCGACGCCGTCCCCGTTGCGAACCGTGAAGTGGATCGGTTCCTCGGCATCGGAGACCAGCGTCGCCTGCTTGGGTCGGCCGAGGAGGTAACCCAGCTGGTTCACCCGGACAGCTGGACGCCCGGAGATGATGTCCGTCATAGACCACTCCGGCCAACCCATTCGGGCAGCCTATGGCGGTCGGCTTCTGTGGTCGGGTTAGCCCGGCCGTCATGCCATGAGAGCGGCTGCCCGCTCGGCGACCATGACCGTGGGTAGGTGCGTGTTCGCCGACGGGATGTCGGGCATCACCGACGCATCAACAACCCACAGGCCGCTGACGCCGTGGACTCGGCAAGCGGGATCGACGACGGCTCCGGCCAGGGGGTCGACGCCCATCGCGCAGCTGCCGACCGGATGGTGATATGTCCACGTCTGCCTTCGCACCCAAGATCGCAGATCGGCCGCTGGACCTGGCCCGTAATCGACGCCCCCTGCGAGCTCCTCGACAGCGCTGACGTGAGCAAACTCGCGCACCCTTCGCAGTCCCTCGACCATCCGGTCAAGATCATCGGCCTCGCGGTAGTAGCCGAGATCGATACGCGGAGGTGCGGTGGGATCGATCGACCGGAGGGTGAGGCTGCCTCGCGACTTCGGCTTCAGCAGCGCGGTGCCCAGGAAGAAGGTGCTGGGGTCACCCTCGTAGGGCCCCGAGACGAGACACTGCAGGTCGGGTGCGCCGCCCGAATCGGTTCCAGAACTATGGAACGTAGCGACGACCTGGAACACGGGGACCGGGTTGACCGGTCGGTCATACCCCAGATCAACCGACACGGCTGGGTGGTCGATGAGATTCTGTCCGACACCGGGAAGGTCCGCGACGACGGGGATATCGAGTTCACGAAGAGTTACTGCCGGACCAATGCCCGAGCGCATGAGGAGTGCCGGGCTCGCGTACGTTCCCGCCGAAACCACGACCTCCTGGGCGTGAACCTCCTCACCCGACAGCAGCCGTACGCCGACCGCACGAGCACCGTTCACGATCAGCTCGGCAACCTGAGCATCGCACTGAACAGTCAGATTTGGCCGTCCCTCAGTGGGCCCTAGGTAGGCAAGAGCTGTACTGATCCGCTCACCGCGGCGGGTGGTATTAACCGGGAGGCAGGCCAGACCGACTGCACCAGGCTCGTTGGCGTCGGCGATTCTTGGGAACCCGCAATCCTCAAGCGTCTTGAGGCCCGCCAACGCGACGTCAGTGAGTTCGCCGTCGCCGTACCGTCTGATGGGCAGCGGGCCGCTGGAACCATGCCACTCCGCCGAACCGAAGTCGGCGTCTGTCTCGAGCTTGCAGAAGTAGGGCAAGACATCGGCGAACGACCATCCGCTATTCCCGGCGGAGGCCCAGCTGTCGTAGTCCGCCGGATGTCCGCGGAGTGCGAATGTGGCGTTAGTGGACGAGCAGCCGCCGAGCAGCTTGCCCCGGAAGAGCGAGAGCACCGACCCATCGGCGCTTGGCTCGGAGAGGTATCCCCAATCATGGTCGAAGGTCGGTCTCCGGCCGTCGCGTACGTCCTCAGGCATGGGCGCCCGCAGATCCGGACCCGCCTCGAGAAGCAGCACTGACCTCTCAGCCATCTCGCTCAGTCGGCTTGCCAGGACACAACCAGCCGCACCGCCGCCCACGACGATGACATCCCATTCCTGCAACATTGGTCAGCTCTCGGGTGTCGGGTGAGATGTTTGGTTGAACCTTAAGACGTTGTCCGGATCGTACGTGTGCTTGACCTCCGCAAGCCGCCGCTGGGTGGCGTATCCCCGCGACGTGTTCTTGGTGCGGGCGCACCCGGTCTTCGTAACGCTGCCGGAACAGCGCCACCGTCGATATGGACCTCGAAGCCGCCCAGCATCCTGCTGCGGACTTGCTGCGGCGCCATGCGTTCAGTGTCTCCCCCTTCAGGCCGATCGGGCTCGCCGGCTGGATGCCGAGCAAGCCCTGGTCGCTCAATCCGCGTCTCGATCTGCTGGCCGAGGGGTGACCGCCCGAACGTCGCCGGACGGCTCACGAGACGTCGGCGGGTTGCACCAAGAGCGGCATCCGGCTGATCGCCTCGACGATCAGCGCCTCGCGCTTGAGCGGCTGCCGGGCGAAGAAGAGCAGGTCGAGCGGATACCACAGACCGACCCAGCCGATAACGAGGAAGACTCCGTTGCCGAGCAGGTTCTGCCAGAAGTCCGGGACGTCCGGCTGGAGGAACCCCGAGGAGAGCAGCAGCCCGACGACGAACAGGATCGATCCGCTGCTCAGTGAACGAAGCCCCTGCCGCCAGGCCATCTCTGTCTCGCGCTGCACCCGCGCCAGCCGCGCCTCGCAGTACCGTCGGAGCGCGGCGTGCAGGGTCTCGGCCATACCAGGGGTGATCTGCTCCGCCGGCAGCGTCAACACGATGCGGGCCTGCCGCTCCACCCTCGACCGGCCGAGCAGCTCGTGCACGATCTCATCGGCCCCCGGCTCGATTCGCGCGTCGCGCTCCAGCATCGCCTCGGGCTCGACGCTGAACAGCTCGGCCGGGCGGTAAAGCGCGACGATGACGTCCTCGCCAACCCGCCGCGGACGGCGTTCGGCGCCGGCGCTCATGCCGCCCACCGCCGATCCGCGGTGAACGTCACGACGACCGAGCGGTCGTACCCCAGTGCGGCGAGCCGCTCGTGGAGGTCCTGGCGCACGGTGTCGCTGTCGGCGATAGTGCGGATTGCCGATTCCGCACCGACGACGAAGTCAATCTCAATGTCCATTCGGTTCCCCACCTTGGATGCCCGCAGAAAAGACTCGGAGAACGCGTACCGCTCCTCGACGGCAGCGATGCAGGCGCGCAGCTGGTCGAGCACGTCCGCCTCCGGGGCCATCGACAAGATCTCCCGCAGTCCGGAAGCGATTAGCTTGATCGGGACCCAGAGGAACGCCAGCGAGACGAGCGTGACCATGGCGGGATCGACGTAGGCCGCCAGGTCGGCGCGGTCCGCCGCCACGAGCGCATAGGCAACGATAAAGCCGACCAGCACCCCGACCGACAGCAGCGCGTCACCCAGCCACTCGGCGGCCTCGGCGCGGACCAGATCCGAACCATCCCGGGTGGCCCGCCGGAGCACCAGCCCTACCGTCAGGCCTCCAAGCGTGGCCACAGCCGCATAAACGACAGCGGAGCCGACTGCGATCTCCCGGCCGCCGTTGACGATGTCCAGGATCCCGCCCACCGCGGCGTACGCGCAGAGCGCACCGAGGGTGGCCGCCTTGACCACGACCACGAGGGGTTCGGCCGCGTCACGCCCCCATGGGAAGCGCTCGTCGGCTCCGCGCCGAGAGAACCGCAGCGCGAGCACCGCGAGCACCGACAGCCCGATGCTGACGAACGAGTAAAGCCCATCGAAGACGATCATGCTGGACCCGCTGAGGATGCCCCACACCGAGGACAGCACCGCGAAGCCGGCCGACGCCCAGATCGAGAACATCAGCAACCGCTGATCGCGTGCCAACTTCGCGCCGTCCATGGTCGAAGGTTCTCATCCGAAGTCGCCCGAAGCCACGAGCAGCGCTGGCGGGTCCCGCCTCAGCGGGTCACATCCACGGTGGTGTCTGGCGCCCCGGGGAGCGATGCTGACCCCAGGGGCAGCGGAAACGTGTAGCACACTGCAGTACCTTCCACTGCCACAACACCGTCGTGGCGTGTCACGCTGGTACGCAGCTTGGTGATCGGCTTGTCTGCCCGTACGTCGGTGATCTCGACCCGGCCGGTGATCGTGTCGCCGGGTCGTACGGGCGCTTTGAAGTCCCAATTCACGTTGAGAAACACCGTTCCCGGCCCCGGGAGCTTCTCTGCCGCGACGGCATTGAGGATGGCAGTCGTCACGCCGCCTTGGACGACGATCTCGCCGAAGCGGGTGGCCTTCGCGGCGTCGAGGTCGTAGTGGAGCGGATTGCGATCTCCGCTGAGTTCAGTAAATCGGGCAATGTCGGTGTCCGTGACGGTGCGCGACATCTCGGCCGTAGCGCCGACAACCGGCGCACCGTCAGGCCAGGCAGTATCGATCTGGCGCAGCCAAGCCAGTGCGGCCGACGCAGAGTCGAGCACCGAGATGTGACCCGCGCTCGGCTCCAGCCGTAGCTCAGCTGCCGGGCAGTGGGCTGCAATCCACTCAGCGTGAGCACTCGGCACCATCCGGTCATCTGTGCCGTGCATGATCAATGTCGGTGCGGTGATCTCTGTGAGATCAAAGCCCCACGGGGCCATCGCAGCGACATCATCCCCAACCATGCCGTCGGGTCCGTTGGCTGTTGCGGCCTGAACGATGCCGCTGAACCAGGACCACTTGCCCTCGAGCGCCGCATAGTCGGCCGGGATAAAGGACAGGGGATCGAACTCATTCCCAGCTAGCACCACTTCGAGTTCAGCTCGTCCTCGAGTAGCAGCCCGAAGTTCGCGTGCACTGCCGTCTGACATTCCCGCGAAGTAGTCGAGTCCTTCGGCTGGCCATGGCGCCGGACAGGAGATGCTGACGACCGCAAACACGCGATCCCGAAGCAGAGCTCCGCAGGCCAGGGCACGGGCCCCGCCGCCGGAGTGGCCGAAAACGGCGAAGCGTCCGATGCCCAGCTGATCGGCAACCTGGCGAGCGTCAGCGGCCGCAGACGCGACGCTCGCGCCGTGATAGGGAGTCGAGCCTCCATAGCCGGGTCGGTCATAGCCGATCCAACGGATACCAAGGGAACGCGCCGCCTCGAACAGCGGTCCGGGCGGCTCACCGGTATTGGGCGTGCCGTGATGCCACAGCACCACCAGCTCGTCCGGGCGTCCTGTGGGGCCCACGTCGTAGGTGTGTAGGACACGCCCGCCGTCGGTGGGGACATCGACCTCGCGCATAGTGGACTCCTTCAATCAGCAGTTCAATCCGTTGGGAGGATCGCGTGTTCCGAGGATTCGCCACCATCAGTTTCTATGCCGATGACATCGGCGCAGCGAGCACCTGGTACGCGGAGTTGCTTGGCATGGAGCCGTATTACGCCTTCCCGCCGCCGCCCGCCCCGCCGGCCTATCTAGAGTTCAGGATCGGCGATTCCGGCGACGAGCTGGGGATCATTGACCGCAAATACGGCCCAGAAGGAGCCTCCAACGCCCCCGGGGGAGCAGTGACGTACTGGCATGTCGACGACCTCGAGGCGACAGTTGAGAAGCTCCTGGCGATGGGTGCCACCGAATACGAGCCGGTGACCGCGCGCGGCGACTCTGGCTTCAGAACCGCATCGGTCATCGATCCGTTCGGGAATGTCCTAGGCATCATGCACAACCCGCACTATCTCGAGGTGCTTCAGGCCACGATGGGTGATGCGGGCTGAGCATGCCGAGAGTCTGCTTCAAAAACTTGACAACATACTGCGATATATGACAGTATGTTGTCTATGACCACGAGCACCGCACACCTGGGTATCTACAACACTCTTGCCGACTGGGAGGTCGGGCACCTCCTCGCCGAACTGCGCACGGGCCGCTTCACCGGCACCCCGTGGAACATCGTGACCGTGGCCGAATCTCGTGAACCGATTACCACGATGGGCGGCCTCCGTATCCTGCCCGATCTGCTACTTGATGATCTTGATCCCGCGTCAAGCAATCTGCTGATCTTGCCCGGCGCTGACATCTGGGACGCCGGGGGCGGGGGAGCGTTCGCTGCAGCGGCGGCACAGTTCCTGGATGCCGGCGTTCCTGTGGCGGCGATCTGTGGCACAACCGCAGGTCTTGCCCGAGCCGGACTGCTCGACAGACGCCAGCACACCAGCGCGGCAGCCGAGTATTTGATGGCCACCGGGTACGCGGGCGGAGACCTCTACGTCAACGAGCGTGCAGTCGCGGACGGCGATCTCATCACCGCCGGCCCACAGTCGCCGGTGCAGTTTGCCTGCGCGACGCTGCGACGCCTCGGCTTGATGTCAGATCGCACGCTTCAGGCCTACGAGGGCGTCTTCCACAGGGGTGACGCGACCGAATTCCCCGTACTCATGCAGGCTCAGCACGCCGCATGAACACGGCGCAGGACACGCAGCGGACGATCGTTCCGCCCCGCGAAGACTGGCCCGACCTACCACCACCTACCGAGGCCGGTGAGGTGCTGACGGACCTCATCCTCACCACCTTCCGCCTCAACGGCCGCCTCATGGACGTTGCTCAGGACATGGCGGGAAAAGGTGGGATAACCGCGGCCTGGTGGCAAGTGCTCGGAGGCGTGTTGGACAAACCGCGCAGCGTAGCCGAGATTGGCCGGCTCATGGGAATGACCCGGCAAGGAGTGCAGCGGGTCGCCGACCTGCTCGTCGCGCGGCAACTCGCTGAGTACCGCCCAAATCCTGCACACCAGCGAGCCAAGCTACTGGCCTGCACGGAGGCGGGCTATTGGGCGATACGGCGAATCGGTCTCGTCCAGCGGCCGTTCGCGGACCGGATCGGAGCTGAGGTGGGCGCCGACCAGTTGAGGGCTGCATTAACAACCATGCGACACCTCGTCGACGTCCTGGAGGCAGATTAACTAGCCCAGAACGACAAGCTCACCACTCCGGCTAGCCGAGGAGCCACTCCAGGCAGGCGCGCTGTACGCCGGCGTCTCGGCCAGCACCGAAGTGATCAAGGTTTGGATGGATATGGATCACCATCCGCTCGGCCGCATCAGGCGCGGTCAGAGCAAGGGCCGTCTTGAAGGCGTACGCGTTCTGGCCGTTGATGTGTCGGTCGTTCCCGCCGAGGGGTGCCATCGCCTCCTTGTTCCCGCCCAGGAAATGCATCCACAGCGCTAGCCGGTCGCTGGCGCCGGCCTGGTCTGGCCGAGCGGCGAGCACCGGGATGTCATCGACCTGCAGACTTCCATAACCGACGGCCGGTTCTGCCCGGATAGGCTCAGGCTCGTCTCCCTTCCCGAATCACTTATTGAGCGGACACATTGCCCGGGTTACGTCAGCCTAAGGGTGTAACTGCCACAAGCTGAGGGGCTGCGATACTCAGCGCGTATGACCGTCCTCGCGTTGAAACTGCTGCTCGCACCGCTGCTCGTAGTCGCTTCCTCGCTCGCCGGGCGACGCTGGGGTCCTCAGGTGGCCGGCATCCTTGTCGTGCTGCCCGTCGTAGCCGGGCCCATCTTGCTGATCTTGTATCTGGAGCACGGCCGTCGGTTCGCAGCTCACGCCGCCCGGGCCGCCACCTTGGGCATCGTGCCGCTGGCTTTGTTCGCGTTGGTCTTCGGCTATCTGTCCAGACGTCATGGCTGGCTGGTGACCTTAGCGGTCGGTTGGATTGCGGTGCTCGTTGCAGACCTCGTCCTTGCTCAAGTCGACGTGCCTGCAGTCGTTGCGCTCGCGCTCGCTTTGCTGGCTTTGCATGGAGCCAATGCACTGCTACGCCGACTGGGTCAGCCAGCTCCGGCCCCTCCGCCATCACCCTGGTGGGATCTGCCAGTCCGGGCGGCCGCAACGGCATTGCTTGTTCTGTTGGTGACCGGGCTGGCAGCCTCGCTGGGCCCTGCGCTGACCGGTATGCTCACGCCCTTTCCGATCGCGCTGAGTGTGGTCTGCGCCTTCACGACAGCACAGGCCAGTCATGCCGGGGTTCTTGCTCTGTTGCGCGGGATCGTGCCAGGGCTCGACGGTTTCGCGCTGTTCTGCTTTTTGATCGCCGTCACGATCAAGGACATCGGTGGCGCGTCGGTGTTTGGTACAGCCACCGCGGCTGCCGTGATCTTCGCGATCTTCCTGGTAGCAAAGGCACCAGCACGGTCAGAAGAGAGATTGCCATGACGAGCGTCTCGCTGCAGCCTGAGGACAGGCCTCAAACCATTCGCGTGCTGACGTTCAACATCTTGTCGGCTGATCATGCGAACTGGGAACGCCGCCGCCAGGTAGCGCGGTCTGGGCTTCGGGCGATTCGACCCGACATCGTCGCGCTGCAAGAGACAACACCCGGACAAGCTCGCGATCAGACGACCGATCTGTTGGGGCCGGGATACCACGTCGCGGAGCATCCTTCGCGATCCGAGGACACAGTCGGCTCGGCGCTTGCCAGTCGGTGGCCATTCACTGCCGTGCACGAACTCGATCTGAGTGTCGCTCCGCGCGTGCCCTTTGCTGCGGCTGTGCTGGCCGAGGTGCAGCTCCCGAGGCCGTTTGGGCTCACCGCATTCGTCCATCATGGAGCGGCCTACCAGTTTGGTTACGAGCGAGAACGTGAGCTGCAGGCTGTCGCATGTGCTCGCTTCGTCGAAGACCATTTGGCAGCCAGAAATGATCATGTCGTGCTGCTCGGTGATTTCAACGACACTCCGGACTCATCGAGTGTGCGGTTTTGGACTGGCCGGCAGTCCTTGGAAGGTCTCAGCGTGGCGTATCAGGATGCGTGGGAGGTGAAGCACCCAGCCGACGCCGGCCATACGTTCTCACCGGACAACCCGCTCGTACGCGCCGGAGAGATGCCACTCGAATTGGGCCGGCGGATCGACTACATCATGATCAGAAGTGGCACTCACGGACCCACGCTGGACATTGCCGATTGCCGCCGAGTGCTCAACAAGCTGGTGGCCGGAGTCTGGGCCAGTGATCACTTCGGTGTCATGGCTGATCTGCAGGTCCCGGCACATCCGCCGGGAACTTGGCATGACCTTGATCAACGATGACGGATCTGCCTCAGCGAGATCGGGGCCGGAACGGCTATCGGTTCTGACCTGCCAATCGCTAAGGGCGGGCGCGCCACATTCCCACTGAGCCCGGCCACGGTTAGGGTCACATTCATGTGCATTCGACGCCTGCGGACGTCGTGGCTCGCCTTCATGATCGCGAGTATCTTGCTTGCCGCCGGATGTCACGCCACGCGACCGGGGAACCCCGCACACGTCGTCGTATCACCCGCACCGTCGCCGGTTTTCCCCTCTGGCCCGAACACGGTCGTCCCGACCCCGCCTATCCATGAGTCGGCAGATGACGCCGTCGACCGCGTGATAGCGATCTCTATCGACGGCCTCAACCCACGTGCGATCCAGAAGCTCGGCAAGTCTCGTACCCCGGCGTTTCACCGGCTGATGCGCGAGGGCGCCTACACCCTCAATGCACGAACCGTCCGCGAGCAGACGAGCACCATGCCCAATCACACCGCGATGCTGACCGGTCGACGAGTGGACAAAAAGCACGGCGGGCACGGATATGCCGTGAACTTTGACAATGGGAGGACCGTCCATCGAGCGGCCGGACACTACGTGGCCAGCGTGTTCGACGTGGTTCACGACAATGGCGGGTCCACAGCGATGTTCGCAAGCAAGATCAAGTTCGACCTCTATAAGCGCACCTGGAACACCCACGGCGCCCCCGATCGAACCGGGCGTAACGACGGGCGTGCCAAGATCGACCGGGTTACCATCGACCGCAACAACACCCGACTGGTGGCCGAGCTCACCGCCGAGCTAGGCCGCTCACCGCGAGAGTTCACCTTTGTTCACCTGTCCTTGCCCGACGATGTCGGGCACAGCCATACATTCATGGGTAAGCAATACCTGGCCGCGGTGCAGCGCACTGATCAGCTCCTCGGCCGCATCCTGAACACCGTGGCTGACCATTCCGCCCTACGCCGCCACACCCTGGTCCTCCTTACTGCGGACCACGGAGGCAGAGGGGCGATGCACTATGCCACGAGCAAGCTACAGAATTACCGGATCCCTTTCATGGCGTGGGGCCCGGGCGTTGCCGCTGGACGCAATCTCTATGGCCTCAACCCCAGCTTTCGCAACCCTGGCGCTAGCCGCACCAGCTATCGCGGGAAACAGCCGATCCGCAACGCCGACATCGCCAACGCAGTCACCGATGTTCTCGACCTGCCCCGTGTCCCCGGCTCCGAGCTCGACAGTCCTCGCACCCTTAATCTCTTTGGCTAGCAACGTAGTCCCTGCTCGCGCGGCGCCCCTGGAAGCTGGTGCCGTCGTCACTCTTCGCGAAACGAAAAGCATGTTTCGCTCATCGCTCCTCCGATCACCAGCGGGCGCCCACCGACGCTCACAGAGCAGTCACGCAACGCCGCTGAGCCGCTCGGTGCGAACGGCGTAGACATCCCCTGATCGGTCATCACTCGGCAAGGCGGTCAAGATGTCGATCATGGCTTGCGGCCCCAGCCATTCACGATCCGCCCAGCGGTGCGTCTCGACCCGGGAGTGGCGAAAGTGGTAATCGCCGAGTGCAGTGGTGCGCTCGATGCAGGCGATTGCGCGGGCAGCAGCGGCCGGAATGTACTCAAACGACAACGCCGCGAGCGGCTGGCTGAGGCCAGTCAGGACCTCATACTCGAATCCCTCGACGTCGATCTTGCAGAATTGGGGCTCGCCATGGCGAGCGATGAGTTCGTCGAGACTGACCAGGGGCACGCTGATGACGGTGTCCCAGCGGATCCGCTGGAATCTCTTGTCGGTTTGGACATCGTTCATCCAGGAGTCAGCGAATGTCGAGACCGTCGGGGTACGCGTACTCAGATGAAGCTTTCCCTCGCCTGGTACGGCTGCCACTCCGCTGGCCTCGATCACGACACCCGGGTTGCGGCCGTAGAGCAGCCGGAGTACGGCAACGAAGTCGGGCTGCGGCTCGACCGCGAGCACACGGGCGCCAATCCGCCGAAAGACGCGGACCCGATTGCCTACGTGTGCGCCGATGTCGAAGGCCAGATCACCGGCGTTAAGGAACTGCCGGTAGAACGCCTCCATCCGGCGGCGCCGCCAAATCGGCCCGTAGTAGGTAATCAGCGAGCGAGTGATTCCAGCAGTGCGGCTGATCAAGTGTCTGTCCACTCCGACCAAGCTCCCGGCCCGAGGTAGCACTGAGGCATCCTGGGATTCGCTTCGGTCGGCGTCGCGTACTCGCGCTCGCGTCCTGGGGGTTTGGCGTCGACACTCAGCCGAACGGGCCAGGCTTGAACCAGTGGATCGTGGTGGAGGGCTTCGACGAGAGTTTCTGGCCCGCCAATACAGGTCCAGGTGTCGTCCCAGAGAGCCGAGACCAGCCAGGATCGATCTTCAGGGAAGAACAAGTCCGGAAGGACGCCGCACTCCGCTCGCATATGCCCGGTCCGCCAGGTCAAAGCTTCTTCGGGGCCGGCGGCGACCAGGACGTATCGCCAATCCCAGTAGAGCGACACCTCGGGTGCGTCATCGAAGACGACGCTGTGGGCACCAGTATCGAGATAGCCCAGCCACCACGGCTGGTCAGGAGTGAACTCGACCAGCCGGTTCGCCACGGCTCGCTCGTGCGCGACGATGCTGACTCCGTCGGGCTCGTAGAACGTGGCGTACGCCTCGAAGACTGGCGGGATCGCTACGGTGATCGATGGGCCTTCAGTCGTCCCGTTCACGATCCAGTCGACGTCCCGGATCGTACCGATGGGCCAGTCCCGCCCGTCCTTGGACACCATCACCAGCCCATCAAAACACGATGGAACGGCAGTCCACGTAAGACTCGGACGGGTCCGCCGTAATGGACGCGCGAGTGCGCACCACTCGCCCACCGGATTGCCTCAGAGTGGGACATTAGTGCGCACTCGGCGAAGCAGCCGGGCCGCGTCAGACATGGATGGTCGTTAGATCAGCCCATCGACCGTGCAGCCCGTTGAAGTCATGGGTAGTAGCGGCGAGGTCCGAAGTGGCGCTGGCGGTGCCGGAAGAAACCTGTGATCAAGAACACCCAAAGGAACATCCACACGAGCCAGGGGGCGCTAAGGATGACGGCCGCGACCAATGCGCAGACCACGATCAGCGGCGCGAACCAGACCACGGGTGACCACGCGAGGTGGGCACCTGACTGGTGTTCCGACCTCGACTCCACGCTCGGCTCTACCGTCCGAGGCAGGTCAACAAAGAGCGGTTCCAGATCGTCGTTGAAACGAGCTTGTATCGCTTGGTCCACGCGCTGCTCAAATTCCTCCACGTTCAGCCGACCTGCGGCGAAGTGATCACCAAGAGCCGCGATGGCCCGGTCTCGTTCGGCGTCGCCGATTCGGAGCGGAATCTTCTGGGCGGGCTTGGACTCCATCGAGCCGTACGGTGTGGGCCACACCCACATCACGTTGCCCCGGGGAAGGTCGAACCTCCCCGGAATGTATCGAGTCATGACTAATTCTCCGCCGCGATGTCGTCTTCAGCAAGGATGGAGTACAGCTTGCGGCGGAACTCCACCAGGGCGTCGCGACCTTTCGCCTGTTGTTCGGGCGTTCCGGTGGCCATGATCTGCCACACCGTAGCCGCGACCTGCCCAATCAAGGGCTTGAGTCCGTCGTCGTCCTCACCGGCGTCACTCATGGCCTGCCAGGGAGCCGACACCTCGTCGGCGTGCTCATTGACGTAGCTGCGACCTTCGTCAGTCAGTGTGTAAGCACGACGACCGCCATCAGTCTCCACACGGACCAGGCCCTCGTCCTCGAGCTGTTGCAATGTCGGGTAGATCGAGCCGGGGCTCGGCTTCCAGACTCCACCGCTACGGGTGGCGATCTCCTGAATGATCTGGTAGCCGTTCATCGGCTGCTCGGCCAGCACCGCGAGAATGGCTGCGCGCACATCGCCGCGGCGCGCCTTCGGACCGCGCCATCCGCGACCTCCGCCTGCCCACCACGGTCCAAACGGTGGTCCTGCGAACATCCCCCATTGACCGAATGCCTGCTGACCACGCGGGCCGTGGTGTCCGGTCATTTTGGCGAGCCAGTCGCTGAGATCTCTGCCCAATGCGGGATTGCACCGGCCGGCCAAGTGAAGCCATGGCGCTCCCATTGCGTACGCACCACCCATGTTGATCAACCTGCTTTCGTGACGTCTCCATCGATACATCAACGATATATCGCGACCTGTCGGCCAACAATAGAGAGAGTGCCCCTTCTCAACTCAAGTCTGCGGCCCGGCCTGAATGAGGCCGGGCTAGAGCGTCACGACCTGGATTCCTCGTGGTGTTCGACGACGATCTCGCCCGATTTGTGCTAGCTAGCTACCAGCCCCGCTTGCGCCACGTCCCGAGATGCGGTCGTTCGGTACCGAGCGTGGTGTCGTCACCGTGGCCGGGATGCACCACCGTGGCGTCGTCAAAACGGTCGAAGATCTTGCTTTCAAGATCATTCATCAAGGCCGTGAAATTTTCGGGACTGTTGGTCTTGCCGGGACCCCCAGGAAATACGCGCGCGCGGTGCCCAATGGTGAAGTTCGGTGCCGTCCACGTCCCGCACCAAGCACAGGGCTTGGGAGGTTCCCTGGGCCACGGATCGTCACGCCAATGGGATCGAGTCCGGGTCCTGGACATCCGCGTTCTTGATGCCCCCTGCCCGTGACCGCATGTGAGGCACTGATAGCGATACGCGAGCCGCCCATTCTGCTGCGTGAACTTCACCATGCGCTGGTTGGAGTGTTGGCATGGCTGGCGCAACGGCCGCAGATGAGTCCTGGTGGCTTCTCGGTGTGCATCCCGCAACGCTCAGACGGTCGCGTCGGATAGCTGCGACGCGGTCCGGCCCGATTCTGCTCATGAATGACTAAACGTAGTCGACAGCCGTCAGGATGAGATCATGACTGACCCTGATACCCGAGGGTGGCGCAGCAGCCTTCGCCGGCACGACGTCTTGGTGTTCATGCTGGCTGCCCTGATCTTGACGTGGGTGGTCTGGGTGCCACGCGCCATGGGGGCGCAGGTCGGGGTGATCGGTCAGTTGTGGACCTGGATTCCTGCGATGACAGCCCTCGGTTGTGCGGCGGTGTTGTACGGCCGGGCCGGCGTACGCGATCTGGGTCGCCGATTGGTGTTGTGGCGGGTCAGGTGGTGGTGGTATCCGGTTGTCCTGCTGGGGCCGCTGGTGTTCGCGCTGATGGTTGCCGGGATAGCGGTGTTGCTCGGCGAGCCGTGGGATGCAGCGCGCCCGCCCGCATTGACCCTGTCGATTCCTGCGCTTGGGTTGACGTTGCTGATTCTGGCCCTCACCGACGGACTCGGCGAAGAGCTGGGCTGGCGTGGGTACCTGCTGCCAAGGCTCCTCATCCGCCACCGTGCTTTCGTTGCCAGCCTGATCCTCGGGCTCTACTGGTGGCTGTGGCACCTCCCGTCGGTCTGGACTGCGGGTGGCGCGATCGAGGGCCAACCGCCGTGGCTGCTGCTCGCTGACCTTCTGGCCAAGTCGTTGCTTTTCACCTATGTGTTTCTGGGCACGCAGGGCAGCGTACTGATCGCGATCTTGCTGCACGCCTCGACCAATCTCTTCGGAGTGTCGCCGCCCATAGGCCCGGATGGTGACCTGACGGTGCCGCTCGTGGCGCTGGCCCTCAAGTGGGTGCTAGCTGTCGCGCTATTCGTTCGGCTACCCCGATCGTTTAGCGATGGATCGGCCGAGTTTCACTGGTCAGCTACTCCTGGGTAAGACCGGCGAGCTCGGCGGAGACGGTGATTCTGGCGAGTCCGGACTGCTTGGCGAGTCCGGCGAGTCGGAAGTGCTCGGTGAATCGAGGCATCACCAGCCACGGGTGCGCCACTCGCCGAGGTGCGGTCGCTCAGTGCCCAGCGTCGTGTCATCTCCGTGACCGGGATGCACCACGGTGTCGTCGCCAAAGCGGTCGAAGATCTTGCTTTCAAGGTCATTCATCAGGGAAGTGAAATCTTCTGGAGTTGTTGTCCGCCCAGGGCCCCCTGGAAACAGGCTGTCTCCGGTGAACAGATGCGTCATGCCGGCGCCCTCGTACGAGAGCGTGATCGAACCAGGCGTATGACCGACCAGCCCGATCACCCCGAGCCGCTCGGCGCCCAGCTCGACACGATCACCGTCCCAGACTCCGATCATGCCCTCGACCGAAGCACCCGTGCTGATCGCCTCCAGATCGGGTTGGCCGCAGATCAACCGTGCTCTGGTGGCAGCGGCGACAGACGACAAAGCCTGCCAGTGATCAGCGTGCCGATGTGTCGTCACGATGGTGTCCAGCGGCTGATCGGAAATGATCTTCAGAAGCCGATCACGGTCGTTGGCCGCGTCGATCAGCAGGGTGTCACCGCTGCTGCTCTGCAGGATGTAGGCGTTGTTGTCGACTGGTCCGACACTGACCTTGATCATCGTGACTGAGCCGGACAAGCGTGCCACCAGCGGCGGCCCGCCAGGTTCGACGTGGTTGATGCCCTCCATCAGAATGCCGGCAGCTGGAGTCCGCCGCCTCCGGTGATAGCCGAGGCATCCGTACGGCCCATCAGCCATCCGAGAAGATTCGCACTGCTGCCGCTGATAGCGATCGGCTCGCCAACGCTGCCTACCGTGACAGTGGAGCCGGAGTCCGACGTCAGCTGGAGTCTCGCAAAGTCGTCACGATTTCGCAGCCTGAATGCACACCACTCGAGCAGCCACTCCGCCGTTTGGGTGTCGATATCGGTGATCTCATAGCCGATGTCCAGATCGACGTGGTGGATTACCACCTCCAGCAGCCGAGGCAACGGCAGCAACCGCGCAGGCACCTGCAACCCACCGCGCATCTCGACCACCGCATCCCAAGCGCCCGCAGCGTCCAGCTCGTCAAATTCCGAGCTCAGCCGCCCAGCGGACGTGTCCAGATCGATCTGAAGATCAAGACCGGACCGACCCGCACCCGCCTCGATCTCACTCACCCGATGCTCGGGCGAGGGGTACATGTCTTGGCGTTCCCCGGTACGCGCCCACTGAGCCAGTCGGCCGATGGCATCCGCATGCCGAGCAATGTGCGTGGCGACATGGCCACGGGTCCAGTCGGGGAGCCTGCTCGGAGCTCGCCACTGGTCGTCGGTCACCAAGATCGTGTCGCCCAACAGACGCTGCGTGGCGGTCCTGACCAGCCCGCGCAGCGTCTCTAGCTGTGTTGTGGCCGGAGATGCGGCGGCAGTCATGCCCATACCGTAGTGCGCGACCTACGGCTGCGGGAGGTTTCAATGCCATCCCATTTCATCTGTGCCATGTCAGTGCTGGCACATACGATGTGCTCCGTGACCGACCGTCTCGTCGTTCGGGGTGCGCGCGAGCACAACCTGCAAAACGTCTCACTCGATCTGCCGCGGGATGCGCTGATCGTGTTTACCGGCCTGTCCGGATCAGGGAAGTCGAGTCTCGCCTTCGACACCATCTTTGCCGAGGGCCAGCGCCGGTACGTCGAGTCGCTTTCTGCGTACGCACGGCAGTTTCTCGGCCAAATGGACAAGCCGGACGTGGACTTCATCGAAGGTCTGTCGCCCGCGGTCTCCATCGACCAGAAGTCGACCAGCCGCAATCCACGTTCGACGGTCGGCACCATCACCGAGGTCTACGACTACCTCCGGCTGCTCTACGCGCGCGCCGGCCGGCCGCATTGCCCGATCTGCGGTGAGCCGATCAGCCGGCAGTCGCCGCAGCAGATTGTCGACCGCCTGATGGCGATGGAGGAGGGCATCCGATTCCAGGTGCTTGCCCCAGTTGTCCGCGGTCGCAAAGGGGAGTACGTCGAGGTCTTTCGGGAGCTCGCCTCCGAGGGCTTCAGCCGGGCTCGGGTCGACGGACAGATCATTCAGCTCACCGATCCGCCCACGCTTGACAAGAAGTACAAGCACTCCATCGACGTCATCGTTGACCGGCTCGCGGTGAAGCCGACGGTCAAGCACCGGCTGACCGATTCGGTGGAGACCGCGCTCAAGCTGGCGCAGGGTGTCGTCACGATCGACTTCGTGGACCTCGACCCGAAGGATCCACAGCGGGAGCGCAACTACTCCGAGAAAATGGCCTGTCCCAACAACCACGACATCGCGATTGACGAGCTGGAGCCCCGCCAGTTCTCGTTCAACGGTCCGTGGGGGGCATGCCCCACGTGTTCTGGCCTGGGAACGCGCATGGAAGTCGACCCCGAGCTGGTGGTCCCCGATCCGGAGAAGAGTCTCTCCGGAGGGGCGATCGCCCCCTGGTCGTCAGCGCACGTCGCCGACTATTTCAGCCGGCTGATCGACTCCCTGGCTGAGAGCGCTGGTTTCTCGACCACGGTGCCATGGCGTCGGCTGCCGGCGGCTGCTCAGAAAATGCTGCTCGAGGGAGTGCCGGGCCTGGTCCATGTGCGCTACCGGAACCGGTACGGTCGGGAGCGCAGCTACAACGCGAAGTATGAGGGCGTCGTCTCCTACATCGAACGACGACACGCCGAAGCCGAGAGTGACACCTCGCGCGAGCGGTTCGCGGGCTACATGCGGGAAGTGCCCTGCCGGGTCTGCAAGGGCGCTCGACTCAAGCCCACCTCGCTGGCCGTCACGGTCGGCGGCAAGAGCATTGCCGAGGTGTCGGCCATGCCGATCGACGCTGCGGCTGAGTTCCTCGGCCGCCTCGATCTCACCGAACGCGAAACGCAGATTGCTGAGCGGGTGCTCAAGGAGATCAACGAGCGCCTGAAGTTTCTGCTCGATGTGGGTCTGGACTACCTGTCGCTGAGCCGTCCCACAGGGAGTCTGTCCGGCGGGGAGGCGCAGCGAATCCGGCTCGCCACCCAGATCGGGGCGGGATTGGTCGGCGTGCTGTACGTGCTGGACGAGCCCAGCATCGGGCTGCACCAGCGGGACAACCGACGGCTGATCGAGACTCTGGTCCGCCTCCGGGACCTGGGCAACACCCTGATCGTTGTCGAACACGACGAGGAAACAATCAAGGCGGCGGATTGGGCCGTCGACATCGGCCCCGGCGCCGGCGAGCACGGCGGCCGGGTGGTGCACTCGGGCACCGTCGAGGAGTTGCTGAACAATCGCGAGTCGCTCACCGGCGCCTACCTGTCCCGACGGCGTTCCATACCGCTGCCGGCCTCCCGTCGCCCGCGTACTCGCGGTCGCGAGGTCACCGTGCACAGCGCGGCCGAACACAACCTACGCAATGTCACCGTGTCATTTCCGCTTGGCCAGCTCATCGCGGTCACTGGAGTGTCCGGGTCGGGCAAGTCCACCCTCGTGAACAGCATCCTCTATACCGCCCTCGCAAGGCGGATCTACAACGCACGCGATGTGCCCGGCCGCCACCGCTCGATCAGCGGAGCTGATGAGATCGACAAGGTCATCCACGTCGATCAATCCCCGATTGGCCGTACGCCGCGGTCCAACCCGGCCACCTATACCGGGGTGTTCGATCATGTACGGAGGCTGTTCGCCGAGACGCCGGAAGCGAAGGTGCGTGGATACCAGCCCGGCCGTTTCTCTTTCAATGTGAAGGGCGGTCGCTGCGAGAACTGCACCGGTGACGGCACGATCAAGATCGAAATGAACTTTCTGCCCGATGTGTACGTGCCGTGCGAGGTCTGCCACGGCGCCCGCTACAACCGAGAGACCCTGGAGGTTCACTACAAGGGCAAGTCGATCGCCGAGGTCTTGGACATGTCGATCGAGGAAGGCCTGGAGTTCTTCGCTCCGCTGCCGCCAATCGCCCGGCACCTGCGCACGCTGGTCGACGTGGGGCTCGGGTACGTACGCCTCGGGCAGCCTGCGCCGACGCTGTCCGGCGGCGAGGCACAGCGCGTCAAGCTGGCCAGTGAGCTGCAAAAGCGGGCAACTGGGCGCACGCTGTACGTCTTGGACGAGCCCACGACGGGCCTGCACTTTGAGGACATCCGCAAGCTGCTGGGTGTCCTCGGGCGACTGGTCGATGCGGGCAACACGGTGGTGGTGATCGAGCACAACCTCGACGTGATCAAGACTGCCGACTGGCTCATCGACATGGGGCCCGAAGGCGGATCGCGGGGTGGCTTGGTCATCGCCGAGGGGACACCAGAAGAGGTCGCAGCCGATACCACGTCCTACACCGGCGCATTCCTCAAGCCGTTGCTCGATGGGCACGCGGTTCCCATCAGAGCCACCCAACCAGCGCTCGTTCCAGCGACCTCCGCGCCGGCCGACACGGTGGTGGCAAACAAGCTGTCAGCCCGGCACGCGGCGGTCAAGGCAAGCTGAGGAGGCTGTCGTTCCAGCTGCCGACGGCGGCAACCCAGCGAACATCGCCGCGAGCGACAGCGAGCAATCAAACAGCGGATCGCGCGCCTCCGTGCTGAGGAGGAGGAAGCCGACACGCTTTCCGTCGGCGAGCGACGACGAAGTAGGCGGCCTCCCGGCGCGATCCGCAGCGAGCGGAGCGCGCAATGAACACAGCGCGATGCGCGAGTAGCTCCAAATAAGAATCGAACCAGATCGATGCCTATCTCGTCTGCCGTCGAAAGAGCGTCTTCAGAGTTGGAGGCTTCTGATGTTCGAGCTCGGCGACCAACAACCACGGCAGGAGACGTCCGCCACGACCCGGCGGACCATTTTGCGAGCCGCTGGACTCCTAGGCCTGACCGGCGCGGGCGCCGCCGCGCTGGGCGCCTGTGCCGAGGCGTCCAGTGGCTCGCCATCTGCTACGCCGGCCGCGGCCGAAACCTCTGCACCCACGTCGCCGACTGCCGCCGCGACCTCCTCCAAGCCGTCAGCGTCGACGGCGAAGGCCCCCGAAGGCCCAAGTGTCGCTACCTCCAAGGTGCCGGTCGGCGGCGGTGTCATCTTGGAGAACGCCAATTACGTGGTAACCCAGCCGAGCAAGGGAAAATACAAGGCGTTCAGCAAGATCTGCACTCACCAGGGATGCCCGGTGGCATCCGTGGCCAACGGTGTCATTCACTGCAACTGCCACGGCAGCGAGTATTCGATCAAGGACGGCTCTGTGACCAACCCGCCGGCCCCCAAGCCTTTGGCCGAGGCCAAGACGGCCGTCTTCGAAGGCAAGATCTATGTAACGGGGTGAATTGTGTCATCCCGACACAATTCCTCTCCTCGACCTGAGCTGCCGACTATTTTGGTCTGTCGGCCCGCGCGGGGCGCCGGGTAGCTGCCGGTGTCGTCGCTCTTCGCCAACGCGGTGCCGGCAGCAACCCCAGTGCCCGCGTCAGGGCGCGTTGGCTCATCGCTCCTCCATCCGGCAGCGCGCGCCTACCGACGCTCGCCGACCTGCCCCAAATCAGGTCTCGCTCGCGCCTACGCTGGGGCGCGTGGTACCTCCAGTCTCATCGCGCCCCGTGCCGGCGTACCGGCCAGCGCCCGGATCCATCCCGGATCAGCCTGGGGTATACCGCTTTTCCGACGCCGACGGTCGGGTGATCTATGTCGGTAAGGCGAAAAGCCTTCGCTCCCGGCTGAATTCCTACTTCGCCGATCCGGCATCGCTGATGAGCCGTACCCGATCCATGGTCAGCACGGCCACCAAGGTCGACTGGACCGTCGTGCAGAACGAGGTGGAGGCGCTTCAGCTCGAGTACTCCTGGATCAAGGAGTTCGACCCACGGTTCAACATCAAGTACCGCGACGACAAGTCCTATCCCTGGCTGGCGATCACTCTCTCCGAGGAGATCCCCCGAGTGATGGTCGGCCGCGGTGCCAAACGTAAGGGCACCCGATACTTCGGTCCCTACTCCCACGCCTGGGCGATTCGGGAGACGGTCGACCTGTTACTGCGGGTCTTTCCGATGCGGTCCTGCCGGCCCGGGGTGTTCAAGAACCACAAGCAGCTAGGACGGCCCTGCCTGCTTGGCTACATCGGCAAGTGCTCCGCCCCGTGCATCGGCCGGGTCACACCCGAGGAACATCGTGCGATCGTCGAGGACTTCTGTCAGTTCGTCTCCGGCCAGGCCGCGCCCATGATCAAGAAGCTGGAGCGGGAGATGCGCGCGGCCAGCGACGCACTGGAGTACGAGCGTGCCGCTCGGCTGCGGGACGATATCGGCGCTCTGCAACGAGCCATGGAACGGAACGCCGTCGTCTTCCGGGACGGCACAGACGCCGATGTCATTGCCCTCGCCGAAGACCCGCTGGAGGTCGCCGTGCAGATCTTCCATGTGAGGGCCGGACGCGTTCGTGGCGAGCGCGGCTGGGTTGCCGACCGGTTCGACGAAAGCGGCAGCGACGAGCTGATCGAGCAGTTCCTGCTGCAGCTCTACGCTGAGCCGGATCCGACCACGAACGACAAAGATGCGGTGCCTCGCGAGATCTTGGTGCCTGTCATGCCGTCCTCGGCGGAGTCGCTGACTCGCATGCTCGAGGAGCGTCGCGGCTCCCATGTCTCCATCCGAGTGCCGCAGCGTGGTGACAAGCGGGCACTCATGGAGACGGTGGCCCGCAATGCCAGTGAGATCTTGATCAAGCACAAGACCACTCGCGCTGGTGATCTCTCGACTCGCAATCGTGCACTGGAAGAGATCCAGGATGCGCTTGAGCTGCCGACCGCGCCGTTACGGATAGAGTGCTACGACATCTCCAACCTGCAAGGCACCGAAGTGGTGGGTTCCATGGTGGTGTTCGAGGACGGACTGCCACGGAAGAGCGAGTACCGGCGATTCGTAATCCGGCAGGTCGACGGACAGAACGACGTCGCCGCGATACACGAGGTGATCACGCGCCGGTTCCGGCGGCTGATCGATGATCGTGCCGCTATGACGAAGCAGGCAGCGGATGCGCTTTCAGTCGACTCCGGCGGCGATGAGGGCCCGCTGCTGGTTGACCCGACGACCGGCGCGCCTCGCAAGTTCGCGTACGCGCCGTCACTGGTGGTCGTGGACGGCGGCCCCGCACAGGTGGCCGCGGCCGCGAAAGCCCTCCATGAGCTGGGCATCGACGACATCGCCTTGTGTGGCCTTGCCAAACGGTTGGAGGAGGTGTGGCTGCCCGACGTCGACGAACCGGTGATCTTGCCGCGGACCAGCGAGGGCCTCTACCTACTGCAGCGGCTGCGAGACGAGGCGCACCGCTTCGCAATCACCCATCATCGGGCGCGGCGCAGCAAGTCGATGGTCGAATCGCTCCTGGACCAGGTGCCGGGTCTTGGTGAGGTACGACGTAAGGCATTGATCAGCTACTTCGGCTCACTCAAGAAACTACGTGCGGCAACGGTTGAGGAGATTGCCGCGGTGCCCGGTTTCGGGCCCAAGACAGCACTCGCAATTAAGGAGGCGCTGCAGCAGGCTCCGCAACCGGAGGCGATCGATATGGCCACCGGCGAGGTACTGGACAGCGTCTAGGACTCCCTCCACGATGCATGATCAGGGAATAATCAACCACGTGACCAGCGAAAGTCTCGGGCAGGCGCGGGGCGGTAGTCCCGCCCGGGATCAGCAGAGCCCTGAGGGCCAGCTCGACGCCGAGAGCCCGACCAAGCCGCTCCGCCTGGTCGTCGTCAGCGGCATGTCGGGCGCGGGACGCTCCACGGCGGCCCACAGCCTCGAGGACCTGGGCTGGTACGTGGTGGATAACCTTCCCCCGAGCGTGTTGCCCGAGGTATGCCGGCAGGCCCGGGAGATCGACCTGACGCGCCTCGCCGTGGTGCTGGATGTACGGACCCGCGGCTTCTTCGAGCAGCTCCCGACGATGTTCACCGAACTTGGCGCGATCGGCACGTTGCCAGAGATCTTGTTCCTGGAGGCAGCCGACGACGTCATCGTGCGGCGCCAGGAGTCGGTACGACGGCCGCATCCGCTGCAGGGCGACGGACGGCTGCTGGATGGTATCGGCCGGGAACGCGAGACGCTGGCAACGCTTCGTGCGGCCGCCGACCTGGTGATCGACACGTCCTCGCTGAACATTCACCAGCTGAGCTCTCGGGTCGCCCACGCCTATGGCGGCAGCACCGATGATCAGCTGCGAGTCACGCTGCTGTCCTTTGGCTTCAAATACGGCATCCCGGTGGACGCGGACATGGTCTTCGATGTGCGCTTCCTGCCCAATCCACATTGGATTCCCGAGCTGCGTCCGCAGACTGGTCTCAGCAAGCCGGTGAGCGACTATGTCCTCGGACAACCAGGCGCCGACTCGTTCCTTGCCTCCATGCAGGACCTCATGGCGGTGGTGTCAGTCGGCTACGTCAATGAGGGCAAACGGTTCGCCACGCTCGCCATCGGCTGTACCGGTGGCAAACATCGCAGCTCAGCCATGGCAGAGGAGTTCGCGCGCCGACTCCGTGCCACCGGCCTGCCGACCACAGTTCTCCACCGCGATCTGGGCCGAGAGTGACCCCCCGCGATCTGGCGCACATCTTCGCGCCTGGCTCATTGGGCCCGACACTCCCGACTGTGGTCACCTTTGGCGGCGGCCACGGACTCGCTGCGTCACTGACTGCTCTACGCCGCGTCACGGACCACTTGACCGCGATCGTCACTGTCGCAGACGACGGCGGATCCTCCGGTCGGCTCCGCCGGGAGCTGGACTGCCTGCCTCCGGGCGATCTCCGGATGGCATTGGCGGCGCTGTGTGGCGATGACGAGTCTGGGCGTACCTGGGCCGATGTGCTGCAGTATCGGTTCAGCAGTAGCGGCCCGCTGGATGATCATGCAATCGGAAACCTGCTCATTGTCGGACTGTGGGAGCGCCTGGGCGATCCGGTGGCAGGCCTGGATATGGTCGCAAAGCTTCTCGGGGCGAAGGGGCGGGTGCTGCCGATGGCCTCGGTGCCACTCGATATCGCTGCCGACGTGATTGGGCTGGAGCCCGAAAGGCCGGACGAGGTTTCCGAGGTTCGTGGGCAGGCTCGTGTTGCAAAGACACCGGGAGAGGTGTGCTCCGTACGCCTGATCCCGCAGGATCCACCCGCCTGTCCCGAATCCATCGAGGTCGTGCTGGAAGCTGACTGGATCGTGCTGGGACCCGGCTCCTGGTTTACCTCAGTGATTCCGCATCTGCTGGTGCCCAAGCTCGCCGAAGCGATTCACGCCACCAAGGCCAGGCGCATCCTGACCCTCAACCTCGAACCTGCGGGCGAGACCGCGGGATTCTCGGCCGCCAAGCACATTGAGCTGCTCGCCGACCACGCTCCCGACCTGCGGCTCGACGTCGTGCTCGTCGACAGTGGCTTCGCCTCCAACGACTCACACCTGGCCTCCCGAGCGGAGTCCCTTGGGGCGCATCTGGTGGTCGCCGACCTCGCCGCGCGTGACGGCTCACCGCGACACGACCCACTCCGCTTGGCCTCCGCGTACGCGGAGATCCTGGGAGTCTGAGCACTTCCACGGCCCCGTCGAAACCTACGTAAACCTACTTTCCTGGCGGTCTGCACATGTTGCTACCTGTGCAGACGGCAAGGAACCCACGTTTACCTAGGTTCCGTCCAAAGCGCCCAGTTGCGGCACCAGGCTGTGTAATCATTCAGCAATGGCCATGACCGCACAGGTGAAGGCGGAGCTCGCGACCATCAAGGTCACCAAGCCCTGCGACCGCAAGTCGGAGGTTGCTGCGACCCTGAGGTTTGCTGGCGGCCTGCACATCGTCAGCGGTCGGATCGTGATTGAGGCGGAGCTGGACACCGGCGCCGCCGCACGGCGGCTCAGGGCCGATATCAACGAGGTTTTCGGGCACCCGAGCGAGCTTGTCATTGTGAACGGCTCCGGTATCCGGCGTGGCACCCACTACGTGGTGCGGGTGATCAAGGACGGCGAGGCGCTGGCTCGGCAAACCGGCCTGATCGACTCACACGGCCGGCCAGCACGCGGCCTCCCAGCTCAGGTGGTGAGCGGTGGCCTGTGTGACTGCGTTGCCGCCTGGCGTGGCGCATTCCTGGCACACGGCTCACTGACCGAGCCCGGCCGTTCTATGGCGCTGGAAGTGACCTGTCCCGGGCCGGAGGCTGCACTCGCGTTGGTTGGCGCCGCCCGCAGGCTGGGTATCCCCGCCAAAGCTCGCGAGGTGCGCAACATCGACCGAGTCGTGGTCCGCGACGGCGATGCCATCGCAGCACTGCTGACCCGGCTCGGGGCACACGAGTCGCTGCTGGTCTGGGAGGAGCGGCGGATGCGTCGCGAGGTGCGGGCCTCGGCCAACCGCTTGGCGAACTTCGATGACGCCAACTTGCGACGCTCTGCTCGAGCCGCCGTGGCCGCCGGTGCGCGAGTCGAGCGGGCACTGGAGATCCTCGGTGACGATGTACCTGACCATCTCAGGGCCGCAGGCCTACTGCGCATCGAGAACAAGCAGGCCAGCCTGGAGGAGCTGGGTCAGATGCACGAGCCTCCGCTGACCAAGGATGCCGTCGCGGGAAGGATCCGGCGGCTGCTCGCTACGGCCGACCGGCGCGCCGCCGAGCTCGGCATACCTAACACCGAGGCCAGCCTGAGCGCGGAGATGCTCGACGAGGAGTAGACCTCGCGCAGCGTCGACTGCACGATGACGGGCAGCCAGATTCGCCTGCTTCGTCGCTCGCCAACAAGGCGCCAGTCTCTACCCAGCGGAGCCGCGAGCTCCTGCAGTCGGCGAAGCAGGCTGCCCGTCATCGTGCGTGGCAGACCACCAGGAAACCGGCGGTGCGGCGCGCCAACGAAGTTCGTTAAGGTGGTCACTGGCTCTGTTGCCATGGGCCTTGATAGCTGAAGGAGATCGTGTCATGACCGTCCGTGTTGGTATCAACGGCTTCGGCCGCATCGGCCGAAACTTTTACCGCGCGCTGCTTGCTTCAGGTGCCGACATCGACGTGGTCGCCTTCAACGACCTGTTCGATGACGACACCCAGGCGCACTTGCTGAAGTACGACTCAATCCTGGGCCGGCTCGACATGCCGGTCGAGGTTGTCGAGGGTGGAATCAAGGTAGGCGACAAGGTGGTGAGGTCCTACGCCGAGCGTGACCCGTCGGCCCTTCCCTGGGGTGAGATCGGTGCGGACGTCGTAATCGAGTCCACCGGTTTCTTCACCGACGCGACGAAGGCCAAGGCACACCTCGACGCCGGCGCCAAGAAGGTGATCATCTCCGCGCCGGCGAAGAACGAGGACTGGACTGTGGTGATGGGCGTCAACGATGGCGACTATGACCCGGCGAAGCACAACATCATCTCCAACGCCTCGTGCACCACGAACTGCCTGGCGCCCATGGCCAAGGCGCTCGACGACGGCCTCGGCATCGTCAAGGGCCTGATGACGACCATTCACGCGTACACGCAGGACCAGAACCTGCAGGATGGCCCGCATAAGGACCTGCGTCGCGCTCGCGCCGCTGCGCTCAATATCGTGCCCACGTCGACGGGTGCGGCAAAAGCGATTGGCCTGGTGCTGCCGCAGTTGAAGGGCAAGCTGGACGGCTACGCATTGCGAGTGCCAGTTCCGACCGGGTCTGCAACCGACCTGTGCATCGAGGCGCCACGGGAGACCTCCGTCGAGGAGGTCAACGGCATCATGCAGGCAGCTGCCGATGGCCCGCTGAAGGGCTACCTGAAATACACCAGCGACCCGATCGTGTCCACCGACATCGTCACTGACCCGAGCTCGTGCATCTTCGACTCAGGCCTGACGAAGGTGATCGGCAATCAAGTGAAGGTCGTCGGCTGGTACGACAACGAGTGGGGCTACTCCAACCGCCTCGTCGACTTGGTCGTCTTGATCGGCGAATCTCTGTAGACCAACTCTCCTCGGGGGGCCTGTCGGTTCCTACGTTCACGTAGGAAACCGACGCTCGCATGGGGTGCAACCTGTGGAGACCATCAGGAACCCGTGCAAACCTCCTCCTCCGTATCCACTCGCCGACATCGGCCGGGAAAGGATCAAGCGTGAAGTCTGTTTCTGATCTTGGTGAGCTCACCGGCAAGCGAGTACTGATCCGCTGCGACCTCAACGTGCCGCTGGATGGTGAGACCATCACCGACGACGGACGGATTCGTGCGTCATTGCCCACGCTGAATGAGCTCCGGGACGGTGGCGCCAAGATCATCGTGATGGCCCATCTGGGACGTCCTAAGGGCCAGGTCAACCCGAAGTACTCGTTGGCTCCGGCCGCAAAGAGGCTGTCCGAGCTGCTGGATACCGAGGTCAGGCTGGCGAGTGATGTGGTGGGGGAGTCGGCCCGTGCCATCGCCGGAAGTCTCGGCAATGGCGACGTCGCGATGTTGGAGAACGTTCGCTATGAGACAGGCGAGGAGTCCAAGGACGACGCCGCCCGCGGTGCACTGGCCGAGCAGTACGCAACCCTCGGCGACATATTCGTCTCCGACGGTTTCGGCGTCGTACACCGTAAGCAGGCGTCTGTGTACGACATTGCGCTGCGGTTGCCGAATGCCGCCGGCCAGCTGGTGCAGGCGGAGCTGGACGTGCTCCGACAGCTCATCGAAACGCCGGCCCGGCCGTACGTGGTGGTGCTCGGGGGCGCGAAGGTCTCCGACAAGCTGGCCGTGATCGCGAGCTTGATCAAGACCGCGGACACCCTGGTGATTGGTGGCGGGATGGCCTTCACCTTCCTCGCTGCTGAGGGTTACGAGGTTGGCAAGAGCCTGCTCGAGGAAGATCAGATCGAGAAAGTGCGGCGATATTTCAGCGATGCCGCTGCTGGCGGCAAGCAGATCGTGCTGCCGTCCGACATTGTGGTGGCGCCGGAAGCAGCGGCTGAAGCAGAGCCGAGCGTCGTGCCCGCCGCTGCGATCCCACCTGACCAGTTCGGGCTTGATATCGGCCCCGACTCAGCCAGGGTGTTCGCCGGGGTGATCAGACACGCAAAAACAGTCTTCTGGAACGGGCCGATGGGCGTAGCGGAGTGGAAGAACTTCGCCGCCGGGACCAAGGCGGTCGGGCAGGCGGTCACCGAGGTGAACGGATTGTCGGTGATCGGCGGCGGCGACACGGCCGCTGCGGTTCGTGATCTTGGCTTCCGCGATGACGCGTTCGGTCATATCTCCACCGGCGGCGGCGCCAGCCTGGAGTATCTCGAGGGCAAGACCTTGCCAGGGTTAGCCGTTCTGGATGACGGGGCGTAAGCGCATGTCCCGCAAGCCGCTGATGGCCGGCAATTGGAAGATGAATCTCAACCACGTCGAAGCTGTCGGCCTGGTACAGAAGCTGGCGTGGACGCTGGAGGACAAGAAGTTCAACCCAGACAAGTCTGAGGTCGTCGTGCTACCGCCGTTCACCGATCTGCGGACAGTACAGACACTTGTGGAGGGCGACCGGCTGGAAATCGGCTATGGCGCGCAGGACGTCTCGGCGTTCGACAACGGTGCGTACACCGGCGACATCTCCGCTGACATGCTGGCCAAACTTGGCTGCCGCTATGTCGTGGTCGGCCACTCCGAGCGCCGACGGTTTCACGGTGAGGATGACAACATCGTCAATGCGAAGACCCTGAAGGCGGTCTCGCGTGGCATTGTCCCAATCGTCTGCGTCGGCGAGGGTCTTGCTGTTCGCGAGCAGTTCCGTCAGGTCCCGGACACGCTGCACCACGTCGAGGGCGCGCTCGTCGGACTTACGTCGGAGCAGGTCGGGAAGCTGGTTATCGCCTATGAGCCGGTCTGGGCCATCGGCACCGGGCGGGTAGCGACACCGCAGGACGCCCAGGAGGTCTGTGCAGCGATCCGCGGCTGGATCTCGGAGCGGCACGGCCGCGAGATCGCCGACCAGATAAGGATTCTGTACGGCGGATCGGTCGATGCGCGCAACGCTGCCGCGCTGATGGCTCAGCAAGACATCGACGGCTGTCTGGTCGGCCGCGCGAGTCTGATCGTCGAGGAGTTCGCTGCTATTGCACGGTTTTACGACATGCCGGTGATCTGAGCGGGCCGAAACTCCAACGCTGTTAGCGTTTTTTACTTGTTCGCGAATCGGTGAGTTAGGCTACGTCCGTGCTCGTACCCCTGATGACCGTGCCGATCCTGATCTTCTCCATCATCTTGGTGATCACCAGTGTCGCGCTCGCGTTGTTCGTGCTGATGCACAAAGGCCGCGGCGGCGGTTTGTCCGATCTCTTCGGTGGTGGGATCTCTTCCTCCCTTGGTGGATCTTCAGTCGCAGAACGAAATCTCGACCGACTCACCATCGTCATCGGAGTGGTCTGGCTAGCGGCAATCGTGGCGCTCAACTTGCTCTACAAGCTGGGCGCCTGACTGCTCACACCACCGGCCGGTCAATCGATGACAAAAGGACAGCAACTCATCCACAGCTAGGAAGGGCGAGGGAGAACGAACGTGGCTGGTGGAAGTGCCATTCGTGGCAGCCGGGTGGGCGCTGGTCCGATGGGCGAGGCCGAGCGGGGCGATGCTGCACCGCGGCTTTATGTCTCATACTTCTGCGCGCACGGTCATGAGACGCGGCCCGCGTTTGCCGCAGATGCGACGATTCCCGAAGCCTGGGACTGCCCGCGATGTGGCCTGCCAGCCAATCTTGACTCCGGGAACCCACCGCCACCGCCGAAGATCGAGCCGTACAAGACTCACTTGGCGTACGTCAAGGAGCGCCGCACCGACAAGGAGGCGGCTGACATCCTCACCGAGGCTCTGCAGGCCCTCCGCGCGCGGCGCGAACGTGGCGAGGTCATCTACTGAATCTGCGTTTGTATTCGAGAAGCAAGGAGGCCGCGAGCGTCGGGAAATCGCGCAACGACGTCGGCGGACTCCACGCGCGATTGCGCGAGCGGCCCCAAAAAAAAGGGCGCCATGATCCGGCGCGCACGACCGGGCGAGGGACCTGCAATCACGGCTGCATACGATTGGCTCTTCGCCGCTCCTGGGACACGCCCAGCTGACTGGTCTCCCGCTGTCGCGGCTGATCGGGTCGAGGCGGCTATTGCCGACGATCGAGCGACCGTCCTAGTCGCAGAGGACAACGAGACACTCGTGGGGTTCGCGACCGTCTATCTCGACATCGTCTCGGTACGGTTCGGGCAGCGAGCCTGGGTCGAGGATTTAGCCGTGGCGCCAGACCGCCGCTCCAGCGGAATCGGGAAGGCGTTGCTCGATGCGGCCAAGACCTGGGCTCGCGACCGTGGTGCCGCCCGGCTTGCGCTGGAGTCCGGGCCGGCGCGCGTCGACGCCCATCGCTTTTATGAGCGCGAACGCCCGGAGGGCTGGTCGCGGTCATTCAGATGGGCTCTGTAGCACCGCCGGACTAGTTCCTGGCGCAGGGCACTAGATGCGGCCGCGCTGCTGCAGATCGGTGGGCAACTCAGCTGCGGCATCCCGATCCATCAGCCAGAGCGTGCGCTCGGCCCCCGATACCCCGGCAGCCGGTACCTGCATCGGGCCGGCGCCGAGCAGTGCCATCTTCGCCGCCGCAGCCTTGTCAGCGCCGCTCACGACGAACCAGACCTCATGCGACCGATTGATCACCGGGAGGGTGAGGCTGATCCGCTCCGGCGGCGGTTTCGGCGAGGCCCGTACGGGAATCACGGTGCCCTCTGCATATGAAGAGGGGTGCTCAGGAAAGAGCGATGCGACATGGCCGTCTGGCCCCATGCCGAGCAGACAGATGTCGAAGACGACGTCGTCAAGTTCTCGGGCGTACGCCTCCGCGGCCCGGTCGAGCTCGAGACCGCCGTCGCTGGCCGGCATCTCATGGACACGATCCGGGTTTAGTGCCAGCGGTGCGGCGAGCAGGTCAAGGGCCTGCTTTGCATTTCTCTCAGCGTCATCAGCCGGCACGAAACGTTCGTCGCCCCACCAGAGCTCGACCCGAGACCAGTCGACGGCGGAGTTCGGTCCTTCGCTCGCGAGTTTCTGATAGGCCTGGGTGGCGATGCGACCGCCAGTGAGGGCGAGCTGCGGAATCCGGAAGTCTCGTTGAATCTCGGTGAGCCGGGCCATCAGGCGTGCGGCCAGAGCATCCGCCACCTCATCGGGTCCGGCATGGAGCAAGATCTCGGGGTTGGCCGCGACCATCTACCGGCTCCTTGCTGTTTGTTTGGCGACCCTGTGTGTGCTGTCGGGCTTCTTACCACCGGCCTTCTTGCCGCCTGTCTTCTTGGCGCCTGCCTTCTTGGCACCGGGCTTGGCGGTGGTCCGCTTCTCAGCGTCCAGCAGCGATTTCGCCGTTCGTTCATAGACCTCGTCCGCGTCCATCCGGCGCAGTTCTTCGGAGATCAGCTCCGTGAGGTTCCGACGCTTGAGAGCGACGAGTCGTTCCGGCTGGCCCGGTACGGCGTAGGAGGCCAGCAGCCCGTCCGGCCGAGTGATGGCGATGTCGCCCGAAGCGGTGGTCATGCGCGCCGCGGTCAGCCCGGGTCCACTGCTGATCTTGCGATTCACCTCCACCTTCAGCCGGGCATGCAGCCAGGCTGCCAGCAGGTCGGCGGACGGATTACCGCGCTCAGCCTCCACGGCCACGGACTTGATCTTGGCCGGATATTGGTCCAGCGCCGCGGCCAGCAAGGCCCGCCACGGGGTCAGCCGCGTCCAGCTCAGGTCGGAATCCCCGGGCGAGTAGTCCCGGGCACGTTCCTTCAGCGCTACCAGCGGGCGGGCCGATGACGCCGCGTCGGTCACCCTGCGCATTGCCAGTTGTGCCAGTTCGTCGGCAGCCCGGTTGTTGGGCGCCTTGCCGGGCCACCAGATCACAACGGGGGAGTCGGGCAGCAGAAGCGGCCGGATCACCGAGGCTGGATGTGCCCCGACGGCACCGCGCATCCTGATCACGATGACCTCGCCGGGCGTTCCTTCGCCGATGTGCACTTCGGCGTCGAGTGAAGCGTTCCGTCCGCCGGCGGTGACGACCAACAAGATCCTGGACGGATGTTCCCGACCGGCCGCCATGCTGGCCTCCATGGCACTCGCGTACTCGGACTCGTCGCAGACGATGATCATGGTCAGCACCATGCCTTGCGCAGGGCTGCCGGCAGTACGTCGGGCGCGCAGCAGTTCTGAAGAGATCTTCGATGATGTGGTGTCGTCAAGGGCGATGATCATTATGGCCGCCTCCAGCTGAAGCCGTCGCGCGCCAGCATACGGTCGGCGCCCCTGGGTCCCCAGGATCCGGGTTCATAAAGCTCAGGCTGCTCCGGCAGGCTCGCCCAGTAGTCCAAGATCGGATCCAAGATCTCCCAGGACAGCTCCACCTCCTCGTGCTGCGGGAACAGCGGCGGATCGCCCAGGAGCACGTCCAAGATCAGCCGTTCGTACGCCTCAGGTGAGGACTCGGTGAACGAGCCGCCGTACGCGAAATCCATGTTGACTTCGCGGATCTCCATCTGAGTGCCCGGCACCTTGGCACCAAACCGCAAAGTGACGCCCTCGTCCGGCTGGATCCGCAGCACGATGGCGTTGTAGCCCAGCTCCTCGGTATCGGTCTTGCTGAAAGGCAGGTGTGGCGCGCGCTTGAAGCCGAGCGCGATTTCGGTCACCCGACGGGCGAGGCGCTTCCCGGTGCGCAAGTAGAACGGCACGCCGGCCCAGCGCCGGTTCTCGATGTTGATGCGGATGGCTGCGTAGGTCTCGGTCCGCGAGTCTGCCGGGATCCGATCCTCCTCCAGATACCCCTTGACCCTTTCGCCACCGGCCCAACCGCCTGCATACTGCCCGCGCGCGGTGTGCAGATCCATTCGCGCCGGGGGTCGAGCAGCAGCGAGCACTTTCTGCTTCTCGACCCGGAGCTGGCTTGCTTCGAAGGAATTGGGTTCCTCCATGGCTGTCAACGCCAACAGCTGCAGCAGGTGGTTCTGAATGACGTCGCGAGCGATGCCGATGCCGTCAAAGTAACCGGCACGGCCGCCGATCCCTATGTCCTCGGCCATCGTGATCTGGACGTGATCGACGTAATTGTTGTTCCACACCGGCTCGAACAGCTGGTTCGCGAACCGCAGCGCCATCATGTTCTGCACGGTTTCTTTGCCGAGGTAATGATCGATGCGGAATACCGAGGAGGCGGGAAAGACGCTGGAGACGATTCGGTTCAGTTCCCGGGCGCTCTCCAGGTTGTGGCCGAACGGCTTTTCGATCACCACCCTGCTCCACCGCCCCGGCAGCTCCTCGGCCAGTCCGTGAGAGCGGAGCTGATCGACGACCGTCTGGAATAGTCCTGGCGGGATCGACAGGTAGAACGCGTGGTTCCCGCCGGTACCGCGGGCCTCGTCGAGGTCGGCGATCGTCTCGGCCAGCTTGCTGAAGGCCTCCTCGTTGCCGATCTCACCTGGTACGAACCGAATGCCTTCCGAGAGCTGTTGCCACACCTCCTCTCGGAACGGGGTTCGTGCATGCTGTTTCACGGCCGCATGCACGATCTTGGCGAAGTCCTGGTGCGCCCAAGCCCGCCGCGCGAACCCAACCAAGGCGAAACCAGGCGGTAGCAGCCCTCGGTTGGCCAGGTCGTAGACCGCCGGCATCAGCTTCTTGGTGGACAGGTCGCCGGTGACGCCGAAGATCACCAGCACGCACGGGCCGGCAATCCTCGGGAGCCGTCGATCCTCAGGTTCGCGAAGCGGGTTGGGACGCATCACCGTGATCACATGCGGGTCCCTTCTGGTTCCCTCGCGCTTGAGTTGTGTCAACGAGTGTCAGCGAGCCGCCTTGGCGGCGTCCAGCTCCTGCTGAACGTCGACAACGAGCTCGTTCCAGGACGCTTCGAACTTCTCGACGCCCTCCTTCTCCAGCACGTCGACCACGTCGTCGTAGGAGATGCCGACTCTCTCCAGGTCGTCGAGCACCTGCTGCGCCTCAGCCTTGGTCCCGCTCACCATGTCGCCGCGCAATTCGCCGTGATCAGCGAAGGCCATCATGGTCTTCTCCGGCATGGTGTTGACGGTGTTCGGTACCACCAGCTCTGTGATGTACATCGTGTCCGAGTAGTCAGGGTTCTTGACGCCGGTGGATGCCCACAATGGGCGCTGTCGAGTGGCACCTTTGGCCTCCAGGGCGGCGAACCGCTCACCGCTGAACTGCTCTTCGTAGAGCGCGTACGCGAGCCTGGCATTCGCGATGGCGGCCTTGCCGCGCAGCGCCAGCGCCTCGTCCGAGCCGATAGCCTCAAGCCGCTTGTCGATCTCGGTATCCACGCGGGAGACGAAGAAGGACGCTACGGAGTGGATCTTGCTCAGGTCGTGGCCGACCTCTGCTGCCCGCTCCAGCCCGGTCATATATGCGTCGATCACCGCGCGGTAGCGCTCGAGTGCGAAGATCAACGTCACGTTCACGCTGACACCCTCCCCGGTGACCGAGGTGATCGAGGGCAGGCCGGCCTTGGTCGCAGGGATCTTGATCAGCACGTTGGGCCGGTCGACGACCTTCCAAAGATCCGTGGCCTGGGCGGTGGTGGCTTCGGTCTCGTTCGCCAGATCTGGATCGACCTCGATGGAGACGCGGCCGTCGACGCCGTTGGTTGCCTGGTAGGTGTCGGCCATGATGTCACACGCGTTGCGTACGTCGTCGGTGGTGAGCACCTTGATGGCGTCGTGGAGGTCTGCGTCGCGCGCCGCAAGCTCCTTCACCTGCTCGTCGTACATGTGGCCCTGGGCCAGCGCCGCGGCGAAGATCGTCGGGTTCGTGGTGACGCCGGCGACGGAGTAGTTGGACACCAGGTCGGCCAAGTTGCCCGAGGTGATGCGCTCGCGAGACAGGTCGTCCAGCCAGATGGAGACGCCGGCGTCTGCGAGGGCCTTGAGCCGTTCGTTCATGATCAGTTCTCCTGGATGAGTGGGTGGTGGCGTCAGCTGGGCTCAGCTGATCGTTACGCCCGGATGGGTCTCTACGTCTGCGGGACCTCTGGGCCCGCTGGCTGCCGGATGCGTGGGTGCGGTAGTGCCCGTTGTCGCATCGAGGCTCTCTTGTGCGGCTGCGACGACCGTTTCAGGTGTGAAACCAAACTTCTTGAACAGCAGACTGCCGGCCGCGCTCGCTCCGTAATGATTGATGCTGATGATCCGCCCGGCGTCACCGACGAGGTCACGCCAACCGATGCCGACCCCGGCCTCGATCGAGACTCGCGCCCTGATCTCGGGCGGGATGACGGAATCCCTATAGCCCTGGTCCTGCTCGTCGAACCACTCCCGACATGGCATCGACACTACTCGCGTCTTGATCCCCTGCTCGGCGAGCAGCTCCTGGGCTGCGACTACGTACTGCACCTCCGAGCCGGTCCCGATCAAGATCACGTCTGGGGTTCCGTCGCAGTCTTTGAGGATGTAGCCGCCTTTGGCTACCTCCGAGGTGTCGGCGAAGCCGTCTTCGCCACGCGGGAAGATAGGCACGGCCTGCCGGGTGAGGGCGAGCGCGGCCGGCCGGTCGTTGTTCTTCAAGATTGCCGCCCATGCGGCCGCGGTCTCGTTGGCGTCGGCCGGCCGGACCATATCGAGCCCAGGGATGGCCCGCAATGCTGCGAGATGTTCGATTGGCTGATGGGTGGGGCCATCCTCGCCCAGACCGATCGAGTCGTGAGTCCAGACGTAGATCACCGGTAGTTCCATCAGTGCCGCAAGCCGTACCGCAGGCCGCATGTAGTCGCTGAACACCAAGAAGGTGCCGCCGTACGGCCGTAAGCCCCCGTGCACCTTGATGCCGTTCAGAATCGCACCCATGGCGTGTTCGCGGATGCCGAAATGCAGCACCCTGCCGTAGGGGCCACCGCGAAACAGCCGGCTCTGCCGATCTTGCGGCAGGAAGCTTGGTTCACCTTCAGGCGTGGTGTTGTTGGATTCCGCGAGATCGGCCGAGCCGCCCCAGAGCTCAGGCAACTTGGGCGCGATCGCGCTAAGCACCTTTCCCGAGGCCGCCCGGGTTGCAATGCCTTTGGGATCTGCAGACCAGCTGGGCAGCGCATCCTCCCAGCCAGGGCTGAGCTCGTTCTTGATCAACCGCTCGTGCAGCGCCTTGCGCTCGGGATTGTCCGCGGCCCAGCTGTTGTAGGCCTGCTGCCAGTCCTGCTCAGCTTGCGCTCCGCGCTCGATCAGCTTGCGAGTGTGTTTGATGACGTCATCGGCAACTTGGAAGGTCTTGTCCGGGTCGAAGCCGAGCACCTCCTTGGTGGCGGCCACTTCCTCCTCACCCAGCGCGGCGCCGTGGGCCTTGCCCGTGCCTTGGAGCTCCGGTGCCGGCCAGCCGATGATGGTCTTCAGGCAAATGAAGCTCGGCCGATCTGTGATTGTCTTGGCCACCTCGAGAGCCTCAGCGAGCGCAGCGACATTCTCCCGATAGTGATGCGCGTCGCCATGGGTCCAATCCACGGTTTGCACGTGCCAGCCGTACGCGGCGTAGCGAGCAGGGGTGTCCTCGGTGAGGGCGATATTCGTGTCGTCCTCGATCGAGATGCGGTTGCTGTCATAGATCAGGGTGAGATTGCTGAGCCGCTGCGTGGCCGCCAGCGACGACGCCTCGGACGAGATGCCCTCCTCAATGTCGCCATCTGAGGCGAGGCAGTAGATGTGGTGATCGAATACCGAGGTCCCCGGCGCGGCATCCGGATCGAGCAATCCGCGCAGCCGGCGAGCCGACATCGCCATCCCCACCGCGTTGGCAATGCCTTGGCCGAGGGGCCCAGTGGTGACCTCAACTCCCTTGGTGTGCGCATATTCCGGGTGGCCAGGCGTCTTCGATCCCCAGAATCGGTAGGACTTGATGTCGTCAAGTTCCAGCCCGAAGCCGCCGAGGTAGAGCTGAATGTAGAGCGTCAGGCTGGTGTGTCCGCAGGACAGCACGAATCGGTCTCGCCCGGGCCAATGCGGGTCGCTAGGGTTGTGCCGCATCACCTTCTGGAACAGCAGATACGCGACCGGTGCCAGGCTCATTGCCGTGCCTGGATGGCCATTGCCAACGTTCTGGACTGCATCGGCGGCCAGCACGCGTATGGTGTCGATGGCCTGGTAATCGATTTCGGTCCACCCCTCGGGGAGAACCGCGTCTGAGATGTCGGTATCAGTCACACTCACGCGCCAGAAGATCCTTCCAAGACGGCTCTGCGGGCTGGTAGTGGGCAGCCCGGACAATGCGAGCCTATCGGGGGCGAGTCGGCTGGGCATATAGGGTCAGGCCGGCGAACTGCACCTTGCGCTTGAGGATCCAAGAAGTGCACGTGGTGAGTGTCAATTGCAGCGCCGGGCCCTAGACTCAGCCTCGGTGACTGCGCTTTCTACGGCACTGCTCGCGCGACCGAGGCTCGCAGTGCGGAGGGTGGGCGTCGCCGGGGACCAGAGTCGCCTCAACAGTGAGTGAGTAGAACCTGTGACGAGCATCGACGCGCCAGGTCGGGTGACCGCCGACGACGACCGCGTAGCCCGTGTTGATCTTGCGGTGCGAGCAGTTCACCGCAGTCGTCAGCTGAGCCATGTTCGCCACGTTGCCGCCGCATATCTGGGACTCACCAAGCCTCGGATCATCGAGCTCCTCTTGGTGACCACCGTGCCGGCGATGTTTCTCGCAGCGGGTGGAGTCCCGCCCCTCAAGGTCGTGCTGACCACCATGGTCGGCGGCTGCTTGGCCGCGGCCAGCGCCAACGCCTTCAACTGCGTGCTCGACCGCGACATCGACGAACGGATGCGACGTACCCGTCGCCGTCCGCTGCCACGACACGCCGTCGGCCCGGTGGGTGCGACGGTGTTCGGAATGATCTTGGGGATCGCGGCGACGCTGTGGCTCGGCTACCTCGTCAACTGGCTTTCTGCGGGCCTCGCGCTGGGCGCAAACGCGTTCTACATCGGGGTTTACACGCTCTGGCTGAAGCGGCGCACCCCGCAGAACATCATCTGGGGCGGGATCGCGGGCTGCTTTCCACCACTGATCGGCTGGACAGCGGTGACCGGCAGCCTGGCGCTCACTCCATTCGTGATGTTTCTCATCGTGTTCTTCTGGACGCCTCCACACACCTGGGCGCTCGCCATGCGCTATCGCGAGGACTATGCCGCGGCGAACGTGCCGATGCTGCCAGTTGTCCGATCAGCCCCAGCGGTGGCCCGCCAGATCCTGATGTACTCGGTTGTGACAGTGCTGGTATCGCTGGTGCTGTGGCCAGTTGCGCACACTGGCTGGCTCTATCCAACCGTCGCAGTGATCCTCGGCGTTGCGCTGCTGTGGCAGTCCGGCCTGCTGCTGGCTCGGGCACAGCGCGGTCTGACAGACGCGGCATTGCAGCCGATGCGGCTTTTCCACTGGACGAACTCCTACCTCGCGCTGCTCTTCGTCTCGGCCGCGGTCGACACCCTGCTGCGCTAATGACGGCATCACCGGCCAAGCGAGGCGGACATCCGTCGTCGCAGCGGCGGCATCCCGGCAATCGCGCGCAAGACGGTGCGGAATGCGCCGCGAGCGATCCGGTTGGCCGATCCAGCCTGTCGCGCGTTCCTTAGCGACTGTTTCACCGCGGCGAAGCCGTAGTCACGCATCCGCTGTTCATACTCGTGCAGCGCCGGCAGCAGCTCCTGCTCCCCATTCGCAACAGCGATCAGCTGACGGCGCAGCAGGTCGGCGTCGCGCAGCGCCGTGTTGGCGCCGATGCCAGCCATCGGCGTCATGTTGTGGATGGCGTCGCCGACCAGGGTCACGCGGCCGGTCCGCCACGGGTCGACGGGCGTCGCGCTGCGGACCCGGATCGCGTTCACAGTCGCTGGGTTGGAGCCGCCAATCAACGCACGCAGTGCGGGCGCCCAACCGCTGGTCCGGTTGAGCACGACGCCTTTCAGGTCGGCGCCGCTCAGGGTGTCGGCGTCCGCCGGGAGACGGCTGGCCGCGTCGGCGTACGCCCAGAACGTGTAAGCAGTTGCGTTGTCGAGCAGGAACTCGGGCGGCGGGGCCTCGTCGACGATGGTCTGGTGATCGGGCTGCCAGACCGCGGTAAGGAGGAAGCCGCCGTCGGCTGGGATGACGATGTTGACGTCCTCGCGGAGAGTACGCGGCAGGTCGGCTCCGTCTAGGCGGTGCTTGCCGGCGACAGCCAGGATGCCGGTATCGATCCGCTGTGCGTGGGGGAGCAGCTGCTGTCGTACCCGGGAATTGGCCCCGTCGGCGCCGATCAGTATGTCCGCCGTGGCGGATGTGCCGTCGGAAAAGTGCGCCGTGACCCGCTCGTCGGCGCCGATCTCGTATCGCTCGAAGGCCTTGCCCAGGCGCACGACATCGTCAAGGTCAGACAGCAGCACCTCACGCAAGCTGATCCGGCTGGCGCCGTAGTGCGCGTCAGCCGGGTCGGCTTCGGGAAGAATCTCTGCACCGGTGAACCGCACCAGGTCGTCCAGCTGTTCGGTGGCGAAGCCGATTCCGCCTTCATTCAGCGAGACGGAGTCGAGAAACCGCTGCCAGATGGCTGGCGGCAGACAGTCGTGCAGCGCGCGGCTGCCATGCGGGTTGATATGGATGCGGTAGCCCTGCAGCCAGTCGGTGCGGACCTTGGTGCGCTCGTAGACGGTTACCGGTATTCCGGCGTGGCGGAGACCCTGCGCGAGGCACAAGCCGCCGATGCCGCCGCCGATGATCATGATGTGGAGCTGCTGCGGAATAGTCATACCCCCAAGTCTCATGCAGATATAGTATTTAGTCAAGTAAACACATGATTAAATCATATGATCAGCTGACAATGTTAAGGTAGTAGTCATGAGCCAGCCCCGCCGGTCGCCACGCGCTCAGGACCGCAAACGTGACCCCGAGCGCACGCGCGAGCGCATCCTCGACGCCGCGGTGGTCGAATTCGGCGAGCACGGATTCGCTGGCGCCCGGATCAGCGCGATCGCTCGTCGAGCCGGCGTCAACGAGCAGTTGATCTCGTACTACTTCGACAGCAAGGAGGGCCTTTACGGAGCGCTCCAGCAGCGCTGGCAGCTGATCAGTGCCGGCGCGAGCCGACCGGAGCTGCCGATTGCCGAGGTGGTCGCTGCGTTTCTACGGCTCAGCATCGAGCAGCGGTCCTTCGCTCGGCTGCTGGCTTGGGACGGCCTGGCCCACACCGGCAGCGATGCAGTAGAGCCGGACGAGTACTTCACCGAGATGGTTGAGGAGCTGCGGCGTCGGCAGCAGGCGGGCGAGCTGGCCGATGACCTGGATCCGGCGTACGTCCTGCTGATCCTCTTCGCTGCCGCGCTCGCCCCGACGGTGATCCCGCAGATCGCCCGGCGCCTCACTGGCCTCTCAGCCGACTCGCGCACGTTTCAAGCGGCCTACGCCGAGCAGCTGCGGCATGTCGTCGAACGGCTGGCCGACTAGGTTTGCCTGATCGTTTCCGTACGCTGAACCCGTGGTGCAGTCGGTGGAACTGACGCTGGATCCGTCAGCCGAGGCGGCGGTTGTTGCCCAGTGGGATCGGCTGGCTGCAGCCGGCCTGACCAAGCCACACGGCCATCACGTGCCCCACATCACTTTGTACGCCGCCGATGCCATCCCGGTGTCAGCGGAGCCGCTGCTTCGCGAGATCGTGCGGGAGCTCGATTTGACCGTACGCATCGGTGCCCTGATGATCTTCGGTCCACGCCACGGCAGGTGCATCCTCGTGCGGCACGTGCCGGCGTCGGCCGAGCTCCTTGAACTGCAGCAGCGGGTCGCGACGGCGTGTGAAGCGGATTCGGCGGGTCAGTTCGGACGTGGGCGCTGGAGTCCGCACGTGACGCTGGCACGAGGGGTGGCCGCCGAGCAACTTGGGGCTGCGGCGAGAACGCTCGGTAGATCGGCTAAAGACGTTGTCTCGCGGATCCGGCAGTGCCGACGGTGGGACGGCAATCGACGTACCGCGTGGTGGCTGACCAACCCGGAATAACAGACCTACGTCGCCGCAGCAACGAATGCCCGGAAGATGCCGTGCTGGATCGGATCGGTGTCGGCCAAATCCTCCAGATGCCATTGCAGGCCTAAATACCAGCCCTCATGCCCGGCCAGGGTGACCGCCTCGATAGTGCCGTCGGCTGCGTGGGCCGCAGCCACCAGCTTGTCCCCGAGCAGGGCGATGCACTGGTGATGCGAGCACGAGATGGTGATCCGATCATCGGCAACCACCTCGCGCAGCGGCGAGTCGGCGTCCAGTTCGACGTCGTGCACAAAGTGCCGGTGGTCCCGGCCGATCTCCTCGGTCATGTCCTGTACCAGGGTGCCGCCGAGCGCCACGTTGACCACCTGGTTCCCGCGGCAGATGGCGAGCAACGGAATCTTGTCTTGGATAGCCCAACGGGCCAGCGCGAGGTCGAAGGCGTCCTGAGTCTCGTCCACGCCGTACAGCGTCGGATGAGGTTGCTGTCCATACCAACGCGGCGACAGGTCACCGCCGCCCGGCAGCAAGATCGCATCGGCCATCCAGAGCCGTTGTGCCAGCGCGTCGATGGAAGGTTCCTGTCCTGAGGGGTGCACGACGAGCGGCTCGCCACCAGCGTCCCAGACGGCCTCGAGCAGCTTAGTGGCGGCGACCTCCGCCCGGTAGCGCAGCGCGCTCGCGGTGGCGGAGAACCGCGCCGGGATGATCACCATCGGGCGGGCGTCAGCGGGTCGTTCAGCCATCGTCCTCGGCAGCACTGTGCATTGACGGCTGCTCGGCGGTCAGCGGCTGCAGGTGGGTACGCCGCGGTTGCGGAAAGCCGCCCTCGGGACGGTCGAACCACAAGTGCACCTGGCCAGTACCGACGGAGTTCTCGTACTCGCCGTACTGTCGGGCGCTGGCGCGGCAGTCGCCCTCGCCGATGGCGCCGATCATCATCAGGTAGTGGCCGAAGCGCGCCTCCGGCTTGAAGCGGTAGAACTTCGGCATCGATTCCAGCACGCGGGCGTGGTCGCCTGCAGCGAACCATTGGATGCGCTCGAAATCCGCAGCGGCGGCCTCTGGCGTAAAGATGTGCTCGATCTCTGCTGCTTCGTGGTCGCGCAACTGCTGCAACGGCCAGAAGGTATGCGACAGCGCGCCGGATGCAACGAGCACGACCTTCCGACTCGACTCAGCGATCGCGTCGCCGAGTGCGCGGCCGAGCCGTAGGTTGTCCTCGGTCTCGGCGGTCTGGCACACCCCGATCGAGACCCAACGCTTGTCGGGCAGGCCCTGACCAAGGAACTCCCACAAGTTCGTGGTGGCATAGAAGATCGGCAGATGATCATCATCGATCGCCGTGATCCAGGTGCCGTGCTGATCGGCCTTGGAAGCGATGAGGTGGGCGAGCGCGGGGTCGCCGTGGAAGTCATACGGCCGCTGGGACATACCGCGCGGCAGCTTCTCGGAGGTGAACAGGCCACTGCGGCGCTCGTGCGCGGTGACGACGAACTCGACGGTAGTTGCCCAATGTGAGTCGAGCACCACCACGGTGTCGTAATCCAGGGTTTCGAAGACCTCCTTCCGCAGCTGCTGCAAACCCGCGACCAACGTGGTGTCGTTGCCATGGTTCAGCTGCCGGCGCGTCGACTCGGGCAGCACGATCGTGGGAACATGCGCGAGCAGGCCCGCGCCTACAACTTCACCCATCTGGCTCGGCCGAGCGCCGCGACACGGAGAGCAGCACATTGGTGGTCGCCGCGATGGCTAGCGAAGCGCCGAGTAGGTGGAGCGCGACCAGCCATATCGGCAGCCCCAGCTGGTACTGCGCCACACCGATCCCCACCTGCACCATCTCGACCAGCAGCAGCAACAGCACAGCCCTACTGCGCAGCAGCAAGAAGCAGACCACGCTCGCGGCGACGGTCGCGTAGACCATGCTGGTGTGTAGGCGGGTCAGCAGCATCCCATCGAGGCCGTTCCGCGGCGCATTCTCATCGCCGGCGTGCGGCCCGCTGCCCGTCACCAAAGTGCCGAACCAGACCGCCAGCCACATCAAGACGAACGTCACCCGGGTGGCGACGAGTGACACCGCCGATACACCCGCGGGTGTGAAGTGCCAGGTCTTCCGCACCAGCCAGACTGCGAGCGCGATCAGAACCATCGACAGCAGCAAATGCAGCCCCACCACGTACGGATTGAGCTGGGTGAGCACGGAAATCCCACCGATGACGCCCTGCAGCGGAATGCCGAGCGCGAGGCCGGCAGCCAGCCAACGCAGGTCGCGCCGCGGTCGCCCATCCTCCCGGTAAAGCACGGCACTGACAAAAGTGAGCGCCGCCGCGAGGACGAGTACCAGGGTGAAGAGCCGGTTCCCGAACTCGATCGCTCCGTGGATGCCGAGCTGAGGATGGGAGACGTAGGAGTCCTCGGTACATCTGGGCCAGGTCGGGCACCCGAGCCCGGAGCCGGTCAGCCGGACAAGACCGCCCGTCACCACGATCAGGATGTTCATCACCAAGGAGACGACTGCCCAGCCCCGCAACGCAGACGGCCCACGTACGATCCGTAGAACCCGGGGCAGCGGGCCGCCGCTCCGGGCTACTTCGGGTTCGGTGGGCAGCTGCTTCACGACGTCCATCGAAAGCCCTTCCACGCGGCGAGGCCAGCGGCCACGAGCCAGGCTAACAAGACCAGCACCGGCCAGCCCAGAAGTTGCCCAGTCGCTGCCGCTCGCAGTCCCTCGCCCAGTGCCGCAGTGGGCAGCGCCTCGATCACCGGACGCAGCACGGCAGGATAGCGTTCCAGAGGGATGATGAGCGCTCCGCCGATGACCAAGATCACGTAGATCAGATTGGCCAGGCCCAGTGTGGACTCCGCGCGGAGTCGACCCGCGAGCAGCAGGGCGAGACACACGAACGTGGCCGTTGCCAAGATCACCACGACGACCGCCAGCACCGCTGACAGGGGTGTGAACGCGGGTCGCCAGCCGAGGGCGAGGGCAGCACCGGCCAAGATCAACAACTGGCCGAACATGATCATGATCACGGCCAGGGCCTTGCCGGCGAGCAGGCCCGGCTTACCTAGCGGTGTTGTCGCCAGCCGCTCCAACACTCCGTAGCGCCGTTCGAAAGCAGTGCTGATCGCTACCGAGGTGAACCCTGAGGACCACACTGCCAACGCGAGCACCGACGGCCCAAGCAACGCAAGATTGCCCATGGAGGCGCTGGCGAACCGGCCGGCTACCAGGATCGCCAGCGGGATCACCAGTGCCAAGAGCAGTTGCTCTGCATTGCGGATGAGAAGTCGCGCTTCGATAAGTCCGTGCCGCATGATCCGTTTGGCGGGCGGTGCGGGCGCGGGTGCGGGGGAGAGGTCCAGCGCAGTCACGATGCTGCCCTGGCACTGGTGTGGGTCAGGAACACGCTCTCCAGACTTCCGCCAGACTTGGTGAGCTGACGCACGGTGCCAGAGATCGCGACTCGGCCGCGGTCCACGATGAAGACCTGGTCGGCGAGGGCCTCGGCTTCATCCATGGCATGCGTGGTCAGCAGCATGGTGACACCGCTCGCGCGGAGCTCCCGCAGCAATAGCCACGTGGCGCGTCGAGCATGCGGGTCCATGCCGGCTGTTGGTTCGTCGAGGAAAACCAGCTCGGGTCGCCCAACGAGCGCCCCAGCCAGGTTTACGGCCTGTTGCTGGCCGCCGGAGAGGCGGCGATACGGGGTTCTCGCGCACTCAGTGAGGCCCAGCCGCTCGACCAGCGCCGGCACGGGCAGCGGATTGGCGTACAAACCGGCGAGATAGCGCAAGAGCTCGATTGCCCTGATCCCTGACCAGGAACCAGCACTCTGGGGCATCAGCCCAATGCGGCCGGCCAGCATTCGCGAGCCAGCTGGCAGCCCCAGCACGCTCACTGTTCCCTTGAATGGCCGAATGAGGTCGGTACAACAGCGGATCAGGGTTGTTTTGCCCGCGCCATTGGGGCCGAGAATAGCGGTCAGCGCGCCCGTCTTCGCTTCCAGCGTAAGCCCGTCGAGGACGGCACGGCCACCGAGTCTGACGACCAGGTCGGCTACCCGCACAGCGCTGTCGGGACTGGACACCGATGAATTCTAGTGGGTGGTTCAGGCCAAGATGGTGCGCGAGAGATAGGGGTTGCGGAAGATGCCACGGGGGTCGTACGCCTCGACGAGCTGGC
>Ga0307286_10000010_pt1 | contig 52755 bp, 80 predicted proteins | sample ER_DNA_140_FD_194478 | JGI IMG/M metagenome (GOLD analysis project Ga0307286, IMG submission 194478) | Bulk soil microbial communities from the East River watershed near Crested Butte, Colorado, United States - ER_DNA_140 | ecosystem: Environmental > Terrestrial > Soil > Floodplain | place... | reverse complement strand
ACCGGTCGGACTCTCGCCCCGACCGGTCCCCTTCTCTTTGCAAAAGAATCTTCGTTACCCCTGGTAGATCCAACGCTCTCGACTTTCCTCCCGTTGAAACTTGGAGTAGGGTTGACGTTGTAAGGGAGGAGCGAGAGACCTCCCCGGAGAAGGGAACGAAGATGGAGCACGAAGAGACTCGACCGGAAACCAACCCGGAGACCGAAGAGAAGACCTATCCGTGGATGGATGCGCAGGGTAACGCGCTTAACGCTAACGGGAGCGTCGTGGAGTGCGATTGCGATCGCTGCCTAGCCAAGTACGAAATCCGGGGAGGCGGGAGATGATTAAGTGCGGACATTGCGAGGGACGTCACGAGACTGTGGCGCAGGTGCGCCAGTGCCAGGCTTTCGAGGCCCACAAGCCGACCACCCGCCCGGCTGAGCCGGACTGGATGCGGACCGACGCGCCCCCCGCGATCCGGGCGAGCCGCGCAACAGTGACGCAGGATGGCATGTACATCAAGCCGGACGGCCGGATCTTCAAGGTCCAGTGGAACCGCGCGAGCGGCGACGGCCGGAGGATCTACGCCAAGCAGTTGGTTGTGCGCGTGCTAGAGGGCGGGAGGGTCCACCAGCAGATGTACGGGCTCTTGGACGTCCTGGAGGGCAGCGTCTCTAAGTTGGCAGACATGGACTTTGTGTACGCGAGCGGCGCGATCCTCATGCTCCGCCCCGAGGAGCGCATGACCATGGAGCAGGCGGCCAGGTTCGGCAAGCTGTACGGCCGGTGCGTCCGGTGCGGCAAGGTCCTGACTCTTGAGGAGTCGATCGAGCGAGCGATGGGCCGAGTCTGCGCAGGTAAACTGTAATTGTAGCCAGATGCAATAAGATGGAGTAGCGTTGTACTTGAAAGGGGGCGGCGAGAGCCCCCGAGGAGAAGGGAACTGAGATGACGAATATCGACCTGATGACGATCAACCTGGAGATCATGACCACCGTCGAGCTTCGCAAGCTTGCCGGCCAGGTTGGGATCAAGGGGATGTCAAGCGGCCGCAAAGCCGACCTGCTGGACAAGCTCTACGCGATGAAGGTTGAGATTGACAACCAGCGGCAGGCAGAGCAGAAGCCAGTCGTCACCCCGGAGTCCAAGCCCGCCAAGGCCACCGGCAAGAAGCGTTGCGCGGTCTGCGAGATCCGCCCGGCCAGCCCCCTCACCGCCGAGGGCATGACCTGTGAGCTTTGCTACGAAGAGGCTGGCTGGGAGAACACCCACAGCGACTCCGGCCACGACGACATCGACACCTATTCCCTGGAGAACACTCACTTCACCGAGCAGGCTCAGGTGGACGCCTACATCGCCGATACCAAGGTCGAGATGGAGTCCTGCTGGATCTGCCAGCCGAGCCTCAACAAGGCCAGCGGCGCGAAGGTCCGGATAGGCACCCCGCGACTCGGCATGACGTTCAACGTCACGATCAAGGCTGACGGCGCGACCAAGGCCACCGAGGTCTCCGCCCTCCTCAAGGCTCGCGGCCTCTCCGGCGCGAAGATCACCGAGACGGACGGCGGCGTGATGCTGGAGCTCAGCAAGGCCGGTATCGTCTGCGTGTGGTCGGACTCCGGTCGCCGGATCGTCACCCAGGTCAACGGCAAGAACGTCCGGAACGTCAGCGAGATCCTGCAGAAGCTGGCCTGAGCCCATCGGGTGGGAGCGAGGCCCAGCGCCTCGCTCCTCGCCCAGGACGCTCAGTCCTAGCCCAGCGAGAGGGCTCTTAGAAGGGAACCGAGATGGCTAACCTGGATGTGATCCTCAACAAGATCAGCGGACTGCTGAACGTGGCCGAGGATCCTGCTACCCCGCCTGAGGCCGCAGCTACCTACCGGGCCAAGGCCGAGGAGCTTATGCGCAAGTACCGCATCGAGCAGGAGCAGCTGCTGGCGCAGGACGCCACCGCCGTCGAGCCGATCCTCTCCATCATCGACCTCTGCCGGATCCGCTCGACGCGGTACGCCTACTGGTACTCAGTCTTCATCGGCCAGATCGCCGAGCACTGCGGCGTCAAGGTCCACACCAACAACTACTTCCACCCGACCGAGGGATGGATCAACCAGGCCGCACTGGTCGGTTACGAGGGTGACGTACGCTACGCGGAGTACCTGTTCAACGCGGCGCGTCTCGTCTTCATCAACCGGATCGACGTCAACCCGGACCCCAGCCTGAGCGACGCTGTGAACGTGTTCCGGCTTCGGTCGGCGGGCTGGAACCGCTATGAGATCGCGGACGCGCTCTGGGGCAGCCGAGACGCCACCCACACCACACGGGCGACGAAGATGTACCGCGCCGAGTGCGCGCGGCGCGGAGTCGAAGAGATGGTGGCCGGGCGCGGCGTCAACGTCAAGACCTTCCGGTTTGGCTTCGCCAACGGATTCCGCAACGGGCTGCACGCCCAGCTGCGGGAGGCGCGGGACGGCGCGGATAGCCTCGGCGGAGCGGTCCAGCTGCACGGGCGCGAGGAGCGGGTTGCAGAGGCGTTCTATGGATTCTTCCCGCAGCTGCGGCCGGTCGAGATCGAGATCCAGGAGACCACCCCCGCCAAGAAGTCCCGCAAGAAGGGCTGGACGCAGGCCGATGAGGCGCGGTACCAGCGTTACCACTACTCGGCTGAGGCTCGCGCCGGTGCTGCTCTCGGGCGGGACGCTGCGAGCGAGGTCGAGGTTGATAGGTCTTCACGCGCCCAGCGCGTGGAGGAGGCAGGCACTCGGACTCCCAGCGGTGAGCTCACCAGCTAGTGCCCGTTGCGGCCGCGCGCCGAGACACGTCCTCCGGCGCGCGGCCTGCAGCCTCCAGGAGTAAGCTCGGGACGAAACTCCAGAGAAGGGAACAAGAAGATGGTCAGCAAGGCAGTAGCCACCAGGCCGAGCAAGGCCGTTCGGGTTACCAAGGAGCAGCGCGAGCGGATGGCGCGGCTTGCGTCCGGCGAGACGCGGTTGGTGGAGGTCCGTCGCCTCGTGCAGGGCGACACGCTCCAGGGGTATGGCGGCGACGCGGTTGTGCGCCGGGTGACGGGCGGGACCTTGCCCCACAGCCTCAACTTCATCGAGATGGAGAGCGGGTGGGCGGTTCCAGGATGGCCGGAGGAGAAGTTGGAGGTGTGCCGCCGTGCCGAGTGAGGCCGGAGGCTATCCGGTCGGTAACGTCGATCCGTATCAACGTGGATGGTTTAAGTGGGCGGAGCGGATCACCCAGAAGCCGTTCATAGCACAGGGGATACCCGAGAGGGTACTGCGGAAGGTTGACCGCCGCAGGAACAAGATCAGGCGAGAGCAGAGAAGAGGGAACTGAGATGACGACCACAGTACGCAAGGGAGGGCTCCGGCGAGTCGCGGACGCCAAGCGCCAGCGAGCCGCACAGCGGATGCCGAACACGATCGTGGAGACGGCCGATGTCTACGGCGACTGGAAGCTCAGCGAGCTTCGCGCCGAGGCCATGCGCCGGGAGATCCCGGAGGCGCGGACGATGGGCAAGCAGGCGCTCCAGGACGCGCTCCGACTCTCCGACAAGGCTGTGGCTGAGCGCCCCAAGCCGCGTACCCGCCCGGCTGAGCCGGTGCAGGAGACTGCCGCTAAGGCCCCTAGCTCCAACGGAGAGGCCACGGTACCGGCAACCAAGAGCGAGGCCAAGGCTCGGGTGTTCTGCACGGCTATCGAGGCGCTAGGGTGGGTTGGGCATTACCGGACCGAGGGCGAGCTGACCGAGGTTGTGGCGACGCGCGGCGCTGACGTCATCGAGGCGATCCACCAGGCGTGGGACAGCGGCGTGTATGTCAACGCTGGAGCGACCTACACGGTGGGCGACCGGACGGTGCAGACGCGGAACGTCAGTGCGGCGTTGAAGCTCGCGGAGCGCAAGCCGACCGAGGCAGCCGAGGAGTTGGCGAGGGTCGCCACCAACAAGGCATTCCGCCGCAAGGACGCGGAGGTCATGCCCAAGGTGGTACGCCTCCCGTTCGACCCCACCACTGCGCCGGAGCGGGTTGTGGTGGACGCGATTGCCGGGCATGTGGTGAAGTGGCACAACCGGCTGAGCGGCGGGACGGAGACGGCCAAGGTGGGCGACCCCAGGACGGTCCGCGTCACCGAGCAGCTGGGCGAGCGAGTGGTGCTGTTCTGCTGCCAGGCCGGTACTGGCTTCCGGGCGTTCCGGCTCTCCGCCCTCGTGGCTGTGGGGCGGGGCAAGGCGTTCACGGGCGGGCAGCAGCGGCTCTCAGAGACGGTTCTGGTTGACGTAGAGTAGCCAAACAGGCGCACAAGATCGCCGGGCCATTGTCGGAAAGTCCGTTTCGAAACACGGGTTTCTGGCGGTGGTCCGGCTCCGCCCGATTTCAGCGTCAGACTTTCAGTTGGCGTTGCACGACATTGTTGGTGCAGTAACTGGGATACGGATGAAGTCCCCTTACGAGTGGTTGACTCTCCGTAGTTTTTGGGTAAAACTGACCTAGGATGGCAAGTAGTCGCGTCCTAAGTAGACTGATGCCGGTAATGAATGCCCACATCAATGGCACGTAGTAAGGCCAATGCAGATGGAGTACCGTTATTGGTGTTGGACCGGTAGCGAGCCGATCCACTATCCGAAGGGAACCGCAATGAACTCCACCAAGACCCCCGGCCAGAAGTTCGCCGAGCAGTACGGCTCCAAGGCCGTCGAGGAGATGCTGTCCGCGATCAAGTGGGCGAAGCGCCTGGGCCTCGCGATCACCCTGCTGGTGATGGTTGCTAGCTTCCAGCACCAGTTCCACTTCCTTGGTCACGCTGCCAAGGCCGACCCGTTCAGCGCGGCGATCATCCCGCTGGCGATGGACATGTTCATCCTGCTTTGTGTCAAGGTCCTGAGCGCGGCGGGGATGGCCGCACCGGCCAAGAAGATGGCGCTGATCCTGCTGGTCTTCCCGGTGGGCGTGAGTGCCACGATCAACTTCCTCGGCTCCGCGACGCTGGTGCTGGGCTTCGCGTTCATCGCGGTAGTCCTCCTCATCGCCGGTGCCGAGATCCTCAAGAGCCTCATCAAGCCGGACTTCAAGGCGATCCTCGCCGAGGAGTCGAACGTCCAGGTTGCCCGCGAGGTCGGCACGAAGCGTGACGCCAAGACTCAGGCAGTGATCAACGAGAAGGCTCGCCTTACCCGCGAGCGCAACCGGATTCGTGGCCTGCGGGTCGACGCGCTCCGCGCCGAGGCTGACGGCTATGGGATCGACACCGAGGGTGTTCGCAAGGCCGAGCTTCAGAGCCTCGTGATCCGGGCGCTGGAGCTTGACACGATCGCTCCCAAGAGCCCCGTTCCGCTGAACGTCTGACCGGACCCGATGATGGCCCGTCCTCTCCGGAGGGCGGGCCATCATTCCGTTAGCAGGCCAATTGGCGTACGCTCCCCGTGGAAGGCGAGAGAAGGGAACGAAGATGACTGTGATAGCAGATCTGGCCGGGCGGCGCATCCGCATCCGCTCTGACCATCATGTGGCGCGGCTTGGTGAGTCGATCCCAGGCGCGTACTTCTCCAAGCGCGACGCGGCCTGGACGGTCCCGCTCACAGCAGCCTCCTGCGTCGCGCTCCGGGAGCGCTTCGGCGACACGATGAAGGTGGGCAGCGAGCTTGCCGCCTGGTACAGTGACCGGCGCGCCACGAGCGAGGCCATGCGCGACCTCGGGCAGCTGATGGACGCGGACCTGGAGCATGTGCCTGACGTCGCGCCGGACCTCGCGCAGGCGATGGAGGCCCGGACCTACCAGCGTGTGGCGGCGAGGTTCATCGCCAAGGGCCGCAACGTCCTGATCGCAGACGAGATGGGGCTGGGGAAGACCCTGGAGCTCATCGGCGGCGTGATCGAGGATGGGGTGCCCGGTCCCTACCTCGTGGTGACGACCAAGACCGCAACCGAGACCGTGTGGGCGCGCGAGCTACTGCGCTGGCTGGACGACGGGACCGTGGTGAACTTCCCAGACGGACGGACGGCCCGGCAGCGCGTCTGGGATGAGATCAAGGCTGAGCCCTCGCTCCACAATACATGGGTTGTCGTCCACCCCCAGATGGTCTCGACCAAGAGTTGGTGGATCTGTGGGCAGTGTGGGCGGGAGACACCCGTACGCCACAAGAAGGAGTTGGTGTGCGAGCACGACCCACGCCGGACCAAGACCCGTCACGAGCACGAGTGGCCCGAGCTATTCCAGCGCGAGTGGGGTGCCATCCTACTCGATGAGAGCCAGAACGCTCTCATCCGCCGACGCGGTACTCCCACCCAGGTACGCAACGGTATGATGCTCCTCCGTACGCGCCCGGACGGGCTGCGCGTGGCCTCCTCGGGTACGCCGATGCGGAGCAAGCCGCAGCTGCTCTGGGGCACGCTGAACTGGCTCCGGCCTGATGAGTTCCGGGGCTACTGGCAGTGGGTCGAGACCTACTTCAACGTGACCTTCGGCTACGGCGGATCGCGCAACCTCGGTGGGCTCCGGGAGGACCGGGAGGCGCTGCTGTGGAGCGACCTGGACCGGATCATGTTGCGGCGAACCAAAGCCGAGGTCGCGCCGGACCTCCCGCCCAAGAGCTACATGGGGACCAACCTCGTGGACGGCCCGGAGAGCGAGACCCCGGTGGCGCTCGGTCGCGGCGTGTGGCTGCCGCTGGACCCCGCACAGGAGAAGGCATATCGGGAGATGGAGGAGACCTCTGTTGCCATCTTGGCCGAGGGTGACCTCAGCGCCATCGGGACGCTCGCGGAGATGACGCGGCTCAAGCAGTTCGCCTCCTCGGCTGGCCGTCCGGAGCAGCGCCAGGTCTGGCAGAAGTGCAAGGACTCCGCCTGCCCGGACAGGACGGACCACAAGCACCAGGTCACGAAGACGATCCTGATCCCGACGATGCCTTCCAACAAGGTCGACTACCTGGTGCAGATGCTGACAGAGATGGGCTATCCCGAGGACCCCACCGGCAAGGTCGTGGTCGTGTCGCAGTACACCCAGATGCTGGAGTTGGTGAGGGAAGCGCTTTCCTCCATCGCTACCACGGGAATCATCACCGGGGACACCACGAACCGGTCGGAGGTCCTGGGGGACTTCAACCGGACAGACGGCGGAGCGCAGGTGCTCCTTCTGCAGACCAGGACAGGCGGTGTGGCGTTGACGATCGACTCCGCCGACCACATGGTGTTCCTCGATGAGACCTGGGTGCCGGATGACCAGGCGCAGGCCGAGGACCGGATCCACCGAGTCTCCAACCCCCGCCCCGTCTTCTACTGGTACCTGCGGTCACTCGGCACCATCGAGGAGGCGATTGCCCTTGCTAACACTGAATTGGAGCGAGGCTCGCACAAGGTGCTCGACGGGCGGCGCGGTATAGAGTTCAACCGTCGCGTCATTGAACTGACGGAGAGCTTGCGTTGATGGTTGTGTGGGTGGCGTCTGTGCTCGCGTCCGGAGCCCTCGGGATAGTCCTGGGGGTCCGGCGCGAGCGTGGGCGGTATGCCCGATACCGCGCCATCGTCGCGGAGCGAAAGCCGAGGAGCGGCGTGAAGTTGCGGACGCTCCGTGTGAGACGATGACTTTCGGCAATTGAGCTGCAGCAGTACGCTCAGCTAGACCAAAGGAGGAGACATGGCACGAGACGACTTGTCGGCCTATGCCACCAAGGCACCGTCTGACATGCAGGTCCGGTTCGCGGACTGGCTGCTGGAGGAGACCGGGTATGACCCGGCCAAGGCGAAGTCCAAGGAGGAGGCTTTCAGGGCTGGCGTCGCACTCGGCGCGTACCTCCGTCCGACGTTCCAGCGCAGTGACACGAACCACGGCGCGTGGAAGGACAGCGGCGTGAAGGTGCCCGGCATCGCCCGCAAGGCCGCTCCGGCGAAGCCAGCCAAGGCGACCAAGGCCAAGGCCGCACCGGTCGAGGAGCCGGAGGAGGTCGAGGAGACCCCGGCCAAGGCCCCAGCTGTCCGCAAGGGTCCGGTCAAGGCTGGCGTCCGGCGCGCGCAGCCGCGCAAGTCCTCGCCGGGTGTAGCAGACACGCCCTTCTAGGCCAGCAGAAGCGCGGCGTGTCACTGCGGTGGCCCTGGACCTGGGTGGGTCTGGGGCCACCGCCCTATCTAGATGGAGGAGAAATGAAGAAGGTCGTCATCATCGTCGCGGTGTGCGTTGGCGCGGTGCTCCTGCTGTGCGGAGGAGGGGCTGTGCTCCTCGCCGCTGTCGGAGGTACCAACAACGCCGTTCAGCCCGCTACGGGCCAGCAGGAGCCGCAGGATCACACACCGGGTGGCATTACCAACCCGGACGCTCCGGCCGCAGAGGAGTTCGGCGACGGAACGTGGGCGGTGGGGGCGGAGATCAAGGCCGGGACCTACACGTCCACTGTCCCAACCGGGGATTTCGCATTCTGCTTCTGGGAGCGCCTGAGCGGGTTTAGCGGCAATCCCAACGAGGCCATAGAGTACGGCTCCGGGAACGAAGGAGCGCGGATGCGAGTCACCATAGCTGCCAAGGATGTCGGCTTCAAGAGCGACGGCTGCGGCACCTGGAAGCGAACGGGGAAGTAGATGACGGTACCAATCCTCAGGACCTCGGAGCGCGGGACGTTTGGGCGCTGCCCACAGCAGTGGTGGTGGTCTTGGCGGGAAGGGTTGGTGCCCAAGGGCCGGGCGGACCTCCGCTTGTGGTTCGGTGGCCTGGTCCACGTCGCGCTTGCGGAGTGGTACTGCGGCCCCGGCCTCAAGCGAGGTCCGCACCCTGCTGAGACGTTCGCGCGCCTGGCGGAGGAGGAGCGCGGCCTGGCGTTTGTGAAGACCAAGGACGCCACAGATGAGGACGTGGCGGAGTACACCGACGCGATCGACCTTGGCGTGGGGATGCTGAACGGCTACGTCGAGCGGTATGGCCGGGATGACTACATGCACGTGGTCGCTCCTGAAAGGACGTTCGGCATCGACGTGCCGTGGCCAGAGGAGCGGCAGGGCGTGTATGATGTCGAGCCGGGTGCGCTCCTAGTCCAGTACTTCGGGACATGGGACCTTGTGTACCGCGACCTCCGGACCGACTGGATGATGCTGGGGGAGCACAAGACCGCGAAGTCCATCCAGACTGGCCACCTGAAGATGGACAACCAGGCCGGTAGCTACTGGGCGATTGCCACCCAGTCACTCCGGCGCGAGGGCGTGCTGGGGGACAAGGAAAGCCTGCGCGGGATTGAGTACAACTTCCTCCGCAAGGGGCTGCCCGACGATCGACCCCGTGACGCCGAGGGGTACGCCACTAACCTCCCGGTCAAGGCTGACTTCCTCGCGGCGCTCCGCGAGTCCGGGCACAGAGGGGCGGATCTCGACAAGGCCCCGATGGGGCTGCTGTCCCAGATCGCCCTCAAGTCCAGGCTGACGGTCCTCGGCGCGCGATCCAAGGTCCAGCCTCCGGCGCTGTTCCTGCGACACACCGTCCACCGGACCTCCAAGGAGCGCGCGACGCAGCTGAGGCGGATCCAGGATGAGGCCGTTCATATGCAGACGGTCCGTGATGGGCTCCTCCCGGTAACCCTCAACCCCTCCAGCATGAACTGCATGTTCTGCCCGCACAAGACCATGTGCGAGTTGAAGGAGGAGGGTGGCAACTGGGAGGACTTCAAGCGCCTCAACTACCGCGTCAAGGACCCGTACGGGGATCACCGGAAGTCAGCCGCCGAGGAGTAGCGCGGCAGTCGTACCCGCCCGGTAGCCTCTCGGGAGTCAGATCAATCGAGGAGGGAACAATCATGGCTAGCAGCGGCAAGGTTGCCCAGACGATCAAGATGGAACGGGCTCGGGAGACCAAGACGTTCATTGTGTTCGAGAACAAGGCAACACGAGAGGTGCTGTACGTCGCCAAGGCTGGTGCGGCTGACACAATCCGCGAGGCCGAGCAGATCAACGTGTCTGTGGAGGTCGTGGAGTGAGGCGCGTCCTCGCGGCGCTCCTCGTGCTGGCTGTGCTCGCCTGCGCGCGACCTCCCGAAGGGCCGGAGCCCGATCCCAAGCCGCAGCCCGAGGCTGTGTGCGAGGTCCCACCAGCGCCTGTGATCCCCGGTCAGAACACGATTACCGTGATCGCGTGTAGCACGCCGCTAGGTCACCGGGCGCACATGGCGCTGGACGGGTACCTCGCGGACGGCCGGAAGTTCCCAAGCGACGAAGGGCAGCCGACGCTGCCGATCGACGTGGTGGACGCGACGCCGTTTGCCAAGGTGCTGCATTACCGCAAGGGCGAGGTCGCCACCGTCACCTTCAGCGTGTACACGGTGCAGGAGAAGACAGGCGAGGTCTACTGCCGGATCCTCGACAACAACAAGGTGGTGCCACAGGCCGACTCACCGCGCGTCAAGGTCGCCGGTCCCAACAGCCGCGCCGTCTGCACGCTCACGACCTCGGGACGGTGAGGGATGGCAACCGAAAAGAAGGGGATGAGCAGCGCCGACTTTGAGGCTGCCATCTTTGAGCTGGAGGGCTCCTCGGAGTACAAGAACATTCTGGTGTACGGCGACTCCGGCGTGGGCAAGACGGTCCTCGCCGGATCGCTACCGGGCAAGAACTTCTGGTTTGCGGGAGAGCCTGGGTACATCTCGGCGATCCGGCTGGGCGGGAAGGGCAAGGGGCGGCTCATCCCAGACACCGCATCGGCTCTCGCCGGAGTCGCGTGGCTGGAGGACGGCGCGGCCAAGGAGTTCGACTGGCTGGTGGTGGACGGCGCTTCCACGATGGGCAACAAGTTCCTCCTCGGGTACGCGGCAGAGGCGTTCGATGCCAACCCGATGAAGCGCGCGCACCGCAACCTCCCCGACAAGCCGGACTACTTCAACACCCAGAACTTCATGAAGGGATGGGTTGCGCGGCTGATCGACCTCCCGTGTAACGTCCTCATCACGGCCCACACCATGCGGACCGAGGACACCGACGGTGAACTGCTTGTGCTACCTGGGATTCAGGGCAAGGGTGGCGAGGTTTCCAACTATATCTGCGGTCTCATGCACTGCGTCGGGTACCTCGACATCAGGATGCGAAAGGCCGAGGGCAAGCCCCCAGAGGAGGTCCGTAGGCTCCTGTGGCGGGAGACGCGCGACCCGAAGACGGACGTCAAGTATTTCGCCAAGGACCAGTTCAACATGCTACCTCGGTGGATGGACGATACGAACATGACCGAGGTGCTTCAGACGATCGACGCTGGCGAGGAGCAACCAGCAGCGCCGGTCCCCGTTAAGGCAACAAGGAGGAGGGCACGTGCCTAAGGTCAAGTGGGGCGGAGACATCTCCGTTGAGGACATCGACAGCGCAGAGAGTGGCTTCACGCCGTACTCCGGTGACATCCCGACACCGGGCGTGTACCGGTTCACGCTCCGGCACGCCTTGCAGGGCAAGTCCACGCAGGGCAACCCGAAGATCAAGTGGGTCTGGATCTTGGACGGCTCCTGGAAGAAGGAGCACAAGAAGTACGACGGCTGCCCGGTGTTCGATGAGATGCCCATGACCGCGTCCTCGGCGTTCCGCGCCAAGGCTATCTGCGCGGCGCTTGGTGTCTCGGCCAAGGACATCATCAACAACACCGTGACTGATGAGGATGGATACCTGACCAAGATCGGCAAGCAGACGATCGAGGAGGGGCTGGAGGTCTACATCGCGGTCAAGCAGGAGAATGACCCCGATTATGGCAAGCGTCTCCGGCTGAACGGCGGTGGGTACCTGCCGCTGGATGACGCCGAGGACGCCGAGGAGGACGCTGCGGAGAGCGCCGAGGACGGGCCGGACCCGTTCTAGGCCGCAGCTGACTCCGGGGCGGGGCAGGCGTTGGGACGGCGCTTGTCCCGCCCTCTCGGCAGGAGGGAGGATAGATATGAGCATGACCATAGCTCGGCTGGAAGAGTTGGCTGTCAACGATCCCGGTGCGCTCATCAAGCCGGGCGAGGTAGCTGATCTGTTCCGTGTTGACCCGAAGACAGTCACGCGGTGGGGGCAAGCTGGAAGGCTTGCTGTCGTGAACACGCCGGGCGGGCACCACAGGTTCCGGGCAGACGTTGTGTTCCGGGCATACATGGCAGGCCTGAACAAGGGATGAGAGTCCCGCACACAGAGGACATGGACGATGAGACGTTCATTAAGCATCTCCAGGCGCGCCACAGCGAGGACCTGGCGATGGACTTCCGTCCGCTGCCGGGGCGGGAGTCGGAGCCGCGCCGTCTCAACAACCCCGCCACCTGGCGGATCTATCACGGCATACTCCACGACTGGGAGCGATGGAGCGAAGGACAGGAGCACGATCACCTTCAATGACTTCATGGCCTGGGGCATGATCATCGCGGTAGTTGGCCTGGTACTTCTGAGATTCGCGCTGGAGGCGCTGTGAAGCTATTCCGACACAAGAAGATCACGACGGCTGTTGTCCTCGGGTGCGGTCCGGCCGGACTGTTCGCGGCGCACGAGTTCATCCGGCACGGCTGGAGCGTATCCATCTTCAGCAAGGAGGTCCGGCGCTCGGAGATGTTTGGCGCGCAGTACCTCCACGCTCCGATCCTTGGCCTGGATGGGGATGATGATCCGTTCACGATCGACTACCAGCTGAAGGGCTCCGCGATCTCCTACAAGGACAAGGTGTACGGGCGACCCCGCACCGATATCGAGGTCTCACCGGAGAGCCTTGTGGGGACGCATCCGGCGTGGGATATCCGGCGCGCGTACTATGACGCCTGGAGCCGGTACGGGGCTCTCGTGGAGCGACGCCACATCGATGACATCGCGGTCAAGCACCTGACGGAGACTGGATCGCTGATCGTCTCGTCCATCCCGGCAATGAACCTGTGTATCGACCGGGCGGCACACCAGTTCCAATCGCAGTCGGTCTGGGCCGTGGGCGATGCGCCGGAGCGCGGCGTGACCTGCCCGGTTCAGGTCCCGATGAACACCGTGGTATGCAACGGAGAAGGGAACCCATCATGGTACAGGGCCAGCAACATTCAGGGGTACAAGACGTGCGAGTGGCCCATGGCGACCAAGCCGCCCCTGAACAACGTCGCGCTGGTGACCAAGCCAGTCAAGTCAACATGTGTGTGCTTCCCCAGCGTCGTCCGGGTAGGGCGATACGGGACGTGGACCAAGGGAGTCCTGGCGCACACGGCAGCCGAGGTCGCTGCGAGGTATGTGGCGGCATAACGGCTGATGTGATGCACTGGGAGTGCGGCGACTGCTTCCAGCGCGCCGAGGACTCCTGGGACCGCGTGCGCGATGCGGGGTAACGGAGAGGGCAAGCCGGTGGTTGCGCTCGATGTGGACGGGACGCTAGGCGACTACCACCGGCACTTCCTCTGGTTCGCCGAGCAGTACCTGGACAAGCCGATGCCGGACGCCCAGACGATCAACCCCGGTGAGCGGCTGCACCGGTTCATGGGCGTGTCGCTCGCCAACTACCGGGCAGCCAAGCTCGCGTTCCGGCAGGGAGGCTTCAAGCGCTGGATGCCAGCGTACCCGTACGCGAGCGAGCTAACCACAAGCGTCCGGCGCGCCGGGGCGGAGGTCTGGATCTGCACCACCCGCCCCTACCTCCGGCTGGACAACATCGACCCAGACACGCGGGAGTGGCTGCGGCGTAACAACATCAAGTACGACGCGGTGCTGTTTGGCGAGGACAAGTACAAGGAGCTCAAGCGACAGGCCGGTGGGCGGGTCGCAGCGATCCTCGATGACCTGCCTGAGATGTACCGCGAGGCCAGGCTGCTGTTCCAGCCCGGCTACAGCCCGTTCCAGGAGAGCCCTCCCGGACCTACCATCATCCTCCGGGACCAGCCGTACAACCAACACATTCAAGTACCCGCCCGAGCGCTGACACTGGAGGACGCATGGGAGTACGTGCAGGAGGGATTGAGCTCGTGGAGACTCCGACAGCACTAGTCTTCGGTGGGCGCTCTGGCATCGGCGCGGCCTGTGTCGACCGGCTGCGGATGGTAGGCGTCAACGCCACCGGCCTCGACAAGGTTGACGCTGATGTCCGTGTTCGGCGTCCGGTCTGGGAGGTCATCAACGACGTCAAGCCCCAATACGTCGTGTACTCGGCGGGGGTGACGGCGCTCGACTGGCTGGGCGATGCGACCTACATGGACTTCAAGCGGATTATGGACATCAATGTCTACGGCTTCATCAACGTCTTGCAGGGGTTGCTGGACCTCGGCACCGGCGAGCATCGTTCCATCGTGGCGATCACGAGCGACGCGGCCTGGAGACCGATGCGGACCTCTCTCAACTACTGCGCTAGCAAGGCCGCGCTGGAGATGGCAGTTAGGGTCGCGGCGCGGGAGCTAGCTCCGCGTGGCTGGAAGGTGAACGCTGTCGCGCCGGGCAAGGTCTCCGACACCCCCATGACGGAGTACGTCGACAAGCGCGTGATGGAGCTACGCGGCTGGACCGCTGAGGAGGCCGAGGACCGGGAACTAGTCAGCACCACTCTCGGGCGTATGGTCCATCCTGCGGAGGTGGCTATGGTCGTGGTGTCCACGCTCCTCGGACCGCAGGCGCAGACCGGTGCCGTGATCCCTGTGAACGGAGGAAGATGATGCTCAACGCTAGACAGCACCTGGTCTATCGACTGCTCAACCCCAACCCGATCCCAGGTCAGAACTGCCCGTGCGGGACGCATGAGGACCCGAGGCCGCGCGGCTCCGCAGAGCGGACGCGGAGCTACTGGTACCGGAACGGGTCGCGTCGCTGGAAGGGCTTGCGCCGTGGACAACGCTAGCGGCAAGCCCTCCTCCGGAGGTCCAATTGAGTCTCCTGGCGAGACCGAGGAGGACCCCGTGAACATCCCAGCCGACGTGACTGCAGAGTTGCGCCTGCAGCACACCCTAGACCCACAGGGAGCGCCAATCAGCCCGGTCCCTGACCCTAGTGTGGGCCCGGCGCATATGTACATCCTGAGCAAGCTCCTGGCCGAAGTCGCCGACAACGTCATTCTCGGCGCACGGCAGTACGGACGATGGAATCACCACGTGCTAGGTCCCATGGGGCAGTTCGCGGACATCTGGCGGAAGATCGGGCCGCTCCGGCGCGCGATGTGGGAGGGTGCTGACCTCCCGCGAGAGGGCCAACGCGAGATCCTGATGGACCTCATCGGGCACTGCCTCCTCGCTGTCGAGATGATCGACAACGGTGTGCCGCGCGAAGGGAACATCGATGCCATCGGAGAGCGTGGCTGACATCTATGAGGAGATCCGCGAGGACCCGCTGTTTGAGCACTTGCGGACTGCGCATATCCGTCTAGTCCCTGGGATCGGTTCCACGTCGGCAACGTACCTCCTTGTGGGGGAAGCGCCGGGAGCGACCGAGAATACCAAGGGCAGGCCGTTCTGTGGCGCGTCCGGCCGGGTGCTCGATCAGCTGATGGGCGTCGCCGGTATCAGCGTCACCGAGACGATCGGCCAGGATGGCATACGGCGGGACGCCAACGCCTGGCTTACCAATGTCGTGAAGTACCGGCCTCCAGGCAACCGGACTCCGACCCTTGCCGAGGTTGTGGCGTCCCGCGACTACCTCCGGCGCGAGTGGAGGGCGGTGGGTGGCCCATACACCATCGTCCTCCTCGGCGCGACTGCCAAGAATGCCCTCGCGTCGGAGCTTGGGCCGCTGGCACAGCTGTTAGGACAAGCGGTGCAGCGCGGCTCCTTCACCTTCTGGACGATGTACCATCCGGCGAAGGGGCTCTATGAGAAGAGGCTCCGGCCGGTCATCGAGGAGCACTGGGAGCGACTAGGAGAGTGGATCCGTGAACGCTGACCCGAACAAGTATGACGTGGAGTACATGACCGAAAGGCTGGTCCACCATCTTCACGAGTTTGAGAGGGCATCAGCCGAGTGGGATCACGCGGACATGCGGCTGAAGCACAAGGCGCACGGCGATGCCGTAGCGCTCCGGATCGCGCGGCGGGATGATCAGGACCGGGGCGACGCCTACAAGGCTGTTGACTTCCACATGTCAGCAGTGACCATGTACGCCACCGCCATCACGGCCTGTTGCGCGCGACTGGAGGCTCACCGTGTGGCCGCTGCGGGCGGGTGAGAGAACGCTCCTCGCGGCGTCCTGTAACGGCTGCGGTCAGCTGCGGCCGGGCACGGACTTCCCACGCCGTGTCCGGGGCCGGAGCAAGCGCCCGTATCTCGACCTCCGCTGTCGGCGATGCCAGTTCGCGCGCATGGAGGACATCAAGCGGCTCCAGTCCCAGGCAGGTCTGCGATGAGCCAAACAGACGACCACAAGCGGAGGAGGATGGAGAAGCAGCACTACATGAAGTGCCCGCAGTGGCGTGTCCCTAAGGGGAAGAGGGAGGGTGTGCCCTGCGAATGCGAGATCATATTCCATCAGAAGTGGGGCCGGAAACAAGACGACGCCGATGAGCTAGGCGCAGCCTACCGCGAGGCATACGATCCCGACTGGGGAGGAGACTGATGAGCGAGGACCCGCAACCGCAACCGTTGACGCCGGAGAGCTTCGCCCGCAACGTCCTGATGGCTAACTGGGGCCGTACCTTCCGGTGCGCCCGGTGTCCGAAGGAGACGGACACGACCGAGGAGGGCTCCGCCGAGATGGCGAAGCACCTTGAGGACCATATGCGAGGGAGGATCTAATGGGCTACGCAATCCTCACTGCTGCTTTCGCAGGGGTGATCGTCGGGTATGTGATCGGTCGCCTGTCACAGATGTACCACTGCCAGCAGCGGGGGCACCGGCGTTGAAGTACGTGAGCCTTCATCACCACTCGACCTTCTCCTACATGGACGCCTATGGGACTCCGGCGCAGCACGTCGCGCGCGCCGTCGAGCTAGGCATGACGGCGCTTGCGCTCACCGAGCACGGCAACGTCTCGTCCCACGTAGGCCTGGAGAAGGCAGCGCTGAAGGCTGACATCAAGCCCATCTTCGGGCTGGAGGCGTACACCGCGCTGGAGCCCAAGAGCGACCGGAAGTGCCATCTTACCCTGCTGGCGATGGACCAGGACGGCTACGCCAACCTCATGCGGCTGTGCACCCGGTCGTGGGCTGAGGGTTTCCACAAGTGGCCCACCGTCCTCGGGCCGATGCTGAGGGATCACCACGAAGGGCTGATCGTCCTATCAGGATGCTCTGACTCGCTCCTCGCGTGCTCGCTGCTGGGCGGGAAGATGATCGACCCGAAGGATGCCAGCGAGGCTCGGGCCATCGACCTCGCTGGGCGGATGAAGGATCTGTTGGGAGATCGCTTCTACCTGGAGTGCCAGGTCTTCCCGGAGCTTGACCGGTCGGTCGAGATCAACGAGACGTACGAAGCGCTAGGCGAGCAACTGGACATCCAGCTGGTGGCGACTTCCGACGTCCATACCCTCCTGCCCGGCCAGAGCGAGATGAGAGCGCTGCTTCACGCGGCTGGTCGCGGTACCAACAGTATCGCTCAGCAACTGTCCTCGTGGGAGTACGACGTGCCCGACTACCCGCCCCTCAGCGACACGAACGTGCTCGATGACGACGGAGCTGTTGTCACGGAAGGGATCTGGGAGCGCGCGCTGCGGGCGGGCCTGAGCGAGGACGGCGCACGGCAGGCGCTCCGCAACACAGGTGTGATCGCTGGGCGCTGTAACGTAACCCTTCCCAAGGCCGCAAGGTTCCGGTTCGCCGGAACGGAATCCGACAGGAGATGGAATGAGTAACAGGATGAAGCCGGTGCGATCGGAGCCTGGCCGGGGCGGGAAGGATGAGGCCACCATCAAGCGTCTGCAGAACCAAGTGTCGGCGCTGGTGAACATCCTCCTGATCCGGGAGACGGAACTGCGCGACATCAAGGGACCGTGCTCTAACCTGGCCTGTCGGCTCCACTACGCTCATCACGGTCCGTGCGACGCACCAAAGAAGTGAGCTGGGTAAGCTACCTGCCTTGTCCCGTATGCTTTCGGTCCTGGGACTGTAGGTATGTGAGGAGAGGCAAATGGGTATCCGTAGGTGGCTGGGGAGTCTCGCTCGCCCGGCCGCACCGAGGCCGGAGGTCACGCTCCCGCACCGATGGACGTTCGGCGGTGTGAGGCAGAAGATCCCGGTGATGGTATGCGAGAGGGGTTGCCCGGTCGTGTGGTGGCCGTGGGAACATGAGGACTGGAAAGGCGACTGTGTTGGAACCGTTGGTGATGATGATCGACCGGTCTCCGATGGAACCGCTGCGGGGCTACCTGTTGGAGCATCTACCTCCGTACAAGCGCCGCGCGTTATTGAGGCACCTGAATGAGCGCGCCGCGCGCAACCGCTACCGTCTGGACCGGGAGATACCGATGAAGGGATGGGCAATTGGCAACAAGCTCACGGCTCGCCCCTGTGAAGGAGCGCGACCGGTCTGGTACTGGCAGGCCTATCCCGTCCGAAGAGTTGCTGTGGGACTGGCTCCGTGAGGGCTGGCGGTACCGGCTAGCACACGGCTGGACTCCGCAACCGGGATCGGTCGACCAGATCAAGCTGGAAATGGGGCTGATCGTAGGCCAGGACTTCGTGGACTACTTCCTGGTGGTCTCCTACATCGTCAGGTACGCCAAGGATCACGGCATCGCAGTCGGTCCGGGGCGCGGCTCCTCAGCTGCGTCGCTGGTGTGCTTCCTTCTCCGCATCACCGAGGTCGACCCGTTGCTCTACCCGCTGATGGACTTCTCCAGGTTCATCGTGCCCGGCCGGGAGGACCCGCCAGACATCGACATCGACTTTGACGATGGGCGTCGCAACGAGGTTCAGGCGCACGCGGCAGAGAAGTTCAATCAGGACAGGGTCGGTAACGTCGGGACATTCACCAAGTTCAAGGGCCGCAACACGATCGATGATGTAGCGCGCGTCTATCGCATCCCCAAGAGCGACGCCGAGGCTCTGAAGGATATGATCATCGACCGGTCGGGTGGAGACTCCCGTGCGGACGCGACGCTTGAGGACACGCTCGCCATGTTCCCGCAAGCGGCGGAGATCCTGGAGAAGCACCCGGCGCTTAAGATGGCAGTGGCACTGGAGGGCAACTACCGGGGGATGTCGACCCACTCCGCCGGACTCATCATCACCAACACCCCCATCGCCGAGGTCTGCGCACAGTATGAGCGCGAGGACGCGAAGGGGCGGAGGACCGTCGCCGTCTCGGTGAACAAGTATGACGCTGAGTACCTCGGGCTGATGAAGATCGACCTACTTGGACTGAAGACTATGGGGATGCTCGCCAGCGCTATCGCCGAGGTCGGGATGAGCCTGGAGGATCTGTACGCGATCCCGACCGACGATCCCGAGACGCTGGAGGCGTTCCGGCGCTGTGACGTCGTCGGCATCTTCCAGTTTGAGGGGCGGGCCACGCGGCTAGTGACCCGAGACGTCAAGCCGGACTCCTTCCTGGAATGTGTTGATATCAACGGGCTGTCCCGCCCAGGTCCTCTGTTCAGCGGCACCACAGCCGAGTACATCGACGTCAAGTACGGCAAGCGGGAGATGGTATCGCTGCACCCGATCATCGATGAGATCACCAAGGGTACCAAAGGGACCATCATCTATCAGGAGCAGATCCTGCGGGCGCTCTCGACGTTCGGTGGGCTCCCACTCCGGCGCGTCCACGACATCCGGCGCATCATCTCGCAGAAGCTAGGTGAGGCTCAGTTCAACACATCGGCCGAGGACTTCATGAACCGGAGCGCGGACCTCCACGGGGTATCCCGGAAGCTAGCGATGGAGGTCTGGTCGCGGGTCGTGACCTCGGCGTCCTATGCGTTCGTGTACGCGCACAGCCTCTCCTACACGCTGATCGGATTCTGGGCGCAGTATATGAAGGTCCACTACCCAGAGGCGTTCTACGCCGCGCAGCTGGCGAAGCTCCCGAAGGAGAAGTGGGCGCGCCTCATCAAGGACGCGGAGAAGCACGGCATCAAGGTGCGCGGCGTCGTCCTCGGTGCGTCGGGTAGCTCGTGGACGATCCGCTCCGGCGAGGTCCTGGCAGGCTACACCCAGCTCAACGGGGTGGGCGAGGTCCTGGGGCGAAAGCTGGACAGGTACGCGGCGGAGAAGGGCAAGTCGCTGGTGTCGGTTGATCAACTCCTTGAGGTGAACGGGGTCGGTCCGGCCGTGCTGGAGAAGTTCCGCGAGCAGCTTGAGTCTGACGATCCGTTCGGGCTGCTCCGCGTGCGGCGCGGGTTGGCCGCTGTGGCTGCCGATATCGCTTCCGGCTCGATCCCGCTGCCCCGTCCTACGCACAACAGCGACGGCATCCTAGACGCTCCGGCTGACGCGCGGATCTACTGGATGGGCTACGTCAAGCTGAAGGAGTACAAGGACTTCATTGAAGATGAGCGCGCCCGTAGCGGCAAGGACGTGGCGACCATTAGAAAGGAGATGCGCCGTCCCGACCTCCCGACCTCCTGTGTGTTGCACTGCTATGACGCGGATGATGAGGATGTGTACGTCCGCGTAAACCGGTTCGACTACCCGCGACTGCAGCGGGCTCTGTCAAAGATCAGGCCGGGACACGATGTCATCTATGTGCGGGCACGGAAGTCCAAGGGAGGCTTTGGAGCGAGCATGTACGCAGAGGAGATCGTGGTCATTGACCCGGAGGAGGAGTAAGTGGACACCAAGGCAAGCTACCGCTTTCAGCTGTGGCGGGCACGGATCGGCGAGGATGGCGTTGACGTCGTGGCGGATGTCTTGTTGGAGGACACAATGACGCTTGCGGCCATCATGTACGCCACGGCGCAGAAGCTCCGCAGCGAGGTCGCGGCGGCTGACAAGGTAGCGCTCCTGGCGTCGATCCTCGGCGACGGAGCGAACCTGGACGATGACGACAAGGAGGTCCTCAAGGAGGCCATCCGGGAGGCCGCAGCCGAGGGGATGGTTGACGGGCCTGGGATCTATGGGCTCAACAGCAAGACCGGCGAGATGCACAAGCTGGGCGATCTCGACGCGACGCCAGAGAAGGTCGCGGAGTCCATCGCCGAGCACGAGCGTCAGGTGATTGCGGAACAGGCCGCCAAGGCTGCGGAGGCCGAGGCTGTGGCTGTTGATGAGGGCGTGGCTGAGCGCCTGGGAGGCACCGCCGACGATGACCTGGAGATGGTCGCGGCCGAGGAGAAGCGTGACGACGAGGAGTGGGGTGGCGAGCCGCTGTACCAGGGTGGCAGACCAATCAAGGACAACCCCCAGGCCTAGCGGCAGCCGCGCCTCCTCGGGAGGCTAGGAGACGTGAGAGGAGCCTGTTGTGATCAATGAGGATGCGCTACGGATACCCGATGCCGGACTGGTGCTTGTCGAGGTCCGGTTTGCAAGCGGGAAGGATGGAACATCATCCTGGCTCATCCGGCCCGAAACCATGACCCTGCTACGTGATGGCAAAGGGGTGCCCACCATCTCGCTTGCCGGGGAGATCACTGATGCTGGCTGGGCGCGCCATGGAGATGGCCGATTGGATCGGGCTATCGACAACAGCAACAGGCTCCTCTCGCACCTACGCAAGCACTGCCCCGCCCTCCTCGGGACCGGGGAATGCAATGAAGGGAACTGAGATGAGACTCAAAGGTGTGTTCCTATTCCTGGCGCTGTGGGGCTTCGGCGCAACAGCGTTCGCCCTCGGCGCGGGTGCGGACCGCTGGTGGTTCGCGGTTGCGGCCGGGGCGCTGACGATCCTCGCGCTACTTGGCGCAGTGCTCGCGGAGTTCGCCGAGGAGTACCGGCGTCGCGGCACGGCTGACCGGCGGCAACTCCGATTGGTCAACGAGCGACTGGACAGCATGGAGTCAACGCTGGGCTCCACCCTGGACGCCTTGGAGGAGATCACGGCGTACCTCCACACGATCGCGGAGGCGCAGCTGATCCTCCACCCCAACACGGATCTCCTCCCGGCCGGGCCTCCGGTCGTCAAGCCGTTCGCGCCGATCCCGGAGAGGACGCGCCGATGAGGACGTGGCTGGAGCGCCATAGGGAGCAACAGCCGTACAACGGGGACTGGGACCCGGCCTCGGTCCGGTCGTCCTGGCACAGCGGGCTCATGTACTCCCGCGACCCGCGAGGCATCGAGGGATCCAGGCCCTCGGCGCTGCTGTCTGACAGGAACTTCTCCAGCCACTCCAACAACGACGGCTCGCACGTCTCTCCGTACGATGAGGGGCGCGTGGACATCGGCGTGGATGGTCTGAAGGTTGAGCTCATTCAGGGCATCGATGAGGCATCGTTCAAGCGCGTCCTGTCGCGAGCGCTCCGGGCCACGACCGGCATCCACCCCGATGAGCCGGAGACCGAAGAGGACGCGCACGAGATGATGCGGGGCGGGCTGCAGGCGGCGCTTGAGAGCCAGACGCTCGTGTTCCAGGTGACCGGCGCGTCCCGCGCTCTCACGCACCAGATTGTCCGTACCCGCAAGGCTGCGTATCACCAGCAGTCGCAGCGCGCTACGTGGTACGGGGACCGGCCGAACCAGCGCTGGCCGGAGAGCGTGTTCAGGGCAGGGTCGAACGTCTCGGATCTCTGGAAGCAGGCGCTGGTCGCGTCGTGGGCCGCGTACAAGGCCGCGTGCGACGCCGGAGTGTCCTATCAGGACGCTCGTTACATCCTCCCGGAGGGGACTACCAACTACATCCTGTGTGAGTACACCGTGCGGGAGTTCATTGCGGTGTTCGCCTACCGGGGCTGCTCGATGTTCCTCTGGGAGATGGTGCAGTACGCCCGAGAGGCGCGGCGGATCGTCATCGAGGCACACCCGTTCCTGGAGCCGTACATCAAGATCAGCTGTGAGAAGCCCATCAAGCCCTGCGAGACCTGCGAGGGGCACGGCTACTACCCTACGGTCAATGGCAAGGATCAACCCTGCCCGGACTGCTACGGCGTAGGCGACATCCACAAGTGCACGTTCCAGGGGTGGGAGAGCGTGGAGGGGCAGTGCGACCTCCCGTGGGCCAAGCAAGACAACCGGACCTTCCTCCCGGCTCCTCGGTACCGGATCGGTGCCTGATGGAATGGTGGCAGTGGACGGTGTCAATCGTCATCTGGGCACTAGGGATGGCTGCTCTTGACGTCGGACTATCCAAGCTCGCTCGCGCCGGGTTGAGCGATGTTGTGACAGCGGTCATGATCCTTGTGACGGCAATTGCTCTCGTGACCTACTGGTTGGTGACATGATGTACATCCACTGGTGGGAGAAGGCCCGGCGCGCTGATACCTGGTGGCGAGGGATCGCGTTCCGGCTGCCCCGGTCGCTCGCCTACTGGTGTGCGATCCGTGTGGGGTCGCACGCGACTGTAGGGAAGTACGGCAACCAGATTGTGCCCGAGCTACTGTTCGTGGACGCGCTGAAGAGATGGGACGACCGTGCCTGAGATGCCGTTGCGGGAATGGGTGGACACCGGCTCTCATGTGGAGGTGCCGGGGAAGGTCGACCGGATACCGGAGTACGACGCGCGGGGCGGGGAGCACCTATGGATCTGGGCAGTGGTCTACCGGGCGAACATCGACCGGCTGATGGATCTGGGACACACCCCGTTCCTGGATGGCGAGAGCCTGCTAGCCATAGATGGCCCAGGTTGCTTCTACTGCGAAAAGGAGTACACCGCCCAGCGCGCTCGGCATCGCTGTCCTGGGAATCCGCCACGCTCCTAGTGTTCGCTGTTCTGTTCGTGTTGCTAGTCTGTGGCCCTATATGGGCCTGATGGGAGGAAGAGATGACTGCGATGACGCCGTTGGCTAAGATCTGGTGGCTGGGTAATGCCATCTTCACACAGGACGCCGTGGGAGGGCTCCGCGAGGTGTGCATGTGCCCGACTGCGGAGGACAGGGACTGGATCGTCTGGTCGCTGGCCAAGCTGCACGGGGTGCCGTTCGATGAGCTTCGGGTAGCAGTGCCCCAGGCTGAGCCAGGCCCCGGCTCACGCCACGCGGCCGAGACGCTGCCTGTGTACCGTGACGCGGCTGGCGTGTGGCGGGCAGAGGGTCCGGCCTCGGCGTTCGGTGACGAATCGCCGTAACGGTTACTTCCGGCAACGCGGCTCCAGTCCTAGCCTCAGGTCTGGAGCCGATCTTTATGGGAGGGCAGTGTGCGCTGGCGAGAGGTACCAAATCCAGACGAGACACCGGAGAGCGTTTGGGACTCCGGGTGGCGCTGGTGGGTCGCCGTGTGCGCTGCCCTTCTCCTAGTGGGGATCGGCGCAACAATACTCACCGCAGCCCTGGAGGCGCTATGACGACTGAGCCTATCCGCCACAAGTCTTTCTTTGTCGTGGAGCCCGAGGGCGTGACAGGATGGAAGCCGTTCCAGCTTGTATTGACGGGATTCACCGATGGCCCACTGCCTATTGAGGGCCTGAAGGAGTTGCTACCGGAGGCGCTGGAGCAGGGCGGGCTACGGGTGGAAGCGATGATCATCAATGTCGGCGCGGCACCGTGGACGGTGAACGCGGACGGGGGCGAAGATGGATGAGGACTTCTACTCATGCGCCTCATTCGACCCCGGAGGGACGACCGGTTGGGCCGTGATGTCGGTCTACCGGGAGGCGATCGAGGACCCTGAGTACAAGATCCTTGAGAACGTCGCACACTGGTCGGCGGGCGAGTTCGTGGGTCCCTGGGAGAGCCAGGTGGACCAGATGATCGAGCTTGTGCTGTCCTGGCCCTCAGCCAAGGTAGTCTGCGAGGACTTCTACCTCCGCCAGATGGCAGTCGACCTCTCGCCGGTCAAGGTGACCTCGGCGTTTGAGTATGAGATGCGACGGATCTCCCGCAAGTACAAGGGTGGTCCTGTCCGCCCCGTCATCAAGCAGATGCCCGCGCTAGCTATGGCTATCACTGACGACCGGCTCCGGGCGTGGGGCTACTATGCCTCGCTGACTGGCCAGCCGCATGCGCGGGATGCCTTGAAGCACAACCTAACCTGGCTCCGTCGAGCCAAAGAGATCCTCGGCGCGCATCGGGTAACGTAGCCTCCCTATTCCACGGGAGGAAATAGATGGAAACGCTGCCCCAGATTGGCAGGCCAAAGATCGGCCCTGCCTTTGACTTCCACCTACCTGAGGACACAAAGGAGCGGTTACGCCGGGCATCGAGACGGTACGGCGTCCCGATGAGCGGCATCATGCGTGAGGCGCTGGACAAGTACCTCAATGAGCTAGAGGATGCCGTATGACCCCGTACCAACTGGCAGCTGTTGACTACGCTGGCTTTGGTTGGAGCCCTATCCCTCTGCCTACCGGCGACAAGCACCCGCCCCCAGACGGCTACACAGGAGCCGATGGCGTCTGGGTAGGGGACATCCAGTCCCGCGAATGGGCGAAGCCTCGCGCCCGGTATCAGGTTGGCGACGGCAAGGTGTCGTTCCCGTGCGGCAACGTTGCCCTCCGGCTACCCCGTGGCGTGCTGGGGATCGACGTGGACGCCTATGACGACCGGGCGGGGAGCAAGACGCTCGCTGCGGCGGAGCGGGCGTGGGGCGCGCTGCCCGCTACGTGGGTCGCTACGTCCCGACCAGGCACAGGGTCAGGTATCCGGCTGTACCGCGTCCCCGAAGGGCTCTCGTGGCCGGAGAGCCTGCGGAAGTTCCACGGTGGCGGGGTGGACCTGATTCGCTGGGACCATCGCTACGCGGTCGTGTGCCCCTCGATGCACCCGAACGGCGCGCAGTACGTCTGGGGACGGCCGGACGGCCAGTGGGTCGCTGACGAGGTCCCGGAGCCCTCCGATCTACCTGAGTTGCCATCCTCATGGGTGGAGGGGTTGACTGCCGGGAAGACCTGGGCGGCGCGGGCGACCGAGGAGCTATCCCAGGACGACATCCGCGCCTGGCTCGCGGACCGGGGCTCCGGCGAGGCCTGTGCCGTGATGTCGCGGACGCTCGCCCAGTACCAGCGACAGGTACGGGAGGCCGGAGATGACGGCGGCGCGCACGACGTAGCACGTAACGGGGCATGGGCCCTGATCGGCGATGCGGCTGCCGGACACGGGGGAGTCCTCTCGGGCCTGGGGAAGCTCCGCAACACCTTCCTGGAGGCGGTCAAGGGGCGACGTGGTGAGCGACAGGCGCGGGGCGAGTGGGCGCGGATGCTCATCCGGGGAGTCCAGAAGGTCTCCGCCGAGGGGGACGTGGCCGAGGATGACCCCTGTGAGCTGTTGGCCTCAGATTGGTCGCCTGTGCGCGCGGCGCGGACCGGATCGGGTGCGTTCGACTACGCACGCGATGACATCGGGAATGCACAGCGGCTAGTGAACTGGGTAGGCGACGACATCCGCTACATCGATGGACTGGGGGGATGGCACATCTGGGAGCGTGGCCGCTGGGTGCTAGACCGGTCTGGCCAGGTCCAGCGCTGGGCCTTTGAAATGGTGCGTAGCATGGAGCGCGAGGCCGAGTTCATCGAGGAGCCCAAGGCGCGTGCGGCGTTCATCGCCTGGATCCGCTCCTCGGGCAACGCCGGACGGCTCAAGGCGATGGTGGACCTGGCTAGGTCGATGCGCGGGATGACCTGGGAGGCCCAGGAGCTAGACGCGAATCCGGCGCGGCTGCTGTGCCCGAACGGGGTGCTGGAGCTGGAGGCTGATGGGGCCTCCTTCCGCCCAGTCGAGCGGGAGGACCGCATCACGCTCGTGACTGCAGCGTCCTATCAGGAGGGTGCGACCTCTGAGCTATGGGACAAGTTCATCACGCGCTTGGCCCCGGACGCGCCTACCCGGCACTGGCTACAGAAGGCAATGGGCTACTCCATGTATGGGCGTAACTCGGCGCGGCTGCTGTTTCTCATACAGGGCAAGACCTCCTCGGGCAAGACCACTCTCGCAGAGGCCGTGGAGTACGTCCTGGGGGACTACGCCGCGCCGTTCAACTTGTCGCTGTTCCGCGCGACGAAGGACCAGGGGGCGAACGTACAACTGGTGCGGCTCCTGCGGCGACGCTTCATCGTCGCCAGCGAGGCATCGTCAGACTGGTTCCTGCATGCGGATGAGATCAAGCGGATCACCGGAGGGGACACGCTCTCCGCCCGGCTGAACTTCGCCAATGAGATGGTGGTGGCTAAGCCATCGTTCACGCCATGGATCGTCTCCAACGATCCGCCCACGATCAACGGCGCGGACCTCGCGCTATACCGGCGTCTCTACACGATCCGAATGGACGGGACTCTTGACCCGGCTGAGGAGGACGTGACGCTACCCGACCAGTTGGCCTCGGAGGCGTGCGCCTCTGCCATCCTCTCCTGGCTCGTGGAGGGCTGGAGGATGTACTGCGCGGAGAAGCTACTGGACGTGCCTGCGGCGATCGTTGAGGCCACTCTGCAGACCCGCGAGGAGCTATCGGACCTGGACGGATTCCTCAAGGAGGCCTGTGTAACCGAGGCCGAGGCTGCGGTACGTGCTGCGGATATCTACCAGGCGTACAAGGAGTGGTGCACCGACAACGGCAGTCGTCCCGAGACGGCGCAGATGTTCGGCCGACAGCTGAGCAAGCGAGGGCTGGACCGGGTACGGCTCCGCGTGGGGGAGTCCTCTGAGGACGGTCGGGAGAAGATATGGGTGAGGGTTGGGCTGAAGCTCCGCAATGGATGGTCGCTGCGGGTCGGCGGGACGCCGGTCGACCCTTCAGATATGGGCCCGTAATGGGCCCGGGACAATCGCTTTGCACCGGGCCCAAGGGTACCAATCCGGGCCCAATATGAAACCACTATGGGACCGGGCATTGGCCTGCGAAAACGTGGGTTCCGGGCCTAATAACTTACTTCTTTTTAATTAATAGGTAATAGTTAAGAGGCTCTTACGCAAACGGACTATTCAGTACTTACCTATGAGTAGATAATACGTTCGTGTGTCCCCTATAGGCACAGCTGTTCGGCGACCTAATATGGGCCCGCCACGATTGGAGGATGTAATGGCGTACAAGAAGGTGCCAGCTGACCACACTGAGTTTATTGGTGCGGACGATGGCACAATGATAGATGCACAACGTAGGATGGACCGTGATTTGCGGCCTGAAGAGCAACTGTGGGAGATCTATGCAACCAACCCGACCGACGCGACTTCAACGCCGGAGACGGCTGACGTTGACGCGATGCCGAGGACGAATCGATGATCTGCGGCGATACGATGGAGGTCGAGGTGCCGCATTTTGAGGCGCGGCTGAACCACACATTGACGTTCCGGTGCGAGCGGAAGCCTGGGCACCGGCCACCGCATACGCCGCACGTTGGGGCGGCTGCGAAGTACGACAAGGAGGATGCGGAGTCGATGACGCTCGCTGAGGCGGTATACCGAGCAGAGGTCGAGGCGGTGAAGTCCCGTGGGTGACTACGCAGACTGCGTCTGGCGTGTGGGATCGAAGCATGGCCGGACAATCTGGGCCGTGCTTGGCGACGGAGAGCGGGAGGACGGGACCGAGGGCAACTGTGATGTGTTCCTCGGCTTGATGGAGACCAAGGACATAGCCCAGGATGTGGTAGACGCGCACAACGACAATCTCGATCCGCCGATGCATGTACGCCAGGCTATCGCGGCTGACTACGCGGAGAGCGCTGAATGAGTAGCCTCAGCGACCTCGACAGGTGCGAGCATGGGCGGCATTCGATTGATCACTGCCTTGGATGCCCGGATGGGTACTCAACGGGCAACCTGTTCCTTACCAACGGCCAGAGGATCGGGACGGACCATGGAGGAGAGCCGATCTACGCTGTGACGTCCCGTCCCCCGAGGGCAGGCGAGAGGCGGCCCGAGCCTCCCGAGGTGGAGATCAACTGGGCGGCACGAAGTGGAGGGTGATTCCAACCTCAGCTGCGAGGACACCACGCTGTGCCTCTTCATGGAGGGCTGGCCGGACAACGTCGATCCGGCGAACCAGTGCTGGAAGGACGCGGTGTGGCACATCTGGTATGAGGACACCAACAACATGACGCAGGCGTGCGAGGCTCACCTGGGGCGGGCGCTGGGATGGGCGAAGGTCAAGGAGTTCCACGAGTTCGGCTCCGCGTGTAACGTGCCCTACTCCTGGTGGTTCCCCGAGGCCGGTACGTGCGTCACCGAGGAGACTGGTCTAGAGATTGGGTTCCTTGTTAGGGAGGGTGGTACATGACAGCAGAGGGGTTACGGGAGGCGGAGCCGGACTACGCGACTGTGGGAAGAGATTTCAGGAAAGACTGGGTACCGGTTCCGGATCCCACTATCCTCACCCAACAGGCGGTAGACCGCGCTGTCGGGCACTTCCGGGAGTACGTCGACACCCGGCTATCAGGAATGGAGAAGGCTACTGCGCTCAACGCCACCAAGGTTGAGCAGAACGCTGACCGTGCCGAAGCAGAGCGAACCAAGGCGGCAGCTGACGTCGAGCGCCAGATGGCCGCTCTCCGGGAGTACTGCCTGGAGCGGATCTCGCATGTGGCCGATGTCGCCACTGAGAAGATCGTGGGGCTTGAGGCGAAGCTCGCGGAGCGGGATGAGCGCGTCAAGCAGGCCGCGACTGAGGCCAAGACCTCGCTCGACGCGGCTATGTCAGCGGCCAGCGCCAGCGTGGCTCAGCAGAACCTCGCCAACGCCACGGCCTCCAACAAGCAGGAGGTCGCATTCCAGAAGCTCCTGGATCAGCAGGCCGCTACCTCCAGGGCAGAGAACCTGGCGCTACAGGGGCAGGTCTCGGACCTCAAGGACCGGCAGGGAAAGCTGGAGACGGCGCTGGCCCAGGCCATTACCACCATGACGGCGCGCACTGAGGCGCGCGTGGAGGGCAAGACTGACAACCGGTTCGTGCAGACGGCATCGATGACCATCATAGGGATCGTGCTGTCTGTCGTCCTGGCTCTCACTCTCCGTCGCTAGCGGCAGGCACGCCGGGGCGGGGAGGCTCGACGGATGAGCGATACGGACTACCAGATGTGGATCAAGGCCCACATTGACGACATCGATGTGCGGGAAGTGCTGCGCAGCAACCACAGGCCAGAGGAGCGGATGGGCACAGATCTGTATTCGTATGTGATCTGTGTCCAGTGCACCGATCCATGGCCATGCGAGGTTAGGCAGATGGTCCGCGACTATGAGGAGGCAGAGCAGGACCGCTGGCGCAAGGAGAAGATGGAGGAGCAGCGGATTGAGCTGGACGCGCTGGACTTCAGGACGCATCTGATGCGACTCCTCAACCGGTTCGGCTATGACGGTCGACTTAGGACGATGGACTGGATCATCGCCGATCTCCTGGTGAACGTCCTCGACAACTTGCAGACGATGCTGTACCAGCGCGACACGAATCAGACCGGCACGCTCGATGCTGTGCTACAGCTGAGGTCCCAAGGCGGCAAGATATGAGCATGGAGTTCGGGCAACGGGTGCGGACGCTACCAAACGGCGAGGTAGGCCTGTACATCTCACGCGGTGTCGCGCTGGTACTCACCGAGACCTCCGGACCGGTCATCCTCCGCTGTGCGGCCCTCAGGACCGAGGCCGTCAACCCCATCCCGGAGGACTCGCCGGTGCCGAGCGAGGAGATGTGCCAGGGAGCGCTGGCGATGCTTCGATTCCTACGCGGCGCGTCCTCGGAGCCGGTCAACATCCACTTCAACCAGACCTCTCCGCCGGAGCCGCCAAGACGCGGTTACGCGGCGGGATACGCGGCTGGATTCATCGATGGCGGTCAGGACGGGCGGCACCCATGAGGATACTGTTGGTACTCATGGAGCCGGATGGCACCGAGTGGATGGTGCCCGCGCTCACCGCCGACGAAGCCACCAGTACACAGAAGGCCGTGGCGATCCCGGTGCAAATGCTGCAGGACCTCGCTCCGCTCACGATGCGGCGCATCACATTCGTGCAGGAAGAGGACGCGGCCAAGCTGCCCGTCCTCGATGAGACCTGGAAAGGGATCAGGATCAATGAGCCTGAATGAGCTACGCGACGCGGTACACGAGACGGCGCGCGCCAAGGGCTGGTGGGACGGGCGCGAGGGCGAAGAGGTCACGGTAAACGGTGCAGGCATTGGTGTCTGGGCACTAGACCAGCGCTCCTTCGCGGAGCTACTGATGCTTGTGGTGAGCGAGTGCGCCGAGGCCCTGGAGGACTGGCGCAATGGCTATGAGGTCGACAAGCCGCGCTGGCAGGTGACCTCCCGGACGCCGGATGCCCCCACGGCTAACCTGGAGGCGCACGGCGACAGGATGCGACTCCGAACGGCGTCAGAGACGCGTGAGGTCAGCCTCAACAACGCGGATGACCGGGAACTGTTGCGGGGACACGGCTGGTACACCAAGCCGATCGGGATCCCAAGTGAACTAGCAGACATCATCATCCGCGTCCTCGACATCTCCGGTGCATATGGGGTCGACATCGAGGACGCTGTCAGGACCAAGATGGAGTTCAACGAGACGCGAGAGGTCCGGCATGGTGGCAAGCGTTCCTGACACCGACAACGTCTCGGTCGCCATCGTCTGTAAGGCGTTCACCACTATGTTGAGGCCAGTCGGACAGCTGCTGGCTAGCGGCAGCGCCTCCGGACGCGCGAGGCTAGGCGCTTCCGAGGAAGGGAAACGGGATGAGCGCGCAGCAGGCCTACGTAGTGGCCGTGAAGGATCTGGCGGACGCGGATAGCGATGTGGAGTTGTCGGCCGGTCGGGTGAGGGCACCGTTCGGCGCGCTGGTGAAGCTCCGGAAGTGTTCGGTGACGTACAAGGGCAACCGAGACGAAGTCATGTTGCAATGGATGGAGATCGGGCAGAGCGTCAACGTCTGGTTCTGGGAGGGCGAGGAGCTACGCGAGGCCCAGACTGTTGTGCCTGAGCCTGGGATCGTCATCAACCATCTGGAGATCCCGCTGAACTTCCGGACGATCGTCTGATGAGTTGGCGCAGGCCCAGCCCCTGGTTCGCGGTTACCGTCCTCGCGCTGAGCATCGTTGTAACGATCCTCGCCGGATGGTACGTATGGCACACGGTGCAGGAAGTCAGGTCAGCATGTCATTGAATCCGGGAGATCGCGTCCTCCTCCCCAAGTCCCTAGGCGAGCACCGAGGGCGGATCAAGTGGAGCGCGGCGGATGAGTTCGCCATCAGCTTCACGTATCCGGCCGAGGATGGAAGCGACGCCAGCGGCCTGATCTACCTCAAGAAGGGCGAAGTCCATGCAGAAGACCAGATGCCGCTGGTGTAAGCCGTACCCGCTCGCCCACTTCATCAATCAGGAGTTGGTACGGGTCGTACGGCGGCACAACCACCGCAAGTGCGTCGAGCTATCCGGCGAGGATATCACCGAGGAGTTCAACCAGGAGGTAGCCGATGGAGAGCGTGCCAAGCGATCAGCTGCACGAGAACATGCCGCCTGATCAGATTGTCGTGGTCGCATTCGAGGACTGGTGTGAGTACTGCGAACGTCCCATTGTTCCGGGCGACGAGTGCAGGATTGTGGACCGTCAATGGATCCACGCCGGGCACGGGCGGTAGCGGCACGGCCTCCTTGGGCGTACCGTCAGGCACAGGGCCGACGATGGGAGACTGGATGCGGTAGCCACTCCTCCTCACAGGATCCAAGCCGCAACAAAATCTCACTCCCCAGACGCGACCCCCGGTGCCCCCGTGTCGGGGGTCGCGTCGCGCGGTACGATCCTCCGGACCGGGGAACCATCGATGACGGGAGATCGCATGCACAAGCTCAGAACCTCGCCTGACGGCGACACGGAGAGCGGCACCGAGGACGACGCCGACTCCGCCAAGGTCTGAATTCCGCCTACCCGGGCCAGAGACACCCCGCCACCGATCCGGCGGGGTGTCTCTGCGTCTGCACTCGCCGCAGTCGTGGGGCTCGGGAGAGGATCGGGCTATGAGCGACACAGTGAGGTACGCCAAGGAGCAGGTGGATGCTGTCCACGACGCGGCGTGGCAGGCTGGAGTCCTCGCTGGGCGGGTCGACACCCTCAACAAGTTCCACGTTCTGATCACACAGCTGATCACTGTGGACTACGCAGGGCCGTACGACGACACGCGAGGACTGGTGGCGCTGCTGGCCGAGGTCGAGGCCCGGCTCAACGATCCGGCCGAGGCAGCGCCTACGCAAGCAGCAGGGAGTCCGGGGTGAGCAGGACGCGAGAGCATTTCGAGCAGTTCAAGACGCAGGCGCAGGCCGAGGAGTACATCGCCAGCCTCAAGGCTCAGGGCAGCAAGAACGGCTGGCGGTACGACGGTTGGTGGAAGCAGTACGCCAGCGCGACCGACACGGAGGGATTTTTCATCGTGCACATCGTCTGGGAGGGCGACCAGCAAGACCAGACGCTGTTGGCTGACAATGGATTCTTCACCGAGCCTGTGCCGGGCCAACCGGACTACGTACAACCCGGCCAGGCCCAACGTTCCGACCCCACAGTGGACTGGCTTGTGGCCGAGGTAACCCGGCAGCGACGGGAGATTGATGACCTGAACAAGAACGTGGCGAGGATGGGCGGCCGTGTCACGGGTCGCGCGCCGACGCCGTACCCAGGAACACCAATGTATACCCCAGGCAGGACCCCTGCCCCGCGACCATGGAGCGCCTGATGACCGTACACGGCACGTCCGGCGCGCCGGACCCGTTCACCCCGATCCTCAAGACGCCGGAGATGGAAGCCTTGTGGGCCAAGCTCCTGTCGTCGGGCTGGGCGGATAAACACCAACAGCGCCTGGAGATTGACGACGTTCTGCGGGATGACCGCGAGTTCGTGTACCAGGCCTCGGACCGCGAGACGCACGTGACGGTGCGCGACCTCGGCAACTGGGTCAGCGTGCGGGTTGCCCTGGTCATGGGCGAGGACCTGGAGGAGGCTAACGAGACGCCGGTGCCCGAGACGGTGCTGTTTGAGAGCGCCCACATCAGCCAGCACCGACTGTTCGCGCTCCTCCATGTTATGGGGATCGTCCGGGCCGACGATGGCTGGATGGCGTGGTACGACACGGAGATCTGGGAGTAGCCAGCTACACTCCTCCTCATGGCAGGTGGACAGAAGGGCGTAAGCACCAAGCGCGGTATGCCGCGAGGGGACGATGGGCGGACAGATGTCAAGGTCCCCACGGCCTCTCGCGGCAATACCAAGGCAGACCTCGAATGGCTGATGGCGCACTGGGAAGACATCGAGCGCATCGGCGACGAAGAGACCAACGTACCGTTCGGCGCGCAGTGGCGCTGGAACGGGCTGCAGGAGGACCTGGACGAGGCAGGCGAGTTCGTCTCCAGGATGGCAAACCCCTGTAAGGCCCGGAGCTACCTCCGCGACAAGGAGGGGCGCTATGTGGTCGACGCGGACAACGACGCTCTCACCCGCCCCTGCCTCCGCGCCTCGATCCCCGGAGCCGAGGTCTGCGTCACGCATGGCGGTTACAACCCAGCGGTACGGCAGGCCGCGCGTATGCGGATCGCCGGAGCGAGCGACGCCGTAGCGGCCCGGCTGCTGGCCATAGCCTTCAACCCCATGACGCCGGAGAAGGACGTGATTGCGGCGTGCAACAGCCTGCTAGACCGGGCGGGTATCAAGGGCGGCTTTGAGGTTGACGTCTCGATGCCTGGATGGCAGGAAGGGCTCCGCAAGCTCTTTGAGGGTGAGTACGCCGACACCGAGGAGCCCAATGCGCAAGGTCCATCTTGAGATCGCCGGTCACATTGTTGAGGTCGAGAGCGACGCGACCGAGGACACGATGGAGGACCTGGCAGCCCGAGCGTTGGGACTGATCGAGGAGACCAGGGTTGCGGCGTCACAGATACGTTTTGGGTTCGGCATCACTTCAGTTGGCAGCAGCTTTGAGCGTCCCTTCACGTTTGACGTGGCCCCGCCAGCCGGGGAGCCTGCATGACGACACCGACTATGTGGCGGACGCCACCGATCCCGTTGCAGATCCACAAGATGACGTGGGATCGTACGAACTGGCAGCCGTACCCGCTCCAGCGCGAGGTTATCACGAGCCGAGCGCGGAACAAGGTCGTGGCATTCGGGCGGCGCGCTGGCAAGAGCCAGACTGGTGGGCATTTACTGGTGCCGGAGGCGTATCGCGCATGGTATGAGCTGGATGATCTCAAGCGCGAAGGGAAGCGCCGGGAGTACTGGATTGTCGGGCCTGAGTACAGCGACTCTGAGAAGGAGTTCCGTGTCTTCTGGGACTCCATCACCCGGATCGGGATGCGGCTCGACCATCCTGGGAGCTACTACAACCCAGAGTCCGGCGAGATGGTTGCCAGCCTGTTCGACCGGCGATTCATCGTGCATGCCAAGAGCGCGAAGTATCCGGGGACGCTGGTTGGCGAGGGCCTGAGTGGAGCTATCTTCTCCGAGGCCGCCAAGCTCAAGCCGAGTGTGTGGATCAAGTACCTACGTCCAACGCTAGCGGACTTTACCGGCTGGACGGCATTCCTCTCCACCCCCGAGGGCAAGAACTGGTTCTATGACCTGTACATGGCCGGACTGGACCCACAGCGGACCGACTGGCAGAGTTGGCGCGCCCCAGCCTGGGTGAACCCGCACCTGTTCCCTGGAGGAGTCGATGAGGAGTTGCTGTCGCGGCTGACGGAGGCGCGCCGGTACGGCCGGATGGACCGGCTGATACCGACGCTCAAGATGCTCTTCAGCGCGACGCACGGCGCGGCCGCACCGACCGGTATCCACCCAGAGATCTGGGCGCTGTTCCTCGACATGAGCATGGAGATGTTCAACCAGGAGGAGGCCGCGCAGTTCACAGAGTTCGTTGGGCGCGTGCTCAAGGACTTCGATGAAGAGCTACACGTCACCGACCACGACTTCAACTCTGCGTGGGCGACCTACGCGGCGGTGGACTACGGCTTCACCAACCCGTTCGCCTGGCTGCTGGTACAGGTCTCGCCGGACCGCAAGCGCATTCACATCCTGGATGAGTATTACAAGACCGGCGTGACGACCGAGGAGGCCATCAAGGACATCCGCTCGCGCGGCCTGTGTCCCGCCCAGACGCGGATGTTCTATCCGGACCCAGCGGAGCCGGACCGTACGCGCGCCATCTCGGAGGCGCTCCAGGTTCCGGCCTACCGTGGGGGGTCGATCCTGCTGCAGGGGCGGATCGAGTGGATGCGCCGATTCCTCAAGATGACCCCGGAGCACCTAGACTTGGGCCACCCTGAGCGCAAGCCTGGCCTCACCATCAGCCGCAAGTGCGTCAACACGATCCGCGAGTTCAACGAATGGCGCTATCCGGACTCGCAGAAGGCAGGCGACCGGGGGCGGGCAGCGCCTGAGGAGCCGATGTCCAAGGACAACCACTGCCCTGAGGCACTGGGACGGCTCCTCTCAGGACTGTTCGGTAACCCGTTCCGCGTGCCCGCGCAGAGCAACCGCACGAATGTCACGAGTAGGAGGAAGTAATGGTTGCGGAATCCCCATACGCGACTGCGGTTGCACTGGGAGGCGCACCGCCGACGTTCGTCAACACCAAGCAGGTGGACGACCAGCAGCGTGTGCAGGCCTACTGGGCATACACAGACATCTACAACAACGCACCCTCGGCGTTTCAGGCGCTCCTCCGGGACGATGGGGATGAGATCAGCCGGAGGTACATCCCTGGCGCCCGCACCATCATCGAGTCCACCAACTCCTACCTCGCTCGGGACCTCGCCTGGACCTGGATCATGAGCGACACCGGAGAGCCAGCAGAGGACGCGCAGCGGCTAGTGACGCAGAGCTTCGTGGACGCGCTGTTCCGGCGTGAGGAGTTCCTGTCCAAGTTCGGCTCGGTCAAGCGATGGACGCTCGCACGCGGCGACGGCATGATCCATGTGACCGCCGACCCGCTCAAGGCCGAGGGCACCCGCATCCGGATCACCGAGCTAGATCCGGCGCAGTACTTCCCGATTGTTGACCCGGTTGATGAAGAGCGCGTGATCGGCTGCTACATCGTGAACATCGTTCTCGCTGACGATGGCACGACGCAGATCGCCCAGCGACTCATGTACCGGCGCGTGATGGATGAGGAGGACGCGGCTGCGTTCGGCTCGCCGATCGGAACCGTCGCGGTGCAGATGGGATTCTATGCCCTCGCCAAGTGGGATGACCGCTACCCGCTGACCGAGGAGGATCTGGAGGGTGCGGAGGTCCCGACGCGCCTAGACACACCCGGCAACCAACTCCTCATGGCCGGGATGCCACTGCCGAGCCAGATCACAGCGATCCCCGTGTATCACTTCCGCAACCGGCGCGGCGGCGCACCGGGCGTGTTCGGCGTGTCGGAGATCCAGGGCGTTGAGACAGTCCTCGGCGGCATGACGACCACGATGAGTGACCAGGACCTCGCGCTAGCGTTGCAGAGCCTGGGCGTCTACTGGACCGACAGTGCGCCTCCTGTTGACGCTAACGGGGTGACGCAGGACTGGGTTATCAGTCCGGCCGGGATGGTCGAGCTACAGGATGGCAAGAAGTTCGGTCGGGTTGAAGGCGTTACGACGGTGGAGCCTGGACTCGGGCACTACGGCGCGCTGCGGAGCGCGGCGCTGGAGACGACTGGCACGCCCGAGGTAGCGGTTGGGACGATTGAGGTCACAGCTGCTGAGTCCGGGATCGCGCTGGCCATCCGGTTCGCTCCGCTGACCTCCAAGAACAGCGAAAAGCAGACCGAGCTAGGCGGCAAGCTCGACCAGTTCATGCATGACCTCATCCACGGCTGGATCCCAGCGTATGAGGGGCTGACGCCGGATGAGCGGCTGGAGGCTGTGTCCTCCTTCGGGCCGATGCTCCCGTTGAACCGCAAGGAGGTAGTGGCCGAGGTCACGGCGCTAGTCCAGGCAGGGCTGGTGTCTCGGGAGTGGGCGCTGAGCTACCTCGCCAAGACGCTGGGGCTCAACTTCCCGGACGACATGCTCCAGCAGATCCTTGACGAGCAGGCTGCTGCCCTTGACGTGGTTGGCGGACGGCTCGACACCGAGGCCGCGCCTCCGGAGGCGTAATGCCAGCTACGGCTCCTGACCCGCAAGAGTGGATCCGCGCCTATGCGGGGGTCCAGAAGCTTGCTGACCATCAGCTGCTGGGCGTCCTGCTAGAGGCACAGAAGGATCTGGACGCTCAGATCAAGCGCATCCTGGCGCGTAGCAAGGGAAGCATCAGCGACTTCGTGCGGGTCAGCCAGCTGCGGGAGATCCGCAAGGAGATGCTTCGGCAGCAGGTCAAGGTGTTCGGACGGATCGGCGATGTCATCAGCCAGGGCCGCGCGCGAGCCGCTCTGGCCGCCGACCATCTCAGCGCGCGGCTCGACGCGGCGTTGTTCGGGATGGTGGGCGACTCGGCGACGGCTAAGGCTCTCGCGGACAGCCTTGAGCAGAGTCTACTCAGGACGATCGACGTGGCGACGGCGCGCATCACGCAGTCCTCGATCCCGCTCAGCCAGAGGATCTATAACAACACGGTCCGGACGGGCGGGCAGATCGACCGGATGATCAACAGCGCTCTGGCACGGGGCTTGAGCGCGCGGGAGTTCGCGGCGGAGGCTTTGAACTTCTTTGACCCCAGCACGCCGGGCGGGATGCGGTACGCGGCGATGCGACTGGCGCGGACCGAGATCAACAATGCGTTCCACGCTATGTCGGTTGAGGCCGCTGACAAGCCCTGGGTGCTCGGGATGCGCTGGAACCTCTCGCGCTCCCACCCAAAGGCAGACGACTGCGACACCCTCGCTCACGACGACCAGTTCAAGATGGGGCCTGGAGTGTTCCCGGTCCGGGACGTACCCCGCAAGCCGCACCCGCAGTGCCTGTGCTACGCAACCCCTGTAGTCGTTGACGATGACGCGTTCATCGATGGGCTATTTGCTGGGAAGTATGACAATTACCTCGGTGGTCACGGCGCGCTGCCAGGTCAGAGGATCGGCCCGAGCCTGCCCGGCGCTGGGCGGGTCACCGCATCCGCTCCGCTCCGGCTCCTCGGTCCAACACCCGCACAGATCCGCGCGCAGACCGTACGGACGGCCAAGGAGCACGCCAAGACCATAAACCTGATGGCATCCGGCAAGGCCCGGACCGCAGCGGGGCGCGAGCTACGGACGCAGGCCACCAAGACGCCGTATACGATGATGAAGCTGAACAGAGTCCGTGGTGAGGGCTCCTCCACGATGTATGGCAGGGAGTTCATCAACTCCCAGGGAGAGAACACGCTCGCCTACTACCGGTTGGCAGAGCGCGACATCAGCATCAGTCCTGGGCACTTCGATGACCTGGACAGAATGACGGCGCTGTCGCGGAAAGACCACGCCTCTGGATGGCACTCGCACTCCGACCGGCCGGGGCTAGAGGCGACGGTGGCACACGAGTATGGCCACCACGTCAACTTCCGGTTCAACGATGGATTCGGGAACTACACGGTTGACCAAGCCGAGCGCATCTTCAGTGTGGTGGCGAAGGAGCTTGGTCTGCGCAAGCCGGTCATCACCAAGGGACGGCACAGGGATATCGGGCTGACTTGGACCGAGGCCGATGCCTGGGTGGCCCAGAACAAGACCGTCATTGAGTTCAGCGTCTCCAAGTACGGCGCGCACTCGCAGGCGGAGATGTTCGCTGAGATCTGGTCGGAGTACACAACATCAGGTCGCCCGCGACCCTGGATCCTCAAGATAGGCAGGGTTATGCAGCGGATGGCCGAGGAGGCAACAAGACCATGACAAGCCGACGCCCAGTGCAATGCCTGGCATGTGAGCGCCTACAGGGCGAGCCGAGGCCTGCCACCGCGATCGACCCCGGAGGGCGAACTGTCCGGACGTGCGATGCGTTCCCTGCCGGAATCCCTATGGCTATTGGCCTTGAGGGTGCGGACCACCGTAAGCCGTTTACCGGGGACGGTGGACTACAGTTCAGGCAGAGGCCAACCGAGGAGGCACGGAAGGCATTCGAGGATTGGCTTGCCAGCTGATTCGACTTCCAGCGTACAGAGGAACTATCATCCGGAGGCAGCAAGATGACGGCACCACTCGACCCCGGCGCACAGAGCGGCGCTGGAGACACCGGACAGAGCGCCGGTGCAGGGGCGGATACGAGCAACGGCGCGGCGGGCACACAGAGCGGTGCCAACGGCCAGCAGGGCCAAGCGGACGCACAGAGCGGCGCTCCGGCGACTCCGACACCGGTTCACACGGCCGAGGAGATGGCGGCCCAGCAGGCGAGGACGCGCGCTTCAGATCTGCGGGCAGGACAGTTGGAGCAGCAGCTGCGAGAGATCCGTGACAAGGACCTCCCGGAGATGGACAAGCTCAAGCGTGACGCCGAGGAGTACAAGGCGAAGCTCGCGCAGGCCGATCAGGACCTGCGACGTGAGCGCGTCCGAAACGGATTCCTCAGCGACAACACGTACGACTGGCAAGACCCCGCTGTCGCGCTCGGGATGGTCGATATCAGCAAGCTTGAAATAGACGATCAAGGCCAGGTCGTGGGGCTCAAGGCCATCATTGAAGGCCTGGCCAAGCAGTACCCGTGGATGCTCAAGCCGAAGTCCGAAGGGGACGGCGGTCAGCAACAGACGGGTGTTCCGCCGATGAACCAGGGCAAGGCTGGTCAGACCGGGAAGCCTGACAAGTCCGAGATGTCCAAGCGTTTGCCGGCATTGCGCTCCCGCCTGGGAGGCTAGGAGGAGAAGGGTGGTGAAGGGTGTCTAGGTACGACAAGTATGAGCCACGAGTGGGCGGATTCCGCGCTCCGCTTCTGGCTGCCATCACCAGCACAGACGTCGGCAAGATCCAGGCGGTGAGCATCAACACGTCTGGACAGGTCGTGATTGGCGGAGCCGCTGAGACTGCCATCATCGGGGTCATCATCGCGGTCCGGCCGATGTCGGCCGCAGAGCCGATCGACGTCATGACTGATGGCGAGATCGTGGAGGCGACCAAGACCGGCGGTACCGCATGGGCCGCTGGTGACATCGTCTACGCGCACGGAACAGCTGGCGGTGTCGGCGTCGTTGACGCGGTGGCAGCGACCAGCAAGATCATCGGCAAGATGGTCTCCACCACACGCATGATCGTCCGCTGCCCCATGGCAACCACGTAAGGGAGGGATGACAGATGGCTAAGGGTTACGCCACCAGTGCTGACATCCTCACCCGTACGCGGGATGGGCAGGATCTCAACGCGGTGTGGGACAGCTACCAGCAGGCGCTGCAGGACTTCAACAGCGCGCGCACTCCGCTCGCGGACCTCCTGTCCTTCGGTGTCACGAACGTCATCGAGGACATCGTCCAGCCGGGTACGGAGCGATTCGAGGAGGCCACAGAGTTCGGCATCCCGGTCTCGATCCGGCCGCAGCCTGTCGTTACCCAGCGGGCATTCCCGTTCAAGTGGTACGACATCCGCGCGTCCTACACCTTCCAGTTCCTCGCCGGAGGCCCCAACCAGCTTGGCGGCGCGTCGACGCAGCAGCTGGACGCGATCCTCCAGCAGGTGATGGAGGCCGACAACGCACTCCAGTTCGACCTCGTGATGAAGGCGCTGTTCAACAACGTCAACAGGACCGCGACCATCGGCACCACGCCGTACACGGTCACGGCGCTGTACAACGCGGACGGCTCCTACATCCCGCCCTACAAGGGCCTGACGTTCACGCCTGGCTCGCACACGCACTACATCAACACCGGTGCGGCAGCGATCGACAGCACGGACCTGACTGACGCGGCGTTCCTGGTGGAGGAGCACGGTTTCACCCGGCAGAACGGGTACACCGTCATCCTCCTCATGAACAAGGCGGAGTCGGACGTTGTCAAGACGTTCCGGCGCGGCGTGGCGAACAACAACGCGCAGACGGCCGTGTACGACTTCATCCCGGCTCAGGGGACTGGCTTCCAGCTGCCCGTCGGCTGGGAGGTCGCGGCGGGATCGCAGCCTGCGAACACGTTCGCCGGTCTGTCGGTGGTCGGCTCCTACGGGCCGTACCTGATCGTGGAGGACCCGCAGATCCCTGCCGGGTACTTCGTCGCGGCAGCGTCGCAGGGCCGGTCCAGCAACCTGAACATCGTCGGTCTCCGCGAGTCGGAGAATGCCGCGCTGCGGGGTCTCGTGCTCCGTCCCGGCAACAACTCCAACTACCCGCTCATTGACTCCTTCTTCATCCGGGGTCTGGGATCGGGTGTGGCCCAGCGCGGCGCGGCGGCAATCGTCCGCGTGTCCGCATCCGCCTACGCGGTTCCAGCCGCATTCGTCTGGTAACGGGGAGGAGGCGAAGATGGCACGGAACATTCCGATGGATGAGCCGCTCACGCGCGAGGATCGCAAGTACCTCAGCGACCGTGGTCGGGAGGACCTCATCGCACGACTGGATGAGGAGAATGGCGTGGACGAGGATGAGGCCGAGGAGGCCCCCGACTACACGCTGTGGGGCAAGGCCGATCTCTTGGCCGAGGTGGATAAGCGCAACCAGCAGGACCCGACGCTGCAGATGAGCGCGTCCGGGACCAAGGCCGAACTGGCCGCACGCCTGGAGGCACACGACGAGTCACTGGCCGACGCCGAGCCAGCCGACGAGTGACCGACCCCCGGACGCGCGACGTAGCCTGCCGTTGCGTCGCGCGTCCGGGACTCGCCTAGGGAGGAGGAGGCATGGCAACCGCTGACCAGATTGCCTTGCTGCGGCTGAAGATTGACCAGCCGCTCAACGCCGATCCCTACACGGACGCTGTCCTCGGCGCGGCGATCGACGCGGCCTCGGGTGATCTCGACCTCGTGGCGTACAACGTCTGGACCAACAAGGCCGCTAGCGCCTCCTCGCTCGTGGACATCTCCGAGGGCGGGTCCAGCCGCAAGATGGGCGATCTCCAGGAGCAGTTCCTAAGGATGGCAGCGCAGTTCGGCGGGCAGAGCCCTAGCTTGGCCTCTGGGCGGGGCACCCGCGTCTCCCGGCTCCGGAGGTAGGGCAATGACCCTTCTGGCCGGAGAATTGGAGCTACAGCGCCGTAACACACAGGCATTCATCGACTCAAACCCGACCACGCTCACGCTGATCCCGAGGAGCCGCATCAAGCGTGGCTCGGGCTTCCAGTGGGTCGAGGGCCCACCACGCGCTCCGCAGGTCCTCCGGGTGATCGACCAGAGCAGCACGCGCGGCCCAGTCCAGGGCTCCGTACACACTGCCGATGGGGTTGAGCGCAGGGTCGAGTACCAGCTGCTTGGCAGCTACCAGGCGGCCATCGGGCTGTACGACACCTGGGTTGACGCGAACGGGCTCCGCTGGGAGATCGCGGAGCTACTGCCAGACAACGGCTATGAGCGCCGGGCACAGGTGGTGCGCCGTGGCGAGTCGTAACGGAGCCAACCTCAACATCGAGATGGACATGACGCCGCTGCTGCACGGCGTCAAGGTCCTGGATGACCGGCTCGATGGGTTTGTGGCCACCACGTTCGATCGGCAGGCGACCATCGCACAGGGCTGGATGAAGGACAACGCGCCGTGGACTGACCGCACCGGTAACGCGCGGCAGGGTCTCTCGACGGTGACCGAGCACGAGGCGCGGAAGCGCCACACGCTCCATCTGTTCGGCCGGATGCCTTACAACATCTGGCTTGAGGTCCGGTTCGCCGGTCGGTACGCCGTGATCGTCCCGGCGCTGATCGACCAGGGACCGAAGCTCATGGGGACGCTCAACAGAATCTTCCGAAGGTTGGGTGGAGCATGACCACCAACCTTCGTGACCGGGTGTACGACGTGCTGACGTCCGACCCCACGCTGATCGCGCTCGGGCTCACCACGGATACGTTGTATCCGGCCGGGACCGACACCATCCAGGCAGAGACTTTCGCTGTGATGCGTTGGGGCGTAACCGAGGTAGGACCGGGCAACGACAGCGACGCTCGCGTGGAGAACATGAACTTGTGGGCCTACAACCGGGCTGGCAACTACACTCCCATCACAGGGATACTCCGGGCGGCGCGCAGCGTCCTGCTGGGACTGGCCGGGACTCCGATCAATCCGGGCTGGATCATTGGGCTGAACTGGAACGGCGACAGCACGGATCTGTTCGATGACGGCTACAAGGCGTGGACCCGCAACAGCGCGTACCGGATTGCGGCGACGGGAGGATGGTAATGACAGGCAAGGCACGCAACGGCGAGGCCAACGTGACGGCAGAGGGCGATCCCGAGGCCGCGCCGAAGACACGCAGAGAGATCGTGTGGAAGGGCCACCTGTACCCGTTCGATGAGCGGGAGTTCACAGCGATGGACTTCCGCCGTCTCATCGGCCCACCGCCCGAGGGCGAGGAGCCGCGTGAGGTCCCCATGTTCCTGCGTTGGAACAAGGGGAACAACTGGGTTCAGCCGCTCGACGCGCTGGGCTTCCTCACGGAGGAAGAGCAGGTTCGCTTCCTCACGAACGAACAAGACTTGGAGGTTGTCGAGGTTGAGGATTGAGCTTCGGTGCGACTCCAAGAAGCACGGAGAGCTACTGGCCGAGGATGAGGCTGAGCCCATCATCGAGATCAAGTGCTCCTCGCGCTTCTGCGGGGCCGGACCGGGGCGGGTGGTCCTCCACCGCTTCAACACCGAGGGAAAACTGTTGGATACACTGAGGTTCAGGGATCTAGAAGGGAGGGACAATGCCTCTGAACACGATTTCGCTGCCATTCGGTCTGCGCGATCTCAAGATCACCCCCTACACTGACGCGACTGCGACGGTGCTTGCGGGTGCCTCGGTCGACCTGCCGAACTCCCGCACGCTGACGTTCGCCGAGGCCGAGGAGTTTGAGGAGCTTCGGGGTGACGACAGCCTCGTGGCGACGCACGGCAGCGGCCCACAGGTCGAGTGGGAACTTGAGGGTGGCGGTGTCTCGTTTGAGGCCGTGGCCGCGATGTATGGCGGCACGGTCAGCACCACCGGCTCCACCCCCAACCAGGTGAAGACGCTCCGCAAGCTCGTGACGGACGTACGGCCCTACTTCAAGATTGAGGGCCAGTCCATCAGCGACTCCGGTGGCGACTTCCACATCGTCATCTACCGCGCCAAGGCGACCGACAACCTCACCGGTGAGCTCACCGATGGGTCATTCTTCCTGACCGGTGCCTCCGGCGTCGGCCTGAAGTCTCTTCTCCCGGCCGCACTGGACCGGGTGTGGGACTTCGTCCAGAACGAAACTGCTGCTGCTATCCCGTAAGGAGGCGACGACATGACAGACATGACGGCATTTGTCCAGAAGCCAGCTCTGGTTGGCGTCGCACCGACGTACACGCAGGTGACGGCAGCGGACTTCTTCACCGCGCAGCCCAACGCGCGGTACATGCTGCACTACAAGTGTGGCGCGACACCGACCGGGGCGGGTGCCTTCAAGGTCACCGACCCGAGCACTCAGGTCCCTGTTGGATCGACGGCCGTGGCAGGCTTCGCGGACGCACAGGTCCAGGGAGCAGGCATGACGGCCACGACGGAACTGATCGCGTGGATCGACAACTCCTCGCGGTTCCGTGACGCGAACGGCCGAGTCAACCTGACGGCCACGGGTACCCTCACGACCGTAACGGTGGGTATCTTCGGGCCGTTCTAAACCATTCTGACAAGGAGCACTAGGATGCCAGTCAGCAAGCCTCGCAAGGACAAGAAGAAGTACGGCATGGGCGGTCAGGGCAAGGTCTTTGATCTTGAACTTCCAAGCCTCGATGATGACGGCGACCCCAACGTCTGCCGGGCGCGCCGTCTCGGAGTCCAAGGACTCATCAAGCTCGGCATCCTCGACAGCATGGACACGCTGACCTCGCTGGTGGCTACCGGGATCACTGAGATCAGCGGGAAGATCACGGCCGCCGACGCGGCCAAGATGGCTGGGGTGGCCGACAAGATGGACGAGGCCATGGGCCTCATCGACTCCATCGTGATCGCAGCGGTTGTCGAGCCGAGGGTCTACCCGATCCCCAAGCCCACACAGGTCACCGACGCGGCGGGCAACACGATGTTGCTACCGGCTGAGCCGCGCGATCCGGAACTGCTGTACGCGGATGACGTGGACCTCGATGACAAGATGTTCATCATGGACTGGACGATCGGCGGGTCGGCGGATTACCGGGCGTTTCGTCAGTCAACCGAGGACTTTGTGGGCGATGTGGCAGATGGCCCAGGCGTACCGGACGCGACCGAGCCAGCTGCTGGCAGTTGAGCACGAGACAACGGCGTATTTCCTCGATCGAGCGGTGTTCCTCTTCGGACGGTCGCTGGACAATGAGCTAGAGACAGCAGGGAAAGGCAAGAGCCAGAAGCGGCAGGCGATGGCCCGAAGCATGGTCCTCCATAGGTGGCTTGACCGAGGAGGATTCAACACGCCGAAGGGGTAAGCCGTGGCCGATTACAACCTTGGAACGGCCCGAGGAAAGATTGAGGTCCAGTACGACGGCGCTGGTGTTGGCAAGGCGCAGAAGGGCCTGCAGACTTTCCAGAACAGCGCCCAGAAGATGGCATCTGGGTTCACCAAGGTTGCCGCTATCACCGGAGCCGGGGCGGGGCTCATCACGGCGGCGCTTGCCGTCTCGGTCAACAAGGCCATCGACTTTGAGAAGCAGATCTCTGCGATCGGCGCGGTGTCCGGCGCTAGCGCCAAGGAGATGGACCAGCTTCGCCAGAAGGCACTCCAGCTTGGTGCAGACACAGCATTCTCGGCCAGCGAGTCCGCGCAGGCCATGGAGGAGTTGGTCAAGGCTGGCCTGACCGTCGAGGAAGTGCTGAACGGCGCAGCCGACGCGACGGTCAACCTAGCCGCTGCAGGCGGGATCGACCTTCCGCAGGCCGCCTCGATTGCGGCCAACGCGATGAACGTGTTCAACCTTGCTGGCAAGGATATGGCGCACGTCGCTGACCTCATCGCAGGTGCTGCTAACTCCTCCGCGATCGACGTGCACGACTTCGGGATGTCACTGGCGCAGTCCGGCGCGGTGGCGAACCTCGTGGGCCTGTCGTTCGATGACCTCTCGGTTGCCATCGCGCTTATGGGCAAGGCCGGGGTGAAGGGCTCCGACGCCGGTACCTCGCTCAAGACGATGCTCCTGAACCTCAACCCGGCCACCCAGAAGCAGAAGGAGTTGATGAAGGACCTCGGTATCATCACCGAGGATGGAGCCAACAAGTTCTTTGACGCCAAGGGAAAGCTGAAGAGTTTCGGTCAGGTCTCCCAGATCCTCCAGGACGCTCTCAAGGGCCAGACCAAGGCGCAGCAGCTGGCGACTCTTGAGACCATCTTCGGATCCGACGCGATCCGGGCAGCTGCCGTCTTCACCAAGGAGGGGGCGAAGGGCTTTGACGAGATGGCTACGGCCATGGGCAAGGTCTCCGCCCAGGACGTGGCAGCCAAGCGTCTCGACAACGTTGCCGGAGCTATCGAGCAGCTGAAGGGGTCGCTGGAGACTGCGGCCATCGTGATCGGCACAGCGTTCCTTCCGGTGATCCGCAAGGTCGCTGAGTTCATCACCATGCTAGCCAACAAGTTCAGCAGCCTGGACCCGAGGTGGCAGAAGCTTATCGCGTTCGGCGCGGCCGCAGCTGCGGCGCTCCTCGGCGTGATCGCAGCGCTAGCGGCGGTGGGGGCGGTCATCGCCGGAGTCGCGGCCTCGCTTGTGGCCGTGAAGATTGCTGCCATCATAGGCGCAATCGTGGTTGCTGTTGGTCTTCTGATCGCAGCCTTCACGGCACTCTGGAAGCGCTCAGCAGCGTTCCGTAGCGCAGTCCAGACAGCGTTTGGATTCATCAAGACGGTCGTGGCCTCCGCGATCGAGGGATTCAAGCGCCTCGTGGACTTCGTTCGGACGCAGATCATCCCGATCATCCAGTCAGGGCTCAAGAAGGCAATCGACAACCTCGGTCCGGCGTTCGCTGCTATCAAGAACTGGATCGAGACCCGCGCGCTTCCGGCCTTCAACAAGCTCAAGGACGCTTTCGAGACTGCCCGGCCTACGCTGGAGAAGATCGCCAAGTTCATCGCTGGTGTGCTAGCGACCAGCTTTGAGATCATGGGCAAGATCATCGGGACCGTAGTCCCCATTGTCCTCAAGCTCGCAGGCCCGGTCTTCAGCCTCCTCATCAGCGCGATCTCATTCCTGATCGCCCACATCCCCCAGATCGTGTCAGCGTTCCAGACCTTCCTCGGCATCATGAAGACGATTGGGACCGTCCTCGCGGCGGTGGTGATTGTCCCGCTGATGGCGGTCTGGGAGGCCGCCAAGTTTGTGTTCAACGCCATCAAGGCCGGAGCACAGGCGCTAGCGACGGCTTGGAGCGCGATCTGGGCGACGATCGGCCCTCCTGTGATGGCTGTGTTCAACGCCATCAAGGCCGTTGTGTCGACGGTGATGACAGCGATCTCCGCGATCATCCAGGTGGCCTGGACGCTAATCAAGGCCGTGTTCATGGCCGGAGTCGAGGCTGTCAAGGCGACGGTGGGGCCTGCGTTCAACGCCATCAAGGCGATCATCACGGCAGTGATGGGCTTCCTCGCGCCGTACCTCTCGGCCATCTGGAACACGATCCGCTCAGCAGTCTCCAGCGCGGTAAGCGCCGTCTCGTCGGTCGTCTCCACAGGATGGAACATCGTCAAGACCGTCGTGACGACGGTGATGAACGCTGTCCGGTCGGTCGTGTCATCCGTCTGGAGCGCGATCAGCGGGATCGTCAAGGGTGCGATCGCCAACATTGTATCGATCGCCAATGGCGTCAAGGCTTTCGTGGACAAGATCCGGGGATTCTTCAACGACCTCAAGAAGGCCGCCGAGGGCGGGACGGGCAGCCTGATTGCGTTTGTCAAGGGCATCCCTGGGAAGATCCTCAGTGCGGTGGGGAACCTCGGTGGCCTCCTGGTGAACGCTGGCAAGAGCATCATCCAGGGCCTGATCAACGGCATCTCCTCGATGATCGGATCGCTCGCCTCCAAGCTTTCTTCCATCACCAATCTCCTGCCATCCTGGAAGGGTCCGGAGGAGCGGGACAAGAAGATCCTCACGCCCTCGGGCCAGTGGATCATGGAGGGCTTGCTGCGAGGGATCGACAAGGTGATCCCGATGCTGCGCCAGAAGCTCGGGGACGTGACCGCCCTTGTGTCTCAGCCCAACGTAGTCGAGGCTGCGCTCACGACCGCTACGGCCGGAGCCGTTCGCTTCGGCAACACGGGACCGATGGTCCCGACTGCGCCCAGCAAGCAGACCACCATCCAGCAGATAGTCATCCGAGGAGTCTGGGACTTCACCGACCCGAGCGCTGCCCGGAAGATCATCGCTATGCTGGCCGAAGAGATTGACCGGTATGAGAGGGAGCACAAGTGACCGCGTGGGGACAGATGCAGGTTGGCAAGGTACTCCTTGCCGAGGCCCACCTTGTGTCTCGCCGACAGCACGAGACCATCGGTACCAGGAGTATCACGGTTGGTGGTACGGAGTACTGGCCCGGCTCTCCTCGGCTCCTCTCTGAGGCCGATGTGGCGGCTGTCGCCGAGGACATCCTGGGGCTCAAGGACAAGTTCGTGCCCATCTCCTTCTCCAGCAAGTCCGGCAACAATGGTTATTACATCGTTACAGACTCCGGCGTCGAACACACGCGGTGGGCGGGCGAGGCGCAGGCTGCGGTCTGGCAGATGGATCTTACATACCAAGGTCCTGACGCGGCGATCGATGTGGAGGCGCGGTTCAGCCACGTTGTCCGCGCCAACGGCTTCGCGCTAGGCGGCACGCGCTGGCACGCGCCACCGATCGGACACTATGCCTACTACACCGGCACCACCCCGCCCTCCGGCACGGTCGTCCGGCCGACTGCCTATGGGAACATGACCGTGTTCCTGGGCGTGCCCTCCGGCATCAACCCTCGCTGGGGCTGCCCGGTCTCCTCGGCGCTCCTGGGGCGGGTCACGCTCGTGTCGGCGGGCATAGCTCGCGCGGCCTCCGGGATCAACGTCCCCACCACAACCTGGGTGCTTGACAACGGGATCGTCCGGGTGTCCCCGCTGGCTGCCTCGGGCCTGCTGAGCATCGGTGTGTGGAACGGCGCAGCGTACGACAGCAAGGCCTGGAACGTCCAGCGCGCCGGGGCTAGCATCGCGCTCTCCACCTTCAGTGCGGCGACTGTGCTCCGCAACGACGTTGAGGCTGTCACGCTCCGGCTAGTCCGGGACCGCGCGCCGGGGCGGGACACCGTGGATCTGACGCTCCGGCGCGGCTCGCGCTTCGTGGAGGTGCTTGTCCAGACGGACTCCTCGGCGACGCTTGGCGTCACGCTCCAGAGCAGCGAGACGCAGACGGACAACACGGCCTCGGGATACGTTGTCGCGACTGGTGACGATGGATTTGGCGATCGGTACATCGCAGGGTCCTCCAAGGCCAGCGTGACTGCGGTCGCCGGAGGAGGGGTGCAGAAGACGGCGGTGACGTCGCTGGACTTCTACATCGGCGTTGTATACAACGGTGGTGCAGCGATCTCCGGGGATCAGGCGACTAACATCAGGGACCAGTACATAGGGACGATGTCCGCCAAAGAAGCAGGGGTCAGACGTTGAGCGTTAATGAAGTCAAGCAGGCACTGGGCTCCTGGGGTCTCCGGCTCAAGAAGGAGACCCCGCAGGTTGTGCTGGACACGCTCTCATACTTCGGCCACGTTGCCATGTGGCCGGGCGAGGTCATCGCCGAGGGTCTCACCGACGCGGCGCTGCCGGTCGCTCGATACGTTGGCGTGCTGAGGGTCCGGGACCTGAGCGAGGACTACACCATCGGCGGCTGCGGGATGGCGTTCTGGCTCGGCGATGAGGATGGCAAGGGGGATGTATTCGAGACGGCGGTGGTGCTGACGGCCCAGACGTTCGCTGCCTCGGTCGCGGCGCTCCTCCCGCCCAGCGGCTCCGTGACGGCCGGGACGATCAACGCGATCGCCGGGACCATCACGCAAACGTTCCAGTGGCAGAGCCCTCGGGACGCGCTGGACTATGTGACCTCGCTGTTCACCGGCGAGTGGCGGGTGACGGGTGACGGGAAGCTAGATGCCGGCACAGTCGCGCAGCTGTACCGGACCGTTCCGCAGACGCTCCTTGTCCGTCGGCAGGATGGCAGGGAGATGGGGATGCGGGCGCTGCCCGGCCAGATGCGGCTGGCGTCTGATGTCGAGGACTACACCACCCGCGTGGTCGTCCTCGCCGAGGGCGAAGGCGTCTCGATCTCGACCGGCGCGGCCAACGCGGCTGTGGTGCCGTACAAGGACATCCACAACAACACCGTCAAGCTGACCCGTCTCGTCTCGGAGTCCGAGACGGACCCCACGAACGCGACTGCCCGCGCGCAGCTGCAGCTGAACCGGTTCCAGGCCGCCCGAGCGAACGTCACGCTGTCGACCGACGCCTATGACGTCAAGGGCGACCTCGTGGTGGGCGACTATCTGTACATCTGGGACAAGGAAAGCGGTTTCTTTGACGTCGCCAATGAGATCCCGTGGCGTGGCGAGCCGATCAACCCGATCGCGCTCCGGTGTATTGAGCTGAGCTACCCGATCCCGCCCGGCTGGACGGTCGCCTACCGCGACGTGAACGGCGTCTGGACGGACCTGTCGCGCTACTATGAGCCGGAGGGCGGGGACACGACGGTTGTGGTGGGGGACTTCTCCCGCAACCTTACCGGCATCGCAGGCGAGCCGATCGGTGTTCGCGTCAACGCTCCTAGCGCCGGGGCGGATGCGACGGTTCCCGCACAGGTTGTGTTCGGCGCGTACTCCACAGCGGCCTACCAGTCCTCGGCGATCAATGACCTCAAGGCGGCTGTCCAGCTTACATGGACGCAGCCGCTCAACGTCGACGCATCAACGATCGTCGACGGAGACCACTATGAGATCCAGTACCGTGTCACACAGGCGTACTCCTATCCCATCACCTGGAACCAGGCGAGCCTGTTTCACTGGAACCAGTTGCAGACGTGGGGCCGTCCGCTCTCCAACGACGCCAACACCGGCGACAACTGGAACACCGTCATGGTCCCGTTCGACCAGACGGTGGCACTGATCCAGGAGCTATCTGTTGCGGTTGAGTATGAGTTCCGCATCCGTGCCGTCGACACCGCCAACCCGCCCAATGTCGGAGCCTGGTCGTCTATCCTGACGATAACGACCACGGGAGACGTGCTCGCTCCGAGCGTCCCGGCTGCGCCTACCGTTGCCGCGTCGCGGCTCGGGATCCAGGTCGTTCACCTCCTCGGCAAGTCCTCGGGCGGCACGTTCAACCTGGAGCCGGACCTTAACCACCTTGAGGTGCATGTAGGCTCCACATTCTTCTTCCCTGACAGCACCAGCCTCGTGGGGCGGATACCTGCCAACGAGAGCAACCTGATCGGCCGGATCCCAGTCGTGGCAACATTCCAGCTGGAGAACACTGCCGACGTCTGGGTCAAGGTCATCGCTGTCGACAGGCAGGGCAACAAGTCCGGAGCGAGCACGGCTGTGCAGGCCAGCATCCTGCTGATCGACAATCAGCACGTGAGCGACCTCTCGGTCAGCAAGGTTACTGCCGGAACGATCACCTCAGACTGGATCGTTGCGGCGGCCATCAAAACCGCAGCGATGGGCCAGCGCGTTGAGCTCAACTCCCTGGGGATCCAGGCGTACAACGCCGCAGGGCTGCAGACGGTTGCCATCAGCTCCGACCCGCTCTCCTCCGGGGACTTCGTGGCGTTCGGCGACGGGCTGCACACCTTGGCCCGGATCGACTCCACAGGCGTTGTCGTCGCCAAGGACTCCTATGTAGACAGATCCTTCATCGGTGGCGTCGACATTGTCGCGGACGTTATCAACAAACGCCCCAAAGGAATCATCGCATGTGGGCAGAGCAGTGTGTTGGTGCTCAACTCTG
>Ga0307286_10000008_pt1 | contig 56282 bp, 66 predicted proteins | sample ER_DNA_140_FD_194478 | JGI IMG/M metagenome (GOLD analysis project Ga0307286, IMG submission 194478) | Bulk soil microbial communities from the East River watershed near Crested Butte, Colorado, United States - ER_DNA_140 | ecosystem: Environmental > Terrestrial > Soil > Floodplain | place... | reverse complement strand
TCACTGCCGAAGTTCGAATCGCTTCCACCTGTCGCGCCTAAGCCAAGTTCTAGCGACATCAAGTACACGGGTAAGACACTCGGTTCTCATGGCGCGCAGGTGTGGGTCAACCCCAGTACCGGAGAAAAGTGGCTCTTTAAGCCACAAGCGAAGTGGATGACCGACCTCGACGTGAAAACCGCCATACTGCAGTCGAAGGCCGGTCTCACGCGTCCGGGTGTGTACGAGATCTCTCTGAACGGGAAACACGGCTCCATCCAGTACATGTTCGACAACTCCACAGCAGCGTTTCCTGACTTTGATCCGTTAAAGTTGAGCGACGCCGATCTCTCGGTGTTGCAGCGAGAGCAGATCTTCGACTGGATGATCTCGAACTTTGACGCGCACACGGATCAGTTCATACGCACCGTTGATGGAACGATCGCAGGTGTGGATAAGGGTCAAGCGTTCAAGTTTTTCGGCAAAGACAAACTTGACTGGGACTACATCGCACCCGGTAACATCGGCACGTTCGTGTATCCGAAGATCTGGAAGGCGTTCGTTCAGGGCAAGGACATCAAGTTACTTGATCCGACAACGGGCCCGCTGGGCGACTACATTCAGCGTCTTATCGATATCCCGGACGCTGAGTTTCGTGAGTTACTCAAGCCATATGCGTTAGCGCGCGAACAAAATTTTGGCGCGAGTGCGTCAAAGTTCTTGGATGATGTCGTACACCGTAAGAATAATCTTAAGAACGACTTCGCTGACTTTTACACTCGAGCGTTGACCGAACGCGCAAAGCACGTGTCAACTCCCGCACCCTCGTCCGTTCCGTTGCCGACCACATCTACGACCGTCACTCCTGAGTTTACACCCAGCGTTCCGGGCGACATCTCAGCGATTCACCAGAACACGAAGCTTTTTATTATGGATCGGTTCAAGGACGCGGGCGGTGGTAAGAAGGTTACGCCGGCGTGGGGCGGTGCGAAGATCTACAAGACGCTTCAGCTCATGAAGGAGGAAGACCAGGTTGGGGCGTTCAATGATCTCTCAGATCTTCAGCTGATTCGCGTGCTCGATGAACAGGGTGGATTCATCGGTAAGCCGAAGACCTATGAGAGTGAGGTCGTCACGTGGCTCGATACTCCTGCGGGTAAGAAGTTCTCCAACAACGCGACACTGACGAACGGACCGGTAAAGCCACAGATTGCACCGATACAACCTGTCAAGGCAGTCATCCCCGATGACGCTACGGATGTGCTAGAGACGGGAACCAAGGTAACGCCGGCCGGTCTCTTCTCAGATCTACCTAAGTACAAGCAGAATGAGGTCATCGGCTACCTGAAGACCAATGACAACACGGTACTTCGCGCGGTAAAGAGCGGTAACACCGTCGACGTGCAGCGTCTCGTAAACAGCGAGTGGGTGTACGATAAGTCGTTCACCGACTGGACACCCATGATGAATGAGTACAATGTTGACGTGCCGTTCTGGTCAATCAAGACGCCGTCGACCGCGACACTAAAGACGACGAAGGTTCCGGGTGTTCTACCGAATGATGAACTGAGCGGACAGCAGATTTGGGACTCACGGTTCCTCTGGGATAAGAATGATGTTGTGGTTCAGTCGATCGACCGTGATTCGTCGCCGGGTGAGACCATCACGTGGCAGATTATCTCGGACGGTAAGGGTGGCTTTAAGACTCGATACAAGGGGGACACCTGGCACGACTGGACGTACAGCCAGACGGGTCTAATGTCAGATCTCAATACGCTCGCGCAGACGTTGGAGAACGGTGAGAAGTGGCAGGCCACCGGAGACATTCGCGTTACAACGAAGACAGAGGCACATGTCTTTGGTAAGAAGGTCGGCGATGTCTTAACGAATGATGAGATCTGGGACGGAACGTCAGGCCTAGAAGCCGGCACGGTCATTGCGCACAGCTACGATGCGAACATGGGTATGACGTTTCGCATTAAGGTAAATCCGGGACCGCTGGGCCACGGGGTGTTAATCGATGGGCGTGTAAACGGCTCGACGAACTGGGGTGGTAGCTACCAGGTCTTTAATGTGAACGATATCCCGAGTGATGTGTGGCACGCCGCCAAGATCGACGGTGGTATCGCTGATGAAGTTCGCGCGATCATACCAGGTGGATCTTCAAAGATCCCGTTTAAGCCACTGTCGAACATCAGTGGTAAGGCGGTGGGTGACTCAGTCAGTAAGAGTGAGATCTTTGATGCAGTTCACCCTAACACGCAGCCGGGCACCATCATAGCCACGGCAAAGGCAGATGCCGATACAGAGTGGCGTCTCGTTTTTAAGTCAGACGGTTATCTTCATCTTGAAATTAAACCTTCACCTAAGGGTGAGTGGAGTGACTTTCAGACCGTCTTCAATGACGTACAGCTTCATAATTTAGACTGGAAGGCCGCAGCGGGGCTTAAGACACCTGAAAAACCAGTGAGTGTAAGCGTATCTTCGCGAAAGTCAAACATGTCTGGCTTTAAGGTGGGTGATGAAGTTACGCCCGCCGAGATCGGCATCGAGTCGCTCAATGAACCCGTGTCAGGCACCATCATCGCGACCGCTAAGAGTATGGATCTCGACTGGCGTATCATTTACCACAATAATAATCTTCGTATGGAGTTCTACAACAAATCTACGAAGAAGTGGATGAACAACTATCCCGGTAAGCAGGGACTTAATCCGTCTGATATGGACGGATTTCACTGGCACGCTGCCTCAGGTTCTGTGTCACATCCTATAAAGGCACCAAGTGTGAAAGTGAAGACATCGGTCGCACCAACACCACCGTCACCACCCGCCGCGACAAAGGTGAAGTTAACGGGCGATCAGACGCACATGCCCGGAAACACTAAGGTCGGCGACGCGGTTACATCAGAAGACATCTTCAACAACTTCGAAAAGTATGAAGATGGACAGATCGTCGCAACACACGTTGCGTGGGGTCAGAAGTATCGACTCTTTGTCGCAGACGGTAAGCTTGTGCAGCAGAAGCAGACGGCGGCCGGTGCGTGGACACAGACGACGACTATCGCAAATAAGTATTCGATTCAAGCGCCTACCGGTTGGAAGGCGCAGAATGACTTCGTAACACCGCAACATCTCAAGGCTGCGAAGAAAAAGATCGGCAGCGTGCCTACACCGGTGAAGGCCGTGAAGACCACGCAGACCGGATCGAAGGCAGCGAATCACGTGCCGTCGTCCGCGCAGGTTGGTATGCCGATCGAGATAACTCACGTCGACCTGACGCCGTGGGATGAAGCTGAGCAGCTGGAGATTTACGAGTACATTAAGAAGCAAGGCGTCTACGTCAGCTCAAACCCGAGTCAGATCTGGACGGCCGTCCAGGGTGTTAAGGGTTACTTTCAGACGAAATACAAGGGAAAGTACCTCAACCTCAACGAGGCCGAGATTCTTCGTATCGCGGATGCGGGTGGCGCGAAGAAGTTCAGCGTCCCGGACACACATCCGCTCGAAACGAAGGTCGTAAACTGGCTTAAGACATCCGCCGGTAAGTCTTGGGTTAATAAGACCATTGACGCACCAATCGCAACGAACGAAATTCCCGCGCCCATGTCAGCGATCGCTGAAAGCGTTGTGACGGCTGACTCACAGAGTTATGAGGTTATTTCAACGTCACAAGCGATTAAACTTCGTGAAGAGTCGCATGTGAAGTACGGTGGCTGGAAGACCGGTGAGAAAGAGGCGCTTAAAACATACACAGGTGGTTCATACACGTCTTGGAATAAGGGCATCCGCGACGGTGATCTCGGATCTTACAAGACTAAGATTCTCAAGGCACAGGCCGGCATGCGACCGTCAACACGCCCGATGCTGCTTCACCGTGGCACAAACTTCACTGAGTTAAATGACCCATCGATTACGAACTACGAAACACTCTTAGCTTACGTTGGACGCACGTACGTCAACCGCGGCTTCAACTCGACATCGGTCGGCGGACACGCAGCATTTCACGGTCAGCTGCTGATCGAATATGAGGCACCGATCGGCACGCCTATGGCTTATGTTGATGACTTTAGTTTGAATCGTGGCGAGCGTGAGATGTTGCTCGCGACGCACAACATCTACGAGATAAAGAGCGTAACAAAGAAAGGTGGCACCACTGTGATGCGAGTACGAGTGATCGGGGTGTCACAACCGTCATGACACAGCCACCAAAGGGTGCGGCGTGGACACCCGAACCGGGAGCGATCGTCTTTCTACCTAAAGACGAAGCGGGTTTTACTGAACAAGAGATATATGATCTCTTACGTGGCGGTGCACCACTCATTGCGGCGGCCGACGTCCACGACGGCGCGATGATTGCGTTCATTCCGTCGACATCTGATCTCTCACGTCTCGTCGTGGAGGACGGGGAGCCGATCACACAGCTTCACGTCACCGACACCTTCCTCGGCCCAGCGGCCGACATTGATGAAGAGACGCAGCAGGTCATCATTGATCTAATGAAGGACTTCGCGAGTAAGCAGCCGATCATCGAGGCTGACGTGTTCTCGTTCAACGTGTTTAACCCAGAGGGTCCTGAGCCGTGCCTCACCGCTGGGCTGAGCGGCGAAGAACTCGCTGACGCGCACGATTCCATCGAGGCGTTTTTCGAGGAACTTGGCTATGAACCTCCGGAGCAACACAGTCCGTGGGTTCCGCACATGACTCTCGTATATGATCCGGATCCGTCACGGTACCTCACGCACTCGCTGATGATGGAGGCCGGACCAATCACGATCGACAAGATGCGAGTCGCGTTTGGTGGCGTGATCACCGACATCCCGCTGACGGGTCTAAGCCAGACCGACGAGTGATCGGTCTCACTGTGGCATCGGTCTATAATCCAGGTTAGGGCCGGTCACCGAAGGAGTGTCAAGCGTGCAACCAGTTGAACTGGCCGTGTCTGGTCCCGCTGTGACCGGCGACGGTGGCTACGCCAGCTTGGCGTTGATGAACGGAACCCCCTGGGACGGTGTGCTCGCGGTCGAGGGTGTGCCGACCGGCGACGGCCGGCAGTTCGCAGAAAACGCGATCACGTGGGCTGAACCTCCGTTGACACTTCGGCACAACATCGAAGACAGTCACGGTGGCGTACCGACGACCAAGACCGTCGCGGTTGGTCGCATCGATGAGGTGTATCGCGACGCGACGAATCCACTTCAGATCATGGGACGCGGTGTCTTCGACGACGGTGGCACCAACGGTGCCGAGGCGCTTCGACTCATGCGAGGCGGTTTCCTTAGTGGTGTGAGCATTGATCCGGATGACATCACCGATGCCGACGTGGAACTCGTCTTTCCACAGACGGAGAGTGAAGGCGAAGAGATCGACGAGATGGCAGAACTCTTCATGATGCCTGAGCTCACGATCTATCACGCGGGGCGAATCCGCGCCGCGACTCTCGTCGACATTCCCGCGTTCGTTGAAGCGAAGATCAAGCTATCGGACGGTGCACCGTCCGTCGATGCGGTCGCGGCCAGTGCACACTTCGCACACCTGAGTGATCGCGCGTGGCACAGCGCGGCACAGGAGGCGCGTCTCAACGATCACATGACGGTGAGGACAGCACGCACCGCGTTCGCACACGTGTCGACGAACGCGGGCACGCAGGTGCGAAGGACGTCAGCACGGTTTTTGCATCATGAGATCGGTGACGACGGCGGTACGATCAGTCACGCCAACCTGACTGCGTGCGCCGCATCAATTCGCGCCATAAACGCCGGGCGAGCCACGGAGCTCACGGAGGTTGAGCGTCGTGCGTCGTATGATCATCTCGCGCAACACCTGCGATCCGTTGGGCTGGTGCCGCCACCCTACGCTTCACATGAGACGATCACAGCCTCGAGCTTCAGTGAACTCGAGCGACCGCCGACCGAGTGGTTCCAGGACCCCAAGTTCACCGCGGTGACACCGCTCACGATCACCGACGACGGACGAGTCTTTGGTCACGGCGCCGCGTGGGGAACCTGCCACACGTCATTCGGAGACGCCTGCGTCACACCACCGAGTGAGGGAGAGCATGCATACTTCCGACTGGGTGAGGTCGTCACCGCCGATGGATCCCGCATCGCTGTTGGGACGCTCACGTTGGGTACGGGCCACGCTCCCACTCGGAATATCACCGCATCCCAGGCTGCGGAGCACTATGACAACACGGGCACTGTGGTGGCAGTCGTCGCGTCTGGTGAGGATGATCACGGAATCTGGGTCGCTGGCGCTGTTCGACCGGGAACTCCGCCGAGTCGCGTATCTGAACTCCAAGCGGCCAGCCTTTCTGGGGACTGGCGACGCATTGGCGGAAAGCTACGTCTGGTCGCGTTCCTAGCGGTCAACCGGCCGGGCTTTCCGATCCCGCGGACTACGACGTCACTGGTGCGTAAGGAACAGCAGAGTCTCGTTGCGGCGGGTATCGTGACGCAAGACATGCGCCACGTCCTCCGTGATGATGTGGGTGCGCGGGCTGCACTCGCACGGATCGCGAAGAGTATCGGCCGCGATCCGCAGTCTAGGATGGCAGAGCTTCGTGCTCGCGTAAGAGGGGCGTAAGACAAATGTGTGGATGTAACGGTAAGACGAACCAGGCCGTGATGACGACGGAAGAGCTGGTCGCGGCCGCGCAAGCGCGTGCAGACGAGCGTCGTGATGTGGAAGGTCGATCGAAGGAATCACAGCAGAACGCACTCGCAAACGCAGCATCGTAAGACATTCTCTCGTCATTAGAGAGTGTAGTAGTATCTGGTTGGGCCGGCTGATCGACATCGAGGTTATAAGTGGAAAAGAAGAAGGATGAAGGCGTTCAGCTGCCCGCTGATCTCACCTCGTTGAGCGATGAGCAGTTGGCCCAGCTTGAAGATAGCGCCACGTCCGAGTTCGACTCTCAGGTCGACTCCGACGAGGGCGACCCGGACTCCCGGCTCGCTCGCGCGACGGAACTCGCCGACATCATCGACAGTGTGCGTACCGAAAAGGGCGCGCGTACCGTGGTCGCCGAGCAACGCGCCGCCGACGCGCAGGCACTCCGCGATCGCGTTCGCCCACCGGAGCCTGAGGCCGTCGAAGAGGAACCGGCCGAGGTGACGCCGGCCGTCGTGTCGGCGCCCGCACAGGTCAGCGTCTCAGCGACAACGATCGCCCCCTCGCAGGGCGCGGTTGACACGCTGCTCGCTGGTGGACCGATGCCGCAGGCAAAGCGGAAGTTGAACCCGACACTCGCGGACATGAAGCGCAACGGACCACAGACCAAGGGCCCGAAGCGTCGCGAATCCGTTCTCGTTGCATCGGCGGAGATCCCGAACATCCAACAGGGTTCGCAGCTCAACGACATGGACGCACTCGTCGCGGCGATGATCGGTCGAGCCCGCGCGCTGCCGGTCTCACGTGCGGGTATCGACGCGCCACAGTACCCGGTCGCCTCGCTGCAGCTCGATCACCGGTTCAACCTGGACCTGCGTGCCACGCCCGAGGAGATCAACGACGTTCTCACCGCGGCCACCGACGTGGAGGCGCTCGTCGCCGCCGGCGGCTGGTGTTCACCGTCGGAGATCTCATACGACTTCTACAACATCGTCTGTGAAGACGGTATGCTCGATCTGCCGACCGCCGGTATCAACCGTGGTGGCATGCGTTGGCCGACGTCGCCGTCGTACGGTGACATCGTGAACAACTACTGGTCGTGGAACGAGACGCAGGACGTCGCCGCTCTGACGGGTACCGCCCAGTCGGGTACGAAGGTCTGCTACCGCGTTCCGTGCCCGTCGTTCAATGAGGCTCGTCTGCACTGCGACGGCTTCTGTCTCACGGTCGGCAACCTCATGGAGGACGCGTACCCTGAGCTGATCGCGAACCACACGCGACTTCTCTTCGCCGGTCACGCGCATCGCATGAACACCCTCCGCATCAACGAACTTCTCACGTCGGCGAACTCGACCGCGATCACCGGCTACGGTGCCGCCGGCGCCGGTCTCGTTGCGCCGGTGCTCGGGTCGCTCGAACTCACGGCGATCGACATGCGAGAGAAGTACCGCATGTGTGAGGACGCGGTGCTCGAGGTCGTCCTGCCACGCTGGCTCCGGGGTGCGATGCGGTCCGATCTGCGTAAGCGGACCGGCCAGGACCTCGAGGCACTCGCCGTCACCGACGCGATGTTGATGAACATGTTCGACCTACTCAACATCCGTGTTCAGTGGGTCACCGACTGGCAGGTCGGTTCCGCCGGCTTCCCGGGCGGTTCCACTCCGCTCGTGATCTGGCCGACCACGGTTCAGTTCCTCATGTTCCCCGCTGGTACCTTCCTGCTGGGTCGAGGCCTACAGCTGAACCTCGGCGTGATCCGCGACTCGGTGTTGAACGCGACGAACGATCACACCGCGGAGTGGATGGAAGAGTGCTGGCTGATCGCGAAGGTTGGTCATGAGTCGCGACTCGGTACGATCGCCATCTGCCCAGACGGTACGACCGGCGCGGCTGACCTCACCGCCTGCGGCGTCTAAGCGCCCAGCGTGTATAAGCTGCCGTTCAACGGAAGGGAGGTGAGGTCGGATGTCTGAGGTGTACGCACCGATTTCACTTCCCGACCTGTTCTTGCCCGCTTCATTCGGTCTGTCGTCGGTTGTCAACTGGATCACACCCAGCGATACCCACTGGGCGGGCGGCGTGCAGTATGACGTCGACTGCACCGAGGTCTCTGTCACACTGATGACGTGCATCTCAGGCGTACCGTCCGATCCGGCACCGACGAAGAGTGTCACGTGGTCTCACGCAACGCGCGGCGCTCGCGCGTTCACCGTGTTTGATCGCGCGGACTGTTCGCCCGTTGGAAGCGACTGGTACGAGGTAGGCCAGCAGAAGGTCCTCAAGGCGCTGACGCAGTCTGGTCCAATCCAGCTCGAGCGGACATTCTGGTCGGGTGTTAGCGGCGCCGCGCCGGCGCTCGTCTACCCCAACCTGACGAGTACGGGTCCGATCTTTGACGACACGGGTCGCATCTTGCTTCAACCTAGCTCGACACTCGTCAGCGGTGCGCCGCTCGATGTCGTCGAGGGTCTCGGTCAGTTAGAGAACACCGCGGCGGCGTGTTACGACGGTGAACTGACGATTCACGTTCCACTTCGCATCGCTGCAGAACTCGAAGCGAAGGCCTTGATCTACCGCGACGGAAGCATCATACGGACGTACTGCGGAAGTAAGGTCGCGATCGGTCGCGGATACGTGTCGACGATCGGTCCCGGCGCGTCGACGCCTCCGGTGGGATCGACGTGGATGTTCGCGACGGGTCCGATCTTCGGCATTCGTGGCACCCCGCGGACGTTTTCGCCGGTGGAGTCGTTCGACCGTTCGGTAAACACCGTACAGATGATCGCAGAGCAGACGTTCCTCCTGGGTTGGCAGTGCTGCCTCACGGGGGTTCTCGTCACCACCGGTGGCGAACAAGCGGGCGATCCTCTTAGCCCGCTACAGGATACGTAGGAGTCTCAGTGGCCGACCAGAGCGCAGTTCCCATCAAGGGCCGCGTGGCCCGGTTCATTCAACTGGACGTCTGCGGCAATCCGGTCACCGGTGCGAGTGGATTCCAGGTTATCACCAAGGGATTCATCTCCATCCAGATGGAGCCCGAGTACGACGACGGCGAACAGCAGCGTCAGAAGCTCGCCGACGGTACGCTCTGCGTGAACGATGATGACGACGACAACTTCACAGACATGATGCTCACCGTGTCACTCTGTGGTGTCTGTCCGTCGATCGAGCAGATCGTCTCCGGTGCTCGTCTCCTCGGAACCGGTTCGCCGGTCACGGGCACGGGTGCCGCGTACGCCGAAGGTGCCGTGTCGAATCGCTTCTCAATCGAGGTGTGGCAGAACGTCACCGGTCGCGGTGCGTGTGATCCGATCACCGGCGCTCCGAAGTACGTATACTGGGCGTTCCCGAACTCGGGACACACCAAGCGCGGAACGTCGACGATCGAGAACGCGGCGCTGACGATGGAGTTCACGGCGAAGACCGATGCGGTTGGTCTACTGTGGGGCGACGGTCCGGGTTCACTCGGACCGTGGGCGCCAACGTTCCTCGAAGGCGAACACTACCTGTGGAACATCACCACGGTCGCGCCACCCACGATCCCGGCCAACTGCGGCGCCACGGCGATTACATAACAGGAGGCGCGTATGGCTGCGAGATCCGCTGGGCCTTGCGCACCCTGGACGCCAATCTGGTGCGGTGAAATTCCGATCTCAGGCGCGGCCATCAGCGGCGACATGCTGATGGCCGCGACCGAGATTTTATGGTCAAAGTCCGGTCGTCAGTTTGACTCGTGCACGCAGGTTCTTCGTCCGTGTAGCAAGGACTGCTGGGGCGGAACGTGGCCGTTTGGCAGTGGATGGGGTGAGTGGCAGACCGGTTGGCCCTACCCGTATAACTTCAACGGGCAGTGGTTCAACCTCGGGTGCGGTGGGTGTCCGGGCACGTGTTCATGTTCTGTGATCTATGAGGCACAGATGCCGGCGCCCATCGCGAACATCGTCGAGATTCTCATCGACGGTTCGCCACTCGTCTCAGGCTCATACACGGTGTACGATCACCAGATGCTCATACGCACCGATGGTCAGCCGTGGCCGATGTGCAACGATCTCAACCTACCGAACACGGCGGTTGGGACGTGGTCGGTCGAGGTTGAGTTCGGCACCGAGGTTCCGAAGTCGGGGCAGCTCGCAGTCGGAGAACTCGCACTCCAGCTCATCAACGCACTGTGCGACGTTGACGCATGCTCGTTGCCTAAGCCAGTGCAGCAACTCGTTCGTCAGGGTGTTTCGCTGACGTTCCTCGATCCAAACGAGATTTTCGCTGACGGTCGCGTCGGTCTGTACTTCTGCGACCTGTTCATCAGCACCTTCAATCCGGGTGGCATCCCTGCGAGAGCACAGGTCATCGACGTCGATTCGCGCGGACCTAGGAGAGTTACGTGGCCACCCTAACGTCTTTTGAGGTGGCGGAACTTCTCTTGGATTGCGCGTATAACGCGCTCGATCACGACGGTGACCTCGAGATCAAACGTCGCTGCGTAGTTCCAGGTGAGATTGCCTGGGATGAGTGTGAGTGTGGTCAACTCGTTGTCGCGGAGCAGCGACGATTTCCGTCGAATGACTTTCCACTAGAAGAGGTGGATCACACTGCTGAGTGTGGATCACCGTGGCTGTGCGTCGTGTACGCGGTCTCACTCGCACGGTGTGTTCCGGGTGTGAGCATCAACGGCGTCGCACCGACGTGTGCCGCATTGCAGGCGTCGGCCGCGCAGCTGAGTCGTGACATGGGAATCGTGCGAAATGCGATCGAGTGCTGTCTCGATACCGCATATAACAGTGATGCGGTTCGCGCGTATGAGCTCGGCGCGCAGGAGATACAGGGTCCACAGGGCAACTGCGTCGAGACCAATCTGCTTGTGATGGTAGGCTTCGTAAACGGCTGCGGTTGTGGCTAGCGCACGAGTTCATCATCACGTCAACTCGAGTGAGATGAAGATTCTCCTCGCATCACCCAGCGGTGCCGTTGCAAAGGATCTCCTTCGTCGGGGTAAGAAGGTCGAGTCGAAGGCGAAGCAGAACCTGTCTCGTAATCCGCGACGCATCGACACGGGGACACTTCGCTCAAGTATTAAGACGGAGCTACTATCGCTGGGCGGAAAGCCCGTCGTCCGCGTTGGTACGAATCTCTTTTATGCGATCTACGTACATGATGGCACCGGCATCTACGGGCCTAAGGGCACACCGATCAAACCGAAGCAAGCGAAGATGTTGTCGTGGAAGGCGAAGACGGGAAAACGCGTGTATGCTCGAGAGGTTAAGGGTGTGCGTCCGAATCCGTTCTTGACCGACGCCATCGACGCGGCGAAAGATTGATCGAAGAGTGTCAATCTTTACGTTCGACGGTCTAGGATAGACGTATGGACGTCGTCAGATTTCGAGACTTTTCACTCTCTCCCGAACCCGTCACCTTCGACATCGCTCCCGACACATTCGAGTGTCTGCCGGAGATCCCGCTCGATGCGCTCGCGGACATGGCCAACCTCGCGTCAACGTCGACCGATGACAGGTCAGCATCACTACGTCGGATCTACGATCTCTTTGACGGCATCCTACTGCCGGACTCTGCGGCGAAGTTCCGCGCACGCGGTAAGAGATCCACGGAGGAAGAACCGAACCTCCATCCGATCGGAATGCGTCACATCAAGGAACTTCTGCCCTGGCTCATGGAGGTGTATGGGCTCCGCCCTACCCAGCCGTCGGACGAATCCTCGGATGGATCGACCGACGAAGATGGCAGTTCGACGGATACTGCCTGACACACGGGATCGACATCTTAACACTTAACCCAGCGCGAGTCCTGAATGTCGCGATGCACTTGATACTTGAAGAGACCGATCCGAAGAACAGACAGCGTGTGATCGATCAGCTCACTGGGAAGTTTCGCACGATGGGCGACTTCAACCCGGAAGAGATCAATGCTCCGAGCTGGTGGCACGGCGATGAAGAAGCATACGAGTCGTCGATGTCCGTGATGAGTGGTCTTCCACGTCGGAGGTAAGACATGCCACGTAAGATCGATACAGCGTTCATCGAGTATGTGCCCGACTTTAGCTCTTTTGAGCGCATTACGAACTCGACGTTGGATCGTATCTTCGCGGATGTTGAGAGAACCGCCGACTCTGCAACGCGCGATATCGAAGACTCGTTCGAGGATATGGGTCGTCGCGTCGACGACATCTTTGACGAGATCGGTCGCTCGGGTGAGACGGAGTTTAGCCAGGTAGCACGCGCGGCAGACGCGGCCGCCGGCCAGGTCGGATCGGACTTCGAGCGGGGCGCTGAGCACGCTGAGTCCTCCTTTGACGAGCTTCGACGGTCTGCCGATAGAGACTTCGACCGGATCCAACGGAGCGCCCGATCGACGAGTGTAGCGACGGGCAAGCACTTTAACATCGCGGGTTTGGCAGGTGCCGCGGCGTTTGCCGGTGTCGCCGCCGCGGGTGTCGCGGGACTCGGCGCTCTCGCAACGATGGGTCTGACGAGTGCTGCGTCACTCGAGCAGACGAAGATCAGCTTTGACTCACTGCTCGGGAGTGCCGATGAGGGCGCGCGAGTCTTTAAGCAGCTCCAAGAGTTCGCCGCCGCGACGCCGTTCGAGTTTCCAGAGATCGCCGACGCTGCGAAGCGCTTCCTGGCGTTCGACGAGTCGGTGGGACTCACCGACGCGGGACTGCGAGACTACCTGACGACGGTAGGTAACGTCATCTCAGTGACGGGTGGCGGCGCCGAGGCGTTCGGTCGCATCAACCTCGCCATCGGGCAGATCGGTTCGGCCAGCAAGATTACGCTCGATAACCTGAACCAGATTGCTGACGCGATTCCCGGATTCTCTCCTATCGCGGCGATCGCGAAGGGTCTTGGAGTCTCGACCGCCGAGGCGATGGACCGCGTGTCTGCGGGAGTGATCCCAGCGGCGCAGGGCGTTCAATTTCTTCTTAAGGGCATGCAGGCGTTCCCGGGTGCGGCGGGCGCGATGGAGAAGCAGTCACAGACGCTCCTCGGTGTCTTCTCCACATTCAAGGACGTCATCGGGCAAACGCTCTCTGAGGCGTTCACTCCCGTTATTCCTACCATCAAGGAAGCACTCACCAGTGCGACTCCAGTCATTGGCGACGCACTTAAGGAGATCGCCCCCGCACTAGGCAACCTCATCGCCGGCCTGCTGCCGATCATCACAGGCTTTATTAAGCTCGTCGGTCCGATTCTCACACCGATCCTCGACGCACTGGTGCCGGCACTCAAGTCGATCGAGCCTACGTTAGCACCGCTGGGCGAGGCGCTCGGGCAGATCGTCGTTGCACTCATACCGATCATTCCGCTACTCGCTGAGTTCCTCGTCGCGGTGGTGGAACTCGCCACGCCTCTTATTCAGCTACTCGTGCCCGTTGTTAAACTTCTCACGCCTCTGCTACAGTTTATGGCCGACGCTGTGGGTGAGTTCGCAAAGTGGATCGGGACGATCAACTGGGGCGCCGTAGGCAATGCGATCGGTGGTGCGTTCTCAGACGCGTGGGACGCGGTGTTTGAGTTCTTCTCTGGTCTCATCGAGTGGTTTAGTAAGCTTCCTGATGTGATCGGTGAGTTCTTGGCTTCACTTCCCGGTAAGTGGGTCGACGGCCTCGGGAAGATGTTCGACGCCGCACTCTTCGTGATCGGTATGGGTATCGGCCTACTCATCGCATCGATCACCGAGTTTCCAGGTATGGTCATTGATGCGCTGTTCGCACTACCAGGCATGCTCATATCGTTCCTCACCGGTATGTGGACGACCGCCGAGACGACCACCACGTCGTTCCTCGATCGGATGGTCGACGCGATCATCGCGCTGCCGGGCCGCTGGATCGCAGGTTTAAGTCTACTTCTACCCATTGTCGGGAAGTTTTTCTCTGATGCATTCAATCACGGTAAAGAGATCGTCTTTAAGGCGATCAACGACATCGTCGCATTCGTGAAGAGCATCCCCACTCGCATCGGTGACTTCGCGCTAAACATCGGCGTGAGCATCGTGAACTTCTTCAAGTCGTTCTTAAACCGCGCGATCGACGGACTCAACTCTGGCATCGCGAAGGTAGACGAGATCATTCCGGGAAGTCTACCGCGAATTCCGCGTCTCGCGCACGGTGGCATCGCGATGGGGCCCGCACTGATCGGTGAGGACTCACGTACGACACCGGAGGCTGCGATACCGCTGGGCGATGCGCGAGCGATGGCGATGCTTCGTCAGGGTCTCGGAAGTGGTGGGAGTGTGACATTCCAACCAGGATCGATCACGGTGAACATCGCGGGAACCACGACACCGGAACAAGCGAAGAAGATCGGTGAGAATGTAGGCGCGGGGATCGCCAACGTGCTCAGTCAGAATAACATCCGCACAGCGGTGAGGACGGTCTAAGATGGGCGATTATAACTCGTACGCTCCGACAATCTTGGGCGAAGAGTGGGTTCCGATTCGTGACGAGAACATCTTCCTTAGCCCCGTGGTTAACGTCGTTGAGCAGGGTCACGGTTTTACCATCGCGACATCTCGCACGCTGCAGGACGGCCGATTTTATCTGAATCAGTTTCCTTCTGCCGATAACCAAGTTTCACAAGCGTATCAGATTGCGATATATCCTCGCGGCACCGAGACGTTGACCGGACCGGTTCGTACGGTTGACATTCCTGTGAACAACGGTGGAATCACCGGTAACGCGTTCATCACCGGTGTGAACGTTGCTGACGCACTCTATGTGCCGTCCGACTCGAACTTCATCACGCTCTCTGGCGGTACTCCCGCTGATGCGAACGTTGATCTCTACTTCGCGACGAATGCGTACGCGCAGCTACTCAACGGTAAGCGCATCTTAAACGTATCACTGATCTACACCGCTGAGTTTAGTGCGAACGTGCCGACGCCGTTCAACGGCGAAGTTAACGTGTATCAGGTACCGAACCCGTATGGTGTGAGATATGGTCGAGTTAATGACGGCACCATCAGTGGTCCCGTTGCGGGACCCGGTACGCCCGTGTACACGTTCATTGATATGGGCGAGATCAGTCCGTTCTGGCAGACTGGTGACGTGAACCTAATAACCGAACGACTTCCGTGGACATACGGTGTACTGCAGCGTTTTGAGTTCGCGGCAGCGAACCGTCTGACGGTTCGCTGGAAGGGATTCCAGAACGTATCCGGTACCGCGATGTTTCTCGAATACTGCGCGATGCGTGTCACGTACTGCGAGGAGCAGCGACTTATTGTCGGCGCCACGCAGTTCGGTGGATTCAGCTCAGCGACGCTTGATAGTGTCGGTCGCTGTCAATTTCTCAATCAGACGAACATCATCACAATGCGATCGTTGCCGACGTTTGCAGCGAGTCCGGTGCTTACCGCCGGCGACTACTCGCTCGTGTTATCTGCGGCCGATGTCGGGGCGCCGGACGCGAAGGATTCACCGTACGCGCTCTTAAATGCGCTGCGTGAACTCTATGACGTGCCGTCGCATCCGGGTATTCAGATTAACCTCACGCAGACCGTAGGCGACACGTTCACAAAAGAACCCTTACTAACATTGCCACAACTATCTCTTCACACATCAAGCGGTCCGCTCACTGAGGTTCACTCGTATGGCCGCCAAATCGCCGCGCAAGTATACGGCACCATCACCGCGACACAAGAGATCTACGATGACATCTCTGGAGTGAATGCGTCGTACCCGCAGGTACGGTACTACGCGCGACGCTTTGGTAACACGACGATACCGCTCACACTGACCGGCACTGGCATCTTCACGACCTCGACCGCGTCGATCACGCCCAGCGCGTTCGACGCGCTCGACACGATCATCGACGGCTGGAAAGAGGTGAACCTACGATTCAGTGTGGCACCGTTGATGGGAGCCGCGACCGGCACTCCAGGTTGGACGTGGTCATCTCCGGGTGAACTGATCGGCAACCGCTGGGAGATCCTTGGCGCGTGTGCACCCGCGATCTCAGGCGTTCCGGGCAACGCGTACAGTCTCATTCCATCGCCACATCAACTTACGACAACGACGTATCAGCCGCCGGTCGGCAGCACCGTTGAGTTGACGTGGGCGCCACAAGGCATAGGTTCGCCTCCGGTGTCTGGAATGGCGTCCGATCCGACGAGTGACGCTGTGCTCATGTTCTCCACCGATCCACCGATGATCAGTGGTTTCGCGATTGCTCTTACGTCACAGGCTGTCACCGGATTTACCGAGTGTACGAGTGGACCGTGTTGCATTCCGACCGCGATCCAGTATCATCACATCACGTGGGTGAATCCTGGTCTGGTGAATGACACGTTTACTCGTGTCGTCGCACCCGGTGGTTGGGGTTCCGCCGACACCGGACAAGCGTGGGCAGTGACCGTCGGCACCGCGGCCGACTTCAGTGTGAACGGCACAAAAGGCGTGGTGTCACATCCGTCTACCGGAAGTGATCACGCCATCGCGATCAACGCCGGTACGACGAATCAGCGGGTGAGTACGTTCTTCACGCTACCTACACTTCCTGTCGGTAGTGGTGCCATAGCCATCATTGATGTATACGCGAGACGCACAGATAACAGCAACGCGTACATCGCTCGTGTGACGACAACAACTGCGGGTGTAATGACACTCAACGTCTTTCAAGTTGTCGCGGGTGTTGGTGCGACGATCGGTACCGGGTTGCCGATTCCACTCGATGTTACACATAGTTATGGCATTCGTCTCGAAGTGCAGGGCTCGATGATACGAGCTAAGTTTTGGGATGATACGAGTGGGACGGAGCCAGACTGGCAGATCATCACTGTCAACTCTGCGGTCACATCGACCGGCACAACCGCGCAGATATTTAGTTTTACGGGTTCAGCGACTAATCTTCCATATGTGTTTAACTTCGACAACACGTCCGTCATTGCACCAACATTTGGCGCATATGAGTTACAACGCATGGATGTGGTTGACACAACGTGGCAAACCATCATGCACGCAACCAATCCGACGACGTTGTTCTTCAACGATTATGAGGCCCGTGTAGGTGTGCTGTCATCATATCGAATTCGCTCGTTGAACGTCTATGATTTTGCCGGTCTGTGGTCTGTGACCGGCACGGGCACCATTACTGAGCCAGGCGTCACGTTGCCGTCGTGTGGTACGAATAAGCGTGGTGTTTTAATCTTTACGAGCAATGAGTCGCAGACGGGTGCGTATAATCTCGCGTATGCGATGACGTGGCCAAACACGCCCGTTGAGAACTTTGACTTCCCCGAGGCGGGTGCGGTCGAGTTCACCGAGCAGTTCGACCGAGACTTTCAAGTCGCGTTCCACGGAACTGAGCGTGGTGGTGAGACGTTCTCGCGCACGCTGCTACTCGCTAACGCTGCGATCGCGCTGCCGCGACTCGGGAACACGCACTCACTTCGCGACATGGCGTGGGCAGACGTTCCGTACATCTGCGTGCGTGATGACATCGGCGACCGGTGGTTCGCAGCGATCATCGTGCCGGAGGTGAGTGTTAAGCGGAAGCGTCGACTTTATAACGCGCCGATCACAGTGGTGGAAGTCACCGACACACCGAGTCCGGTGAACCCATGACACTTACAACGCGACCTCTCGATCCACTTCTTGATCTGTTCGACTATCGCGGACAACGCGTTGACACGTTTCGATTTGAACTTCGCAACGGTGTCACGGAAGAGACGATTCGCTGGCTCAAGCCGAGCAAAGAGCGTCCACCGTCTCTATCGCACAACACCACGAACTCAATCAAGCGTCAACTCTCACTTAGTCTCGGTGTTGATGACACAAACACGGTAAATCCCGTGTCAGATCGTGTGCTTCCATACGCAATAATCGGTGGTGTGACGTGGCCACTCGGACGATACATGTTCACAGACGAGGCTGACGTACAATCCACCGGTGGTGATCGCGGTGACTTTACACTGCTCGATGAGGGCAACATCATTGAGCAGCAGCTAGAGAAGTCATTCACATCGTCAGCGTCGGTGAATGTGGCAGTCATTAAGTTACTCACGGATATTCCGATTCCTGGTGTCAACGTCGAGGCGTCATCATTCTTAGCGACGGGGTCATTTACCGCTGGGCAAAATCGCGGGCAAGCACTCGCAGCGTATGCGACTCAGGGGGATTACTTCCCATACTGGATGAATAATCTCGGGATTTTCCGAATGATTAGAACGAAAGATCCCGGCACATCAGTGCCCGATCTAGACTACGACGCGGGCAATAAGGTCTTACGCGCGAGTCGTGTCAAGGTGAGTGACATTCTCGTCGCACCGAATCGATTCGTAGTGATATCAAACGGGAATAACGCGGGAGCCGCTGAGATGGTGGGAACGTATGATGTGCCGCCGTCGGCTCCACACTCGTTCGCTAACCGAGGATTTATTTTGCCCAGCGTCACGGACATGCAACTTACGAGTGGCGCGCAAGCGTCGGCTGCCGCTCGAAACCTCGGAATCCGACACACCATCTTCGAACGCATCGCGCTTACGACGACGATCGATCCGCGACACGATTCGTACAATGTCATACGATATCTCGGGAGCAACTGGCTCGAGTTGACGTGGACGATGGAGCTTAGACCAGGTGGCGTGATGCAGCACACGATGCGTAAGGCTTACGCATGATCGAGTCTGAGGATGTTGGCGCGCTCGTTGCGGCGGTGAAGGACAACGCACAGCGACTTGGTCTCACGTGGTCACTACGTTTCGGTACGATATCTACCGCGACGACCGTGCTTATGGACGGCGCGGATACCGAGACGGAACCCATTCCGGTCATATCGTTGATCGGCCCTCTCACATCCGGCGGACGTGTCGCTGTGATGGCGGTGCCGCCTTCCGGACAGTATGTCATCGGCGTCGTAGGTGAAGTTCCACACTTAATTGCTGAGGCCTCGTCGACGGCTAGCACCGCGGCGATCGGCGCCGAGACGGTCACACTGACGTCACCACTCGCCTCATACGCATCTGGTCGCTGCTACGAGGCACGCATGCTCGGAAACTGGGCGGCCAGTGCGTTGAACAATCAAGGCATCATTAGGCTGCGAATCAACGGCGGTGGTTCGATCGCTGTTGAGCAGCGCACGCCACTCTTACCCGCGTTTGGATCGTTGGTGTCGGCGACGCTGTTTGGGCAATTCCGGGTAGCGCTTCCGACCTTCTATCAGTTCGACGAGACACTTACGTCGACCGCTGGCACGATCGTTGACGCGGCGAGCGCCGCCGGCACAGCGAGACGTCTGCAGATCTGGGACATCGGTCCCTCAAGTTTATTCACAAACGTGCGCTCAGTCTGATCTCACCGTTGCGTGAAGAACAGATAGAATGAATCTGTGATATACATCGTACCGTCTCGAGGACGGCCACAAAACATCATCACGCTGATCAGAGCGTGGGAGGCGACACGCGCGTTCGCCGAATTGTTTGTCGCGGTTGACATCGATGATCCGACGTTCAGTGAATACGAGAAGATTCTCAAGACGGCACCGACGTGGGTGAAGTGGGGTAAGGCTCGTCGCACGCAGCCGGGCATGGTGGAGGCGTTGAATCGCTTTGCCACGCTACATTCACGAATGAACAACGGTCACGACGAGATCGGCTTCATGGGCGATGATCACGCGCCGCGGACGTGGGCGTGGGACACGATGATCCAGGACGCACTCAAGACGCAGCCCGGTATCGTCTACGGGAATGATCTCATTCAAGGGCCAAACCTACCGACCGCCGTCGCGATGTCCACATCGATCGTACGGGCACTCGGGCGTATGGCGCCTATGTGTTTGAAGCATCTCTACGTCGACAACTACTGGAAGACGCTAGGTGAGAAGCTCGGTCGACTCACATACATGCCGACGTGCATCATCGAACACATGCACCCGATCGCTGGCAAGGCGAACTGGGATGATCGCTACGAAGCGGTGAACGCGGGCCGAGTGTACGATCACGACCAGCGTGCGTATGCAAAATTCATTGCGGACGGTAACATGGACCGCGACGTCGAGTGTGTTAGGAGATCACTGTAGTGGAATGGCGACTATTCAACGGAGACATCCCACACGTCTCAACGTTCGAGTTCCACGAACACCGTGAGCGCGCGCCACACCTCGAGCAGGCCGCACATCGCGCTCGGCTGGAACTCGCGTACGCACTCTCACAGGCTGCGGTGTTGCGCATCAAGGAGAGTGTGGCATATAAGGATCACATCATCAAGATCGTCGACCTGGGTTGTGGTGACGGTGGACTGATGAGTCTGATGAAGTCTTCCGATACGAAGGTCTTTGGCTTCGACTTCCAGCCAAGTAACGTCGTTGGCTGGGCGGAACGCGGTGTTGACGCGTACTGGCTTAACTTCGTCGAGCAGTGGGAAGACGTTGACCAGGCCGAGATCTACACGATCACGGAGTGTCTCGAACATCTAGCGAACCCGCATCAGATGGTCGCCAGCATCCGAGCTCGAAACGCGCAGATCGTCGCATCATCACCGTGGACTGAGCACGCGGGATCGCATGACGAGTGTCACGCGTGGGCGTGGGATATGTCCGGTTATGCCGAGATGTTGACGAACGCGGGATTCAACATCGCGAGTCACTCGACCACCGGTATGTTTCAAGTCATCTGGGGCGTGCCGAATGCTTAAGCTGCGACGGTTCTACACGCCCGCGAGACTCGCTGAGATATACGATCATAAGTATGATCACACGACGTGGAGTGAGCACGTCGCGCGTGTTCATCATACGATCGATATCACCCAGCAGTTGATCGACGAACATCACCTCACATCCGTCACCGATTTGTCGTGCGGTGACGGTGTCATCGTCGGTGGTCTCAACATTGAGAATAAGACGATGAATGATATCACGCTACTCGGTGATGGCATCGAGGTGACTGTGAAGACCATGAAGGATGTGGATCTCTTCATCTGCACCGAGACGATCGAACATCTCGAGGCGCCGTGGACGGTCATCGAAGAGATCGCGCAACGAGCTAAGTGGCTCGTGCTCTCATGCCCGAACGACGAGTCGCCCGACATTCACAACCACGAACACTACTGGTCGTTCACTGCGCAGGACGTGGGCGACATGTTGGCCGAGGCGGGATTCGTCGACCTGCAGTGGGAGACGATCACACAACCCAGGTGGACGTACGAGTATCAGATCTGGACCGGAAGGAGTGTTCATGCTTGACATTGGTGTGGTGATGCCGTCGCACCCTACACGTGACAAGAACGGCTACACCCAGCGGGCGATACACAGCGTCTGGAAGCAAGAACTTCCGGCACAGTCGCTGTCCGTGTTCAGTGATGTGAACAGGCGTGGTGCGCCGTACGCGAGGCAGCAGGCACTGCTGATGAATAACCAGCCGTGGACCGCGTTCCTCGACAGTGATGATGCGTTCATGGCGAAGCACCTCCGCGTGCTCGCCGAGGCACAGTCGGCGACGGGTGCGGACTACGTGTACTCGTGGTTCCACCTCGTCCAGTTTGGTCGCGTGCTTGACCACGATCCGGTGTTTCCGGTAACACACTTCACCGATGCGTGGGACAATGACAAGCCACGCCAGACGACGATGACGGTTCTCGTACGCACGGAGCTCGCCAGAGAGATCGGCTTCTGGGCACCCGAGGACGAGACGACGTTCTCAGACGGACACCGCGTGGGCGAAGACTACGTGTTCACGCTGGGCTGTATGAATGCCGGTGCTAAGATTTATCACGTCGTGGAACGTACGTGGTACTGGCATCATCACGGACTGAACACGTCCGGTCGCCCAGACCAGGGAGACGCGAAGTGAGGGTGTATGTCTACCCGTCGGACCTCGGCGGGTGTGGCTACTATCGTCTGATCTGGCCAGCTAAGCGGCTACAGCAGCTCGGCTACGATATCAAAATCGTTCATCCGAAGCAAGCGAACAAGATTAAGGGTGGCACGGACGCGGACGGAAAACTCATCCAGATCAGTCGCCCGAACGACGCCGACGTGATGGTCTTTCAGCGCGTGACGTCGCGACTCATCGTCGACGGCATCGACATCATTCGTAAGAGTGGGACCGCCGTCGTCCTCGACGTGGACGACGATATGAGTGCGATTGACCAGCGCAACCCAGCGTGGGTCGCACTTCACCCGAAGAGCACGGGACGAACGGCGGAGTACGACTGGAACAGCGCACTCAGGTCGTGCGAGCGTGCCACGTTCGTCACGGTGTCGTCGGACGCGCTGCTGCCACGCTACGCTAAACACGGGCGTGGTGTGGTGTTGCGAAACTGCGTCCCGGAGATCTTGACAAAGATCGCGCATGAGGAGGAACCGGACACAATCGGCTGGGGTGGCTCCATGCACTCGCATCCGGACGACCCACAGATGGTCGGGTCGTCGATGGGTCGCCTTTACCGCGAGGGCTATAAGTTCAAGATCGTGGGTCCGTCACACGGTACACGCACCGCGTTTCAACTGGACACGGAGCCGCTGTCCACCGGCGCGGTGGAGATCCAGCGGTGGCCACATGAACTGACGAAGTTGGCCGTGGGCGTCGCCCCACTCAACGGCACGAGGTTCAACGAGGCCAAGTCTTGGCTCAAGATGCTCGAGTACGCGGCGCTGGGCGTTCCATGCATCGGATCACCGCGTGCGGAGTACCGCAAGATACACGCGCTGGGCGTTGGACTTCTCGCCGACAATCCGAAGGAGTGGTACCGTCACGCGAAGTCGCTGTTGACGGACGATGCACGTCGCGGTGAGATGTCGGCCGCGGGCCGCGTGGCGGTCGCGCAGCTGACCATCGAGGCCAATGCGTGGCGGTGGCTCGAGGCGTGGACCAGGGCCTTCGAGATCGAGCGTGGCCCGTTGGGCATCAGGCACTCAGAAATCAGCCGTTAGTCGACTATCGGTCAGCGGTTAGAAATGGCACCGGGAGGACCGTAGTGGTCCTCCCGGAGTGCGATTTCGTTAAACTTGCCAGCTAAGTCCACAGTTGAGACAGATCTCGTAGGGTGGATCCAAGAGCACGTTGTCCGCGCGACAACCCGGACAGCGTACGCGACTCCGCGCAACATCGATCTTGCGTCGTGCGGCCTCGGTGAGACCACCCCAGATCCCGAACTCTTGATCTGTTTCGATCGCGTACGTTGCGCACGCCTCGCGAATCTCGCAGCGTGCGCACGTCTCGATCGCACGTTGATCGGGAAGCTGAAAATCGTCTGGAAAGAACAGATCACGGGTCATGCCTTGGCAGGCCGATCTGCGCCAGTCCGGCTTATCGATCACGGTGGTCATCATCGTTCGTTGCTCAGACGAAGCATGATCGCCATGCTCGAGTGGAGCATTGCCCGCTCGCAGAACTGTGCGCGTTCAGCGACCGCGTCCTTGTAGCCCTTCTCGCCGCGAAGCAAGATCGCTGCGTCTTGTGAATTAACGGTCTTTCGCCGGGCCTCCTTCTCCCAGCGGTCAACTCGCTGCTGGGCAGCTTCGTACTTGTTAAAGCAGTCGACCGCACTGAGTACGTGATCGTTTGCTCGCATGTTTCTTAGTCTCCGATCCGTGAACGGTTGCCGCCGAGCTTAGAGCCACCGACGTCGGCACGGAGACCGGCCGACGCGCCCGCAGTACGTGCGTGGAAGTCTGAGTGCGTACGTGAAGACTTGCGAACACTCATTTCGCTTTGAATGTACGCATCGATCTTCTCTACACGGCTGACGAGCACGAGATCGGTGCCGGGTGCCGATTCCTTGATCACCCGCGTCTTCATCGCAGCAAACTTCTCGCGTATGCCGTCCGCGAAGCCAACGATGAACGTGCGCTTACCGTTGAACTTGTTCGTGCCGACGTTGCGTCCGTTGTCAACGTAGTGCCAGTTCTGCTGTGCGTACCACGTGGCAAGAGCGAGTTGCGCCTGGATCGCAAGCGAGGTGAACATCTCCTTGACCCGCTCAACGTCGGACTCGAAGCCAACGACTAGAAGGTCAGTTCGTCCGCTCGACGTACGTTGGAGCAGGCCTCGACAGTTGAACGCCTTCGCGACCTCGATGCCGATACACGTCGTCTCATACGAGTAAGACTTGGGGGCGTCGGTCTGAAAGATCTTCTGTATGATGTTCTCGACCTGGGCGCGATCCGCGTCAGCCAGGGCGGCCTCTTCGATGCCCCACTTGAGCATCAGCTCGGTTGCCTTGGCGTTGAACGCGTCGCGTTCAGCGTCTGTCACACCGCGTGACTCCGCCTTGTTGAGCAGCTTCTTGATCGTGATTGCGCGGCTGTCGCCGGGAGTTGTCATCTCATTCCTCTCGTTCACTACGTTCGCTGTGGTCATCGTATCAGGACTCGACTTGGATGTAAACAGGCCACCTCTCGCGGGGGACGAGAGGTGGCCTGCGCGTCTTGGATCCTACGAACGGCTGAGGAGTAGACCGGCCGTCTTGTTGATCGCCTTGTGTGTCTGTCCCTGCATCGCCGCGAGAAACCGCGACTCGGCAGAGCCACCGGCGCGATCCCACTCGAAGTACTCAGACACTGCGTTGACGAGTCCCCAGCCGGTGCCGTCGTAGCCGACGGTCTCGGTGCGGGTGTGCCACGCGGTGGTGATCTTCTCGATGACCTCGTCACGGCGTGGGCGATCTGGAAGTACCCGTCGCAAGATCTCATGCGCGCTGTCGGTCGTCACCTTGATCTCCAGCAACCGCTGGGCGTTCGCGACGTACGCCTTCGCGTAGAGATCGAGGCGAGACATCGTGTCGGCGGCCGCGGCCAGCTTAGCCTTGACGTCGCCGGTGTGCGTGATTACCCAGCGGTGCTTGACACTTGACCGAAACGACGCGAGCGTCAGCTGGTTCATGCAGCGCTGGCGAAGCGGCATCACCATGACCTCGACGGCCCGTGAGCAGTCGTGGCTAGTGCGGAGCGTGGCGTACAGGTCGTGTGCGTCGTCCGCAAACGGCGTGATCATCGAGGACTGAGGGGCCTTCACGACCATGAAGGCTTGCTTGCCCTTGCGAAGACTACCTGCGGCGACGAAGTCTGGCGACACGCCGTCAAGGAAGTCGAACGCCTCGCCATACTGCAGCACCGGGTACGGCTTGCTGACGATGCTCAACCAGTCACCCGTGTCATCGCGGATGATCGCCTTGCGATCCTTGACCTCGGTGAACTTCGGTGGCGCACCCGCGTCCTTCTTCATGAAGTAGACGGGCATCTCGCTGACGGTGAAGTCAATGCCGCCGAGCTTGGCAGCCTCGGCGGCGGTTACCGGCTTGTCGACCAGCTTGCCGAGCTTCATCCACGGGACCTCGCGTGCCGAAAACGACTGGTCCTCGGGTTGCACTGCGTGTGATCCGCCGGGGCCGATCAGAGCTGTGGTCATCGTTCTCTCCTTCGATTCGTTCGCTGCTTACAGGATCTACCGTAGCACTGTGATGTGACGGTGTCAACAAGTACGCACAAGATCTTTAGCGGCCGCAGAACTAGACGTTGATGTCGGTGCCCTTACCGTCCTTGACCGCCGACTCCTCCGATCGAATGATCTCCCAGTCCTGCGGGTTGCCGCCGGCGAACTTGATGATCTCGTTTTCAGCCTCCTCCTGCGTCCCAGCCTGGATCTCACCGAAGTAGTACACCTTCTTAACCAGCTCCACGTAGTACGTCGTCATCGTTACCTCCTTCGATCTCATTGTACCAGGACACAGCAAAGGCCGCCACCGACGTGCGGTGGCGGCCTCTGAAGTCTACGAAGCGGTCTTAATTACGTGCTTGACCCAGCCGGGCTTGGTTCCAACCTTGTCCGCGATGGTCTCCGGGCTGAGCGGAGGCCTGACGGCTGCCAGTTCGAGGATCTTCGACTTTGCGGTTCCCGGCTTACTCGTGATCGCCGTGGCTGGGGCGACGGTCGCGGTGACGTGCACAGGAGTCGAGACTTCAACTGGCTTGGGCTTGTTTAGCAGCGATTGCGCGAGTTGAACCCGGGCAACGTAGTTCCGAAGACGACTCGCGATCAGCTCGGCCAGCATATACGCGATTACGGGCCAGGCGTGCGCTGCCGCGGCTCCCCCGCCAACCTTGAGACCTGCGATGATGTTAGCCGTGATACTCGTACCGAGTGCGATTATCAGGATCCATCCGACCAGCTTGCGATCCGGAAAACCGGGCACCTGGAGTGCAATGGCCGCGCAGATTGCGAGGATGTCGACGGTGGCGGCGATCCCCCACGCGAATGCCGTGGTGAGAGACCAACTCTGAAGGAGTTCCACCTGAGTCCCGAAGCTGGTAATCGCCCCGATTACCGCGATGAGGTAAGCCAGCTTCTTAACGGACTTTGCTGCTTTGAGAATGTAAGTCACAGGCAAGTGTGTGAGATCCATGCTCATTTCCCTTCGTTCGATGTGTTCTGATGGAGTTGTCAAGTAACCGCTTCTGATTCTATTATATCATATAGCCCACCACTATACAACGGTGGTGGGCTATAATATGTGACTTTTTGGTGTTTTTCCTAGGATTAACTGTCAAGTTGCTGACAGTTTAGGCGGTATCGGCCGGTCCGGTGACCGCCGCGGGGATGTCGTGTGTGTGCGCGAACGCGCTGCCGTCCTCGCCGTCGACGCCATCTTCACCGTCCGCGCCGGCGGGTCCGGGTGGTCCCGCTGGGCCGGCCGGTCCCGGTGTGGTGGCGAGTTGGTTGTACTCACCGAGGAACGGTCCGAAGCGACGGTGCGCGTCTTCGAGCGTCATCGCGGCGCCGGTGTTGAATGGGTCGATGCCCCAGGTCTGACCGTAGAACACAGCATCATCCGGATCGTGGATGTGAAAGAAGCCTGAACCACCTGACGCAAAAAGTGCGCCGGCCGGGATCGTACCGAGCGTTTGATTCAAGACAAACGTCTTGGGCATGGGCATGCTGCCACCTCCGTTGAGTATCGCGAGTTGATCGCCAACCATAGGCAGGTAGACGTCCCACGGGAAGTCGACACCCACATCGTTGTGAGTACCCTGGTCCTCGGGAAACGCCAGTGTGCAGTCGTAGTGGTCGTTGATGCCGGTCGGGCCGTTCACGTTGTCGTAGTACGCGTCTCGTGTCTCGGCTACCGTCAGACGGTGAAACGCGAGACTGTGTCGCTTGAGAAGTGTCGCGCACAACCACGCTGTCGTCTGGAGTGTTGCCAATGATGTCCCGTCGAGCCACTGTGCACGCGTCTGTCGCGTACCGCAGATCTCGATGTGAATGCCGACGTCGTTGCCGTGTTGACGCGCGGTGTGTGCGCGATCACCGTCCGGAACCTCTTGAAGTGCCGGACCGAGGCTGTCGGTAAAGTAGTGCGTTGAGGTGCCGTCGGCGCGTGTCTTGTCGTACTGTGCGCCGTTCTCGGCCGACGACTGACCCTCTGACCCCGCGGTGTAGTGGTGGGTTATGAACTTGATCCTCTTGTTGCGTCCGGGAGTGTATGAGCGTGGGTAGCCTACCCAGAGGATTGAGTTTGTCACTTCGGGTGCGCGACGTTAGGTGATTCTTTGGCGTCAGGATCGACGATCACCTCATCCGACGGTGGTTCGCCGCGATCGGGAAACTTCTCGTCGGCCCACTCTTCGTCATACGTGATGGGTTCTTCGTACGTGATGGGTTCTTCGAATTGCTGTTCCACGTTAGTCGCCTACTTTCGTGAGGATCGCTTGTATCGCGAAAAGACATAAAGATCACGGAGACCGACATACCGTCGGTCTCCGTGATCTGGTTGATTGTGGGTCACGCCTTACTCGGCGACGGCGGCCGGTACCTCGGCCGCGACGGCACCCACGCTCCAGTTACTACCGTCACGGTGGATCTCGCCGGCGCGGCTGAGACGGTAGAGGGACAGGTACACCTGGTTGCCCGGGAGCTCCGTGCCCTCGGCGATCTGCTTCCGCGACTGCGGGCCGTCGGCGTTCTTCAGGTAGTCCAACACCGCAGCGTCACGAGTGATCGTGGACTCCGGACGCGGCCGTCCGCGGCCTGCGGTGGCCGCGGGATCGGCGGTTGCCTCGGTCATCTTTCCTCCTAGTTGAGAGTTCTTTCTTCAAGTCTGATACTAGCAGGTGGGCATCACATCTTGGGGTAATCGTTCGTGGTATCGATGTCGAACTCTCGGACTCCGATCTGCTTACCGGTGAACGATCCGGGAGTGCCGTCGAGCGCGGCCTTGATCCACCGACCGATCCAGCGACCACAGTCGACCGTGATTCCCTTGCCCCACGTCATGTTGAGGCCGGAGACTCCTCGGAGTGGGAGGATGCGCCAGTCGTCGGGGAATCCGAGGATCCGGGCGGTCTCGCGGTGGGTGATAGTACGATCCAGAGATGGGTGGACGACGTTGTGTAGACCGCCACCAGTAATGACGCGACCGTAGCGATCGCCATCCCAGCGTACAGGTGTCGTGAATCCCATGAAGAACTCATTCTTCACCACCTTCTCCTCCGTGGCTGCCCAGCTGTCGGGAAGCTTCGCGAACGTGTCCCAGTACCGCTGGGCGACGGCGCCGATGTGCATGCCAGGATCCCAAGCTACACCGGCCATCAGGTCGCGCATCCGCCTGGTTAGCGGATTGTTCAACCCTACATGACCGTCTACGGAGCCAACGGTCGACCGTCGACTAGTTGACCACCAGGAAGCCGGCCGACGATACGGCTGTGCCTGCCACGTTGATCCGAGGTTCTCTAAGTCGCCGATGATGTCATTTAGTACCGGATAGCGATCGAGTGACGGCCGCTCAACCCCAAAGGGAACACGAGACGCGAGGAAGAAGTAGCGCCGACGTACCGCAGCACCTCCAACCGCAATCGCGTTGTGCCGCACGTGGTACAGGCCATATGTGTAGCCGGTCCGATCTTCAAGTCTCGCGTGGAGTGCCCGCATGAGAGCGTGACCGTCTGTCGACGTATAAGCGTTTTGCACAGATTCGAAAACGGCGACATCTGGTTTCACCCTACCCGCGTAGTCGACGAATGACCACATACAGTGATTGATCTTTGAGTCGGCACCACGGAAGTCCTTGGCAGACATGACTGAGAACCCAGTCAAGAGCAAGGTGGGTTCCCAAAAACCACGTCGCTTGGCATCACCTCCCAAGATTCAGATGGTCCCACCTGTGAAAGCCAGTCATTGCCAAGTAACGCGCGGTTGGCTTCACAGTTGGCGACACCGAATCCACCGGGAAGTTCACGCTTCGCTTTCAGTGTGAAACCTGCTTGAACCATGCCTAGTGTGAATCCACCGGCAAACCCCATTACATCTGTCGCGCGATACACTTCCCCTCACTTCTGTGGCGTTCAATCCAGTTAACTGCGTATGTTTTACCACAGTGCGTGCAAACGAGACGTTGACGCGGTGTTCGCATTTTTTGGAGTGAAGATGTGTCGTGCTTTTTGCCATAAAACGGATTACGTTCTCCAGGCATGCTTTTCTTCGCATTCACCTCAGTTGAAAACGTCATACCCTTCGTAGGCGACGTTCGTCCTTTGAGTGTTTGGCTGATGCGAAGCTTTTGCTCATCGGTCGGTGGATGAACTCGTTGATGACAAACAGTGTGACCAACAACGAGATTCTCAGCTACGTCGTTAGTCACATCATTGTCACGGTGATGAATGTTACCGTCCCACGTTTTTTGACCAATCTTTAGCACGACATCAGAACAGAAGAAACACTGCCAGGGTCCGCGGCCGTTGTGTGCGAAGAACACCGCGTGTGTTCGTCGAACATTTCGTTGCGGATTCATGTACCGGATTCTATCAAATGGGTCGGGACCCAAGATAGTAACCACACGCGCAGTGAAGATCGATGCGTGGTAGCGCACCCATCGTCGCGTGTACCTCCTTCACGTCGACCTCACTGAGGCCGCGTTTACACGCCGGGCACTTGCTGGTGACGCCGTCGTAGCCGTCGTCCTGACGTCGAAGATTCACCTTGTGCTTCTGGTGGTATCCCTGCCACAGGTCTTCGGCCGTCACGTCCAAGTGAAGCATGAGATTCATGAGGAAGTGCCAGGCGTCGACGAGTTCCTGTCGCGCCTCCTTGTAGTTGATGTGCTTTGACGTTGCCCACGGTTTCCAGCCGATCTCCTTGAGAAGTTCGTGAAGTTCGTCCGTGAGCGCGAGCACGTTCAGCGAGATGTTGTCGATACGCATCTGCTGATTCTGGTCTTCGATCTCGTAACCGTTGACACGTGCCTGCAGTTCACGCTGCATCGTAAGCATTCGCTCTAAGCGATCCATCAGTTCCTCCCTAGTGCTCGTTGAACGCCTTCTTCGATGGATATCGATGGCGTGTAGAACTCGTTGAGACGACCCGGGTGTCCGACGCGGTAGAACACACCCATGGGCGCCTCGGTATCAACACTCAGGGCCGCATCGTAGCCAACCGTCTGAATGATGAGATCGGCAAGTTGTCGCATCGTCGTGCCGATGCCGGTGCACAGGTTGACCGGTCCTTGAACGTCTGCGCTGACGAGAGCCATGATGCCTGCGCAGATGTCATCGATGTGAATCCAGTCACGAACCTGGTCGGCGTTGCCCCAAATAGTGAACGGATCTTCACGGCGTCGCGCGCGCTCAATGAAAGCACGAAATGGGAAGTCTTCTGACTGATCCTCGCCGTAGCCGGAGAACGGTCGCACGACGGTGACCGGAATTCCGGCCCCGATGGCCTGCTCGGCCATGCGCTCACCGATGAACTTCGTCATTCCGTAGACGTCGGCCGGTTCCTCGATCGGTGTCGTTTGATATTCGATGAGACGCCAGTCAACTTCAAGTAGTTTGTACGCGTCTGATCCGAGATGTGCACCGTTCTGCAGGTATTCCGGATACACGGCCGAACTGGAGAGGTAGACGACGCGACGTTGCTTCGTTCGGATTGCCCAGTTGAACATCGCGGCGTCAAGCATCACGTTGTACGGAAAGTTACCCTTCTGTTCGTCGATTGCACGGCGATGTGGAGCAGCCGCGGCGGCATGCACAACGAGATCGTAGACGGGACAGTCGTCGACCGTGTTGAACACATGCATTGCATCGTCGTTGGGTTGTAAGTCAACCGGCGTGACTTTCCAGCCGAGCGACTCGAGGTGTCGGCGCATGTGATGACCGACGAATCCGTTGGCACCTGTGATGATTGCTCTCATGGTGTGATGATGTCCCTCCATGCGGCGACCCACTCGCGCGCAAAGCTGACGGTTCGGGGTGGTAGGATTCTTTCACACGCCAGGATGAGTTCACCGTACGCAACGTGAAGCGGCATATCGCTGGAGATGTGTGCCGCGTCAAGCATCGAGGTGAACGTGAAGACGTGATCCATACCCCACACCTCCGCCCGAAGATCATCCGCGAGGTTGTGGTCGTTACGCACCTGACGAACACAAGGTTCACCAACGAAGAGTGCGGTGTTGTACTCACGTGAGAGACGCGCAAAGATGAACGACGCGAAGATGTCGTCGTAGCGTCCAATACCGGGAAGCACCGCCATGACGGGCAGCCACTCACGCGTCCACATCGTGGCCTGAGAGTTGAACGCGGCGTACACGCCCGGTCCGATGATGCAGTTGGCCGACACGGCGATGACGTTGGGCGAGTTGCAGATCCGCTCGACCGCGTCACAGTCGGGATCGCCAAGCACCTGCGCCTGGGAGACGACGATCTTCGTGTTCTCTGGCGCCTGCCACACGAGTGGATACGTGTCGACGCCGTACGGCACACCACGCTGATGGAACTGCGGTCGGCAGAAGAGGCCCGTGTTGACGAAGTTCGTCGTCGACCTAATGACCTGCTTAAAGTCCCTGTGGTGGATCGCGTCGATGTGTCGCTGCACGAACGCTTGTGCGGTCGGCAGTGGAAAGTTGTCGTCATCGACGGTGACGACGAACTCGTAGCCCCTGATCATCGCTTCCATGATCGCGGCGTTGCGTCGCTGGATGCAGTTCCAGCCAACGTACTCTGACCACGACCACTGTTCCTGCTGGTGTGTAGCGATGTACGTCCCACCCAAGCCTTCCACGTAATCGATCAGCGCTCGCCGTGAGTTCTTATCACCGGCGACGATCAGGTCACCCGCCGTCACCCACTCTGCGTATGCCTTGGGGAACGGGTTGATGCTCGTCGAAACGATGCCGACGTTCGTCATTCGTAGATCCTCTTTTCGATCATCTTCATGTACGTGAGGTCGTTGATCGCTCGGTCGAAGTGGGCCCGCTGGGCAGCTACGATCCATTCCCAGTCCGATCGTCCGGCCTGTGAGTTAAGATGTTGAACCTTCGAGGCGAGTTCTTTGTGGAGATCGACTCGCAGCCAGTCGTAAAGTTCGGTCGGTGCGTCGCCGAGGATGTTGTTCTGCGTGTCGTAGCTGGGGTGAAAGAAGCACACAGTTCCCGCGGCGAACGCTTCCCACGGCTTTGCGGTAGCCCAGCCGGAACCCGACGACGGCGTGGTGAACGTCGTACGCACCGAGTGAAGCTTCGGGTAGTACTGATCCCACGGTGCGGGGTGTATGTCCAGATCCGGGTGGTCAAACGTCAGCTCAGCCTTCGACGCCGTTGACCATGTGCCGTGAATGAAGTACGGATCGAGTGGAAGCACCCACTTACGAAGAATGGGAAGACGTGCAACCGCTGGGCGGACCCCGATCGCACGCGCTTCATTAATAAACAATCCGAAATGTCCCGACCTCTGCCAATCGTCATTAAATGATATGAGGTCGCCGAACGGTGTTCCGGGACGGAGGCCGTTGATCTCGAGGCGGGCGTACGTGTCATGCACGATGGAGCACCACGTTTGATCTTCGATCTGATCTGCGTACGGGTACCACCGATCACCTTCATACAGTGGTGTGATGTCACCGTAGCGATGATGCTTGAGCTTTTTGAGATCACCGTACTGTGCGAGGATGGGGTGCCGAAGTGGCCACTTCATGTCACGCATCTTGTGTCGGTTACGCGCGTCCGCGTTGAGGCAGATCTCTTCGTAGTCCCACGGTCCGCGTGTGTCACGCCAGTGGTTGATGCCACGAAGCATGAAGCCGGAGTACCACGCACACCAGTCCTGTGGCTTCGTCAGTTGCGTCGGATCGCCAACCTTCGGGATCGGCGTGTTGCTGGTGCCGTGTTGGCCGACCCACATCACCATGGCGTCGAGTTTCTCAAACGTCGGGAAGGTCACGAGATCGAACACGTCTGCGAGTCGCAGCTGCTGATCGATCGACAGATCGCCGTGATGTGCAAAGTCGGCGAGGCGTCGGATGATCGGCCACCACTCGATCCACGGGTTAACGACGTTACTCGGAAGACCCACGCTCGTCGGTTCTTCGCCTGTGTTGCGACCCATGAGCATGAATGTGTCGTCGGGGTGTCGCAGTGCCAGCTCTTTGACGACGGCGACCATCTCCACATCACCGCCGAGGTTACCACACTTTGCCAGTGTGAGTGGCATGGAACGTCCTAGCTTACCATAGCCAATGATCTTGCCCATGCGTACCCTTTCGTGAGAGGAGCCGAGCCACTCGCAATGTGGCTCGGCTCCATTATACCCGGCGATCTTAGAACGGTGTCGCCGGCGTCGCGGGTGGAGCGGGTGTGATCGACGGCGTCGGTGTCGAGGTCGGACCGACCGGTATAACTGCCGGCGGGGCCATCGGAGACCCAGCGGTCGGCATCGCGGACGGTGGTCCAACTACTAATCCAGGGGCCGTCGGACTGCCCGCGGGGAGAGGAGCGACGCCCGCGACGTTGTTACGCATGGTGCCGTTCCACTCGCGCTGATCGAGGGTGATGCGAGCGCCGCGATTGAGCAAGTTCTTCGCTACGACGTCCATCGGTGGGTTCTGCCCGAAGAAGTTCGAGTCGAGGCCGAAGGCCGCCATGTGCTGGAAGAAGATGCGAAGCGCGATCGCGTTCTCTGCAGAGACGGTGAACTGTGAGTAGATTGGCTTGTCCTTGGCCGGCCCAGCGGTGACACGAAGCTTCACCTTGATCATGGGCTTACCGTTGGATGAGGTCGTCGCGGTGGACTCATAGCAGATGACGTCGTACTCGCCGTCCGGCAGCACACCGGCGGTCGCTGCTTCCTTCTGGAGTGATCCCCAGTCGACTTCGGTCACTGTGTTGTCTCCTCTTTGATGTCGTACACTGTTTTTATGATGTCCGAGATGTTAGGTCCAACGACGTTATCGGGCAGTGCTCCCTGCACGCGCTCACCCGACTCAAAGTTCGGGTGGGTGCCTACGAAGAGGTTGACGACTTTCACCGTGGGATTACCGTCAGCGTCGTTGGTCCGTGACTGGTAGATGTACCCACAGATGTCAACCCAGTAGGGGAGTGACACACTGATCTGCCCCTGCATATATGGGCGGAACTTACCGTTCGTCTCTCGTGTCTCGGCCACGAAGACGACACAGCGAACCGGCTGGGCGGGATCGATCGTCAGATCACGGAATCCGCGAATGACGCCGTCCATCTGCACGAGGAGCGCGCCCCAGCCGTCGTAACCCTTGATGATGCCGTCGCCGCTGATGTTCGTCTTGAGGCGGCGCTGCAACTCGGTGATGCTGTCGAGCACCACCGACACGAAGTCGTGCGGTGTCTGTGTGAGCCACGAGTACACCTGGCGCAAGGACTGCCAGTTGGTCATGCTCACGTAGCAGACGTCCCACGTGCCGTCATGTCGCGGTGGTGGAAGGTTCGGGTCCCACGTTGTCTTGCGAAGTAGACGACCCGACTTAAAGCCTACCTCCTTAATGAACTTCCATGAACCCTCAGCGTCGATGACGAGGATGGGAAGTGGTGCGGTCGACGTCAAGGTGGACTTACCGACCTTGCTGTCGCCGTGAATCAGGATCGATAGAACGTGGTCATCCTTCATGTGCGATGCCCTCGTCGAAGCTTCTTAGCCCAGCGACGCTTCTGCATTCGCTTGAATCGTTGAAGCTTAATCTTGCGGTTCACTCGACTCCTCCCAGCACTTCGTCCTGGTAGTAACTCAAGGGATCTCCGACGACGTAGTGCTCATCGAGCATCGCGTCGACCCGGCTGCCGTCATCGAACATCGGACAGACCGCGATGAACGGGCAGTCCCACGTGCAGTCGCGAGTCGGATTGGGATACGCGACGGTCTGATGACGAGCACCGTCCTTGAGCTGGCTTTCCACCACCAATATATCCGTGATGGTTCCCACCAAGCGACGACGATATGAATTGAGTTCGTGCTTATTGTGTCGCACCTCGACGCGGGAATAGAACGGTGGCTTCGCGGCCGCCGTACGCTTCACACGACGAAGCATGTTGTAGAGCGCGCCGTCGGTGCGTTCATCTTCGACACTGAGGAGTTCAAGCAACATGTAATGTAGCATCTGCTCGTCGAGAGGTAGCATGATCGTCGGCTGCGTGACGCTCACGACGGACTTGTGATCGATGAACAGATGAACGTCGTCGATGATTCGACGAATGCGAACGTCCATCTTACCGATGATCGCGACCTTGTCGTTGAACTCGTGAAGAGGCGCCTCGACGTATGTCTCAGCGGCGATCACCTCGATCTCAGCGTCCGCGCCCGTTTCGGCGAGCCACTGGATGTAGCCCTCGAGCATGATGCGTTCGAGATTCGCTTCGTTCTCAAACTTTGCGACGGTCTCCGGCATCTCACCGACGAGCTGCGTTCGATCGAGGACGATGAGGCGTTCGAGTTCAGAGAGCATGTCCGTTGGGTCGACCGGTGAGTAGTGTGCCTTGAGCGCCAGGTGAAGACGTGCACCCACCTGACGAACGCCGACGGGTGACTCTTTCTTGAGGCGCAGACCGCGGTGCCAGCTTAACCACCACTTACGACGGCACCGCTTGAAGCTGCGAAGTTCAGAGTTGGAGACATAACGATCGTACGTTCGCTCGGCGACCCTAAGAAGCTGTGAGAAGTCTGTGGTGGCCTGGACCGGCTTAGGTGGAAGATCCCGAAGTTCGGTCCAGGGGGTGTTAACACCGACGACCACCGCTGGCAGCCCAGTCGTAGGCGTGGGAATCGGGATCATCGGCTGCGTGGGTGTTGGCGTGAGGCTCTCAGTCACCGCGATAACGTTGATCACGCCTACGAGACGAAGAGCTTGGGCCTCCTCAGGCGTGATGTTACCCTTATTCTCGATGCGCCAGATCTTACCCTCGGTGAGACCAGATGCGGCCGCGAGTGCCTTACGCGACAGGTTGCGACGTCGCCGGTAGTCGACGACGTCACTTCCTAGGATGTCAGTATCCACGTCACCATCACGATCGTCGCGCAGATTACGATGAGTGACACCAGCGCGGTCAGTTGCTTCTGCAAGTTTGGATCCATCACAACTCCGAACTACTTAGGATGAGTGCTTCCTCTTCGTCGAGCGACTTGACCGCGACCTCAAAGCCGGTCGTGCTACCTTGCGCGAGCGTGAGACGATCACGCGTGATCTCTTGCAGTCGCATGAACTTCTCGTGTAGCCGCTTGATCTGTCCTTCTTCGATCGTGTCCATTGACACGATGTCGATGACGTTGATCGATCCATGGATCTCTGAGCCGATGCGGTGTACGCGATCTTCTGCCTGCTTGTTGTCGATCATCGAGTCGGATCGCTGTAGAAAGACTATCGTATCCGCTGCCGTCATCGTCAGACCGACGCCACCGGCCTTGACGGTGAACATCAGGACGCGCAGCTTACCCTCTTGGAACCGACGAAGTGCGAGATCACGTTCGTACTCGTTGATCACGCCAGTGATGAGTCCGTATGAGATCTTGAGCTTGTCGAGACGACGTGCGGCGAGTTCGATCAGCTTGCGGTGTTCGGCGACTATGACGACTGGCTTGTCCCCGAGCTCGATCAGAACCTCCTCAAGCGCATCCAACTTGGGCGACGGTTCGACCAACTGCACCGCCCACTTGGAGAGATCAGAGGGGTCTGGGCCGGGGATAACCGTCACCTGTGACGACGCAAGCTGAAGTCGTCGAAGTCGCGCGATGAGTGGATCGGCGACGACGAGCACGCCGCCCTCCGTCATCGTTGCGAGACCCTTTTCGAGGTCGTTGTACGATCTCCGCTGGGCGGGAGTCATCTCCACCCAGCGGACACTTCGCACCTTGGGTGGAAGCTGTGAAAGCACGAGATCTTTGGGCATGCGACGGAAGTGCGGATCAAAGATCTTATAGAATTCGTCGCGGTTCGCGGGGTTCAGTCCGACGATGTCGAGACCGCCGAACGCGTTCCAGCTCTGCAGGCAGTAGCGATCAACGAAGTGTGTCTTCGTGGGAAACTCTCGCGGCGACATTGCGTGAAGCAACGACCACAGGTCGCCCGGGTGATTGGCGATCGGTGTACCGGTCATGAGCCAGCGATAGGTAACGCTGGGCATAGCGGCGATCGCCCACACCGCGCGGGTCTGCTGACTCTGCGGATTCTTGATCTTGTGTGCCTCGTCGATGATGACCGTCTTGAAGCGAATCTTATTGAGTTCCTTCGGATGAACGTGACACTGCGTTGCGCGAAGACCCTCTTCACCGTTTCGCTTATCACACTCACGGCATCTACGAAGTGCGGTGCTACCGTAGGGCGCGAGACGAGTAAGAAGCCGTGCGGACTCGTAGTTGACGATGATGACCGCGTTCAGATCCTTTGCTGCCTCGGTAATGATTTTCTTGCGACCAACTGCGCCACCCGTGATGATGTAGGGCGTCGCCTCGGGTAGCCACCTGCGCATCTCATTCGCCCAGGCCGTTTTCACGGAGTTTGGGCAGATGACGATCGCGGGTAGTGCGTCAGCACCGAGTGAACGAAGTGCGGACAAGGCCTGAATAGTCTTGCCTGTCCCCATCTCATCACCGAGGAGAACCTCACGTGCAAGCTTAAGAAATGATCGACCCACCTCTTGAAACGGATAGAGATCACCGTGTACGTAGTCCTGATCGGCGGGAGTGATCTGTCCGCGAAGCGTGAGAAGTGTGTCGATGTCTTGTCGCTTCTGCCAGCCCCACTCCAGCAGCTTTTCACCGAATGTGATGGTTGACTTGGCAAACACTCCCTGGAGAACGACGCATGAGGCCCACGTAAACGGAACTGTCCACGTCTTCGTGTCGGCGGCCCAGCGGGCACCGGGAACCTGCTTAATGAGCTCCCTTTCGTTCCACTGCGTGATGACCTCGATCAGGTCACCACTGATCTCAGCTGTCGCCACGCGGCTTCACCGGTTCCCACGTCTTGATGCTGTCCATCATCGAGTACCAGCGATTGACGAACCACAGCTTATTGCAGACGGGACAGCACCACACGACACCGATTCGACGCCAGAAGATGCTTGGAAGCTGACAGACGCTCGATTCGTGCTGCGACATCATATGTTCCCTCCGTTCGATGGGTTCTCTCTAAGACATTATACCGTATGCTCGTTTCACCAGGTCGTGCCAGGGTGTGTACCTAGTTGCGGCGACGAGTGCGTGCCGCTGGGCGTCGTGCATGTCACCGGCCGATCCCGCCGTCCACCAGTTGAGCTTTCGTAGGACGTCGTTCGACACACGGGTCTTAACACTGCGTGACTGCATCTCAACCAGACACTCGCCGCGTCTGTGTGCGAGGTATTTAATCGCACCGATGACTTCCATCGCTTCATACTGGCGAGTAAGCTTCACGGTGTTCACGCCGATGTCATAGCGTTCAACGGCAAAGATAATGTGCGTGTTGCCAGGCACGTGAGACATGGCTGACTCGATGAAGACGAGCGCCTCCAGCGCTGGCTTTTCGACTCCAATGACGTGATCGGTGTCGACCATCACCCACACGCCGGTCATCTTACCGGGATCTACACCGATGATCATATTTCGTATGCCTCCTTGGCACCCCAGCGACGACCCGATGAGATGGACGCGGTGAGTGGAACCGTGAACATCGTGTCATCATTCATGATGCTGTGAAGCGTCTTCGCCGCATCACGTACGTGCTCTCCCGGAACATCGAGAATGATCTCGTCATGCACGAGTGCGATCATCCAGTCGCTCAGCCCAGCGGCATCACACTCGAGAACCTTCTTCTTAAGCACCGCGGCGGCGGCGCCCTGAATCAAGAAGTTGACGAGCGCGTACTCTTTGCCCGCATCAGCGACCTGCCGACGACGAGTAACGGGACAGCGAACGTATGCGATGCCCTCGGTGTGGCGACGCTGAAGTGCAAGACTCTGCACCTGCTGCTGGAATGCGAGTACTCGTGGAAAGAGTGCATCCCAGCGTTGACGTACTGCCTGTCCCTGCTCAAATGAGATGCCGGCGGTGGCGCTGAACTTCGCGATGCCCGCACCGTAGATCGTGGCATACCCGGCGTTCTTGGTTACCTGTCGGCGTGGGTCAGGCTTCATGATGCTTTCGTCAGAGTAGATCATGCGCGCGAGAGCGACGAAGAAGTCCGTCTCGCCCTTAAACGCTTCGATCATCGACGTCTCGTCGGCCATCGATGCGAGAAGTCGCATCTCAACCTGGTCGAAGTCACCCATCACGAGCGCGCCGTCGTCGTCCCAGCGGGTGTCGGCACAGTTGCGAATCGTCTCGGCTCCGGGGTTGTGTTCGGCCTTACGCGGTAGGTTCTGAAGGTTAGGTCGCTCCATTGACATACGACTCGTGCGAGCACCGAGCACGTTGATGCTTGGGTGGATAAGATGCTGATCGTCGAGCTCTGTCGTAAAATGTGAGAGATACGTCGATGCAAGTTTCTGGAGCTGACGGCGCTGAAGGACCGTCTGGGCAAGAGGATGATCGATGGCGCTGAGGACTTCCTTGTCCAGAGCCACAGCGCCCGAGGCTGTGGCCTTCGTGAACTCATAGCCCTCTCCCTGCAAGATCTTCACGATGGATGCGTTGGAGCCGGGTTTCACATCGTAGTGCTCGAGACACCACTTTTCGGCGCGTTCAACGTACTCCTCGAACGCTGCGAGCTTCTCTCTCGCGTAGAGAAGATCGATGTGTACACCGTTGCGCTCCATCTTCTCGATGACCCACGAGACGGAGTTTTCGAGCTCGAACGCCTCCGGGCAGTCGGCCTGGACCTGGGGCCAGAGAAGCTCGTACGTCTTATATCCCAACACCGTGTCGAGTGCCGCGTACGACCAGTACGGCTGGAACGTCAGCGGGACGGTTGCCCACGTCCAGCCGCCGCGACCGCCGATCGCCTTGTGGAGCTCATCCTGACCGGCCGATGCGTTCGCATCAATGAGCCGATCCGCGATATTTTTGAGTGCCGTCGAGTACTGGGGATAAAGTACGTGATGCATGATGCGAGTGTCGCGAACACGCTCGCGTGGCATGTGAATGCCCTCGTGATCGAGCATGCCGACGTCGTACTTGGCGTTGTGCGCGGTCCACATGCCGTCCCAGCGACGCACCAGATCTTCGAAGAGTCCACCCCATCGCTCGAAGGGCATGGCCCAGCCATGTACGCCGTCGCCGACCTGTACGAGGCGTACCCGATCCACACCGACGACCAGACCCGTCGTCTCCGTGTCGAACGAGAGGACGTTATGCTCACGGCGTACTCCCAGCCACTCATGCATCGCGAGGACATCATCGATCGAGTCAACGTAGTGGAGCTTGGTACCGGCGAGACTCATGTGTTTATTCTGACTTCAGTTGCGACGTTAATCGAGTGTCCAGTCCCACTGATATGTGTTGTTATCCAAGTGCTTCGATCTGGAATGGTTTTGAACGGCATTGGGAGTGTAGGCGTGCAGTTATTACACACTGCGAGATGATAGACGTCCACATCTGCTTGACCTTGGATCAAGATTGTTTGCTTCAATGCTTCATCTCCTCGACATCGAGACCACACAACGTGAGCCACGCGAACCACTCACCAGATGACCGGTGAGGAGCCACGTGTGACGTGTCGCAGACGACTCGCACGAGACCGCTATTCGCGATCAACTTAGCACAGCTTCCGCACACTCCCGAGGAGACGTAGATCGTGCCTCCCTCACGCTGGGCACGATCGGTGGACGTGAGTGCGTTAACCTCTGCGTGAAGTGCGTGACAGTCGTCATACGCGGGATCGAGTGAGCCCCACTTGGCTCGCGGACACCAGTTTACACATCCAGTCTCCTCCCGGGGCATCCCGCGCGGCGGACCGTTGTAGCCGGTATCCACGATACGGTTCTGCTTGGAGACGACGACGGCACCGACCTTGTCGCGGTCGCACAGCGAGCGCTCGGCGATCACCATCGCCATGTTCATCCAGGTCTCATCCCATGTAGGACGCGAACCGCTCACGGTACCACCTCTCAGATGACGTCTCGTTGTCGGGCGTGAAACGACCCGCGAGCTGTCGCGCGCGCTTCATGATCGATGTGAACGGCGTCGAGCCGAATATGCCGAGACCGGCCGGCTGGTCTTCGGTACTCTGCGGCTCTGTGCGAAGAAGTAGCGCGTCATCAACGTTGCGGTCGTAGATGTGAAGTGACAGTGCGGTGTGACGATACATTCCGCACAGCATGCCGAGCGCGTTCGCGACGGAGATCTGCAGCTGCGTGAACTGAAACATGTCGTAGGGAAGTCCGAGCCAGACGTCGTTGCTTCGCATCACGACGTTCATGCAGAGTCGGCTGTCACGCACCTCGAACTGTAGCATGCACGTGCACGGGTAGTCGTGCTTGTCCGGGAGGTTGTCCAACCACGGATCCCACAGTGAGATGACAGCCTGCCGTGTGTCGATGTCCTTGGAGATCTTGTTGATCGCGCACAGACACTGATACCCGATGCGCTGGCCGTATGCGCCGTGAAACGTACCGTCGGCCTCAAAGTACCGGCTGAAACTCGTCGTAGCTTTCGTCAGAAGGTCGGGCCATGAGAAACCGCCGATGAGTTGAATCGCCTCGGCCGCCGCGATATTCTTGTTGAGAAACCGCCCGACACCCAGCGGTAGCGCACGGAACGGTGTCTCCAGCTCGATGGTTGTGAACCCGGCGTCGAGGGTCTTCTGACCGCGCGGTGTGCGCTCAACTCCGTTCTTGAGCACGTGATTGACGACGTGTACGTACGTGAACTGCCCCGTGGTTCCGCTCAGGGTCGCCATCCGGTCTCGTCCCTCTCTGTTCCGATCAGTTCTCTGATGAGTTGACCGTACAACGGCGCCGCAAGATGATGGAACCGTCGGACGTACTGCGGGTGTGGCACCGCGGCGTGGCGGATGTTGAGCTCGTCGAGACGTCGGTGCGCGTTCTTACCGAGTGCTATAATCTTGCACCTTCGGTCGACGTTAAGCTTTCGTACGTCGTCCACGTCGCACGCGTTCGCGAACATTATGCCAAACATCATGCCGAGAGGCGTATCGAGTGCGGACAAGAGGTAGTGCCCGGACGTTCCGTTGTACGGCATGAACGCTGGGCCGAGCGTTGAGTGCGCGATCCTGTGCTGGCAGTCGACGCCGGAGCAGCCACGCACATCGCCAAAGATGATGAACTCCGGTGACGGATGTCCGACCGGCGTGACGAATGAGTTCAGGCCGGCCGCTCGTCGCTCCGCCGACTGCGCGTTCGCAATGACACTGTCGGGTGTTGGACGATGAGACACGAAATCACCGGTTGTGCTGAAGTCCCGTGTATGTATGAACATGTGACGAAGCTCCGGCAACTGATTCACGCTGATGAGCCCGTCTCCGCGTCGGACGACGCACGCCTCGAGTTCCTCGAGCGGTGGACACATTAGCGTGGTGACCGCACCGCGCGACTGGAGGAACATCTCGATGTATTGAAAGACCGGTGCGTCCATCTTCGTCTTACGATTTAAGACTGTGGGGTACACCATCTCACCCCAGTGCCAGCGATCGCAGACGATGTGACGGCCTGTGTCGGGTCGGTAGTCGAGGAGTGGGGTGACGTACTCGTCGAGCGGGTGTCGCGTCGGCGGCCCGCGGTGGAACAGTTCGATGCGTGAGGTCGGATCTATCACCGCGAGTCTCGTGACGATGTCGTGTGCGAGTGTCGTCTTTCTCGCACAGTCGGGTCCCTCGAGTATGATTAGCACGTGACTTACCTCGCTCGCGTCGCGACGTCGTAGGGCGTCAGATCGAAGTATAGCTCGGGCACGATGTGACGAAGTACGTCCGCCGCGTCTCCACTTGTGCTGAGCGTTGGCCACCACTGTGTGGGGTATCTTGCCCACTTCTGTCGCCAGTTCACGTCATCTTCCACACGTCGTCGTCGACCAACGTACGCGCGTCGCCGCTCGATGTCGACACTCACGCGCCACCACGAGGTAAACGACTCGTGTGACTCGATGATCGACATGCGTGAGATGAACCGACGCCAGCGATCGTGAAGCTTAATGACGAGCGACGAGTCAACGAACCGGTCGAACCACTCACGTGCCCTCAGAGGCAAGGTCTTATGAAACGGGGCGTTACTCGGAGGAGTAACGCCCAGTGAATAACCGGGTCGACGTGGTAAGACCGTGTACGCGCCGATCGCGCCAATGAACACGCCAAAGATGACTTCCGTCATAACATTCACTACAACACCGCCCGGTTGATGTACGCGTCGCGGATGTCGTCATCCCAGTGGGCGGCCTGGGCAAGTGCGCGATCCGACTGGCGCGGAATGTACGTCTTATTGTTGTGGTTCACGACCAGCACGGAGATGATCTCGAAGGCCGACGTCGTCATGATGATGCGCACGAGTGGACTCTCGCCGTCGATCAGTGACATACCGATCGTGTGTACGACGTATGAGCCGTCCCGCTTGCGGTAGATGTTGATCTCAAACCAGCGTTGCTTACCCGGTACCTTTGACGTTCCGGCACCTAGGAGCTGTCCCTCAAAGCTGAGTGACTCGCCGTCACGCTGCGTGAGCGTTACGTGCTCAAACGGTGGTGGCGGTGCGGTGGCGATGTTGGTCATGTCCTCTCCTTCGATACGTTCTCTGTGATCCAATTGTACGGTGTTAGGGTGCGGGTGTGTCGCGCAGGACGGCCTGGGCGTCTGATCCGCCGTCGTGAGCCGCCTTCATCTCGTTGACAGTTAGCTGATGTTGACGCAACACACCCGCAAAGCATCGGCCTAGGTCCTCGGTCAGTTCCCGGAAAGGCTGTGAGGACTACGTGGTTCCATTTCTCACCGACGTGGGAACTCTCTTGGAGGCCAACGGGACGGACTCGCACCGCCGTCCTCGTGCCCAAGGGGCACGCGCTCTATCTGCTGAGCTACCGTCGACGACACCAGGTTATCATCCTACGCGCCAAGCCTACGTTTCCCCCGCTGATGAGACGGTTCTCGAGGCTCCGAGTCAAATTACCAGGCCGGAGCCTCGCGGTGTCAAAGGAGTCGAATGACCAGGTAGTAGGGTTAGACCAGACCCCGAAACCACTCGAGGCGCCCCCGGTCCGGCAAGACCACGTGGGGGCGCCCCATACCACTTGGAGGTGTTGGTGTCTGATGTTATAGTACCAGACCCGTCCGCCAAACTCGATTGTGCGGTGGCGTACATCGCCCGGGGATGGCACATCTTCGTGTTGAAACCGGACAAGACGCCCTTCCCCAACTGCGTGACGTGCAAAGAGGCCGGTCCCGGACACGACATGGGCGCGTGTAAGTGCCTCACCTGTCACGGGTTCTACGCCGCAACACTGGAGCGCAACCGCATCGAGATGATGCTGACGCTCTACCCCGAAGGCGTGATCGCGGTTCGAACCGGTGAGAAGTCGAACATCATCGTGATCGACGCGGAGTCGGACTCGGACAATCCCGCACTACCCAGCGGTGTCGAGGTCCTGGATGACTGGGAGAACTGGGTTAACGCGACGTGGGTCATGCCGCCCACACTCACCGCGATCACGGTGTCGGGTGGTGTACACCGCTACTACTCCTGGGTCTCCGGCGTCCGGTCACGCAACCGAGTACTCCCCAACGTCGACATTAAGTCTGACGGTGGGTACGTCCTCGTACCGTGTGGAGACGGTCCGCGTCGTTGGCTGGACGGGCCGGAGACCCCGGTAGCCCCAACGGAACCGCTGGTCGGTTGGCTGCGGACCGCGAATCGCATGTCCTGGGGAGGACCCGGTGGCTCCGCTACACGTGGTGAGGGCTACGACTATCAGCGCTTCGTGCGTGAAGGTTGCCCCGCCGGGGTCCGCGACGAATTCTTCAACGACATGTGTTTCCGGTTACGTAAGAGTGGTGCGACGATCGGTGAGGCGACCACCGAGCTGCGCAGGCACTGGTCGAAGGTGAGTCAGCCGCCCGAGGCGCGCTGGTTCATGCCGTGGGAACACGTCGAGTACAAGGTCCATCGCGTCTGGGAGACCGTCGCACCGGATCCGACACTTCCACGCTGGACGCCAACGGCAACGGTAACGCCGCCGCCGCCGCCGTTACCGGTGATCACGCCGGAACCGGAACCCGTTAAACAAGATGATGAAGCGGAATTAATATCGGAGTTAGAGCCGGACGTCGAGGAATCGGAACACGTCGAGCTGGTCGTCGAGGAACCCGCAGAGCCGGAGGGACCCAGTGACACGGGTAACGCGCTGCGGTTCATTCGGCTGTTCGGTCGTGACCTGCGCTACGTGACGAAGATGCGTCGCTGGCTCATGTGGAACGGCAACCGCTGGGTGACGGACGACCTCAACACCGTGATGGAGATGACGGGTCGGCTGAGCGCCGACATCCGACGCCAGGCGGAGATAACACAAGACACTGACGAGGCACGTGTCTGGTCCCGTTGGGCGTTGTCGTCCGAGTCGCTGCGTTCACGCGGCGCGATCATAGCACTCGCCGGTACAGATCCGCGGATCTCTACGACCGTGGACGCGTTGGACCGCAACCCACTCCTGCTGGTCGTGAAGAACGGTGTCCTGGATCTGCGAACCGGGGAACTCGTCCCAGCACTGCGAGACGACCTGAACACACGTAGCGCGGACGTCATCTACGACCGATTGGCGACCTGCCCGCGGTGGCGTGACCACATCAAGTTCGTCACTAAGGGTGACGTGCTGCTCGCCGCATACCTGCGTCGCGCCGTGGGATACACGCTGACGGGTCTCGTCCGGGAGCAGACGTTCTTCATGCTCGAGGGCGCCGGGGACAACGGTAAGAATGCGTTCATTGAGCCAATCATCGCACTGCTGGGTCAGTACGCGCAGACGGGAACCTCGGCCCTCATCACCGGTGGCGACGAGCAGCACCCCACAATCCTCGCCGATCTCATCGGCGCTCGGCTCGTGTTCATCGACGAGGCGCGACAGGGTAAGCCGCTGAACGTGGAGCGGGTTAAGCAGCTCACTGGTTCAAAGCGCGTGAAGGCACGGCGCATGGGGCAGGACTTCTTCGAGTTCGACGCCCAGCTGAAGTTGTGGATCGCTGGTAATAACCACCCCACGATGAGGGATCCGAGCGACGGTATCTGGCGTCGTCTGCATCGCGTCATGTTCCTGGCGAAGATCCCAAGGTCAAAGAAGATCGGGGACTACGGGCAGATCCTCTTCGAAGAGGAAGCGTCCGGGATACTGAACTGGGCACTCGAGGGACTGAAGGACTGGCAGCAACTCAACGGACTCGGCGAGCCCAGCGAGGTTCAACTCGCCACCACGGAGCTGCGAGACGAGGAGGATCTCGTCAAGCAGTGGCTCGAGGAACGATGCATACACACGGGATCAGAGAAGGATCGCGTGACAAACGCGGAGCTGTACTCGGACTTCTGCATCTGGGCAACACTCGCCGGGATCCCGCAGAGTGAACGTCCGAACCGCACACAGTTCGGGCGTGAACTGAGCGGTAAGGGTTACGCGCGGTGGACCGGTCGCGTGGGCGGAGTTAAGGTTCGAGGCTTTGAGGGCGTCGTCATCCAACGCATGGTTGGCTGATCTGAGTTGGAACACCCGATCGGAAGATCTCCTTTGTAGTGTGTTCCAAAGATGAGGCTTATTCGATTAAGTTAAAGATGTGTGTGAGACTTACTAATGTGGAACAGCGGATGACTACAGTAAATGTGAGATCTTCCTAGGGTGATGTTCCACAGGTGAAATGAAGTTGATATTGCCCTGAAGTCTAGTTATGGTTTGGTTATATTTTTCTTTGGAACACTAGAACACTGGAACAGTAAAAAATGATAGTCTAGGGCTATAAAGCGTTTTGGGTGAGATTGGAGATATTAGAAGTCATAGTAGATCTTGTGTTTTTCTTTTAAGGATCGATAGACGAAAGTACTGTTCCAGTGTTCCGCTGTACCAGAGACTAAAAGGGAGGAGAACATGGAGCTAACTCGATCGGAGAAATCACGACAGACGTCGCAGCGTCGAGGACGAGAACTGGCGGAGAAGCAGATGAGGTCGAGCGCGTGGGCCAACATCGTTGTTGGCGAGTTTGACGAGTTTGGAATCCCACAACCGCCCAGTAAGGGACCACACACGCCGAGATGTACGGGAGGACATGACCTAGCTCCCTGTACACGCTGGGCGGGATGGCGCACACTGCATCCGGGCATCGGTGCGTGCCGAACTCACGAACGTACGCGGAAAGAAAAGGCGCTAGGAGCGTGGACGATGGCACACCTGATCGCACAAGCGTTGGACATCTCTCCGTGGGAGGCGTTGCTGCTCGCGGTGAGGAGAGCGGCCGCTTGGAGTGCGTTTTATGAGATGAAACTCGCGGAGGTCCCGGACAACGATGACGACGCACTCAGGCCGGGTGGAACCGCGTACGAGTGGGTGCTCGCGGCGGAGCGAACGACGCAGGCGATGGCGCGCTACGCGAAGATGGCGGTGGACGCGGGCGTGGCAGCGATGCTCGTGCAGCAAGCGAGGAACGAGGGTACGCAGATCGCGCAAGTGTTCAACGAGGCGCTGGGTAGTGTGGACCTGACGAACGATCAGGAGATCGCACTGCGAAGTGCGCTACGTCGGGCGCTCCTCGCTCTGGAGACGACGGCTGTGGAGAGTGGCAAGGTCGTCGCGGGAGAGCCCGAGGAGTGAGAGGATCACTTGATATGATTTGGTGGTAATGAACGGACGAACGTAGAACGAAGGGAACTTAGGATGTCAAGTGGTAACACCGGCGTACGCAACATCGACCTCATCTACGAGGTGATGCGCAAGCGAGGTAAGCCAATGTCGCTCAAGGAGATCTGCGATGCGACGGGTATCGTCACCGGGTCGGTGTCCGCACTTCTCTCGACCGCGATCGGCGAGGGACAACCGGTCGAACGTGTTGAGCGCGGAGTGTACGCGATGACGAAGACACCGGCTGTCGTCGTCGACGAAATAAAGAGTGAACATGAGATCGTCGCGATGAAGACCGACGGCAGCTTCGTTATGGCCGATGGTGCGGAGACGACACCGTCACCCGTGAACACGACGAAAGAGAACGGTCGCATTCGTCGCGTGCGTCAGCGCATGGATGATCTCGATCGTGCGCTAAACGAGCTCTCGTTCTACATGACGAAGCTCGAGGCGAAGGCGCGAGCATACGACAAGATCCAGTATGCCGTGAACGGCCACGTAGAGGATCCGATGTAATGCCACGCCCTAAGAAGTTAAACCCGCTCTACGTCATCGCGCGTAACAAGTCCGGTCGTCCCACACTTCAGCATCGTCTGCTGGATGGCACCGCGTCTATCACGTCGTGTGGCCGTGTGATGGAGCTGTGGTCACGGGCGTATCAGCTCAAACCCATACCCGAGGTTCTCTGCAAGCAGCGCGGCTGTCGGGAGTAAACGACCGACCCGGTGAGACGACGATCTGGTAGGATATCGATATGAGCGGTTTTGATGTGGGCGACTACGAACCCATTCATCCCACGTCCAGCGAACTACTTTCGGTGCTACAGGAACCCGACCGGGTAGCGAAGTCGATCCTTCGGCACATCCTGCGGTGTCCGGCATGTCACGGCTACCTGTCGCGGCTCAGCGCATCAGCGGACGATCTCACCACGCCTCCGACCGATGACACAATCCAACGGCTCGTCAAGTCAGGGGCGCTGGACGGTAGTCCTCAGCTTGCCAACATTGGCGTTAAGCGAGGAGGCATACAGTTTCCAGTGGCACTTCCGTCGGAGTTGTTCTGGCCAGCCGCACGAAGAGAGATGAACGGAGAGAACACTGACAGCTTAACCAGTAGTGGCGGCTGGTGCGCGCCGACCGACACGCTGTACGATTACGCCACAGCCGACATCAACTCAACGAGAACCGCGTACATGAAGCTTTATGGCATGAACGGAGAGAACACTGTGAGTAACGTAGACGAGACGATCGCCGAGGTACTCCGCGAACGTGCGGAGAAGCATGAACTCGACACGAAGATGGAGCTGGTCGACAAGTACCTGGAGATGGAGACGCTCTTCGCGTCGGGTGACGTCATCACGTTTAAGAAGACGCTGGGTGAACGGGAGTACTCGTTCGCCGCGATCAACGCGAGTCACAAGTGGTACATCACCGGCTGCATCACGAGGTCGTACTCATGGACAGAGTTCGTCCAGTGGCTGCTGTCCGGCGTGCCCGTGCGGCAGATCACGATGATGGTCCCTGTGATGACGGAGAAGGGAGTCAAGTCGGGGCTGCTGGACGACAACGGCGAATAAGATCAAGCGAACAACCTGAGACGATGAGTACCGATCAACCAGCGGACGGATGGGAACGTGTTATGGGTAAGATACCAAAGGGCGTAAGCGGAAGGTCCATCGGTAACAAGAACAACACCAAGCGTGGCCGAGGCCTTAACTTCGGAGGTAAGCCACCAAAGAAGGGATGCGCGCTGTTTCTCATCGCACTGGCTGGCATCTCAACCGGTGTGATCGCGCTCGGCTACGTGATCACTCAACACTTCATTGCCTAGGTCTCGTAGAACGAACTGACACCGAACGAAACGATCTAAGAAAGAGGACTGCGACACATGCTTCGTAAGATCATGGCGGCCTTGCTGGTCGTTGGGACTTTGGCGGGCTGTATGGATCCGAGTGCGGGAACGGGCAAGTATCACAAGTGGTTCAACCCCCAAGGCCAGGAGGTATCCGACGAACTTCCGCCGGAGTGTAGTGGACTCGCACGAGGAACGCACCCGGATCCACCCTACCCGCCGGAGCTTCCACCCGGCATCGTAGGTGACATGAGCTGGGCCGACTACCGGCTCGAGGTCTTCGCCGTCAAGATGGGACACAACGACGCCGCGGACACCGACTACGAGTTCTGCGTGCCCGTCTCCATCCACATCTACGGTCAAGCGAACGGGCGCACCGACTGGATCACGCTCTGGTCGCGGGGAGGCGTCATCACGATGCCACACGACGGTCTCTATGACACTCCCTACGGCGCCGAGGCCGTCGTTGGCTGGAAGAACACCGACCTACCGCCCAGCGTGTCGTGGGAGATCTCGGCCAACTACGAATCGGGTCCGGACTTCGCCGCGGTGAAGTATGACGGCGCCGTCGGCCTCGTCTGCCAGATTCGCATGAACAACATCTTGCTGGCTCACACGCTCTCGATCAACATCAATGGGCCAAAGGAGGACACGGGCGCCGGCTCGGTTAAGACGAACCAGTTCGTCAGTGGGCCGTTCGTCCGCTGCACAACGCCGCTGCATAAGGCGATACCCGCCGTATAGGATAGTCGTATGAGATGGATCAAGACGTTGCTCCGCCCAGTTAACCGCTGGGCGGAGCGTCGTTCTAAGCGGAAGTACTGCATGCACCACGACATTCGAGGCTGTGAGTCTTACATCGCATCCACGATCATCGACTACCGTAAGCTCTTTCTCTGCACTGGTTGCGGGAGGACGTGGATCATATGACACTCAGTAAGACGACGAGCTGGCGCTTCCGAGCCGGCACACGTAGGACGAAGAAGCACGGACTCGTCAAGGGCCCAGTGTCTAAGCCGTGTAGCACCGATGAACTCATAAGCTACGATCTACCGTTCGATCTCGCTAACGCGGTGTACGCCACGGCGAGCGAATATCGCACACGCTACGCCAGATACCTGCGAGGAGAGAACGCGTGATTGTCAAACTGATTGCGCACACTGTCGTCACCGGCTGGGGTGACATGCGTGACACCGGCTGGGTGGATTACCCAGAGGAGATAGACGGTGAGACGTGGGACGCGTTTGAGAACTTCGCCGATGCAGACTACTTAGCCGAGTTCGCCGGGCGCTTATGCTACCAGTCCTGGGAACGGCCAAACCCAGCTACGGCGACCAATGTCGGGTACCTGGCCAACATACTGGATGTCAAGCATACGTCTGTTCTGGAGCACTCCAGCGCTACGTTTCTCGTACGCGAGGTCAGCCGATCGCTCCTTGATGAGCTTCGGACTCACCGGCACCTCTCATTCTCCGCGCTGTCCCAGCGATACGTAAATGAGAATGACGCCAATGTCGTCTATCCGCCAGCGTTCACAGAGGATGAGGAGCACGAGCTCAACACACTTATGCCTTATGTTCGCCGTCGCTACGCGGATATCGTTCACATGCTCTTAGAGCGCGGTCTTACACGGAAGCAGGCACGTGAGGCCGCGCGTTGCGTTCTTCCCATGGCAACCGAGACGCAGTTCGTCGTCACCGGTAACATGTGGGCCTGGCACTACGTGCTGGGCCGGCGCGTCGCGACATCGGCCGACGCGGAGATGCAGCTCATCGCCAAGGAGATGCTCCGACAGCTCAAGGAGATCGCGCCCAACATCTTCCAAGATATGAAGGATGAGTAATGCTACGATTTCGTTATAGTAAGTGGAGCGGTGTGGCCGAGTGGCGTGACGCGCAGCAGATCCGCGCCGAGGGTGCGTGGCTTCGTGTGGACATGCCCGGTAAGACGATCTTCATACCGGATCACGTTGTTCGCGGCGAATTCGAGATCGAGACCGCGACAACCGCCGACCCCGACACGCCGATGTGATGCAACGGGACAACGAACCGTGTCGTTACGCGCCCAACTGCACCGTGCACCGGGCGACGCGTAGGCCACGGTATCCCGTTCACTTATCTCGCGCCGACGTGTGGGAGGTCTGTGATATGATCGTTGGTGGCTGGGAACGGCCAGATATCGCCCACTGGTTCGACGTGTCGCCGGAGACGATCTCAAACATCCTGCGCGGTAAGTGGTACGTACCCTTCGTCAAGGAATGGATGGAGCATAATGAGCGAACGGATTGGTCCTACGTCGGCGACGATGACGGACGAAGAGACGGGCGAGACCTACGCGATAACGACCTTCCTCGTGGAGGAGACGATCGGTGAGATCGTCATCGGCTTCGCTGTGATGACGGACGCGGGCATCATCGAGTATCCAGACTTCGTCGCATCCGCGTGGGTGATGGCAGAGATGGGACTTCGCGAAAAGGTCAAGGAGTATGACGATGAACTTGCCGCTACCGCGGCCGGCCAGGTGGCACGTCAAGATCGTGTTCAAGACGGGGACGACGGTCGAGTGGGACTCCCGCAACGTGAGCTTCGATCCGATCGCGCAGACGATGACGTTCGACGAGTACCCGACGTCGACGCGGCGGGAGATACCGCTGGGCGAGACGGACTCGTACTTGATCACGGCCTTGAGGCCACCTGAACCGGTCGTCACACCGATCGCACCGTGATGTGAAAGTCCTGCTACAATTTGTCTCATGACTTTCCTACGAGGTACGATTTACAACGGCCTGCTGGTGGTCTCGCTGATTCTGGTCATCGCGATGTCGGTGTCGGTCGGCTGGTAAGCTACCAAACGAGGTCCTGGCACCCAGCCAGGGCCTCTTTCGTGAGTGGCTTGGTACGATTGGCTGGTGGACGTCGCCGCGGTTATCACCGCCACCGGAGGTTTGGTCACCGCTGCCGGCGGAGTGATCGCTATCGTATTGACCAACCGCAAGGTAGAGAAGGTTCATCAGCTGGTGAACTCTCGCTACGATGCGCTCGCGAAGTATCAGCTTGAGCTCATCGCCAAGATCGAGGCGATGGGAGGCACGGCACCGACGAACAAGAACCCGTGAGAGAGTAGAACCTGCTAGGATCGGAACCATGAACGTTGACCTCGTACTTTGGATACTCGCAGCGGTCTGCTTCATCGCCGGTACGTTTCGCGCCGACGATGGACATCGGATCAACGTCGTCTCGCTAGGCCTAGCGCTGGCGGCCATCACCTTTATCGTCTAGGGAGTCGACATGTCGTCACCGAGATATGAAGAGCTTACGGTCGTCGAGGAACCAACGATCGCCAAGGCCATCGTAGCCGTTACCACCGCACTCGGAACCGCGATCGCGACCGCGCTCTCTGACGGACACATCACCGTGTGGGAGATCGTCATTGTCGTGATCGGTTCAATCGCTGCCGGCGCGACCGTGTGGTCAACGTCGAATAAGCCGTGAGCACAGCTATCAAGCTCGTCGGCAGCTTCATCTGCGGCGGTGCCGTCGCGCTCATCGCCGTATACTCGTGGTTCGTCTGGGCCGGCAGAAAGATGATGGGTTAAATGATCCGATTCGTGTGTTGGTTCAGCGCACGATTCTGGGACATCCACGACTACCACGTGAGTCGCGGTGGTGACAGCACCCCGAGTCACTTCTACGCGTACGAATGTTGGAACTGTCACAAGAAGTTTCAGATATGACTGCATCTGTCCAGTCCCTTTCCCGCTGGGCGCACGCGGCCGACATCGTCGATCCGCCTGAGCTCAAGTGGCGACGCGACCCGGTCGACTGGCTCACTGAGCGCGCAAACGTTGAGACGTGGAGTAAGCAACGTGAGATCATCGAGGCTGTACGCGATAACCACAACACCGCTGTCCATTCGTGTCACGAGGTGGGAAAGTCGTGGATCGCTGCGGCCACGGCGTCGTGGTGGCTGGACACTCACCCCGTGGGGCAGACGCGCGTGGTCACTACCGCGCCTACGCAGGCCCAGGTTGAGGCCATTCTCTGGAATGAGATTAACGGATTCCACCAGCGTTCTGGGTTGGGTGGACGAACAAATCTGACCGAGTGGTACTTCGGTAACTACCTCGCCGGCCTGGGGCGAAAGCCATCAGAACACAGCAAGGCAGCGTTTCAGGGTCTCCATGCCCGATACCTCCTGGTCATTCTCGACGAGGCGTACGGCATCCCGAAGGAGATCTGGGACGCGGCGTCGACGCTGGCCGCGAACGAACACTCCCGCATCCTGGTCATCGGTAACCCCGACGGTCCCGGAGAGTTCGAGGACGTGTGTCGACCAAACAGTGGGTGGAAGACGATTCACATTGGTGCGAAGGACACGCCCAACTTTACGGGTGAGGCAGTGTCGCAGGAACTTAAGGACATGCTCATCCACCCGTGGTGGTATGAGGAACGAAAGATCAAGTGGGGGTCGGAGTCCGCGCTCTTTCAGAGTAAGTGCGACGGTAAGTTCCCCACGGGCGGCGACCCGTTCGCGGTCATCCGGTACGACTGGGCCGTCGCGTGTCGCTTCCTCGAGTTTCCACCCGGGCTGCCGCACGAGGGTGGCATCGACGTCGGGGCCGGCGGAGACCGCACGGTGATCCGCGAGCGCATGGGTAACGTCGCCGGTCGTGAGCGCGAGTTCATCGACGCCGACCCGATGCGAAGCGTCGGAGAACTCGTGCTCGCAATCAACGAGTGGGGCCTCGAGAAGGTGAAGGTCGACTCGGGCGGCATCGGGTGGGGACTGTGTGGACGGCTTAAGGAGCTATCGTCGAAGCACAACCCACTGGGTGATACGACACACAGCGCCGAGGTTGTCGCGGTCAACTTTGGCTCGAATCCTAGTGAGGGCAAGGAGAGGCAGTATCTCAACAAGCGTGCCGAGCTGTGGTGGAACGCCCGTGAGAACATGCGTCCTGAGGTTCGCCGCTGGGATCTCGCGGCCGTCGACGATGATGTCATTCACGAGCTCACGTCGCCGAAGTACGAGATCCTCGACTCCTTCGGCAAGGTCAAGATTGAGCCGAAGGATAAGATCATTAAGCGCCTGGGCTTCAGCCCCGACCGCGCCGAGGCGCTACTCCTCGCGTTCCTCGACACCGTGACGTTTGCCAGCATCGCGGCCGAGTCACTGGTTGGTCAGCAGATGACACCGTGGGAGGGTCGCGGTATGCGCGCACGCATCGGGCGATGACGTCGAACGCGACACCTGGTACGGTTGAACCCGACAACGTGGATCGATATCTCCGGGAGCAGCGTGTGATCCGAGTTAACGTGCCGGTCTACGTCGAGGTGGACGGCTGCGGCTGTAAGCACCCCGACGGTGATGACGGTGGTATTCACGGTTTCATACACCTGGGAACGCCACGCAGTACGACACCCGCGGAGCGAACCGTTCGCTCACAGCGTGGACCATCCTTCATCGGAAAGGCAACAGTTCTCGTGGATATCGCCGCTGACAAGGAACTCCCGATCAACGGTTTCACGTACCAGGACGAGGCCGGCAACACCGTGCCGAAGCCCACCACCGCTGTCGAGGTATTCACCTCCGACGACCCGGCCATCGTGAGTGTCGTGGTGGCCGACGACGGTCAGCTCGTAGCGCGCTCCGTCGCGCTGGGCGGTCCGGTCAACGTTCACGGCGTCTCCGACTGGACCGACGCGGACGGCGTCGCGCACCAGGTCACGGGCGACGCCGCGCTGAACGTCGTCGCCGGTGGTGCGGAGCGCGCCGAGGTCTCGTTCGGCACGGCTCGGGAGATCACTCCCGACGTTTAAGTCTCTCCTTTGATCCCGGTGAGATGAAGAAGCCCGGCCACGTGGATAGTGGCCGGGCTTC
>Ga0307286_10000005_pt1 | contig 66901 bp, 98 predicted proteins | sample ER_DNA_140_FD_194478 | JGI IMG/M metagenome (GOLD analysis project Ga0307286, IMG submission 194478) | Bulk soil microbial communities from the East River watershed near Crested Butte, Colorado, United States - ER_DNA_140 | ecosystem: Environmental > Terrestrial > Soil > Floodplain | place... | reverse complement strand
CCCCGCCTCCGAGACTCGAAGGCGACCGTTGTTGCTCCGAGATCGCGGGCGACTGCGCACACCGCGGCGGCTTGACGCTCGAAGGCGCCGTGCTTCAGGGCCACGGCCAGCCAGACGAACATCTCCAGGGCTCCATCCCGCGCTCGGAGGTCGAAGACGATCACTACGTCCTCGCACACCAGGCAGGTGGCCCTGTCAGCTTCGCATTCTGCCTGAACTTCCGCCAGCCCGGCGGTGAGGTTCGGGCGCACGCGCAGCGCTGGCAGGGGTTGGATCGTGAACTGGGTGCCGGCGATCACGATTTCTGCTTGGCTGCCAGTTCCTGCACCGCCCGCCACAGGATAGGGATGAACTGCTCGTACCGCAATGCCTGCTCAGACTTCGGGTCGTCAGGGTCAGCCAGGTTCCAGCCAGCGAAACTGGCCCCGTCCAACCCTTGCTCGGCCAATGCGGCTTGAACCTCCTGGGCAATGAACCCGTAGTGTCGGCGGCGGCCGGGGATCGGCGTGACGACGTGCGTTCTTGCGTCGTCGTCAAGCACTGTGACGATATTACTGCCCACCTTCTGCAAGTATGACACCGGCCTCAACGACTCCACGAAATCCAACCCGAGAGCCACAGGTTGGACTTCAATCTTGTTGCGCTTGTCGGACGCCACTGTGACCGCGTTCTGCGAGTAAATGTTGCGCCAATTGCCGGTGCTGGTCTCTCCCAAGTCCCGGGTGTTGTTGTTCTGGGCCAGGAATGCGTTGGAGCCGTACTTGTAAGCAGCCGTCGAGTTGGCGGACAACCCAACCACGCCCGCGGCTTGGAGATACATACCGTTGGCTGGCGCCGTCGATCCGGTGACCAGCAGCGACGCGCTTTCCAGCGTGGACGAGAACACGCCGGATGTGCCAGCAAGCGACGACTGAAACGTGGCCGCGCCCGTGTTCGAGATGGTCAACCGCGTGGTGCCGTTGACCACCACGGTGAAATTGCCGGCTGTACCGCTTGAACTTGTTCCGGCCGTGATTGACACGGATCCACCAGCACCTGAACTTGGGTTGTTGCCGGCCGTTATGGCGATGCTGCCGGCAGCGGACGTGCCGGCGCCAGCACCGCCTTGGATGGTCAGCAGGCCAGCGCCGACAACGCTGGGCGCAGCATCGCCGGTTTGGATGGTCAAGGAGGCGGCATTTGCGCCACTGGAAGCGTTGGCCGTGCGAAGTGTAGACGGGCCCGTGCCGGCGCCCATCTGCATCGTGAGCGTCGAGTTCGCCCAGGTGAAGGTGGACGTGCCGGTAAGCACGTTCGACCCATTGCCGTAGCCGATGTTGGTGGACGTCAGGGCACTGCTCGGTGCGTTTGACCAAGCGGGAAAACCGCCGACGCGCACGATAACCTGGCCATCAACGCCGGCCGCTATCGGGGTTAGGCTGTTCGATATGGATGTCAGGACCACTCCGTCAGCGTAGGACGACAACCCGGTGCCTCCGTTCCCGGTGGCCAATGTGCCACTGACGTGCGTGGTGAGTCCGATCTTGCCCCAGGCCGGCGCCGCGCCGACCCCACCAGAGATGAGTGCGTTTCCCGTCGCCACATCTGCCAGCTTCGACAGCACGCTGGCGGTGCTGGCATAGAGGATGTCACCCACCGCGTAGGTGGAGAAGCCCGTGCCTCCGAAGTTGGCTGCCGGCGGTGTGCCTTGCCACACCCCAGTGTTGATCGTACCGACGCTCGTCAGCGAGCTGGTGACCACGTTGGCGGCCAGAGTGGTACCTGTCAGCGTGCCGGCCGGTGCCACGACCGCGTTGGTGCTGGCCGCTGTGACCAGACCCTTAGGGTTGACCGTGAACGACGGGATGGCGGTGCTGGAGCCGAATGACCCGACGTCGCTGTTCACCGTTGCCAGGGTGGTGGCAAACGACCCGGTCCCGGAACCTGCCACATCACCAGTCAGGGTGATGGTCTGGTCGCCGGTGTTGGTGCCGCTGAGGTTGGAGCCTGCCACCGTGCCGCTGGCGGCCACTGACGTAGGCGTGATGTTGCCGAGCCCGATGGTGATGGATCCGGATGAAGTGATCGGCCCTCCAACGGACGTGACCCCGTCCGCTGGCGTGATACCCACCGAGGTCACGGATCCTGAGCCGGAACCTGCGAGGTCTGCGATGTCCTGCACGCTCACCTGGTACGAGGTGCCATCCCCGTCGTCAACGGCCACGGCTTCGTGACCGTTCAACCCTCCGCTGCGGATCGGGAGGTTGGAGATCGGCGTGTCGTAGATGAACGGGTTGTCGCCCACTCCGTTGCCATCTTCGACCACCAGGTTCCCGCCCACTTCGATCGTGCGCGTCGTCACGTCGTCCGGTCCAATCTTCACCACCAGGCCATTGCCGGCCGAGTTGAAGTCCTGAGCCAGAGTCACCGCGTCGCGCACCAGGCCCCAAGTCGCGGGCAGGAAGGTCTCGTACTCCGAGTAGACGCCCGGGTGCTGCAGCGCCGGCCAGCCCGGCCACACGTCGATCTCGTCGGCGCTGACGGCCGCACCCACCGGGATCGCCAAGTTGACATAATCCGGGAATTGCGTCAGCCCGTCCACACCGACGTACACCGGCCCGCCAGGCTCGAACACCGCGCCGATGATCTGCATCACGCCGGCCTTGCGCACGACGATGTTGGCGCCTTCCACCACGGTCTGGGTGGCCACCCCCAGCACCGCATAGACCTTCACCGGGTCGCTAGGGTCAACCTGCGACACCACGCCGTCCCCGGACGGGTACACCGCCGTGCCGATCGTGATGGCGGAGCCAGCGCGGAAGGTCTCCAGTTCCGGGTCGGCGGTCGTGAGAGCGTCCACACGAGCCGCCAGCGCCACCAGTTGCGCCCGCAGCGCCGAGATGCTGATGTTCTGCTGCCCAGCCCGCAGCGTGGTCTCGCCGGCTTGCGCGGCCGTGGTGGCGCTGACACCTTCAATCGCCTCGATGCGCTGGCGGATGTTCTCGACAGCCTGCGCCACGACGCGCAGTTCGAGCGTGCGCGGGGTGCTGATGGGGGGTTTGCCGAGTGCCATCAGGTGAGCTCCATCACGTCCTCGGCCACCTGGATGGAGTAGACGCGCGAGGTACCGTACACCTCGACTTCGAAGCTGGCGTACTCGTTCGCCAGCGGCAAGGTGAACTCCTCCTGGCTGGTGACGGTGACCTCGGTTAGCAGCGCCCCGTCAGCGTACAACCGCAGCAGGATGCTGGCGTAGTCCTCGGCCTTCACCTGGCAGATCGCGAATGCCGAGGGCCGCTCCAGCAGGTTCAGCTTGCCGCGCCAGGTGCGCGGCAGCGGGTTACCGGGATCGGCATCGAACTCGAAGATGGTGGAGGTGGCCACGGGTCAGCCCTTCCAGATCGGAAAGTCATGCGTCTGCTCGATCCCGGTGGGTAGCCACGTACGAATTAGCGCGCGGGCGCGAGGCACTTGGTCGCGGTATGCAGGCGCCAGTGTGCGGGAGGCCTGGTCAACGTGCTGCCGCCACTCGTAGCCAACCATCGGTACCTGCACCGCGCCGAATTTCAGTGCCACGTACGCCTTTACGAGCCAATCAACGCACAGGGGTGCGACAGCTTGGAACACCGGTAGCAGGTCCTTCGGTAGGTATTCCGTTCGAACGAGCGTCAGATGGTGCACGCTGTCCGGCAGGGACCCAAGCATGCGCCGGCTCACCGGGTTGCATGCCGACTCTATTTCGTTTCCATCCGGGTCAATCTTGCGCTGCCACGTGAACGCCACTCCCACCTTGTGGGCGGCCATGGCTTTTTCGCACGCAGCCACCGCGCCTGGGCAAAGCCGGTCGTCCCAATCCAGGCACGCCACGACGCCGCCCCAGGTGTACGTCTGCGCCCGGCCGGTGAAGAAGTCTCCGGCCGGCACCGTGATGTGATTGGCCTGTCCCGCGGCGGACTCCCGGCACTCCCGTGCCCAATCCTCGCGCAACGTCGCGCCGGTCGGGACCATGGTGATGAGCGTTGTCACGCGATATCCCCGAGCCGATTGACTGTTACGGCCAGGGCTGCGGTGTATGGTACTGCTGCACCCGACGTCCCGTAGATGGTGGGGAAGAATGAGTCAGAGGCCGCCACGGTGAGGAGCCACATGTCCGTGATGGCCTCATTGGTTTGACCGGTGCTGTTGGCGTCAACGTGGTGTGAGCTAATGCCTGCGGCATTGGGATACTTGCTCGCACTAGCCAAACCGTATGGGGTGGTCCCAATGCAGCAATCGTAGTTTGTGAATACGCTGGAGTCGAATTGCGCAGAAAACACCACCTCGTATACCCCGGGTTGGTTTATCTCGATCTTCCCGGTATACGCGTTCCAGGACGCGTAGCTTGCAGTGGTCAACACCACTGCCGTACCCCACGTGGTGTTGAAAGAGAAATCCATGCTCAAACCCGTATCTGCCAATTGCATGCTGAACACTTGTTCCTCCGTTTCATCCGTCTGGGTCATGAATAGCTTGTCAGTCAGTGGGTCGGAATACATCGCGTTGGCGAAGTAGTCCAGCCGCACCAACCCGAAGCCGGAAGTCTTCAGGTCGAGCATGAACATCCCGCCCGACGCTGACGAGTTCGTGCCGTAACTGAAGAAGTAGATGTCGTCGTGCACCGCGGCGCGGATCGTCTCCGGCACGAGGTCCTGCCACTGGCGGCGGGTGAACACCCCCTCGGTCACGTTGCGCACGGTCGTCGGGCCGGTCATCGCCATCAGCCCATCCGGGCTCGCGAACACCACCCCCACCGAGTCGTTCAGGTACCGCATGGAGCGCTTAGCCACGCACGCCTGCGGCGCTCCAGGCTGGCTCATGCTGTAGGCGGCCGGGTCGTTGCCGCTGGCGCTGTACACGAAGCTCTCCGTGCCCACCACCACCGTGGTGTCGATGTTGGCGATCGACACGATGTCGGTGTCGGTGATGAGGCGATTGCCGACTGGCCAGGCGTGCGGGCGGTTCTGCGCGCTCAAGCAAAGCTGGTTCTTGCTGAACCCGGCCATCACCCCGTTCGGCAGGGCGATGATGCCGCGCAGGTCGTCCGGTGGCAGGTCGAACTCTTCGCTCTCCAGCACCTCTCCGAGTTGCTCGTCAGTGAGCACGTCCTCGTAGGTCTCGGTCGCCAGGTCGATCTCGGCCACGAACCTGAACACGGTGCCCGTGTTGCCGGTAGCGGCCCGGTAGATCCGTTTTGTGGTGATGCCGTACGTGCTGCTGATCCCGCTCGGGATCGCGGTGGGCGTGGTCACCGCCACCGACACGCCGTCCGGGCGTTGGATGACGCTGCTGGGTGTGCTGGGGGTGGACTCCTCGCCCAGGTCGTTGACGAACGTGTAGACGTAGCTGGTGGCGATGTTCACCGGCGTGAACCCGTTCGACCCGCTGGCCTGGACGTGGATGTTGTCGAAGAGGGTTGCGTACTGGGCGTCCGCGTCATTCCCCGCTACGGCGTTGATCCCGATGTAGTCGCCCACCGTGAACACCGAAGTGGCGGTCACCGTGGCGATCTGCGCCGAACCTTGCAACACCTGCACCGTCACCGTCTGCGTACCGTTCGTGTTGACGATCATCACCACGTCGAACGTGTACCAGGTGTCGTAGGCCAAGGAGCACGGCACGGTATCCACTACGGCGCCACCGAACCACCCACCCTTGTCCGGCTGGTTGAAGATGCGCAGGCCGGTTCCGTTGAACACCTGTGCCGCGCAGCCCACGCCGTCAGCCGACGTGGCCACGGCAAAGCCTGCCCGGCGGGGAGCTTCGTTGTCGCTGTCGGTGAACTTGAAGTCTGCGCTGGCATGGATCACCGTCGCACTGGCGGTGTCCACTTTTCGGTACGCGTACGGGCCTGCCCCCGGCTTGCTCTCGTCGAAGCTGAGCTTGTAGCAACTGCCGGGATTACCGCCGGAGGCCTCCTGAGACACGTCGGAGTAAAGACCCCCACCTTGGGCATGAGGAGACGCAACCCACTGGCTGCCCAGCACGTCACCCTCGTCCAACACGTCCACGGTGAACGTCGTCGGGCTGGGGTCCACCCCGATCACGAGCGTCGGCTCCGAGACCGGGCCGGGCACGCCCAACGGCCGGGTGGTGACAGGGTAGGGAGCCGACCCGGTGGTGGCCAGCGCGTAGTTCGTGAATCGGGGTTGGTCGTACTCGTCCGGCCCGGTGAGGTACACCCGGTACGTCGTGTCCCCGGCAATGGGGCCGCGGGCCACGTCCACGTCGCTCTCCCATGAGAGCCACGCGTCATTCAGCAGGTAGATGGTCCGGGCGTCGTTGGCGAGGCTGGCCGTCTCCAGCATGCCGCGCCAGGACTCCAGGTCGCCGGACTGCAGCCGGGCGTTGATCGCCACCTGGGCGGCGTTGGGGGGCAGCGCCCGCGGCGTCAGTCGGGGTGCTTCACCTCGGAACGAGTCGATCGTGATTTTGGCCATGCATCAGAACCCCGGCCGCACGAAGAGCCGCGGGCGGGCCCGCACGCTGCCCGTGTTGTAGCCGCGCTGCTCGTCCGCTTTGGCGTTGTTGATCGCCGACTGGAACTCCTTCTGCCGCTTCAAGGCCTGGCTGTGGTCGGTCCACGGCTGGCGAGGCAGATCCAGCAAGTACCCGAGCGCGCCGGCCATCAGCGCCAGGCTCCACTTGCGATCCAGTGCGTCAGGGATGGTCGTCGCTGTGCGGATGGGCTGCACTTGCGCCATGACCGTGAGCGTGTAGGCCGCGTCCGGGGTCCGGTGCAGCACCAGGGCACCCTCGGGACTGTAGGAGTACCACCGCGGCTGGGCGTTGTCGGTGTTCAAACACTTGGTCGTGGCGTCCAGCGGGGGCAGTTCCCACTGCTGCCCGCGGCTGTCGGTGCCGATCACCTGCCGCACGCCGATCACCTCCAAGCCTTCGTCCGCGGACCCCAGCACGTACGACGGGTCGTCCACGGCGGTCGTGATGTCGGCCAAGGTCTCGCGCAGCCAGCGTGTCTGCCCGCAGAAGGTCCGCGCGGCGTCCACGTAGGCTCGGGTGAGGGTGGCTGTGGGGCACCGCCGCGCGATCTGCGCGATGCGCGGCAAGGCATCGACGATGTTCATTGCATGCCTTCCGAGACGGAGACCTTGGGTGCGATGGCGACTTGCGCCTGGGTGTTCAGGCCCACGGCCTGGGCCCACTGCTGCCTGTAGTACCCGCTCTTGGTCAAGTCCTGGCGCTTGGAGTTCTTGGCGTAGGCTCGGTGCAGCACGTAGTCCACCAGCAGGGGTTGGTAGATGTCATCCACCAGCAGGTCGTCGGCCGTGCTGGTCACCGCCGGGTGCACCGCGCCGTACATCGTCCGCACCTCGCCCGTCCCATCGTTGGGTGGTGTCACGACGAACCGGCGCGGGTCACGCGGGTCGGCGGTGTAGTGCTGCACGTCGCGCTCGCGGTCGGCGGGCGTGAGGAACCGGTTGCACTCGTCCAGCAGCTCCTTGTCCACCAAGGTCACCGGTGTGCCGCTGTAGGCGTTCTCGAACACGTCGATCAGCGAGATGCCGTCTGTCGGCAGCTGCTGCAGTGACCCGCCGTCCATCTCGACGTTCCCGCGCTTCGTGTACAGGTCCGGCTTGACGGCGGAGGTGGCGCGCAGCGCCTCGTTGACGTAGCGGACCAGTTCCGCGTCCGGCCACGCCACCGCTGCGGCATCCAGCAGGGTGCCGCGGGCGGTGGTGACAACATCGGCGACGGTCAGCGCCACGGCTTAGCCCAGGGCGTCCGAGGTTTCCAACGTGGCCAGGTATTTGGTGAAGTCCACACGTAGGTTCTCCACCGTCTTGCGGGCGTCCAGCGCGTAGCCGTACTCCACGCTGGCGAAGGCGATCAGGTCGTCCTTGTCGGCCGTGGCCACCACGAAAGGCGCCGGTTCGGCTTCTACCACCACGCGCGCACGCTTCGGGCCGATACCGGACTTCAGATAGTCCATCCGCTCCTTGGCGGAGGCGTTGATGTCCCCGGTGTAGACGCGGTAGTCCGGGTTCTTGCGGATGTTCGGCACGTTCGGGAACAGGCGCCCGTCGTTGACGTTGATGCACATCGGGTTCGTCTTGTCCTGCGAGTACCGCTTGGACTTCTGACGTTGGGCGACTGCCTGGATCTCTTGCTGGGAGCTGATGGCCATGTGTTTCCTCCAAGGCGCGAGTTGAGAGCCAGGCCCGGCCTGGTGGTCGGGCCCGGGGTTGGATTACGAGCCGGACGGGCTCGAATCGGGCGTCAGGGCACGGATCTTCATCGGACCCTTGCCACCGCCGGTGGTGACATCGACGGTGGGCTTGCCGCTCGGGTACCGCGGCTTGGCCTTGCCCTTGGCCATGTTGAGCTGGTGGGTGATGGTGTCGGGCGGCAGCAGCGCCTGAACGCTCTCGCCGTAGGGGGTGACGATCTTGACCATGTTGGATCTCCAGGTGAAGGTTGCAGTTTGCGGGTTGAGGCGCCCGGCCTGGGGCCGGGCTGCCTGCTTACGCCGGGGCCACGACGGCGGTACCGATGTACTGCCCCTCGATGACCTTGAACCCGAACACCATCAGGCCCTGGATCAGGTACCCGAAGTCGTTCGGATTGTCGATCATCCGGAGCTGCACGATCTGCGATGCGAACGTCAGGCCGGCACTGTGGCCGAACATCACGTACGTGGCCGGGCCCGGGCTGGTCTGGCGGAGCAGGTTGCGCGACTGGTAGATCATGAACCGGTCGATCATCCCGACCTTGCCGTTGCGCAGGATCGAGGTGTTGTCCCCGGCCAGGCTGGCGATCTTCAGGTCGGACTTCTTGATCCGAGCCGTGAACCACGGAGGCACCACCATCCAGCGGCCTTCGTCGGGCACATCCTGCTCGTCCAGCACGGTGCCGCAATCCACCATGAAGTCCAGCACGTTGGTCTTGCTCACGCCGAACGGCGTGGTGCTGTCGCCCAGGTCGATGGAGCTGTCCACGCCCGCCACGCGCCCGCTGTTGTCCGCGGACACCTGGGCCGGGATCGTCTCCAGCACCTCGGCGTCGGCCGCCAGCCGAAGCTGGATGCTGCCGTCGTCAGCGAAGACGTTCGCCATGTCGATGTCGGACTGAGCCGCATCGACGGTGTTGAGCGCGACGGCGAACGACTTGGCCTGATCGATCGTCAGGCTGACGGCCACGCTGGCCGGGTACTCGTTGGCCAGCCCGCCACCGATCGTGTAGTCGGAGACGGTGACATCCGGCACGGTGCGGATGATGACGTTGTTGCCGTAGCCGGTGATCTCGCCCTCGTAGTCGGTCGAGGCGATCTCGCCGAACACGGTGGACTTGTAGAACTTCTCGACCAGCTTGCCCGAGTACAGCTCGGGGATGAACTTGGAAGCGGACCCTACGGTGTAGTCAGTTTGACCGGAGGACCGTGCGACGCCGATGGACATGGTGTTTCCTTGGTGGTTGGCGCGTTACCCGGCATGTGGCCGGAATCACTGCCCCAATCGCCGCTCGAACTCCACACGCTCTTGATCCGTCACGTACCCTGGCTGACCAATCCGCTTCGTCGCCGCTCGCTTGTAGAAGTCCGCAATCTCCTTCGGACTCGGACGCCCCGTGGCACCGGTGTTCGGCTGCCGATTCGGGGGTACATCCCCGGTCGGCTGAGCACCTTTGCCGCGCGGCGCCACAGGGGGCGTCGGCGCTGGAGCAGGTGCCGGCACGGGCTGCAGCGTGGCCTGGTACGCCTTGAACATCCTGGCCACCCGGGGCGCGTCGCGCCGACCGTTGTGCCTGTCCAAAGTGACCTGCCGCTGCTCGCCGGTGTCGTCATCCGTTTCCGCCAACCACTCCAACCACGCCGGGTCCTTGTCGATCGTGAGGCAATCGGGGACCAGTTCCAGCAGCTTGGCGATGTAGCGTTCCTGGGCTTCGTCCTCCGCGGCTCTCGCTGCGGCGGCTTGCTGCTCCTGGATCGGCTTCAGGGCCTCCTGGGCGCTGTCTTGGGCGACCTTCTGCGCCGTGGCGATCATCGCCTGGCACTTCGCTTCACCCAGCGTCTCGATCTCCTCGGCACTGAAGTGCTTCGACAGATCGACTGGTGCTTGTGGTTGCGCGGCTTTCAGGTCACGGACCTGCTCCTGCAACTTGGTCATCTCCTGGCGATGCAGCGCTTTTTCGGTCCGGCGTTCCTCCGCGATGGCGGCCAACCGTCCTGAGATTGAGCGGTTCTTCTGCTCAAGATCACCGATCTGCCGGAGCAGATCCTGGATGGTCGGCAGCACCGGTGCGGTGGGTGCCAGATCGACGGGCGGGGCCGTCGTTACAGGAGGGGTTGCGTTCTCGGTCGGGGGTGCCTCAGTTGCCTGGGGCGCAGCACCGGTCGGGTCCGCGGGATCTTGTCTCCGGTCCTTCTTGCCGTACTGCTCGTCGAGCTTCGTGCTCTTTCGCAGTACCGCACGGGGGAGGCGTGTGGTGTTCAACGTGGCGTCAGGGGCCATTAGTCAGGTCTCCGCGAGCAGGACACGCAAGGGTCCAGATGTCGCATGCTCGGGGGAGGCGAGACACCCCTGCCCAGCCTGTTTACGCCGTCAGCCGGGGCGCACGAGGCGCGGACTGGGGCGCAGATTTGGCGCTGAGCTTGGCGATCAGCCAGTCGAGCCGGCCTGCGTCACCTTGCGCCCGGTACATGCCCTGGTCGCTCAGTTTCCGCAAACTCTGCTCTACGGCCGCCAGCTCGGCGCCGAGGATCTCTTGCAACGACCGGGCGTCGGGGGTTCGCGAGAACCGCTCCAAGAACGCAAGTTGGTCGTTGGTCAGTTGATTCATTGGGGTGGATTATGCACCAGGCGCCTTCGGCGGGGCCAACCGGGCCGCCACCGCGGATTTCACGATATCGGCCGTGAGTTCCGCCTCCTGGCCCTGGCTCTCGCGCTGGGCGATGCCCTGCTCCTTGGCGGCCTGGAGCTGCATCTGCATCTGCAGTTGAGCCTGCTCAGCCTGCTGCTGGGCTTTGGCCTGCTCCTGCATGCGCTGGCCCATGGCCTCAGCGGTGGGCACCAGGTCCATCGGCAACTGCATCACGGCCGCCACTTCGCGCAGCGTCTCCAGGATCGCCTCGTTGCCGAGGATGTTGGCCAGCAGCGGGTTGGTCACCAGCGTCAGGAACTGCAGCCGGCGTTGCTGCATCGACTCGCGGATCAGGATCGCGGCCGCGCCGCGGGGCACCACGATCGAGTCGCCCTTGATCGTGCGATCTGGGTTGTAGAGCATCTCGTTGACGAACGTGTTGCCGATCGTCGGCGCGATCACGTTGGCGTCGATGTTCCCGATGCTGCGGCGCAGACCCTTGGCCGAGTTGTTCATCAGCGTGTGCAGGCCGCTGGCCGTGTCCGCACTGCCGCCGGAGCGCTCGTTGCCGTAGGCGTAGCGTGGGATGCCGGTGCTGTCGTCGGCCTTCAACTCCCACTTCTCCAGCGCCGCCATGAGGTTGACGCTGTTGTCGTTGGGTTGGAAGAAGCCCACGCCCGGGTTCACACCCTGGGTCGGGTCGCTCTTGAGCTGGAACATCTTCCACGGGAACAGTTCCAGCGACTGCTCGCCATCCGCCAGGCGGTCGTTGTGGATCCAGCCCATGGGCCCGGAGGCAATGGCCCAGTTGTTGGCCATGGCGCACACCAGCCCGTTGCACATCTTCTGCGGCGTGGAGGCCAGCTCCGGGATGCTGCGGCCCCAGAACGCGCCCGGCACGGCGTCGTAACACGCCTTGTGGTACGGACGCTGCTGCATCGGGTCGGTGTTCAGCGACGCGTAGAGCACGTAGGAGCCGCACAGCAGGGCGTTGCACTCGTACTCGCGGGTGTCCTCCAGGTCGCCGGTCACGCCCCAGGACTTGAGCTTCCAGCCCGGCACGGACCCCCAGTAGTTCAGAGCGTCGATCACCCCGGGAGGTGAGAGCCACATATACAGGGTCTCGTGCTCGAGCTGCTGGCGCTCGGATTCCGTCCACAGCCATCCTTCCAGGTGGCCGTTGGTGTAGTCCATCAGCGCGCTGTCGATCTGGTCGTCGCGGTACCCGGGCAGGCCCTTGAGGTCCCAGAGTTCACTGCGCTGGAAGCGCACGCGCTCGATGAAGTCCCCGGTCTGCGGGTCCTTGGCGGCCGGGGACGGGAACGCGTCGAAGGGGCTGACCCGCTCCCAGGTCTGCGCCGCATCGTTGGTGACGTGCGGCGTGAAGCCCTCACCCCAACTCAGGCGCTTGTGCCGGGCGTAGAACGGGCCCTTGAGGATGGCGGCCGGGTAGGTCACGAAGTCCTCGATGAACTCGTCCATAGCCGCGTGGTAGCCGCCTTGGGCAAGCCGGTCCGCGATCACCTTCTCCATGCGCTTGGCCCGGGTCTCGGCGATCTTCACGAACGTGGCCTCGGCCTCGTCGCGTAGTTTCTCGCCCAGCTCCATCACCATGTCGCGGAAGTCGCCCGGCTCCAGCGGCTCACCACCGCTCTGGACGATCTGCTGCATGATCTGCTGGCCCTGCTTGAGCGCCTTCTTGACCACGGCGTTCTTGACCGCGGCCGGCAGATCAGGCATCGGCGTGGCGCCAACGCCCCACGGCTGCTCACCTTCCGGCAGCACGATCTCGCGGATCCAGGCGGAGGCCGCGCGGCACTTCACCTCGGTGAGCGGGTGCCACACCAGGTTGCCGCCGCCCATGCCCTCCATGATCTGGATTTCCTGGGGGCTGTAGATCTCGCGGCGGGCACGCAGGCAGGCCAGCAGTTTCTGGCCGATCCGCTCCTTGGCGAGCTTGTTCCGGTTCCAGGCCAGGCGCACGTGGCCGGCGAGGGCCGACTCTGCGGCCGAGCCCTCGATCTCGGTGGTGGACTGCGGGAGCTTCTCCTTCTCCGCGTCCAGCACCTCCTGGAGGCCCATCCGCTGCACCAGCGGGTTACCACCACCCTCCGGCCGCGGGTCGAAACGCCGGCCGCCGGTCTGCGGGTCGGTGCTGGAGGTGAGCGTAGGGCGGGCTGCGAGTGCCATGGGACCGGATTATGCACTGGACCCAGAAAGAGAAACCCCGGCACGGGGCCGGGGGTTCAATCGTCACGAGGACGGCGCCTTGGAGAAAGCGACGCCAGTGTACCAAAGAAAACGGCCCGGAGAGGGCCGTAACGTGAGGCAGAGGCGGAAAGAAGAAAGGACCTGCGCAGTGTGGCTCAGGACTTGGAGGTTGTCAACCCAGGGGTGCGTCGATTGCCGGTGGGTGGCCCAGCCGGCGCCGGATGCCACAGCCTCTGGAGCAACACTCCTGGCCACCCTTCCGGTACTTGTTGAAGGTGAATGTCGTCCCGCACTGGAGGCACGAGCCTACGGCGGTCTTGTGCCTGATACGGCCTTCTTTCTGCTCGCACGAGTGGGAGCAGAACCGTGACCGGTCAGGGAAGTACGTCTGGTACGCCGCAGTGCAGACGGAGCACACCGCAGCCACTGGTTCGCGCTTCTCCCATGCCTGGAGGGAGTTCTTGGCGTGCCACTCACGGCCTTCCGGCGATGCATGCCACTCGGCCGCTTTGCCGGAGTTGTCTCTCAACGCCTGGATGGCCTTCGCCCTGAACTCAGGCTCCGCCATACGCTGCAGTTGGTGTTCTCGGCGGTGCTTGGAGATGGATCGCACTTCCAAGTTGCCCGGAGCGTTGTTCCTCCAGTCCTCATCCAGGTGGTGCACCTCTGTCCCTTCAGGGATCGGCCCGAAGTTGTCGGTCCAAATGCGACGGTGTAGCAGTCGCTCCTTGGCATTCGGGCCGTGACGACCGGACTGGAAGTACCGGCCGGTCGTCTGCAACCAAAACTTTTCACCGTTGTAGACTACGAATTCTCTTGGCATAGCGGATCTCCTTAGTCTCGCTATTGTGCCAGATTCAGGACGTTCTCGACCAGATTACCGTCCGACGTTTCGTAGGGATAACCTTGGCTCTGGTTGTGGTAATCTTAACGAGATCGGGGGCGAAGCTGATCGCTAAGGAGTCGGCGCGGTCCGGCGACTTACCTCCATTCTTCTTCATGTCCTTCTTGCTCTGCAACGAGATCCTGAACCGGTCGTCGTGGCCGTAGTCCAGACTCGTGAGCTGGTTGCTCAGGTCGTCCTCGTCCGGGATCTGCCCGCTCTCCAGCCACTCCCGCATCTTGCCCCAGCACTCGCTGCGCTGGTTGCGGTACTGCTTGTCGTCGCTCGCCGGCACGCCCCACTGAATCGGCATCAGGTGCGGTAGGCCCTGCATGCGGCGCAGCGCCGAGTCCAAGTCCGCTCCGTTGCCGATGGCGTCGTACGCGATGCACGAGATCGGCCCCTCCTTGCGGCACAGCTCGAACACGCGGCCGGCCAGGTCCACGCCGTCGAAGCCTTGCAAGGCCACCTGCAGCAGGACCTTGAGGCCTTGCCGGATCGTGATGACCGACGAGTCGTCCCCGAAGCGGGCCGGGTCGATCGCCATGATCTTCGGGTATGCGCGGTAGGTCTCCGGTTTGAGCCGGCGGCGGCGGGCGTTGAACACCAGCTCGGGCGAGATGAAGTTGCTGTAGCCGGCCCGCGGGAACATACCCTTGACGTGCACCCGCACGAAGTCCGAGTCCTCCCCCTCCTCGTCGATCCACGCCTGGATCTCCTCCTTGTTCGTGAAGCTCACCTCGCGGCTGTCTACCCGGGTCACGACGTTGCGGTTGGGCTTCGTGCACCGGTTGAAGAACATCCCGGACGTGCGCGTCGGGTTGCCGTAGCGCAGCCACAGGATCTGAGTGCGGGCGTCCGTGAGGGTCCCGCGCATGCCCTCCCAGATCTTGTCGCTGATAGCAGACGCCTCGTCGAAGATCACGATCAGCCGCTTGCCCTGGTTGTGCAGGCCGTTGAACGACTCGGTGTTCGACTCGCTCCACGGGATTGCATCCACCCGCCACGCCTTCTCCCGCACCTTGTCGTTGGCGATGTAGATGCTGGTGGCTGTGAAGGTGAACAGGTCCCTGGCGATGAAGAGCTGGTGCCACTTGCTCAACTCCGCCCACGTCTTGGTCCGGAGTTGCGAGTCGGTGTTGGCGGTCACCACGCCGCGGGTGTCCTTGTGGGTGCTGACCGACCACAGGATAAGCCACGACACCAGCGCCGACTTGCCGACCCCGCGGCCGGCCACCGTGTCCTCCTCGATCACGCAGCCCTGTGCGGGACTGGCGGCTCCCGCGCGCAGGCGCTCACCGATGCGCTTGAGCTGCGCCTCCTGCCACGGCTGCGGGCCGGCCTGGTCTTCGAGCGAGGTCCCGAACTCACCCCACGGGAACGCCCACATCACGAAGCCGTAAGGGTCGTTGCAATACCGCTCCAGCCCGTCCATCACGCGGTCCAGGGCGGTACCTTCAATGGCGGCGTTCATGGCGTCTCCTGGACGGATCGGGACTCTGCATTGGGGTGGGGGAGCCCGTACGGTCGTGATGCCGGCCGGTAGGCCAGGCAGCCGTACGGGGCTGGCATTGATGGTCCCTTTAGTAGCCAATTCCCTTGCCTTGGTACGAGGCTTCCTCCAGCAGGTCCTCGGCCATGTCCGCGGTGGTGCCCTCCGGCGGTTCCGCAGCCAACTGCGAGCGCACGCGGCCGGTGGCCAGGCTGACGGCGAGGGTGTTGCCGACGCCGGTGGCCTTGGCTCGGAAGTCGGCGGCCGGTTGCAGTTCGGCGACGTGGGTGGCGCCGTGCGGGGTGGGAGTGAAGTTCGGGCTGCGCTTGCTGTAGTTGCAGGTCATGGCGGTGTGCTCCGGAGTTGGGGACCGTAGGGGAGAGGGTCAGGACCCGTAGTCTACGGCCCTGGGCTCGCGGATGACTGCATCCTCGATAGGCTGCGCTGGGGCAGTGCCGTGCATCCGCTTCTGGGCCCGGTCGAGCCGATCGGCCAGGGCGCTGGCGAGCGCGTTCACGCCGTCGCCCTCGTCGCCCACCAACTTGAAGTGCTTGGCCAGCAGGGTGAGGGCCGACATCCGGTCCGACATCCGCAGCTTCTTGACGCTGGTCACGCTGCGCATGCCCTCGGTCAGCGTGCGCTCCACCTTCGTCTCCACGTCCACCGACGAGATCGCCATGGCCGTGTCGTCGTCGAGCTGGTTGATCGGCACCATTCCACCCTCGTCGTCGAACGCCCGGCGGATGTCCGCGAAGGCGATTCGACCAATGGCGTGCATCACCTTGCCGGCGGTTATGTCCGCGGCAGCGAGGCGTTCTTGCGTCTTCTTCGCGATTGCGGCCTGGAGGCGCGGGTCACTGCTGCAGCGGTCGATAGGCAGTACCGTCTTGCGGGCGACTATCTCGGCGGCCTGCAACTCCAGGTTGCCCCGTGCGGAGATGCGCTCGGCGTACTCGGCGGTCTCCTCCTCGACGCGCTGGAGCCGCTGCTCGGCATCCGGGTCTCCGGCTGCTGCTGCCCGCTCTGCGGTGGCCCGCTTCCGGATGATATTGCCGCTTTTGGCAGGCTTTTTCACCGGGGGACGCTTCGGAAGTAGCGATTTGAGGTGGGCAGCAATATCGTCCATGGAAATTCAGAAAATAATTTCTGCAATTTTTAGCAAAGTGACGTTTTCTGGTCCCCGGAATCTCGATTTCCGGATCGGGACTTGGACAGGCTGTGGGCCTAGGAGGGGGTGAGGGGCTTCCTGCCCAGCGCCCTTCTCCCCCTACCTCCCCACCCCCTCCTAAATCACAAGCCCCGAGCCCTGAGTCACGACTCCCGTCCTCCCCAACCACGCCTCGTTGTGCTGAACCATCACCGCTTGGATCGCTGCCACACACGACGGGATATTCGTGCGCTCCAAATCATCGATCAGGCCGACCCGAAGCATGTGGTCCACAAGCTCTGTGGCCGCGTGCACGGCTGCCTTGTGCGTGTCTGTGATGTAGCCCGCGGAGGGCCATTGCACGGCCTTGGTGGCCCCGCTGGGGAAGGTGCAGAGCACGCCTCCGTGCTCGGGGTTCGTGGGGTGGTCCAGTCTTTGCAGGCGCATTTTGGGGGTGACGATTTTGGTTAACGGTTTGTGGCTTGGGATTGACACAGTATGCAAGAAGCATACCACAGAGGTATTTCTGGCGTTCGGCTTGGTGGACGGGGTTGCAGGGGTTGCAGGGGTTGCAGGGGGTTGCAGGGGGTTGCAGGGGCTGGCACGAGTCATGCATGTGTCTGTGCATTCAACCTGCAAAGAACCGCAACATGAAAACCTACATCATCCGCGCCCGGTACGGCTACTTCTGCGGATTCAGTGATGCGGGCGAGCCCCTATTCTGTGAGCATCGTTCCGGTGCCCGTCGCATGGTCAGCGGCCGGGCCGGGTATCTCGCCCGCATGCTCACCTCTGAGGGTTGCGGTGACTGTCAGTGTGAGCCAAACTAATTGGCACGGCCTTTGCTTCTCTACTCTCATTCAACCTAGAGAACTGCAATGAACTACGGCACCATCCTCACCATTCGCGGCATCCTTGCGACTCAGGGGCTGGCGGCTGCCGTTGCTGAATTCCGCAGTCGCGCCCCGTGCTACGGGCCGGCGGACTTCTGTCTCTTCATCCTTGGCGCTCGTTCGGTGAAGATTCGTTGATTGGCACGATCCCTGCTTCTCTACTCTCATTCAACCGGAGTCCGCGCCATGCTCACACAAGCCCATTGCACTTTCACCACTGAAAACGCTGCACGTGCGGCGCTGACTGGCGTTCGCAAATACCATCGGGTTGCATTGCGGGGTGCGCTTGTGCTTCGTGATCCTGGGTTGTTTAGCTACTGCGTGCACTATGGAATGGAGGGAACTGGATTCTCCCCGGCCGAACTGGGCGCAGAGTTACGCGCTGCCGCGTTTCGTGCGGGCCTTGAAACCCACGTTAAGTAGGTTGGCACGATCCCTGCTTCTCTTCTCTCAGGAGCCCACACCATGAACCACTATTCTCTTATCTCTGCCGCAGCGGCTTGGATTCGTTGCCTTCGCAATGACCCGACCCGCCGGCACCTGGCACGCAACTACGCCTTCGAAGCGCGTAGGCAGATTGGCGCAATTGAACTGCGTCGCGCTGTGGCCTAACTCTGAAAGCACACCATGAAACCCACTCGCAAACTCACACCCGACGAAGCGTTTTTCTTTCGCAACGCGGGTTACAGCCACAGGCCCGACGAAACCCCCGCCATGGGTCGCACACGTTGCGCCATCTCGCTGGCGGCTGCAGAACTGGTGTTCATGCGCTCTAACGCGACGTGCGAGTGGGTTGACGACGTTGACGGGGCCTACGATGCGAAGCACGACGGGTTCAGGTTCGAGACTTGCGAAGGTTGCCGCATCCGCAGTGCTGACGGCTACGTGCTCACCTCCTTATGGTCGATCCTTGACGCGAGTGACGCGTACCGCCGTGTAGTGCGGGCCGAACTCGCTTCTGAATGCCTCGCCCAATTGGCCTAACTCTTGCTTCTCTCTACTCAAAGGAACCCAATCATGACCACTCTGCAACGTGCCATCACTTTCGCGCGCATGATCGCCCGCACTGACCTTGCGGCCGCAGTGCGCGCGCTGCAAGCGGCTGGCGTGGCCTTCGCATCGGCCTGCCATTACGCGCTGCATTGCGCACGGGGAGCACGGGCATGAAGACTTACCTATTTCGTGCTGGTGATGGCAATGAAGGTAACTTCCCCTGCCACACCGTGAACCTGGCCGACACTGAGTGCCCCTTCGCAGCCCTGCGTGCCTTGGTCTTGAGCATGTACAACGAAGGCCCTACCCGGCAGCACATAGCCGACACCATCACCACCGATGGTGAAGCTGAATATGGCGTGCTTGCAACCGTCTACGAAGGCCCGAACGGCGAACAAGCGTTCGGCGCAGCGTGGATCACTGCCGAACTGGAACCGGTTGACGAAGACCCCGACGCCGACACGCTGGCCGACTTGCTGGACAGTGCTGCAATGGCCGACTACCTGAAAGCCCGTCATGCTTGAACTCGACATTACCGACTTCTTCAATTCCGAATACCCCCGTGACTACTCGGCCAGCATTGCCGAACTCGGCCTTTCGGCAGGGCAATACACATGGCAAGCCGCGAATGACAACGCACCAAGGTACAACTACGTCACCGACGAAAACCGTGACGAGGTTATCAGTCACTTCGAAGCGTACGGTGCATGGGATCGTGAAGAGCTGGAAGCCCACAGCAATGATGAGCTGTGCGCAATGCTGATTCAGGATATCAGTGCTGCCATGCGCGAAAGCGGCATGCAATTGCCTTGGGATTGGGCTCTGTACCGGCAATACTGTGAAGACGGGGTGTGCAGCGGCCGCATTAGTCAGGGCGTTGACGAATCGAAAGTCTTCTTCTACGTCGGCGAGTGAACTGGCACGATCCCTGCTTCTCTCTTCTCAGGAAAACCCAATGACCACTATCAAAGTCGCACCCTACTTCCAGCCCCTGCGGATTCGCAAGGGTGGCATCGTGTCGCACCACACCGCGCGCAGCGGCATCATCACCGGGCGCATCGTTGAATCGCTGGAGTCGCGCACCCCTTTCGCGAAAGCGTACGGGGTTCAAGTCTCCTTCACCGATGGTGCCTCGTGCTGCGTGAGCGATATCGTGACGTACGAACCGCCCCGCAAGCTCACCCCCTCCGGCCTGCGTGCCGAATTGCTGGCCCGGAATACCGAGTCGCATTACTTCTCTCGGGAGAACATGCGCTTTGCTGGTGACACGATGCGCAACTACGGTGTGCGCCTCACCACGATCAACGGCGGGGTGCAGGTGTTCGAACTCTACCGCCGCAAGCCTGTGAAGCACGGCTTGCAATCGTCTGCCTATTTCCTGGCTGATACCTTCGCTCAAACCTGGATCCAATCATGAACCTCGACCTTGCTGGTGCAGTCTTCAACGTTGTCTACCGTGGTGAACGCGCTAATTCACTGGGCAGCGGCCGCACAATGGATGAGTGGGCGTGCACCTTCACTCGCGACAAGCAGTCAATCACCTTCGACTACTTCACCGCCCTTGGCAATCGCAAGATGCCTGAATGGAAGGGTCCCGGGCCCATCCCTAGCTTCCACAGCTTGATGGGGGCTGAACGGCTCGCTCAAGCCAAACCCCAAGCCCCGAGCCCTGCCGACGTGCTGCAGTGCGTGTTGTCCGATGCCGAAGCGTGTGGGCAGTCTTTCGAGTCGTGGTGTGGTGACTTCGGTTACGACACCGACTCGCGCAAGGCATTCGCGACGTACGAAGCGTGCCAGCGCAACGGAGACAAACTGCGCGGCTTCTTCACTCCCGAGGAACTGGCACGCTTCGCTACCGAACTGCAGGACTACTGAGTCATGGCTTCTTACACCTTCGACAAGCAATTCGTCACCAACGCCGCGGGTGCTGTGGTGGCGATCGACACCGCAGCGTGCTACGGCTACTGGGAACGTGCTGACGGCACGGAGGGTGGTGGCCTGTGGTTCACGGGCCTCGAACTCACCGACTACGACGGGGCAGGTGAACTGCCGCAGCGCGTAGTGCAGTGCTTGCGGGACGCAGGCTACATCCTTGATGAGACATTCAACCCATGAGTCCCGACCCGGCCCCCGCCCCCACATGCGCGCCCGTCCGGCTGGTGCTGGACTTCTACCCCCGGGCCCCCGACACGGTAGAGGTGGTGATCGTTGCCGTTGACGGCTCCGCTGCGTGCACGCTGACCTTCGGTTCCGTGCTCTGGGTTGAATCTGCAAAATTCTGCAAGGACACTAAGTGAGTAAGCGCACACGAACTATTAAGGCTGTGCTCCGGTCCATGAACCCGTGGGTCGTCGATTTCCGGGCCGTAGAGGCTCCCGCGAGCCGTCAAGCCACCACCCTACCGACCTACGCCGAATGTGCTGCTGTGTGCCCTCCTGGGTGGGTTCTTGAGCATGTCTCAGGGCGGTGGCAGGCCCGACACATGAACGATCCGCCACAAACAGCCAAACGGCCGGGTGGGCGGAGCCAAAATGCACCAAATCGGTGAATGTCGGGTTGGTTTTAGCTTTTAGCCCCTTACAGCCTATCGCGTCATGCGGGAAAAATTCAAACGTTATTTCTGTTACAAATATATTTCCAAATTCTCTTACGCAATACGCGGAGGTGTAAACGCTTGAAAGCTAAACCCAACCCGACACCAAGTGTGAATAAGTCACGAACACTGGCTCACGCGGCCTGAATTTCGCCTCCGGCACGGTTTTCGCTACCTCTGACCCGCCCCCTCCCTCAAACCGCAACACAGGATCCCTGCACCATGCCTTCACGCATCACCCTCGACCAGCTCCTAGCCCACGGTGCCTGCCAACCTCAAGTTGCACTTTTCCGCAAGCACTTCCCGACCGGTTCGGCCTTGGTCACCCCTGCCGCCTGCCTCGCTCTCGCCTCGGTGTTTGACTTCGGGTGGGCGGCAAACAACCTGCTGACCGGCACCGCGCGGACCCAGTACGACGCCGCACGCAGCACCGCGCGGACCCAGTACGACGCCGCACGCAGCACCGCGCGGGCTCAGTACGCCGCCGCATGCGACACCGCGCGGGCTCAGTACGCCGCCGCATGCGACACCGCGTGGGCCCAGTACGACGCCGCACGCAGCACCGCGGGGGCCCAGTACGACGCCGCACGCAGCACCGCGCAGACCCAGTACCAAGCCGCAGTCGCCCCCACGCTGGCCCAGTACCAAGCCGCAGTCGCTGTAGCATTCGCTGACGCCTACCTCTCGCAACCTTGAGCCGAAAGCCCGCACCATGTCTTCACGCAGACTCGCAATCCTCCGCGCGCAAGCCGCAGCGGCTGCACTCACCTCCGCAACCACTCAGGACACGGCCTACAAGGCCCGCTGCGCCGCGTTCGAGAGTGGAGACCACTCACTGCCGACACCGCCCGCACCGGTGCCTGATACGCCCACCCCCGTACCAGCCCCTGAGACCACCGACACGTGGCACAGCGAGCCCCCACCCGTGCCGGGCGTGTACATCGCATCGGTGCGCAGGAAAACCAACGTGGAACGCCACTGGGACGGCAAGGAGTGGTCGAAGGCAGGAAAGCAGCGCTACGACGTGAAGGCACCGAAAGGAGTCGCCGTCGAGTGGCTGCGACTTGTGAAAGCGGATGCAGCACCCGTGCCCACCCCCACGTGGCGCCGCGGGCCTGACGTCCCGGAAGCCGAACGCACAGGGCTGTGGCACGCATCCGGAGACCCTTCCGCACCTCACCGGCAGGATCGTGCGACCTCATCACCGCTGTTCCTCCGCGACTGCTGGTACCGAGCCGCAGCGCCCGGCACGCAAGTCGGTGACCCGTACGACGAAGCGAAGTACGGGAGCGCGGCATGAACCTCAAACTCGCTGACCTTGTGAACGGTGCCGGCATCCTCGGCTCCGACACGTCCGCCGTCGTGATCGCGAAGCTGCAAGCCGTGATCGACAAGCGGGCTCCCGAGCCGGTAGTCACGGTGATCCCCATGCTTGAAAGCCACCGCAAAACGTGGTGGGTTCAGATCCGTGTCGGCAACAAGACGGAGTACACCCACCAGTACGACGAGCACCACAAGAACCGCGCCGATTACGAGGCGGCGCGGCTGAAGCACCTGTTCGGCCAGGGTGAGCGACCGCCCATCATGGACTACGAGGACACCTGTTCGGACGGCGTGTACGCAGCCGGTGGGGGTGACCTGCCGAGTCCCGAGCCGATCCCCTCGACCCGGCAGCCGGGCCTCTACACCAAGTTCGAGGTGCACCGCACCGATGGCACCGACGCGCCAGGCGGCAAGCACCACGGGTGTGACTACTTCGTGCTGGACGTGACCCACGACAAGTGCGCACCGGCTGCGCTGGCCGTCTACGCGGCCGCGGTGGAGGGCACGCACCCGCAGCTTGCGGCCGACATGCGCAGCCGGTGGGGGTTGACCTCTGAGCCGGTAGCCGCGGACCCGGCGATGCCGGTGGTGGCGTGGGTGTGGCCGGAAGAGGATTGCAGCCTGCCTTGTTGCTACACGCCTGCAGGTCCGCGCGCAGACGGGACGTTTGCAAGAGCCGTCGTCTACCTGACCGACGCGCAAGCAGCGCTGGCAGCCGCAGCGCTCAAGCCGGTAGACATGATCCTGCACTGCCCGGCTTGCCTGCACCAGCACATTGATGCGCCGGAACCTGACATCGTCCAGGACGACGATCCGCAGACGTACCGGTGGACCAACCCACCCCACCGCAGCCGCCTGTGCGGCAACTGCGGCTTCGTGTGGCGCCCCGCTGACGTGCCCACCAACGGAGTCGAGACCATCAAGACCCGAGGCAAGAACGACATGGTGCTGATCGACGGTCCGGCGGTGGAACTGGAGCGCCTGCGACGGCTGGACGGGCCCAAGCTGGAGTGGGATGACAACCTGGGGCGCGCATGCAGTGCAGAGGTGCGGCACTTCGACTCGATCACCCGCACGGAGGTGCAGCCCGCGCCGCCGCCGCAACAACCACTCAACGGCTGTGCTGCAGGCCGGGACGGGGACTGCACCCACAGCCAGTGCCCGCAGTTGAGGGATCGTGAGCCGGCCACAACTGGGCGAAGCTGCCCGCTGTGGAGAGAAGCGGAAGAATCGTGACCACCAAACCTAAGTGCAAAGTCTGCAGCCGCGACCCGGCAACCACCAACACCACGTTCAAGGAGTGCTCACACATCGACTGCCCGTACCGCCGCCGGGCGTGGAGCGAGCGACCGGAACCCACCTACCGCGGCCCCTGGCCCACCAACGTGGACGAAGACCCGAAACCACTGGATCAGCAATCATGAAGTACACCGACTTGATCTTCAACACCACGCTGTGCGCGGTAGTCACTGGTGTTGTCGTTTCCTGCGGCGTTGCAAACCGAGAGCCCGCAGCCCCGACGCCCAAACCGTTCACCGTCCACGGCCCTGACGAGCACGGTGTCGTGTGCTACGTGAACTTCAACGCCACGTCCTGCGTCAAGGTGAAGTAGGTGAGCCGCAAGTCTTGCCGCCGCAGGCACGTCACGCCACTTCCACCGCCCGGCATGCGCCCGAAGCTCACCCGCTCGCAGGTGCGCGATTTGGGGCTCACGCACGCGGTCAACCTGGACGCTATCGCGCGGGGTTCCGCTGACGAGGCCACGATGTGGCAGTTCGTTGGCGGTGTGTACACGTGGGCCCGAGTCGCCCACCTTCTCCAGGTGGGCGTGCCGGAGATGGACGCTCAGGTAGCGGTTGCCCGCCGACTCGTGACCCGCTACTGGAACACCGGCAAGGTCGGCTTCAGCGGCCCGGACTACCAAGCCGCACGCACGGGGCTGCAAGTCATGGATGAATTGATTACCATCGTGGGCCTGCCCACCGCGATGCTTGCGTCTGAGTGGGCAGAGCAAATAACCAACGAATTGAAAGGATCATCGTGAGCACCCTTACCCCTGAACAAACCCAAGCCATCATCCAGCGCCTTGCTGCCCAGACCAACATCCCTTACGGCCTGGGCGACAAGCACGAGGCGTGCAGCGTTGCTGCAATAAACCTCGCCTTGACTGGTCAACTGACCGACTCCGTGCCTCCCTGCATGTCGGAGGTCATCGGGCGTTGGATCATCGCGACGCAGGACGCCATGCCTGCCACCTTGCGCAACAGCATTGAGTGGCGGGCCTTGCTACCCCAGGCCGCAGGCACGGGACGCGACCCGGCTGCAGAGCGCAGGCGGCTTGAGGTGCTCCTCACGCACATGTGGGAGGTGGCTCTACCGATGGTGCAACCAACAGCCGACAGGTACGGCTTCGGCCCCGAGTGGCAAACCATGTGCCGCCTCCGCACGCCTGAGGCGGCGGCGCGGGCGGCGCGGGCGGCGCGGGCGGCGCGGGCGGCGCGGGCGGCGCGGGCGGCGCGGGCGACGGAGGCGGCGGCGGCGACGGAGGCGGCGGCGGCGGCGGCGGCGGCGCGGGCGGCGGCGGCGGCGTGGGCGGCAGAGGCGGCGTGGGCGGAGGCGGAGGCGGAGGCGGCGTGGGCGGAGGCGGCGGAGGCGGCGTGGGCGGAGGCGGCGTGGGCGGCGGAGGCGGCGTGGGCGTGGGCGGCGGAGGCGGCGTGGGCGGAGGCGGCGGAGGCGGCGTGGGCGGAGGCGGCGGAGGCGGCGTGGGCGGAGGCGGCGGCGGCGGAGGCGGCGGAGGCGGCGTGGGCGTGGGTCGAGCTCGACCCCGTAGGCTTGCTGCGTAAGCTCGTGGCAGCTTGACCAGGGACTGTGAGCCCCAACAAACGAGCCGACCCTCTCGGCTGGCCATTCGGCCGGCTCGACCTGAAAGAGTGGGCCCGGCTCAAGAAGCAACAACCGAAGCCGGTCTATCCGCCGGCTCCTTTTTGAAAGGAGCCTAGTCATGACGACGAAGGCAGACTCCGATGTTATGCGCGAACTGGAAGCGGTGGCCGCAGACAGGAGCGCTGGATTTTGGTCGCAGGTACTGGCTGTATCTGCGATTCGCATGGTCACGCAACGCGATGCCAAGATCGACAGCCTACGCACCGATCTTAAAGAAGCCGCACGCACGTTGCGGCGGTACGAGGAACTGCACCGCGCCAAGAACGCACCCGACAGCCTGGTCAAGGCCGAGGTGAATGCCGCGCTTGCGGCCCGCTTTGAGCAGACCCTCGCATCACCTGCGGCAGGAAGCTGAACACCATGACCCGACACAAACTGTCAAAGGCTGACCTGCTGGACTACGCGCTGGAAGGTGCTCTCACGCGCAAGGGTCTGCAGGATGATTCCCAGGGCGCCTATGACGACTACTACGAGGAACTCGAAAAGGACATCGCTGAAATCGAGCGCCGCATCAAGCTGGTCGAGATCGCAGAGAGGAAGAAGTCGTGAGCGCTGAATCGATTATTGCCGGCATACGGGTCAGGTCCTGGTCCGACCAGGACGGGGTGCAACTCGACGGCCGTCACTTCCTGTGCCAGATCACCGGGATGACGCACGACGAGGTGCACCGCGTGGTCGGGCACATTGCCGCAGCCGTTGCAGAGCGATGCGCACAGGAGTGCGACCGCCTGGCCAACGGCTACGGCAGTGAGAAGCGCGACTTCGCCGAAGCCATCCGAGCCCTGTTTCCCAAACCCTGAACCGAAAGGGCACCTACATGAGCACTGAACCAGAACGCCTCGACCTTGCAGGCGGCAAGTACACGATCGTCAACAACATGGGCCGGTTGTCAGCCCTGCGCTACGGCCAGCCGTGGCGTGAGCAGGACCTGCTGGGTGACAACCTCGTGGGTGCGCTGTTCATGGAGCTGCAGCAGGCCCGCGAGGCTCTGCAGAACGTGCACGACTACGTGCGAGGCAAGGACAGCATGTACGCCAACGGGGCACTGAACCAGTTCTGTGAGGAAGGTCTCGGCATCAGGAAACCGGAATGAACTGCGGCGGCATCGCCATTGCCAATTAACCAAGCTGGCGGCTGTGTCTGCTTGCTCCAAACCCTGAACCCGTAGAATGACGAAGCCCGCGCAGCGCTACCAACGCTGTGCGGGCTTCTGACCACTCTGCGAGGACACGCACCATGGCTACTGCCGATTCTCTCACCGCCGCTCGGTTGCGTGAGGTTCTCTCCTACGATCCGGACACAGGAATTTTCACTTGGCAGGTCAACACAGGACCAAGGGCGAAGGTTGGGGCTGTCGCTGGGACACTTGACGGGGGTGGGTACGTTAGGATCAAGGTGGACGGGCGCAAATACGGCGCGCACCGCCTCGCATGGTTGTTTGTCTTCGACGTGTGGCCAGAGACCGGAGTCGATCACCGCGATGGTGTCGGATCGAACAACCGGATCAAGAACCTGCGGCTCGCTACCCAGGCGTTGAACATGCAGAACCAGAGGAAGGCACGTTCAAACAGCAAGTGCGGCCTGCTCGGTGTGAGCCCAAACGGGAATCTGTGGAAGGCCAGGATCGTGGTGGACGGGGTGCACGAGTACCTCGGGACGTTCACCACCCCCGAGCTAGCACATGCCGCATACCTGGCAGCCAAGGCGCTCTACCATCCGTTTCAAACCCTCGTCACTCCGGCAGGAGCCTGATCCCTTCGACGCGCAGCACGTCGCGGCGGCCACCACCTTCGACTGAGGCTTTGCCGTGCGTGAATCGGCAACCTGGGACTGCCCGGCGAAGCTCCGCGGCAAACTTCTGGCGGCTCATCACGTAGACGCCCGACTCCTTGCACCAACTGCTGTACGTCGGGTACAAGCCCCCACCCATACCGCCGGGCTCGGTCAGTAGCTCCGTCCATCCTTGAGTCCCGCCAGTCCCCTCCCCTCCTCTTGTTACGGCACTCTGGTCCACCTCGCAGCATTCGGACACGAACGCCTTCACGCGGTCCTGCTCGGCCTGGTACTCGGCCTTGGCGGCCAGCACCACCGAGGGCGGCCGCAGCCCGGTCTCAAACCACTCGCGAGCGCCAGCCACGATCCAGGCCAGCACGCCCTCAAGCTCCTCGCGGCGCGCGAGCTTGGCGGCCAGGTCCTGATCCTTGAGCCACTGTGTCTCACCCGTGGCTACCTGGTCCTCGGTACCGAAGAGCTGCAGGTATGGCACCAACAACACCCGCCGCCAGATTCCATGATCTTGACCTTTTATGACAGGTTTGAAGTTGGTCATCAACTGCAACTTGTGGGTGGGAGTGAACTCGAAGAAGTCCTGATTCATGTACCGGGCCTTGATTTTGTCGTCCCCGGTCACACCCTTGATGAACGCCTCGCGCAGCGTCATGCCGTCCCCGGTCTCCTTGGCGGTGACCATACGCCGGCCCTTCAGGTCCGCGATCTCGGTGGGGTGGCGGCTATCGCCGTCGCCTCGCGAGTCGGCCATCAGGCCGGGCGCGGCCGCACCGGCGTACTCACCCAGCGCCCGCTCTATGGTGCTCATGACCAGCGACTTGCCGTTCGACCCCTTGCCCCAGTGCACGACGAATGCCTGCTCGCGCACGCTGCCAGTGGCGCAGTACCCGAACCATCGTTGCAAGAACCCGACCAGCGCTGCGTCCCCGCCCGCGATCTGCCCGAGCACGGTCTCCCACAGCACGCTTCGGGCTTCGGGCTTGTAGTCCAGGTCCGTCAGCTTGGTGATGAGGTCCTCGGAGCGGTGCTCGCGCAGAGCGCCGGTGCGCAGGTCCACAGTGCCGTTGCGGCAGTTCAGCAGCCACGGGTCGCGGTCCATCACCTCGATGTCCACGGTCAACATTTTGCGGAGCAGGCCCACCGCGGCGTCGATGCGCGGCTTCATCTCGCACTCGCGAGCCCAGGCCCGCAAGGCGTCGGCGCTCTCCTCCTCCCACGGCTTGGCCTTGGCCGCCTCGCGCTCGGCGCGCTCGGCCAGGGTCACGGCCTTGCGAGCCTGGTGTCGGGCCTCAGTGGCAGCCTTGCGGGCCAGCGTGGCCGCAGCCTTGGCCTCGACCGTCTTCTCGACCCCGGCCTTAGCCACCGCGGTCGCGGCGATGCCCTCCAGCCGGTCGGCGGTGGCCAGCAGGTTGCCGGCACGTTCGGTTGCAGCCTCCGCGACCTCGGCCAGCTCGCTGCGGCTGGCCTCGTACTCGGCTCGGACCTTGGTGTCGTCGGTGGCGGTGGTCACGTCAAAGTCCTCACGCTCATCCAGGGCCCGAGCCCCAAGCCGATGTACCCTGGCCGGAGCCCAGGCGCCCCGGGGCTCAGGAGGTAGGTCACCTCGCGCAGGCACTCGCGGCCGGTGTAGGCGGCCTCCATGGGGCACCACTCACGCAGGTGGAGCACGTCACCCTTCTGGTAGTTGCGGTCATTGAGCCGCAACTCGAAGGGCTTGACGTAGAGGTCGTTGAAGTACCTGGACCAGCACTTGAGTTCGTGCTTCATGAGGGATTCTCCTGGTCACGCCGGAGCAGGATGTCAAACCGCTCCTTCCACTCGGCGAGTTCGTCTTCAGCTTTCGAGAGTCGTACGAGGGCCCGATGACGCTCCTGCTTCACCTGCCAAAGCTCGTCTCGCAACTCCTTGGCCTCGCGCTTTGCGGTTCTCAACTGGGTCGCTTCACTCGGTAGCCTGGCCATGCGCGCCTCCTTTGCGTCGTGCGTCCATCCAACCCAGCTCCCAGAGCCCGGCGTCGTGATCGCCGAGAGGGTGGGGGTTGGTCAGGCCGTCGTAGTAGCCGTTCCAGCCTGCGCGGTACGGGCTGTACGTTGGGTCGTTGCCGGGTTTGGAGTTGAACACCAGGTGGCTCTTGTATCTTCCGTCCATGGCGATCAGCCCAGCAGGTCCAGGTCGACCTCCGGCAGCGGCGTAGGCGTCGGCTCCTCAGTAGGCGTCGGCTCCTCAGTAGGCGCGAACCGCGAGTCGTACTCCAGCATTGCTTGGTCTGCGTATTCGGCAGCGACCTCAATTACGCAGTTTCTCAGTGTGGCGAGGTATACCTCGCGCCAGAAGTCTCGGCAATCTTGCTGATGGTCGTTCACTTTGACATCTCCTCGAACACGTGAAGGGGCGGCGAGCTGGGACTACTCCACGACCCGATGTACTTGGCCTTGGCACCCCAGGGAAGCTTGTCGCAGTTGCGCAGCAGGTACATCGTGCGCTTCTCGGTCGTTGCTGGCGTGTCATCATCCTCGGTGTACCGACACACCAGCCCGAAACCCCAACCGATCGGACCTGAAAGACCCAGGATCTCGGCGGTGTGAGGCACCTCGCACCACGCCTCTACGATGCCGTCACCCGACCCCGTGGTCCTGGCAACGACAGTGAACTCGTCTACTACCGTTTTCATTCAGTTTTCCTTTCAATGCGTTACAGGTTTAAAGGCCCAGGCCTTGGCAAACAAAACAGCCACGCCCTTTTCTAATTCTCTCTTGATGGCATCCTGCGCCAGAATTGCGCGCTGACCGGCGGCATGTACCGCGATGGCGGCTCCGCGATGCGTGTCCGGCCCGGCGTCGTCCGGAGGTATGGCAGCAGCCACTTCGGCCTCAAAGCGAACCGATACTTGGGCCATACCTGAGCGAAACGCTTCTGAGAGTCTGTCCAGATCATTAGAAAAAGGGTCTTTGGCATAGAACGGCAGGGTCCGAAACGCCCACCCCCAGTCTACGAAGCCCGCCAGTTCAATGCAGGATTCTTCGTTCACTTCGGTAATCTGGATTGGGCCCCGGCTTTCCAGTTCAGCCAATAGCTCTTCCCGATTGCTCGCTTGACACACCACAGCAAGACGGTTCAACGTTACGGTGTTCACTCAGTTTTCTCCTTCGCTCGTTGCAACAACACGCGCGCCTCGTCCCCGACGATGCGGGAGAGTTGACACGCGTACCTGTAGATTCCTGCCTCGTCCAGCGCCCAGCGCTTGCCGTCGTCGATATACCACTTGTCGCCTGCACACAGCGCCCGGTGACCGTAGGCCTTGACCAGCCTGTTGGCATTGGCTTGGTCCGTGGTCTTGTGCTCGGCCGCCGGAACACCGCGGCGCCTGACCGGTGCGGCACTCTCCGCCACCCCAGCATCTTCAACCCCTTCGCCTTCCTCGGTCAACACCGAGAACGCGCTGTCGTCCAGCGGCTCCTGCCACCCGTTGCCGCGGGCCATGGCCATGATCGTGTTGCCGGTGATCGGCTGCGCGTGGTCGCTGCGCACGAACGGCCACACCCGCTCACGCAGGAAGTCCAAGTCGGCCTTCGCGGATCGGGCGCTGAACTCCTCGACGATGGACAGGCCCTCCGGGCTGCCCCCGGTCTCGTAGTGGACGGCGAACACCACGTTGCGCCAGGCGTCGTAGTCCAGAGTCGCGGTGCCCGAGTTGGGGATCGCGTCCAGCGCCAGCATCCACGGCGTATCACGCTCCGCGGAGCGGGCCACGAGGCCGCGCTGGTGCTCAGGCCTCTCGACCACCGGCACGGGCGGGGACATGGGCCAGTGCATCCCGACCACCGACTCGCGGGGTACGATCTCCAGGATGCCGCTCAACTCCTCGAACTGCAGGAGTTCGGACTTGCCTGCGAGGGGCAGGATGAACTGGTTGCCGAAGCCATCCGGGGCCACGGCATCCTGCTTCGGGAACACCTCCACCTGTCCGGCGCTGACGCTCTTCACACCCGGCCGCAAGCCGCAGGACCTGAGCACCTCGGCCAACCACGTGCGCACGCTGTAGGCGTCCTGCGGGTCGTCCCAGAGGACGTAGAGGTGCACCCCGCGGCCACCGGTGGAGCGGAACAGCACCGGCACCGCGCCGTGGCACAACTCCAGCGCGCTGGCCACCAGCCACACGGTGTGGCTCATGGTCGCCCAGTTGGTCTCACCCTTGTGGCTGTCGAAGTCGAGCAGCCCGAGCATGGTGACCGACTCGCCGGCCTTGATGGGGCAGACCCCGCGGGCAGGACCTCCGTTGTAATGTTTGGCCAGGCGCTCAGGGGTCAGGGCCTGCTTGGTCCACGCCTGCAGCCCATCCAGCCGGCGGACCGCGGTCACGTCGGTGCGCACCCGGCTGGTGATGGGCTCCAGCGCAGCAATGAGTGGGTTGTCGGGGGTCACCCACTCACACCTTCGACTTCGGTTCTGCATCCTTGTCCAGCGTCTTCTTGAAGTAGATGCGCGCCGCGGTGTGGTAGATCATGATGCCTTCCGCCTTCGCCGAATAGGCCGCGTAACTGCCGGTGTCTTTCAGGTCAGCCAGCACGCGATCAACCACGCCCGTGTCGAACAACCCCTCCCAGAGAACCGGCACCACCGAGCAGCAAGCCGGAGGTGGCGTCTCCGCGGTCCAACGGCTGACGTTGAAGAGCGAGAACCTGCGCTCGGTGAGCCCGTAGCCGCGCTGGATGCCTCGACCCCACCACTCGCCGAAGTGGCGGCCTGGCCCGAGCGCCCGGAGTTCGCCCTCGTGCTCTTTCACCCACGCCGCGAACCCGAAGTTGTCGTCCTCGGGCGTGATCCAGCGAGTGCGGGACCCGGCGCTGATGGTGCCATCTTCACCCACGCAGACCTGGGCGTTGGTGCCGTCGATCTTCTCGGTGATTACGACTTGCCGGCTGAGCCGGGCGATCTTGCCAAACGATTCAAATTCCACAGCTATCTCCTTCGTAGTGACCGCAGGATCTCCCACAGCACGTAGGCTGCGGCGAGGACCGCCAGCAGCCGGTTCAGTCTTCGACCCATTGCAGCACCGTGTCGCCAGTCGCAAGGTCGGTGCTGGTGCTCAAGGTCCCGTAGATGACCCCGGTCGGGAACAGGACCCCGGCCACGGGGACCAGCGCGTCCCGCAACTCGTTCAGCAGGAGCTGGCCCTTGAGGACCTCGTTCTCGCGCTCCGCGAGGCGGTGCGCTGCGATTCGGATCTCGACCATCTCAGATGCTCGGTGCTGCAGGGACTGGGGCCGGAATCGGGATGCAACCAACGAAGATGCGAAACTTGGCCCTGCCGGCCGCCGCTTCGACGGCGTTCTGCTGCAGTTCGCGCTTCGCTCGTGCCTCGCACGACTCGCGATCCGCGTACAGCGAACCGTGGATCTCGTGGTCCTCGTACACGCGCTCATCGACCTTGAGCGGCTGGGCGATCTTCACCATGGCGTACAGTACGTCTCCCGTCTTCACGGTCGGCGCGGCGTCAGCGGGCGTCGTGACGAGCGCCACGACCACAGCCGCAATCCCGATACCAACGATCCAGGCGTCTTCACGTGTCATGACTTCCCTTTCTTGCTCCGCTCACACTGGCGGGCGTACTCACAGGTGGCGCATGCGGACGAGAGGTCCGAGCGCGGGATGTGCAGGCCGATTTTCGCGGCGGCCCGCTCGATGCGGATGGCCATACCAGAACTCGCCTGGCGGCGGCCCGTCGCGATGTGCCGGATGACGGCTTCGCTTGTGGACATCTCCGCAGCAAGTTCGTGCCGCGTTGCCACATCCAGGTCTGAGAGGTTGGTCCGCTTCATGAGGGGCCGACTGTAGCACTTGGTTCGGTAATCGCAAATACCGCGTAGGGGGTTGACACAATCCTTGGACCAAGTGCTACACTCGGTTCGCTACTTCTGGGGAACAAAGTGAAGACGTGGTGGTACAGGATCTTGCTGTGGTGGGCATTGACTCGCTGGTCGAGGTCCGTGATCCAGGACGACGAGGACTCCAGGAAGCGAACCTGCAGGGTGAAAGCGCTCTGCGTTCTGATTCAACGACTCAACCAACGAAGGACCCCATGACGATCCAAGTCACTCTCAATTTCAGCACGCCCGGCGAAGCCGCAGCGGCTCTCACCCTCCTGGCAGGAGGCGCGGCCCAGGCCACGAGCCCGACCCCAAAGTCTGCGGAGACGGCAGCCCCTGCCGGTACTTCGCAGCCTGCAACCCCGGAAGTCAAGACCCCGCCGCCCGCTGCGTCCGCCACGAAAGCAACCGCTGGCAAGGGCAAGACCCCCGCCGAAAAGCCCGCGCCGCCCCCGGCTGAACCTGCGGCCAGCACCAGCCTCGCCGGCAAGTCCTACCCCGAGACCGGCATCGGCGACCTCATCAACGGCTACCTGCGCAAGGACGCGGTGAAGAACCGGCCCACCCTGGTGGCCGCCCTGGCCGCCCTCGGCGGCGCCAAGAGCGGGCTGGAGATCAAGCCCGAGTACTACGACGCCGCGCACGCAGCGTTCAAGGCCCTGAACGACGGTGCCGACCCGGCGGCCGTGCTGGCCGGCCTCTCCGGCGAAGAGAGCATGGGTTGAAGCTCGCGCCCTTGGCTACGGCCTGGGGCCATGCCGGCCTCAACTGGTCGTGCGATGCGAGGACCGCACGCAGGTTGTGGCCGATTCACCGAATCATGCGGGCGTACCTCGCTGCCTGCGAAGGAAGAACATGGAACAGCAAATTCCGTTGGGGGTGACCCCGGTGCAGGTGGTGGACAGCCTGCCACCCATGCCGGCGGTCGCGAAGATCGCCAAGGTCAAGAAGCCCAACCCGACAGGCCTGTCGCGGGCTGAGATCCGTCTGCTGGCGGATGCGGTGGGCTACTACACCTCCGAAGCGGTCCACGCCGATGAAGCCGCCAAGATGAAAGCCGCGTTGCGCAAGCTCCGGGCTGCGGCGGGAGTGCGCTGATGAGCGAGCACGCCAGGCACAGCCCGTCAGGCGCGGCCCGGCGCTTCGTGTGCCCCGGGTCCCTCACCCTGGAGGACGCCTACCCGAACAACTCGTCCAAGGCCAGCGAGGACGGCACCTGCAAGCACCACTTCGCGGCGGTGGTGCTCGCCGCCCCGGGCGGTATCGTCGAGGCCAAGGACTACGTGGGCATGGGCTGCCCGGTCTACGAGAACAACAGGCAGACGCACACCATCCCCTTCACCGAAGGGATGACGCCTCCGGTCCAGGAGTACGTGGACTACGTGCGCGGCGTCGCTGGCAACGACCTGCTGATGGTCGAGCAGCGGGTGGAGTTCGGGCAGTGGATCGAGGTGCCCGGCCAGTTCGGCACGGCCGACGCGATCGTGGTCAAGCCGTGGGCCGACCCCCTCACCGGTGAGGTCGGCCACGAGCTGATCGTCATAGATGCCAAGTTCGGCTACAAGTTCGTGCCGGTGGAGGAGAACCCGCAGCTCCTGTACTACGCGCTCGGGGCGTACAGCATGTTCGAGCTGTCGCACGATATCCGCTCCGTCCGGCTCGTGATCTACCAGCCTGAGCAGGGCGGCGAACGGGAGTGGACTTGCGACCTGGCCTACCTGCTCAAGTTCGCGCAGACGGCTCGGTCTCGCGAGGCGTCGGTGCGGGTCGCGATGGAGGCGTACCCGCTCTCGGTGGGGGACACGAAGCGCACCACGATCTGGATGGAGACCTTCCTCAACCCGGACCCGAACGACAGGGACTGCGCGTTCTGCCGGGCGATCCCGACCTGCCCGGCCTACAGGCTCAAGCTGGAGCGCGCGGTGGGGGACGAGTTCGAGGTCATCGCCGCAAGGGGCGAGGTGAAGCTCCCCGGCGAAGCGAATCAGGACCTGGCGCTCTCCATGTCGGTCACCGACATGCTGGAGGACTGGATCATCGCGGTGCGGGCGGAGACGGAGCGCCGGCTCATCGCGGCCAACAACGACCTGGCGGTCTGCCAGGAGCTGGGCTACGGCCTGGAGCTGGGCCGTGAAGGACCGAGGAAGTGGCAGGACGCGGACGCGGCCGAGGCGGAACTCAAACGCATGCGGCTCAATACGGAGGAGATGTACGACCTGAAGCTGATCTCCCCCACCACTGCGGAGAAGCTGGCGACGCAGAAGTTGAACCGCAAGAAGGAACCGGTGGGTCCTGCACCGGTGATCGGGCCCGGCCAGTGGAAGAAGCTGCAGAAGCTGGTGGTCAGGAACAAGCCCAAGCCGTCAGTCAAGAGGCTGGAGGCGATCAAGGAGCTGTACGTGGTGCCGGGGTTGGAGAGTTCCGACTTCGGTGTTGTTGATGAACCTGCTGCCGATGACGGTGGCGAACTGTTGGGCTGAGCCCAGAAGAAGGACGATATGGACGAGAGCACACGAGTGCGTGGGACCACGTTGCACACAGGGCTGGCGGCGGACGTGGCGATCAGAAACCTGGCGGCAACCACGGAGATGCTGCTTAACGTGGTGGGCGATCACATTGCCTACCAACGTGCTGCATGCGGGCCGGTGAGCAGCCTCCCCGCTGTCGGCGGTTCCGTCGTGCTGAAAGATGCTGACGAGCAGCAACGCCTCCAGGAGGCGCAGCCCGAGCGGTGGCTCGCCATGGCCCGCACTGATTTCCAAACCGGGCTGATGAAGCTCACACGTGCCGTGGCACAACCCACGGGTCTTTGAACTTATTTTTGTGAAGGAGATCCCCATGGGGGTGAAGTTGATGTTGACGGATGTGCGAGGGTCGTTCCTGGTCCTCGGTGAGCCCAAGCCGTACAAGGAGGGCGACCCGGCGCGGTGGTCCGCCTCGGCGCTGATCCCGGCCGACAGCCCGCAGCGCAAGAAGGTGGACGCGGTGCTGGAGCAGTTGGCCAAGGAGAAGTGGGACAAGAAGTGGCAGACCACCCTGGAGGCCATCAAGCGCGACCCGAAGGGCTGCTGCTGGGCGGACGGCAACCTGAAGGACTTCGACGGCTACGCCGACCACTGGGTGCTCTCCGCGCACCGGTACCAGAAGGACGGCCGCCCGCTGGTGTTCGACCAGTTGAAGCACCCGCTGTACCAGCAGAACGGCATCGCGGTCCCGGGCAAGGAAGGTGTGCTGTACTCGGGCTGTTTCATCAACATGCACGTCGAGATCTGGGCGCAGCAGAACACCAACGGCAAGGGCATCCGGGCTACGCTGCTGGGTGTGCAACTGGTGCGCAAGGGCGACTCGTTCGGCGGTGGCAGCATGCCCGACGAGAACGACTTCACCGAGATGGAAGTCGGGGCCGACGCGGACGCGTTCGGTGGTGGTGGTGGTGGTGGTGGTGGTGGTGGTGGTGGTGGTGGTGGTGGTGGTGGTGGTGGTGAGGGCGACCTGGGCTGATGTGACTTTGTGATCTGAAGATGTTTTGGTCTGCCACTCCACGAGGGGTGGCAGCACAAAGCAAAACCCACCAACCCGGAGAAAGCTGATGGGATTCCTGAACCGTTTCAACCCGTTCCAGATCGCAGGCACCGACCGCAGGCGCAAGAAGTTGCTGGAGGAGGCCCGCGGCCAACTCATCGACGCCGTGAGCAACAAGGAATACTTCGACGCCGTGGTGCCGATGCTGCGCAAGCGCATCCACCGTCTGGAGACCGAGATCAGCAAGCTGGCGAAGGGGCGGTCGTGAAGTGGTCCAACACCTGCCCCCTGTGCGGCGGCAAGCGCACCCTGAGCCACTGCCCGCGGTGGGTGGCACCTCCGCCACCCCCTCCGAAGGAGAAGTCGTGATGGAACGTTCGCTACCGCACGACTACCGTCGCAAAGCGGCGGAAGCCCACGATCGTCGCATCGAACTGGAAGACCGCGCGCTTGAGATCTTCAAGCTGGTGGTCGCTGAGTGGAAGTCCGACCCGATGTCGGTGCAGTGCTTCGACTTGCGCATCGTGCGTGAAGCCATCGCGGCCCACGACGAGTTGGTTCAGATCGACACCAAGTTCCCCAACAGGCTTTTCTGACCCGTGAAGAATTTCTTTTTTGATCTCGAAACCTTCAGCCCCGTCCCGATCAAGGACGGCGTGCACCGCTACGCTGAGCAGGTGGAGGTGATGCTCTGGTCGTACGCCACAGGCGACGGGCTTGTCAAGGTGTGGGACCTGACAGACGGCACCGTGCACTGGCCGGAGGTCGAGGAGTTGTCTGGCACGGTCGAGTGGCACCAGTCGCCAACACAACCTAAGGGTGGCCCTGGTTGGCAGTTCCCGCCGGTGGACCTGGAGCAGGCCCTGGCCGACCCTGAGTGCCTCGTGTGGGGGCACAATTCCGGCATGTTCGACTTCGTGGTGCTGGACAAGGCCCTGCCCGGCCTGGCCAAGTGGATCACCAAGTCGAGACGCCGGGACACCATGGTGCAGGCGTTCTGCCACGGGCTGCCCGGTTCGCTGGAGAAGCTCGGGCACGCCCTCAACATCGACGAGGCCAAGCGCAAGGACACTGAAGGGAAGAAGTACATCCACCTCTTCTGCAAGCCGCAAGGCGAAGCCTTCATCAAGAAGTACGGCACGAACCGGGCCACCAAGCACACGCACCCCGCGGAGTGGGCGGCGTTCATCCGCTACGCCGGCCGCGACATCACGGTGATGCGTGAGGCGCACCGGAAGATGCCGAAGTGGAACTACACCGGCCGCCAGGTCGAGCTGTGGCACATCGACCTGACGATCAACCAGCGCGGGTTCTGCGTGGACCAAGACCTGGCCGTCGCGGCGGTGGAGGCCGTGGCCAAGGCCAAGGCCACGTTGAACGAGCGCACGGTCGTCATCACGGACGGGGAGGTGGGTGCGGCCACCCAGCGCGACGCGCTGCTGGAGTGGATCCTGGCGTCGCACGGCGTGGACCTGCCTGACATGCAGGCCGACACGCTGGAGCGCCGGCTGAAGGACCCGGACCTGCCTGACGGCGTGAGGGAGCTGATCGCGATCCGGCTGCAGTCGTCCATGAACAGCGTCAGCAAGTACAAGACGCTGCTCAAGGCCGTGAACCAGGACGGGCGGCTGCGTGGCGGGGCCCAGTTCCGCGGCGCGTTCCGCACCGGCCGCTGGGCCCACCGACTGTTCCAGCACGGCAACATGCCGCGGATGGACACGGCGACGATTGCCGCCTGGTGGGGCCTGCCCAAGGAGAAGGTCAAGGACGCCCACATCCTCCAGTACGTGAACTCGGGCATCGAGGCACTGAAGGGTGGCTCTGCCGACCTGACCCACGGCGATGTGATCCGGCTGGCAAGCTGCTGCATCCGCGGCTGCATCGTCGCGGCTCCGGGCAAGAAGCTCGTGATTGCGGACTTGGCCAACATTGAAGGCCGTGTGCTGGCGTGGCTGGCCGGCGAGGAGTGGAAGCTGCAGGCGTTCCGGGACTACGACGCGGGCACTGGCCCGGATCTGTACAAGCTCTCGTACGCTCGCGCGTTCAACGTGTCGCACGAAACCGTCACGCACGACCAGCGCCAGATCGGCAAGGTGCTGGAGTTGATGCTCGGCTACCAGGGCGGAGTCGGGGCGTTCCTGACCGGGGCCGCGACCTACGGCATCGACCTGACGGCCATGGCTGAGGCCGCGTGGCCTGTGCTGCCGGGGGACGTGGTCGACGAGGCGGAGAGCTTCCGGGAGTGGGTGGAGCACACCGCGTTGACGGCGTTGTTGCGGAGGGTCGGGTTGCTCCCGAAGACCGGGAAGATCACTGACACGCAGTACGAGATGGCACTCGACATCGCGATGGCTACGAGACCCGATGACGTGGCAGCAGCCAAGTCGAAAGTCCAGTTCGGACTGAGCGACAAGGTGTTCGTGGTTTGCGACTCGCTGAAGCGCCTCTGGCGCCGGGCCCACCCGAACATCGAAGCGCTGTGGGGTGAGGCCGAAGCTGCAGCCAAAAATGCTGTGCTGAACCCTGGCACCGTATTCCGGGCTCGCCGGCTTGCGTTCCGTCGCGACGGGGCCTGGCTGCGCATGGCGCTGCCCAACGGCCGGGTGCTGTGCTACCCCCAGCCGCAGGTGGACCCCAAGACCGGGACCCTGAGCTACATGGGGCTCAACCAGTACAGCCGGAAGTGGGAGCGCCTGAGCACGTATGGCGGCAAGACCATCGAGAATGGCACCCAGGCCGTAGCCGCAGACCAGCTTTCGGACTGCATGCCGGCAATCGAAGCCGCCGGCTACCCGATCGTCTTCCACGTGCACGATGAGATCGCAGCCGAGGTCCCCGACACGGGGGACTTCACGCACGAGAAGCTGGCGGAGATGATGTGCGCTGAACTGCCCTGGAACGCCGGCTTGCCGCTGGCGGCTGCCGGGTTCGAGACCTACCGCAATAGGAAGGGGTGAGGCATGGGTGAGATCGCAGACGACCACTTCGATCGGTTGTGGGACGGTGATGAGGACGAGAACCTGGACGACGAGTACCGACCCCTGACCCGTTGCAACCGTTGCGGGAGCCGCGACGTGCGCTGGCGCCAGCAGACCGGCAAGTGGGTCCTCTTCAACCTCGGTCCGGGCGAGCACGTGTGCCAGATCGACGACCCGTTCAAGGTGCTGCCATGACCAGAAGCACACGCGTGAACGCGAAGTCACCGGGTACGTGGATCGGCAAGTTTGGGGACGTGGTAGGGCTGTTGTGGAGGACCCCCAGGACCGTGCGCGAAGTCGTGAAGGTGACAGGTGCCGGCGTAGACACCACGGCTCGGTACTTCGCCGTGCTCGAAGCCGAGGGCCTTATCGTCAGAGACGGGTCGCGTGACAGGTCAGCGGTTTACAGGTGGGTTGACAGGAGTTGACATGACGAACGTGAAAACCGGCGATCTGGCGATCATCATCAAGGACGAGCGGCCTGAGAACATCGGTGCGATCGTCGAGGTGGGCAAGCGCGACTACGACTGGCGGCTACCAGGTCCCGGGCCGTACTGGCACTGCACGGCCACGGGTCGGCCTCTCGTGACGCTGTGCTTGGTCGATCTCCAGTACCGCATGTGCACCGAGGTGCTGTGCCCTGACGACTACCTGCGCCCGATCAGCGGCATCCCCGACGCAGACGTTACGGCACGACCCAAGGAGCGCAAGAATGCGTGAGAGCAGGATCGAGGCGTACTTCGTGGAGCAGGCCAACGCCCAGGGCTGCCTGGTCCGAAAGGCGGCCTGGGTCGGGCGCAAGGGCTGCCCGGACCGGGTGGTGATGTTCCCTGACGGGCGGATCGTGTGGGTTGAACTCAAGGCATCTGGGCTGGCGGCTGGGTTCCCGTCCAACGCCCACGAGCGCCAGCAGGACCGTGAGCACGAGCGCATGCGCCGTCGCGGCCAGCAGGTTGAGATCGTGGACTCGTTCGAGCGGGTGGACGAGGTGCTGGCATGAAGGTCAATGCCATGATGATGGCCATGCTCGTCAAGGCCATGATCGACGGCACGATGACGTGCCGCGAGCTGGCCGCGGAGACCGGCCTGCACTACCTCACGGTGCTGCAGTACGGCAAGGCCATGCACAAGGCCGGCGCGGCCCACATCTCGGGTTGGGAGTTGGACTCCCTCGGCCGGTGCAGCATTCGCATCTACCGGCTCGGGCCCGGCAAGGATGCAAAGAAGCCGACGAGGACCCGGGCGCAGGTGTGCGCAGATCGACGGGCCAGGAAACGCGACGCAGAACTTCTAGGATTGAAGACATGAGCAGACTGGTCGATCTCTCCGGTAGGCGTTTCGGCATGTTGGAGGTTCTGGAGCGGGGCCCGGACATGCCTCGTGCCGACCACGGCGGTCGCACTCAGTGGTATTGCGTGTGCGACTGTGGTGCCCTGTGCTTGGTGGAGGGTTGCAACCTGAAATCCGGGAACAGTGAGTCGTGCGGTTGCACCCACGGTGAAAAACACGGAATGGGGCACCTACCAGAGTACAGAGTTTGGTGTGGCATGTGGAAACGCTGCAGCAACTTGAAGAGCAAGTCCTACCGTAACTACGGCGGGAGAGGGTTGGAGGTCTCCGAGAAGTGGTCAACATTCAGCCGGTTTTACCAGGACATGGGGCCACGACCGACGCCTTGGCACACCTTGGAGCGGGAGAGGAACTCTGAAGGCTACGGGCCTGGCAATTGCGTGTGGGCCACGAGAAAAACCCAAGGTAACAACCGGAGAGGTAACTTGCGGATTACTGCATTCGGGGTCACAAAAACATTGGCTCAGTGGGCAGAGAGCACCAAGCTGAAAAGTAGCACCATTCGGTACAGAATCGTGGTATCTGGGTGGACCCCAGAAGAAGCACTAAGCAGACCGGTGCAATGACGTTACGCCATCTCACCCCTCGCCCCTTCCAGCCGCTGATGTGGAACCACATCGTGGAGCACCACCGCAGCATGCTGTTGGTGCCCATGGGTATGGGAAAGACAAGCTCGGTGCTGATGGCCATCTCCATCCTGCTGATGTCCGGGTCGGCCCGCAAGGTGTTGGTGCTGGCCCCGCTGCGCGTGGCCCAGAGCACGTGGCCGGACGAGGTGAAGAAGTGGGCCGAGTTCTCACACCTGCGTGTGTCGACCATCGTTGGCACTCCAGTCGAACGCCTGGCGGCCTTGAAGGTGAAGGCTGACATCTACACTACCAACTACGACAACCTGGTCTGGTTGATCGAGACGGTGGGTGACAAGTGGTTCTGGGACATGGTAGTGGCAGACGAGTGCACGCGCACAAAAAACTTCCGTACGAAGCAGGGCGGCAAGCGCGCGCAGGCGCTGAGCAAAGTTGCCCACAAGCACGTGAAGCGCTGGGTTGGGTTGACAGGGACTGTGGTACCCAACGGTGTCAAAGACCTGTGGGGCCAGATGTGGTTCATCGACCAGGGCGCCAGGCTGGGCAGCACCTACACGGCGTTCATGAACCGGTGGTTCGGGTTCCGGAATGCGAAGGACGCCGCGAACAACTCCGGCAAGGCGTACGTCGAGAGGATCCCCTTCCCGCACGCGCAGAAGGAGATCGAGGTGCTGGTCAAGGACGTGTGCCTCACGCTCGACGTGAAGGACTGGTTCGACGTGAAGGATCCGGTTGTAAACACTCTTTACGTGGACCTGCCGCCGAAGCAGCGCAAGCACTACCAGGAGATGGAGCGCGAGCTGTACACGGTGCTGGAGAACAACGAGATCGAGGCGTTCGGCGCTGCTGCGAAGACGATCAAATGTCTTCAATTCGCGAGCGGAGCCGCATACATTAACGGGTCGAACGACGAGTGGGTGGAGATGCACGATGAAAAACTGCAAGCGCTCGAAAGCATCATTGAGGAGGCGGCCGGCGCGTCGGTACTGGTTGCGTACCACTTCAAGTCTGACCTTGCGCGTATACAGCGGCGCTTCCCGCAAGCCCGGGTCCTCGACAAGAAACCACAAACAATACTTGATTGGAACGAGGGGCGGATCGGACTCCTCCTTGCTCACCCGGCTTCTGCGGGCCACGGCCTCAACTTGCAAGACGGGGGCAACATCCTGGTCTTCTTCTCGCACTGGTGGTCACTGGAAGAGAGGCAGCAGATCGTCGAGCGGATCGGCCCGGTCCGTCAGCTTCAGGCCGGACATGATCGACCGGTCTTTATCCATCAGATCGTTGCTCGTAATACCGTGGACGAGGATGTGATCGCACGCATTTCAACCAAGCAGGATGTCCAAGACGTTCTGCTGCAAGCACTGAAGAGGAGATTGGAATCATGAAGTTGATCTACAGCCCGGTGACCGGTGTCCGGCACGTTGACGTTTCACTGACGGCGGAGGAGTACCGGGAGCTGTGCCCGACCGAGTCGTGGGCCTTCAACCCTTTGACGGGGAAGCGTCGTGCCACGTACGACGTGGTGCACGACCCCCAAGGGCTGATGATCGTGGCTGGTGAGGAGTTGAAGGCAGCCGCGGGGGTGCTGGACAAGCAGCCGGTACCGACCGAAGGTCGGATGCTCTACGACCCGGAGACCAACACCGTCATCGGGGTGCCCACCGACACCCTCACCGACACCCTCACCGACACCCTCACCGAACGCGGCAAGCGCTACGGCAAGTTCACCGACCACGCTCAGATATCTCAGGACCTGGAAGACGTGATGCGGGCCTGCCCGAAGTGGTCGGCGCTGGCAGCCGACCAGAAGGAGGCGTTGAAGATGGTCGTCCACAAGATCGCCAGGATCCTGAATGGCGACCCGAACTACGACGACTCGTGGGTGGACATCTCGGGCTATACCAAGCTGGTGGCCGACAGGCTGCAAGGAGTGTCACGGTGAGAGAACTTGCGCAACACATCCTCACCAACGCCAATGCGTTCGAGTGGTCCCTGCAAGGCATGGGCTTGCTCCGACTTCACCTGCCAAACCACTGCCGGCTGCATGTCTGGGACTCGCGGTTCCGCAAGCCGGGCGTCAGCATGATCCACGACCACCTGCAGTGGGGCCTGCACTCGACCATCCTTGCCGGGGTGATGACGAACCGCCGCTACGTCGAAGACGCGAACGGCACGGAGGTCATGCACATGACTATCAAGCCGGGGTACGGGTACTTCAAGAAGTCGGAACCCGCGGGTATTCGGCTGCGAGCCCTCCCTGCTGAGTTCTACCGCCCTGGAGAGACCTACTCGCAAGAGCCGAACGAGATCCACGAGACCGACGCCGACGACGGCACCGTCACGTTCATGCGCAAGTCGCCCACCACCGACGAGTCGGCCCGGGTGTTCTGGCCCCTTGGCCAGGAGTGGGGCAGCGCCGAACCGCGGATCGCGACCGCGGGTGAGGTGACCGCGATCACCGAGCACGCGCTGAAGCGGTGGTTCGGGGTATGAGCAAGCTGCTCGACTGGTCCGGCAAGACCTGCGTCATCCTGGCCAGTGGCCCAGGTCTCACCGAGGAGCAGGTCGAGCACGTCGGCGGCAGTACCGGCCCTTTGAGGTCGATTGCCGTCAACTCCACCTTCAAGCCCGCGCCCTGGGCCGACGTAGCGTACGCAGGCGACATGCAGTGGTGGAAGAAGTACCACAAGGAGGTCCCCGCGCCGATGCAGCGCTGGACCTGCGACCACCAGGCTGAGCACCACTACAAGATCAACCGCGTGAAGGGTGTCAACCGGCCCGGCCTGGGCCTGAACGTGCTGCACACGGGCGGGAACAGCGGGTACCAGGCGATCAATCTCGCGTTCCTGTTCGGCTGCCGGCGGATCCTGCTTCTGGGCTTCACCATGCGGGTGATCGACGGCCGCAAGCACTGGCATCCAGACCACCCGGCACCCCTCACTCAGGTGGTGCTTCCAGATGAGTGGCGCCACAAGTTCACGAAGATGGCGGATGATCTCAAGGCTCACGGCTGCACGGTTGTGAACTGCGATCCCTTGAGCGCGCTGACCTGTTTCCCGATGAGCACAATCGAAGAGGAGTTGAGGACATGAACAGTATCCCGATACCTGAAGGCATGCCGGGTTTGATCTCGGCAACGTTGGTCGGCAGCCGCGTGACGTGCAGTCCGCCACCCGCCGACACCGACCTGGACGTGCTGGTACTGGTAGGCGAGGACCAGTGGGACGAAGCTCAAGCGTTCCTGGTGGCGAACGGCTACGGACACGACGGTTCGGACATCAGCGACAAACTCGGCTTCGTGTCCGACTCGTGCTTCAAGTCCTACTCGCTCGGCGAGGTGAACATCATCGTCACACACGACGGGGATTTCCACGATCGGTTCTTGGCTGCGTCGTCGGTCGCCAAACGGTTGAACCTGCTGCAGAAAGCTGACCGTGTAGCGCTGTTCCAGGCTGTGCTCTACGGCAACTCTTGCGTGGACTTCTCGTGAGCAGCACTGAAGCCTATGTCGTGGACGGCGGTGAAGAACGCCGTCTGCGCAACCCCAACGAAGGTCCGGACGGCGAGATGGTACCGACAGGCGTGCAGCGGCGGGCTGGGCTCACCGGCGTGCTCCACCTGCTGGACCAGATCGCCCGGCGCGACGAGAGCCGTGACTTCCGAGTCGCGGCACGCGCTCAGGCGAACGTCGTCCGCGGGCTCCTGGGCCTGGAGACCAAGGACTACGGTGGTGAGGTCCAGGCCTCGCCTTCGCAACTGAAGATCGGCAACGTCACCGACGTGCTGGTGATCGAGAACAAGCCATGAGCCGTATTGCCGTCGTCAAGGTTCGCAAAGAGCCGCACTACCGCCGCCAGGCCATCGAGTCGGGCCTCCTGCGCTGCGGGTTCGCGCTCGCGGCCAGCATCAAGGCCCCGCAACTCCACAAGGACGACTGGCTGGTGCTCTGGAACCGCAAAGCTGGCGTCGAGGAGGCGGAGGCCGAGGACTGGGAGCGCCGGGGCGGCAGCGTCATCGTCATGGAGAATGGCTACTTAGCTAAGGTAGACAAGACCATGTACGCGATCAGCGTGGGCCAGCACAACGGCGCGGGCTGGTTCCCGGTGGGCGACGAGGACCGATTCACGAAGCTCGGGTTCGAGATCAAGCCGTGGCGCGAGGGTGGTGAGTACGTGCTGGTGTGCGCACAGCGCGGCATCGGCTCGAAGCTCATGGCCAGCCCGCCAGGGTGGGATCGCAAGATGGCCGAAAGCCTCAAGAAGATCATTCTGCTTCCGGTCAAGGTGAGGTCTCACCCTGGCAATTTCGTCGCCAAGGTGCCGCTGGTGACCGACTTGGCGAAGGCTGAATCGTGCGTCATCTGGTCCAGCGGCTCAGGGGTCAGGGCTCTGGTGGAGGGCGTGCCGGTGAACTACAGCGCGCCTCACTGGGTCTGCGAGCAGGCAGCAATCTCGTGGAGAGCGCGTCACGGTGGTGGGGTTCCGGTTTGCGACCTGTACCGTAAAGAGGCCCTCCACCGCATGAGCCACGGGCAGTGGCACGTAGACGAAATCACAACCGGCGAACCCTTCGCCAGAATCTTGGAAGGACTGAAATGAGCGACGAGGAAATGAAGCGTGACGCGGCCCGCTGGCGCTGGCTGCGCGAGCAGTCGAAGCAGGTGGCGCCTGTGGCGGCCGTGGTGTGGCAGACGCCACCCTTCGACGCCACCGACCTGGACACCGCGGCGGATCGCTACGTGGAGCATGACGAATGACCCCCTACCCCACCCTTGGCAAGCCGAAAGCCAAAGTCCTCCTCGACGCCTTCATGGAGGGCTGCGGCGATCTGAAGGAGAACGCCGCGGTCTTCTACGGCGTCAACGAGACCAACATCGAGCACTGGCGCGAGGTGCGCCGGTTCCGGCGGCCGTACTACTCGATCGACAACTCGTACTTCGACCAGACCCGCGGCTTCAAGGAGCCGCACGCGCAGTTCCGGATCACGAGGAACAGGTTCCAAGTGCCCGCGGTGGACCTCAAGTCTGACGGCTTTCGGTTCGCGGCGTTGGGCATCAAGCTGCAGCCGTGGCGGCACCCGACCGCCACCAGCCACACGCTGGTGTGTCCGCAGTCGGACGCGTTCATGCGTGACATCGCCCAGTACCCGGGCGACTGGGCGAAGGACACGATGCAGAGCCTGGCCCACGCCTCGCCGGTGGTGTTCCGCGCGTGGGGCCGCGACAAGCTGAAAGCTGCAAGCACCCTGCCGCACGACCTGGAGAACGCGCACCTGCTCGTGACCCACAGCTCCGCCGCCGCGGTTACGGCGCTCATCCACGGGGTGCCGGTTCAGGTGTCGAGCATGTCGGCGCTGTGGGGTTGCAATTTTGACGTTGGCAACGACAATTGCCCGGTCCGGCTCAACGTCATGGGTGTGCTGGCGGACAACCAATTTTCACTTTTGGAAATCAAACAGGGGGTGGCGTGGAAATGGCTAAGCAAGTGAAAAGCGGATGGTTCACAACTCCCGGTCGCCCCGGCGACCGCACGCTCCAGGACCAGATGAAGGGCTTGGACCACGTGTTCGAGTTCGTCCACGGCAAGACCGTGCTCGACATCGGTTGTGCTGAGGGCATGCTCACGGCCGAGATGGCTCACCGCGGCGCGGTGGCGGTGCACGGCGTCGAGGTGGTCAAGGCCCACGTCGAGACCGGCCGCAGGGTGCACGCAGACCTGGCGGCCTGCTTCGAGGTCGGCGACGCCAACGTGTGGGTTCCGAAGCGCAAGTACCACGTCGTGCTGCTGCTGGCGGTGCTCCACAAGCTGAAGAACCCCACCGAGGCGTGCGCCCGGTTCGCGGACGCAGCCATCGACATGGTGGTCATTCGCCTGCCGCCCGAGCACGCACCCACGATCATCGACTCGCGCAGCGGTAACAACCCCCACCACATCGACCGAGTGATGGAGGTTCGGGGCTGGCGGTTGGAGCGGGTGACGCGTGGGCACTTCATCGAGTGGTGCGGGACGTACGTGAGGAGTGGCGCGTGAAGATGGAAGTCAAGCACTACGATGCTGAGGCCCGGAAGTTCCTCGCGAATCTGAAGACCCACAAGGAGGACCCCGATCGGCGGGAGGTGGTCGGTCAGATCACGGTGGAGTCCCGCGGACGGCAGTTCGTCAGGAACATCCGGGACGGGGATGTCCTGGACATCGAAGCTGTACAACGAGAGGTTCAGACCCTCCACACCAAGAGGCGCAAGCTGTGACCGACCTGACCCCGCTGTACCGTGACATGGCCGCAGGCGGCCAGTCGTTCTTCGGCCTCTCGATTCTTCAGCACGAGAAGACGATCCGCAAGCTGGTCCGCAAAACCGGCGCCAAGACGATCCTCGACTACGGCTGCGGTCGCGGGGACGCCTGGGGCGCTGGTGGTAACCTGCACCGCGACATCGGCGTCAAGCGCAAGGACGTGACGCTGTACGACCCGGCGTTCAAGGGCAACGCCCGGGTGCTGCCCGAGGGCCGCAAGTTCGACGGCGTGCTCTGTAGTGACGTGCTGGAGCACGTGCCTCGCGAGGACGTGGACGCGCTGATCGACAGGCTGTTCGGGCACGCCAAGCTGTTCGTCTGGGCCAGCGTCTGCTGCCGGCCGGCCAAGAAGTGCTTTCCGGACGGCACCAACCTGCACGTCACCATCGAGCCGTACGAGTGGTGGCTCAAGAAGTTCCACGGCATGAACGCAACGCGGGTTGCGCCTCTCGACTTCTGCTTGACGGAGACACCATGACCGATGCTGACATTCACCGGCTTACCCAGATGCCGGACAAGGAACTCATCCAGTACCTGAAGACCCTCCCGGGAGCCTTGACCGTAGAAGTGGCAAGGAGCCTTCTCGTGCGCCTGGACCGCCTGCACGCGGCGGTTGATGACGTGGCGGATGACGTGGGGCGGTACACACGAGGTGATCCGCAACACCCGCTCCGAGCCGCGATGGTGTTCCATGGGTCTCGGTGATTTTTTGATGGCATCCGGCCGAGCCCGGAAGCTGTACCAGGAGAACAAGCTCCCGGTGCTCATCCTTGGCCGGAACGGGACTCGCGCCTGGTCCGACCTCTGGGATGGTTTGCCATACATCGCCCGCCGGCCTGCGGGCCGCCGGTACCAGACCATCGTGGACGGCTCGGGCGTGCGCCCCTACATCGCGGCCAAGACCGCGGAGCGGTGGACGTGGAAGCCGTACGGCCCCACGCCGGCCCAGATCGTGTTCACGCCTGCCGAGCTGGCGTTCGCGGAGCTGTACCGCGGGATGGTGATGGTCGAACCGAACGTGAAGGCCATCGGGCACACGAACAAGGCCTGGAGTTGGGGTCGGTGGCAGGAGGTGGTGCGCGCGATGCCGGAAACGCGGTTCGTGCAGTGCATCTCGAACGGTCTCCAGCCGACCTTGCACGGCGTGTCGTGGGTGGTGTCGCCGTCCTTCCGCCACGCCTGCGCCGTGCTCTCGGTCTGCAAGGCGTTCGTCGGTACTGAGGGCGGCCTCATGCACGCGGCTGCGGCCGTGGGCACACCGGCCGTGGTATTGTTCAGCGAGTTCATCAGCCCGGACATCACCGGCTACACCGCGCACCGCAACATCCGGCATGCCGGGCCAGCGTGCGGCATGCGCACCGACTGCCCCGGCTGCCGGACGTCCATGGAAGCCATCTCGGTTGACGAGGTGGTTCGCAACTTGAAGGAGATCCTGGAATGAAACTTCACAAAGGCTGGTGGTTCCCGGACCATGAGCAGCACCTCACGGCCTGGATGGACAGCAAGAAGAACAAGGTCGAGATGAACGGTCGGTCGGCCTACCAAGGATCGAAACAGATCGCGGCGCTCAAGCGCTGCACTTCGTTCCGGCTGGCCGTGGATGTCGGAGCGCACGTCGGGCTCTGGAGCCGCAACCTGGCGTTCGCGTTCGACACCGTGTTCGCCTTCGAGCCGGTAGCCGAACACCGCGAGTGCTTCCAGAAGAACGTCACTGGAGTTGGCCAAGTCACTCTGTTGCCGTACGCGCTCGGGGCCAAGCCCAGCATGGTCTCCATTGACACCGAAGTCGGAAGCAGCGGTAACAGCGCGGTGGGCGGGCCTGGTGAGATCGAGATGCGCACCCTCGACAGCTTCGGGCTCAACGACCTGGACTTCCTGAAGATCGACACCGAAGGCTTTGAAGAGAACGTCCTGCGCGGCGGTGAGCAGACGATCAAGGCTTGCAAGCCAGTGATCGTCGTGGAGCAGAAGCGGGAGATGGCCTCGCGGTTCGGGCTACCCACGCTGGGCGCCGTGCACCTCCTGGAGTCGTGGGGCTACAAGGTGGTCGAGGAGATAAGCGGTGACTACATCTTGGTGCCGACATGAAACTCAAGAAGTACATCGTGGACGGGAAACCGGTAGAGGCCGGAACGCACAGGTCGGCGCTACGGAAAGCACGGGGCTACAAGTCCTTCCCTGGGCACCACGTGGAGGAGTGCGCTGAAGGAACTGAAGGCTGTGCTCGTGTCGAGGACGGCGACGGGAATCTGATCTGTTGGGTAGTCGAAGTGGAGCACGGTTGAACATGAGAATCCTGATCGGCTACGACGAACGCGAAGCGGAAGCCGCGCGTGTCGCGCTCAAGTCGCTGCGCAGCGTGTCCAACGTGCCGGCTGAACTGCTGGACGCGGAGAAGCTGGCGGCCCACGGCCTGCTCAACAGGCTCGGCGACCACCGGGGCGGCCAGGACTATGACCTGGTGTCCAACGCGAAGAAGAGCACCCGCTTCGCGGTCTCGCGCTTCCTCACTCCGATCCTGTGCCAGGAGGGTTTCGCACTCTTCACCGACTGCGACGTGGTGTTCCTGCGCAACCCGGAAGAGATGTTGAACGAGATCGAACCGGGCAAGGCCGTCTACGTCGTGAAGCACGACTACACGCCATCCACCCGGTTCAAGATGGTGAATCAGGAGCAGAGCAACTACGTCAGGAAAAACCAATCTTCGGTGATGTTGTTCGACTGCTCCCACCCCGCCAACCGCCGGCTCACGCTCTGGGACGTGAACAACCGGCCTGGCCGCGACCTGCACAGGTTTTACTGGCTGCACGACGACGAGATCGGTGACCTGAGCCCGGCCTGGAACTGGCTCTGCGACGAAGTAGAGAGGCCCGACAACCTGGGCATAGCCCATATGACTCTAGGAGGGCCTTGGATACCAGGCTGGGTCACCGGTAAGGGGTGTTTCGACAACGAGTGGTGGGAGGCGGCGCGCAATGAGTGAGAACGCCCTCGTCCACAAGGCGGCCGGGCCTTTCTACTTCGGCCAAGCCTCAAGCACCGAGTCGAGCCGCGAAGCGCACTCGTCGTACAGCACGATGACCTCGCGGCTCCACAGCACCTGGTCTGCGCCGGTCTTACCGGTCGGGGCTGGAAGCGCTGGGCAGCGCCGGTCCAAGTTGGCGGCGAGCGTTGGAGGCGGCGATGTCGTCAGAGAGGATGCGCAACCCACCGTCATCAAGACACACGTTGCGGTACACAGGCTTTTCCAGAACACGTTGAACCTCCTTCACGACGATGCGCTCTCGCGCACCACGTTGTTCTCGTTGAGTCTCAAACCTGGCCGATGCCTGTGAGACCATGCGTTGCTGCTCGTCGGCCACTTCCTTCTGAGCCTGGACCCTTTGCAGTTCCCGGGCGTCGGCTCGCCAGTCAGCGACCGTCCAGCCCAGACCGATCCCTGCAACCAGCGCCGCGCCAGCAACATAGGCGGCGATCACGACAGGGCCTGCAAGGCGCGGTCGAACCGACAGCGCCGCTCGTCAGCACCCAGCATGGCTCGGCCGTTGATCTTGCGGGTGATGGCGTCGATCTGTGAGCCGTCAGCCAGGTCGTTGCAGCCGGCGGCGGACCAGAACCATGCGGCGGTCATGGCCGCGCTCTCAGGCTCAGCCACCATGGCCGGGTGGTTCTTCAGGTCCACCCCGAGCGCCCCTCCGGCGGCCATGTAGTTGGCCCGGCCGGTGATCTGGAAGAGACCACGGCCCCGGTACCTCCACCCATCTCCGCTGGCGTCGTCGCCGTTGCCGAGCCTGTTGGCATACACGCGGTTGGCCAAGGCTTCAGGATTGCGGATGAGCGGCGCCGCAGCAGCGGTTGACGGCACGCTGGACGGGAACACGGCTGCGATGCGCTCCGGCGTCGAGTAGTGCAGGTTCTCCTCCAACCGGGTGAAGTTGACCGACTCGTGAGCCGCCTGGGCGATGAACGCCGCCATGCGCACCGGGCTGAGGATCTCGAAGCGCTCGAAGGCTTGCTGGAGCGGAGCGAGGAAGGTGCGGGCCTGGGTCGGCCCGATACCGCACGCGATCAGGTGGTCGAGAGTGAGCATGGTTTGTGCCCTCCTCAGACCATGCTACGCCCGGCCCCCGGGCGGCGCAACGGCTGTTACCTTCCAGCCAGGCGAACGCGACTCGGGACTCGCTGCTGGTGCACCTGCTGACCTGGCTTGAGAGTGCCCTCCGGGGCTCCGTGGCGCCAGCGGGCCGACCCTGCCAGCAGGTAGACCATGACGCCGACGCTCAATACCGCGACCCCGATCCGTGGTTGCGCCATCAGGTCCACGACCCAGCCTTCGGCTCCGTAAGCACGCAGCAATCTCCAGTCCAGCGCCGTCATGCCGGCCACAAACAGGCTCAACGCCAGGACGGCGTGCTGGAACACTACCACGCCCCGGGTCCGGCCGGAGACCATGAACGCTATGCGGCACAGCACCGCCCAGATGGCCATGTTGGCCGCGATCAACGTCACGATCGTCATCATTTACTCACCCCTTAGATCGCGATTCCACGAATCGCTCAATGCGGCGCTTGACTAGCGCCGCAGACCACTGACCAACCCTGATCCAGTCCATGCCGATGGCGGGAATCCCAAGCGCGACAAAGAACAACCAGTCGGTAGGGTTACCACCGTTGTGGGCCGCTAGCCAGGTGGCCGCCGTGCTGGCGCTGCCGACCGTCACCACGAACGAGACCATCACGAACCATAGCGCACGCACCCTCACCCCGCCGCCTTCAGGGTCGGACTGCAGCCTCAACAGGCCGACCAACATGCCCCCGAACCACCCGAACACGATCAGCGCGAATGTGCTGATTAAAGGCCCCATTTGCTGGCCGAACACCACCGTCGCTACGACGGCGATGAAGGTCTCAAGATTTGGTATTTTTTCCACGACTACTGCTCCGTACGGCAAGCGAAACCATGAGACCGATGTACATCCCTAGCAAGGTGATCGGGGTGTTGAACACCCCATCACATTGGGCCTCGCCAGGCACCGGGGTCCACGGCTCGATGAGCCAGGCTACGGAACAACCGGCGGTGGCAAGCTGGAGGCAAATGAGGTACGCCAGCACCAACCCCATCTCCTCGCTGCGGTGGAACACCGCGGCCAGCAGGCCCAGCAGCAACGCCGTATAGATGGCCCCGGAGGCGTTCCACACGTTCGCCTGCATCGCGATGGGTGCCCACATCCACCCAAAGCGGGCGCAGAGCCCCACCAGCAGGAGGACGAGGGCCAGCGACTTCACACCGGGGTCGTCGGGTGGGGGCCGACCAGCACCACCAGCAAGCCGTCTTTCACTTTGGACTCGGGGAGCTTCTTCACGCCGTAGATGGTCGCACGGTAGGCGACCAAGGCCAGCAGGATCTCGATCATTGGGTTCTCCTTCAGGGTTTGGGTTTCTTCATCGCGTCGCGCAGGGCCTGCACGATGCCTTTGCCGGCGAACGCATTGTCCACGGTCACCTCGCCGGTTGGTGTGACGCGCCCGATGCGGTTGCCTTGCTTGTTCACCGCCTCGAAACCGCCAGTCTTCACCGGCCGCAAGGTCACGCCTTCGGGTAAGGGTCTTTCTTTGCCGGCTTCGGCTTTGGTATCGGGAACGGGCTTTTCTTTGCGGGTTTCGGCGGTTTGACCATTTTGGTCTCCTTTGAGGTCTGAAGCCTTGGCACGAGGGCCGTCAGCTTCCTTGTTGATGATATTCTTGCTCTGCATCTCCTCCACGAATGCGAGACCGTCAGTGGTCTGCACGCGGCCTGGAGCGATATCGTGACCGGCATCCCGGACCGCCCGGTACATCATCTCCGCCAAGCCGCGCCTTCTGAGGTACGGGGCGACCTTCACGTTCTCGGCCACCAGAGTGCCGTCCTTGCGGATCGCGAAGTCCACGAACCCCCGCCGCTGACCGGTCACCGGGTCATGCACCTCCACCAGGATCGCCTTCTCCTTCTTGTCGGCCCCAAGCACCTGTTCACTGACCTTGACCTGGTAGGGGTCGCCCTTCTTGTCGAAGCCTTCAAGCTGACCGCGAGGCCCCTTCTCCAGCCGCACCTCGGCCTCCGGAGCCTTCGCCTCGCCTTTGCCGGGCGCGGTGAACAACTCCTTGGCCTCACCAACAGGGATCGCCTCTTCGACGCCCGAGTCGGTGACGTGAGTGGCCTCACCGGTGGGGAGCTTCTTCATCTCCGGTGCCCGACCGGTGGCGGGCTCGTTGGGCACCTCCGTGGCCTTGCCCACCGGGATCTTGCCGACCTTCTCGGTCTTGATCTCGGGCTGACCTTCGGTCACCTCACCGACCGGGATCTTCTCCGGCTTCTCCAGGTCCTCAGCGCGCGCCAGCAGGCGCTCTTTCAGCTTCGCGTCCTTGACCCCCGCGGCCACCTGGCGCAACTCGGCCACGTCGGCCTTGAGCTTCTCGGCTTCGGCCTGGGCCTTGATCTCGCGCTTGAGCTTGGCGGCCTCCGCGGTCAGCGCCTTCTTCACGGCTTCTGACTTCGCACCCTGCTGCAACTGTTCGATCTCCGCCAGGCGCGGGTCGGTAGGCGCGACCTCGGTGGCCTCACCCACCGGGATCTTGCCGGGGTTCTGGGCTTCGAACTCGTCGATCGTCGCCAGCGCGTCCTGCATCGCGCGGCCGGTGGGCTCCGTGGCGCCGACCTCCTTCGGAGGACCGCCCACCATGGCGTCGGGCAGGTCCGGACGCCCAGGCACGGCCGGGATCTGCTCGCCGGCTCGCCGGCCGGGAGTTGGGGGTTCGGCCACCACCTGCTTCACCGGGCCGGCATCCGACTGGTTCTCTCGGGAGATCCGTAGGTCGGCGCCACCGGGGCGCACCCGGGCAGGCCCGCCGGCCTCATCGACCGCGGGCACCAGCCCCTCAGTCGGAACCACCTCCTGGCGGCCTGCGGACGCCGTAGCGCCGGGCGCGGTCTCCCAGTCTGGCGTCAAGTCGCCCAGCGGGCCCGCGGGCGGTGCACCGTCCTCCCGAGCCGGGAATGGTGACTGCTCGGCGGTGAGTTCCGGCTTGGGGGCCGGGGCTTGGGGTTTCTTGCCTGCCATGCGCTTCTGCATGAATTCGCTACCCAGGGCGGCACGCGCCCCGGGCCGGGCGACGAGCGCCGCCAGCGCGGTGGTCGGGCCGTGAAGCGCCGCCAGCAGAATGTCGCGGAAGTCAGGGCCGGTACCGCCGGACTTGCCCTTCTTCTGTGCGAGGCCCTCCTCGCCGAACTGCTTGGCGAACTCAGCGATCTGCTTGGCACCTCCGGTGAGCTTGGCACCCTTCTCCAGCGCCCGTTTGTAGGCCATGGCGTTCACCTCGCCCGGCTTGCCGTCCATGGCCTCGTCCAACAGGTACGTCTTGGCGATGCGCACCCGGGCAGCCTGGTACTTGGCCACCGCGTCGGCGAGTTCCGGCGAGCGCTTCGTCTCCGCCATGCGTGTCAACGCCCGGTCCAAGGAGTTGTCCACCGCAGATGCAGCCGCACGGTACGAGGCCCCGAGCTTCTTGTCGCCGGCCCGGAACGCCTTGTCGGCCTCGTTGCGCAGGTCCTTCACCACCTCGATCGCGGAGGCCGAATCCACATCCGCCTTGCGCAGGCCTTCGACGCGCTTGATGATGGGATTGTTCAGCAGCTCCGGGAAGTCCTTGGCGGCCTCGGTGTACGGCCTGGTGATGTTGTCCAGGTCCTTGCCGTACTGGGCGTCGTTCTCGAACCGGCCAACGTCCTTCACGACCGCGTAGTTCTCACCTTCCTGCTTGCGGATCGCGGCTGTGGCTTCAGGCGTCGCCGGCACGTCGTCAGGCAGGCCCACGTCCTGACGGGCGAGCCTGGAGGTGTTCTCGGCGTTGTGGGCGGAGAACTCCTTCTCCAGCCGCCCAGAACCGGCTGCGGTCTGAGTCATGCGGGCAGCCACACCGGCATTGGCCGCCTTCGGGGTCAGCTTGTACCCGGCCTCGTGCGCGGCTTCGATGCCGGCCCGTTCCGGGGCCGCGAGGGCGGCTTCCTTAGCAGCCTTCACTTCTCGGGCAACCGTGCGGGTGGCGTTGAACTTCCGGTTCGCGTCCAGCGCCGCGGAGCCCGCGGTACGCAGGTCGCGACCCACCATCCGGCTGGCACTGCTGAGTGCTGCGGCTTCAGCCGGCAGGCCTCCCAGAGGTGCGAGTTGGGACAGACCCTCGGCCGCCTGGGCTGCACGCTCTTGCCCAAGTTCACTGCGGGGGTTGTAGACGAGGCTGGCGGCCCCCTCCTTGGCACCCGCACCGATCGCGTCCAGCGCCGGCACGCTGCCGTCCGCCTGGCGACGCAGCCCGCCGCTGGCAGCCGAGCCTGCGAACGCCCCGAGGCCCCCACCCACGGCCCCGAGCAACCCGCCGGTGGCCGCGCTCGCCAGGTGCATGCCGGTTTCCACCAGCGCCGTGATCTTCTGCGTCAGCGTGGGTGGGGCAGACGACCGCCCCGGCAGGGAAGGTTGACTGACCCGGCCGGAGGCGGGGTCCAGTGTCGGGACGCTGGAGAAGGCCGGCGCGGGCGCAGCATCGCCTCCGGCGTCCATCTCGAAACCAGGAGGTGGCGGCGGATCTTCCTCGAAGCCGGGAGGCAGTGCAGGATCATTCATTTGAGGGGTACCCATTGACCGTTCTGGAGCATCAGTTTCTCACCGGTCTTCGGGTTGGTGGCGGTACGCACGCCAGGCGGTGCTTTCGGAGCCGCAGCACCACCAGGCTGTTGCAGCCCGAGGCCACGGGCTGGCGCAGTGGCCGCACCCTGAGCCTTCTGGGCCGCAACCACGTCTTTCAACGTCAGGTTGGGGTTGTCCTCCTGGCCCTTGGTCAACTGCGACAGATCGCGCTGAGTGAACGGTACCGACTTCCGGATGTTGGCTACGACTTCCTCGGCGTGATCCCGCATTTCCTTCGGCACCCGCGGGTTGGCGATCGTGGTCTCCAACCCGGCCTCGACGATCTGTCGGGTCTGCGCCAGCTTCTGCAGCTTCGTCAGGTTGGTGTCGCCTTCCTTGAACAGCACGGAATCCATCTGGTGAGTCAACGAACCGGAGGGTGCGAGGCCCGCGGACTCGATGGCGGCCAGAGAGCGTTGGAAGCCGGTAGCCATGACGTTGTACGACTGCGCCTCCTGCCCGGTCATCTTGTTGGCGAGCACCTCCTTGGCGGCATCCATCAACCCGACACCTTGCTTGCGCCCACCGAACAGACCGGTGCTGGCTGTCAGCGGGAGGCTCGTGACGCTCTCCAGATCCTTGGCAGCTTCATTTCCGGACAACAGCACCCGTTGGATGAATATCGCTTCCCGAGACCCGAGTTCGCTTTGCTTGCCCATGTCGGCGCCAGGCTTGTACTGCAGCGCCAGGGACAGCATGCGCCTCCGTTCCTCGCCCTTGGTGCTGATGTCGGTGGGCTTAATCTTCCCTTCGGCCAGGGCACGAACCACATCCGCATCCGCCTTCGGGAGTGTCTTCAGGAAATCCTCACCGTGCAGGTCAGGATTCGCCAGAACCTCACCTGGCGTAGCATTGGGTGCGGCCTTTGTCGGCCTGATGCCTGACATGTTGGCCTTGCGCATCGCCGCCGCCTCTTCGGGCGTGATGTCGCCGTCTACTTCTGCCTGGTCGATGTCCGCCATCTTGGCCCGGTACGTAGACACCCCGGCGCCTGGCGAGAACAGCTTCGGCGTTGCACCTTTCTTCAACTCCGTCTGGTTGACCACCTTGCCGGTGATGTCGATCTCACGGTCCAGCACGCGGTCACCGAGATCCACCTTCTCACGGGTTACGGTCTTCTTGCTGGGTTTCGTGAGGGAGTAGAACTCGTCGAAGTACTTCTGCACCTCCGGCCCGACCTCACGCTCGCCCTGCGCCATCTTCTCGGCGATGTCCGGGCGCTGCAACGCGGTCGTCAGCACACCCAGGTTCCCAACCCAATCCAACGACTTCTTGACGCTGATGGGTTCGACCTGCTCGTCCTGCACCGAGGCACCGCGCGTCATGGGGGCGTCGTAGTAGCGCTCCTGGGTGTCGCCGGGGCGCTGCACGTAGACACGGATGACCGGGAACACCTTGTCCGGGTCCATCCGCCCATTGGCGTCCTTCGCCGGCACGAGGCGGATCACCTCCTTGCGGGTGATCTTGCCGTCCGAGGGCGCCTCCTCACCCACACCCTGCCGCAGCCGCGGGGCGAACAGCCCGTTGACGGCCTGGAGCGTGAGGCCCTGGTTGTTGGTCTCGATGCCGGCTTGCAGGTCGTTGGCGTGCTGCGGCATGCCGGCCAGGTCCTTCATCGTCATGCCGGTGCCCACGGTCACGGCCTTGAACGCCTGGGCCGGTGACATGCTGCCCAGGTCAAGCTGGCCAGCGGCGAGGCGTGAGGCGTCGTCGAGCGCCGCCTGACGCAGCTTCGCCAGCCGGCCGGACACCACGCTGTACTCCTCGGCCGTGCCGGCCGGGACTGGCGCCCCTGCAGTCTGCGCAGCGGTGCTGGCGGCCAGGAGTTCAGCCCGGCGGCTTGTCAGCGCCGTGGTCGCCCGAGCGGTGGCGTCGCGACGTTCTGCGTCCTGCAGCCGGGTCTCGGCTCGCTGGTCCGCGCTGCGCCGGAGCCCGAGTTCCTCCTCGGCTCGGGTGTCGGCCTGTGCCTGGCGGGCTTCCTGGACACCACGCTGGCGCTTCTCCTCCGCCGCAGCGTCAGCACGCAGCCCGAGGCCGAAGCCTGTCTCAATCCCGCGGGCGGCGCCCGCACCGAAGCTGGTGGCCATGGCTTAAAAAAGGCCTCCGGCAATCGAGCCGATCGCGCCGCCCACAAGCGAGCCCACCGGGCCCCAGGCCATGCCGATGGTCGATCCGATCGTGGCGCCAAGCTGGCGGTTGCCAGCCTTCTCGTTCTGCTCCATCTGCTGGTTGGCGATGTTGCGGCGCTGCTCCGTGCCTGCCGCCTGAGCAGCCTCGTACATCGCCTCGCGACCGCGGCTGGCACCCAGGGTGGCGAGGTTGGCTCCGATTCCGAGACCACGAGTGGCCATGTCAAACTCCTTGGGGTGCAGGGTTGCCCAAAATTTGCTGTTGCCGTTGAACCGTGAGGTCCCGAGCCGTGTTCTGGGCCTGCACGTCCGTCAGCGACTTGCTGAGGGCCGTGGCCCGCGTGCTGGCGGTCTGCTGCTCAGGTGTCAACTGCAGGCCCAACCCGCGCAGCCGGCGTCCCGTGGCGCCCTCCTGCGCCGCGAAAGAGTCGTTGACGTTCTGGCTGGCGTCCGCCATCGCCCGGTTTGCGGCTTCCGGGTCGGTGGCCATCTGGATGAGTTGGTTCTCCAGCGGGACGAACGTGTTCTGGTAGTCAGCCCACTGCTCGCGCGTGAGCGCGGCGAAGGTGTTGGAAGCTGAAGGCTGTTGCTGGCCTATCCAGCTACCGAGATTGAGTCCGGCCATCTCAACGCCTCCCCATCACATCAGCTCCAGTGCGCGAATACTGCATCCCTGAAGCATCGTTGTTGTAGCTGTACTGCGGCGTGCCTGGAGCACCCTTCAGGCCTTGTTGCAGCCCGTACCCAGCGAACTGGCCCACCAGCTCGGCGTTGCCGGCCCGGTTCTCCAGCGCGATCGATGCGTCGGACTGCGCCTGCTGGGCGCTCTGCCGGGCCTGGAGGCCCATGGCGTCACCCACCTGTGCGCGCTGGCCCTGCCCGAGGCTGGTCAGCGCGGCCAGACCCTCGACGTAGGCGTCGTTCATCTGCTGGTCGGAGATGGTGAGCCCCATCCCGGTGGACTTGGCCGCGTCGTCGCCGAGCCCGGCGGTGGCCATCACGGCCCGGCCGGAATTCAACCCTGCGCCGGTGGCCGTGAGTTGCTTCTCCAGCTTGCTACCGGCGTCTGCGAACTGGATGGCCGTGTCGGTGGACGCCTTGCCGGCGGCCAGGCCGCGCTGTGGGGAGTTCTCGTCGCCGGCTGCGGTGATGCTGCGGGCGAGTTGCTTCTGCAGCGGTAGCCAGCGCTGCTTCCAGTCGGCGTAGGAGTCCTTCGCGTGCTGGGCCAGCGCGCGCTCCTGTGCGGTCTCCTGCACCTTTCCGTCGTCACCACCGCCCATGTCACACCTCTCGGACGAACTCGCGGGTTCCGCGGGGGCGCCACTCAGGACCCAGCCGCCTCGCCCAACCCCGCCTCCGAGACTCGAAGGCGACCGTTGTTGCTCCGAGATCGCGGGCGACTGCGCACACCGCGGCGGCTTGACGCTCGAAGGCGCCGTGCTTCAGGGCCACGGCCAGCCAGACGAACATCTCCAAGGCTCCGTCCCGCGCTCGAAGGTCGAAGACGATCACTACGTCCTCACACACCAGGCAGGTGGCCCTGTCAGCTTCGCATTCTGCCTGAACTTCCGCCAGCCCGGCGGTGAGGTTCGGGCGCACACGCAGCGCCGGCAGGGGTTGGATCGTGAACTGGGTGCCGGCGATCACACGTTGCCGGCCCAGACCACAAGTCCGCCGGCTGCAGTCCAGGCCACGTCGCGCCAGTCTGGAGTGCCACGTTTGGACACCAGGTCGTACACCTCCTTGGCAAACCCGAGCGCCACCACGGCGATGAGGCCGGCGATAGGTTGTCGGGTGAGGAGGGTGACCACGGCACATACCACCGTGCCGTAGAGGAAGTGGTTGGCCTTGTCCTGAGGGATGGGAGGGAGGGTCATTTTTTCGCGGTTTTCGGTGTGCCGCGTGCCGCAACAAGGGTGGCCGCGGCGCTCAGTCGGTGCTTGGTCTCACGCAGCAGAAAGCGCGCAGACCTCATGGCGAGGATCAGGTCGCGCTCGACACCGCGGATCGCCTGTTCGGCGTTCCTCGTGCGCAGCCGCAGGGCTGTGATCTCCAACGCGTTCGTCCCCGCCTGGGGAGGCTCGGAGTACGGCACGTCGAGCACGGCTTGGTGCTGGTTGATGGCTTCGACCAGGTTGTCCAGTCGGTTCTGTACCTGCAGTAGATCCGCGGCGATAGCAGCGGCTTCGGCTTCGTCCGCGATTTCCTGCGGGGTTTTGTCGATGACGGTCCAGGTCTCCCGAGCCTGCAGCGCCTCGATCACGACTGGGCCTGCGACGATCCGCTGCAGGTTCGTGATAGTCGGTAAGGGGTCGGTCACCAGAACGCGCAGGAGAGCGTACCTGGCAGGGTTCGATACCTGCAGATCGTTGTAAGCCTGAGTTTCCATCAGGACCACATCCCTAAATGACAGATCCGGAAACAGACGAGCGAGTCTCATGCCGGTGCCCTTACAGTTTGAAATTCGTCAACCACGGTATCCCGGTGGTCACCACGGTGTTACCGCTCATGTGCCGAGCCTGCACCGCAGGGCCCGTCGTACTGTACACCGTGAACGAACCTGTCACGGCCGGGCCGAAGGCTACCTGCCGGTGCTTCAGGATAGGGCCCTCGCCTTTCGTGTTCCCGATCACGGCCACAGGTAAGAACCACGCTTTATTCAACGCCGTATCTGTCATTATGTCCGTGGGGGAAGCGGCGGAAGCTGCCCAAACCCCGTTGATGCTGTAGGCGTTGTAGTACGTGCGGTTGCTCGAACCGTAGTTGGTACGAATAACTTGTGTGGAAGCACCAGCGGATATCGTAGTAGCAGAGAACAGGTGTTGAGTGGCGCCGCTCGCTGACCACGACAAGGTTCCCGAACCTCCACCGCCGATCGTGGCACCATACGCAACGTCACTGCCGTCAACGAGCAGGTCTCCGGCGGCCATGTACCCTATCGTGGAGGCAGCAGGATTCGTCTGGAAGAACCAGATCCCTTCGTCAGAATCGAAGTAGTAGTGCTGAAATAAAGCTGGGTAGTTTGCGTTGGTAGTACCGTTATTGGCTGCTTTAACGACACCGGTATCATCGCCCAGTATCGTTCCTGAAGCTGCAGTCAGGTTTGAAGGTGTGTCCACATTCCCAGCTGGAAACCACGCGATGTACGCGCCGGTTGTGAGTATGGATCCGGCGGCTACGTCAAACAGCGCGGTGTTCGCTCCGGCAGGGGCAGCAGTATAGGCCACGATCAGGATGCGCCCCGCCGCCCCGCTCTTGCGTTTCAGACATAGCCAATTGGGGTTGCCCGCAACACTTACGGAAGCCACCTCCCACTTGAAATTGGCGTCCGCTACCTTCGTAACCACCAAGTTATTCAAGTCCGTGATGAAGTCGGCCCGGGTAGTGCCAAGTTTCACCCCTAGACCGCTGGAAAACCAAGTCAACGTTGCGGACATTTTGTACCTATATGTGCGTTATGAGAGTGAACGGTGTTTCGAGGTTGGGCAGTTCTACTACGGCTTCTTGTACTAATTCCACCGCCACCAAGACCATAGCCATCTGACCGTGGTTCAACGTTCGGCCCCAAGCACTACCGTTGTACGTCCACGATATTGCCCCCAGAGATACCTGAGTACCAACTGCTGGTGAGGTTGGAAATTCCATCCCTGGCTCCTATGCGTAGAACGGAAATTTACGGAGAACCCCGTCCACCTTGATGTTCAGGTAGCCCAACGGGGTGGCAGGCAACGCTCCAGCACCGCCAGCCGAAGGGGATGCGGTTGTGATGGTCAGTTCCTGTAAATCCAGGTCAGTAAACGCCTTTATGACCAGATCACCTGTGTCGTTTTCTATGACGCTGTTCGTACCGTCGTGGTAAAGCCGCAGATCCGCGCTGGCGCCGATGCGCAGTTCTTTGCTGTCCGCGGCGAGGTCCACTGGCGCACTGCCGGCCAACGCCCCAGCCAGGGCCCCAGCCAAGGTGGTGGTACCTGTCCCACCGTTGATGACCGGTAGAACCCCTCCGATGGCATCCAACGACGTGCCGACCTCGACCCACTGAAACGACGTGCCGTCGTCGATGTAGGTGTACTCGACACCGGTGTCGGAATCGACCCAGCGCGATCCAACCGCCGGGGTGGGCGACGACGGCGCGGAGGACTGGTAGTAGAAATCACCGCTGGCGGGAGATCCACCAGAGCCCCCACCGCTGGCGGCGTCGATCGTCACCGTCAAGGTGTTGGACACCCGCGCGACCGTCACGCCGGACCCTACAAAATCGACGGTTGTGACCGTCCCGCTGGTCCCGAGGTTGGACCCTTCGTCCTGGAACTGGATCGCGGACTGCCCGCTACCTCCGGCAAGGTTCGCGATCTCCTGCGCCGTCACCTGGATGACGGTGCCGGAGCCGTTGTCCACGGCCACCTGCTCCAGGCCGCTCAGGCCCCCGCTGTGGATCGGCAGGCTGGACGGCGGGGTGATGCTGATCGTGAACGTGTTGCTACCGTCCACGTACGCAAAGTCGATGCCCTGACCCTCCACCAACAGCGCGGCCACTCGGTCGTCCACTGCCTCAGAGAAGTCGGAGATCGTGGACGCTGCCTGCGTGCCGGTGTGGTTCGCCCTGGCGAGCAACGTGGCGTCAGAGGAGTTAGCGGTAGCTCCGGTGGCGATCCCGGCCAGCTTCACCTGCATGGCTGCGGTCATGACCCCTGCATCGGTGCCGGTGGCCGCGACCAGTGTCGCGTCGGTGCCGGTGTCGCTGGTGACGGTGACGGTGGTCGAACTGACGCTGGTGCCGAGGTTGGTGGCGCCAGTGCCTGCCAGGTCCAGAACGTCCTGGATCGTGTACTGGTAGGAGACACCATCCCCATGATCGACCGCGATCAGGTCTGTGGCCTGCAACCCGCCGCTCTGGATCGGCAGCTCGGCGATGGGGTCCACGACGACCAAGGCTGCGAGGTCGCTCAAAGAGGCGTGAACCGTCTGCCCGCTCTCCAGGTCAACGGCGATCAGTTCGTTGCCGCTGAACCCGCCGCTGGGGGCCGGATCTAGGCCGGTGATGGTTGGCATGTTAGGTCCCTACCAAAAACGCTCGACCGTCGCCCGTCAGCATGGCTCGACCGGTGTGGTCGTAAATCACGGAGTCACCACCACCGGTGGCGGTGGACGATATCACGGGGTCCCCGTTCACCCCGTCCGGGTTGGTGATGGTGATGTTGGCGCCGGCCTGCAGCGTCCGCGTCGTCACATCGTCCGGTCCGGTCTTCACCACCAGGCCGTTGCCGGCGGAGTTGAAGTCCTGAGCCAAAGTCACGGCGTCACGCACCAGGCCCCAAGTCGCGGGCAGGAAGGTCTCGTACTCCGAGTAGACGCCCGGGTGTTGCAGCGCCGGCCAGCCCGGCCGCACGTCGATCTCGTCGGTGCTGGTGGCCACGCCCACCGGGATGGCAAGGTTGATGTAGTCCGGGAACTGCGTCAGGCCGTCCACACCCACGTAGACCGGACCGCCGGGCTCGAACACCGCGCCGATGATCTGCATCACGCCGGCCTTGCGCACGACGATGCTGGCACCTTCCACCACGGTCTGAGTGGCCACCCCCAGCACGGCGTAGACCTTCACCGGGTCGCTGGGGTCAACCTGCGCCACCACACCATCGTCGGTCGGGTAGACCGCCGTGTCGATCGTGATGGCGGAGCCAGCGCGGTAGGTTTCCAGTTCCGGGTCGGCGGCCGTGAGGGCGTCCACACGAGCCGCCAGCGCCACCAGTTGCGCCCGCAGCGCCGAGATGCTGATGTTCTGCTGCCCAGCCCGCAGCGTGGTCTCGCCGGCTTGCGCGGCCGTGGTGGCGCTGACACCTTCAATCGCCTCGATGCGCTGGCGGATGTTCTCGACAGCCTGCGCCACGACGCGCAGTTCGAGCGTGCGCGGGGTGCTGATGGGGGGTTTGCCGAGTGCCATCAGGTGAGCTCCATCACGTCCTCGGCCACCTGGATGGAGTACACCCGCGAGGTGCCGTACACCTCGATCTCGAACTTCGTGTACTCGTTCGACAGTGGCAAGGTGAACTCCTCCTGACTGGTGACGGTGACCTCGGTCAGCAGCGCCCCGTCAGCGTACAACCGCAGCAGGATGCTGGAGTAGTCTTCCGCCTTCACCTGGCAGATCGCGAACGCCGTAGGTCGCTCCAGCAGGTTCACTTTGCCGCGCCAGGTGCGCGCCAGCGGGGTAGCAGGATCGCCATCGAACTCGAAAATGGTCCTACCGTCTGCGTTAGGTGTTTGGTAGTCGAAAGGAGATCCACTGATGATGGTGTCAGAAACGTCGTCCAAAACTAAAAATAGCGCATCTGTGAGGGGGTCAGAATAACTGGCTGCTGCATGGTGCGACAACTCAATCAAACCGAAACCACTAGGGCTGGTATCGAGAGCATACGCGCCTAAAGCACCTCCTGTGACTTCGGTCTGTTCATACCCCCAAGAGTTGAAACCTCCCGGAACAGTGTAGGTGAAGTCTGAAGATACACTTTTCAGACGTACACCTATGCTGAGGGGGCTATCCGTAGATACACTGGCCTTATAGCCGGTAACGGTCAAACCAGTCACGGTCGGAGACGACCCTTGTCCTGGATCGCCAGATATCCACCCCCCGTTTAATCCGACCCAGCAGACGTGAGTATCTAGATCGATCGCCATCATTATCGTGTCACCAACCACCACTGCGCCTAGGTTATCTACAGTAGTTGCATTCTTTTTAACTTGACCAGTGGTTATGCTTACGGAAACTCCGATAGTTACAAGTCCAGTGTCACTTGCTGCACTCAAACCTATCTGCCTTTGCGCTTCGAAAGGAAATTCGGTAGCGGATGTAATTGTGAACTCTACGTACCTCTTTCCTGTACTTCTGACCATACTAGACTTTAGTGAGGCGGGCGATCCAGCACCTCCGGGCCACACTTTAGACGCTGAGGTACCACTATCACTCACGACGTATGTGCCGTTGGTATCTGTGGCGGGATCCCACACCGCTGTACTCTCTTCTATGTTTAATGCTCTGTTGTCGTACCACCAGAAGTATGTTTGGTCGTGTACCGCGGCCTGGATCGTCTCCGGCACGAGGTCTTGCCACTGACGGCGGGTGAACACCCCCTCCGTCACGTTGCGCACAGTCGTCGGGCCGGTCATCGCCATCAGGCCGTCCGGGCTCGCGAACACCACCCCCACCTGGTCGTTCAGGTACCGCATGGAGCGCTTCGACACGCAGGCCTGCGGCGCTCCGGGCTGGCTCATGCTGTAGGCGGCCGGGTCGTTGCCGCTGGCGCTGTAGACGAAGCTCTCCGTGCCCACCACCACCGTGGTGTCGATGTTCGCAATCGCCACGATGTCGGTGTCGGTGATGAGGCGGTTGCCTACCGGCCACGCGTGCGGGCGGTTCTGCGCGCTCAAGCAAAGCTGGTTCTTGCTGAACCCGGCCATGACCCCATTCGGCAGGGCGATGATGCCGCGCAGGTCGTCCGGCGGGAGGTCAAACTCTTCGCTCTCCAGCACCTCCCCGAGCTGTTCGTCGGTGAGCACGTCCTCGTAGGTCTCGGTCGCCAGCGGGATCTCAGCCACGAACCGGAACACGGTCCCGGTGTTGCCGGTGGCGGCCCGGTAGATCCGCTTCGTGGTGATGCCGTACGTGCTGCTGATCCCGCTCGGGATCGTGGTGGGCGTGGTCACCGCTACCGACACGCCATCCGGGCGCTGGATGGTGCTGCTGGGCGCGCTGGGGGTGGACTCCTCACCCAGGTCGTTCACGAAGGTGAAGACGTAGCTAGTGGCGATGTTGACCGGGGTGAACCCGTTCGACCCGCTGGCCTGGACATGGATGTTGTCGAACAGGGTGGCGTACTGGGCGTCCGCGTCGTTCCCCGCCGCGGCGTTGATCCCGATGTAGTCGCCCACCGTGAACACCGAAGTGGCGGTCACAGTGGCGATCTGCGCCGAACCCTGCAGCACCTGCGCCGTCACCGTCTGGGTGCCGTTGGCGTTCACGACCATCACCACATCGAACGTGTACCAGGTGTTGAAATCCAAGAAGCACGGAACGGTGTCGATCGGTGCGCCGCCGAACCAGCCGGCTTTGCTCGATTGGTTGAAGATGCGTAGACCGTTCCCGTTGAACACCTGCGCCGCGCAACCCACGCCGTCGGCGCCGACGGCTACGGCAAGGCCGGCGCGGCGGGGAGCCTCGTTATCGCTGTCGGTGAACTTGAAGTCTGCGCTGGCGTGGATAACCGTCGCACTGGCGGTGTCCACTTTTCGGTACGCGTACGGGCCTGCCCCCGGCTTGCTCTCGTCGAAGCTGAGCTTGTAGCAACTGCCGGGATTACCGCCGGA